>Ga0157378_10000041_pt1 | contig 112069 bp, 90 predicted proteins | sample M65metaG_FD_115309 | JGI IMG/M metagenome (GOLD analysis project Ga0157378, IMG submission 115309) | Miscanthus rhizosphere microbial communities from Kellogg Biological Station, Michigan, USA - M6-5 metaG | ecosystem: Host-associated > Plants > Roots > Rhizosphere > Soil | place: USA...
CGCAACTATCCGGCCGAGCGCGTCACCATTGAAGGCCATTGCGACGAGCGCGGTTCTACCGAATACAACCTCGCTCTGGGCGATCGCCGCGCCAGCGCCGCCAAGCAGTATCTCGTCTCGCTGGGCATCTCCGCCGATCGCATCAACACCGTCAGCTTCGGCAAGGAAAAGCCCTTCTGCATGCAGTCCACCGAAGACTGCTATCAGCAGAATCGCCGCGGCCACTTCGTCCGCTCCAAGCAATAGCTTTGTCGGCCAAAACATTGCCTCTATCGGAAATCCACGGACCGCGCTCGAGATCATTTTCACTCGGGCGCGGTTTTGCCCTTAATCTGCATCTAACCTTGGTAGTTGTACTGGGCTCCGAGGCACTACCCAGTGAGTTGCCTCTCACTTGATCTTGGCACCGGGAGTCGGACCTTTAGGTCCGACTTTGCGATCGGCGCCTAAGGGGCTTTAGCCCCTGAGGAAACGTCTTAGCTTTTGCAGCTTGTATAATGATGTTCTCAACCGGCCGAGATCTTTATGACGGAGTTCCAGCTTGGTAGGAGGTTTTACAAAATGCGCATCCGCAACATCGCCATCTTTAGCGCCGCCGCACTCGGTGGCCTGATCGCTGGTTCCCTCATGGGACCCAGCCCGGTAAGCGCCGTCGCCCGAGAAATCATCGAGCTTCAGCGCGACGTCACCAATATTCTCCAGAGCCAGAAGGATCTCTCCAGTCAGATGACTCAGGACCATACGGTCATGAAGACGCTGGTCGAGCAATCCGGCGACAATGTCGGCAAGCTCAACGCCACCATGAATTCCCTGCAAAAATCCGTTCAGGACGTGCAGGCCAATTCCGGCGCGCGGCTCGACACCATGTCCACGCAGGTCCAGGGCGTCTCCGACAACCTCGAGGAAATCAAGTCGCGCATGGGCAAGCTCAACCAGCAGCTGGTCGATCTGCAGAACACGGTGCAGAGCCTCGACGCGAAAATCTCCGGCAATGCGCCCGCCACCACCGGCTCCGCATCGGCGCCGCCTCCGAGTGGCGGTGGATTTGCGCCTTCCGGCGGCGCTGCGCCTACGGGAGGCCCCGCACCCTCGGCCGACACCCTCTACTCCAACGGCCTCCGCGATATCACCAGCGGCAAATACGATCTCGCCCGCTCCGAATTCCAGGACTATCTCAAGTACTACGGCGACACCGACCTCGCCTCCAACGCCCAGTTCTATCTCGGCGAAATCGCCTACTCCCAACGCAACTACGACCAAGCCGTCAACGAATACGATCGCGTCCTCACCAACTATCCCAAGAGCTTCAAGCTCGCCCCCGCCCGCCTCAAAAAGGGCATGGCCCTCATCGAGCAAGGGCAAAAGCCCGCAGGCGTCCGCGAACTCCGCGAAGTCGTCAAGCGCTACCCCGGCACCGAAGAAGAACGCCGCGCCCGTGCCAAACTCAAAGAACTAGGCGTAGCCACTACCGCCGCCGGCTGACCCAACGTGCGTTTCCTGACGACATAACCGGTGCTCCAGGTGAATTCAACGGCGTAGCGGCCAGCGAAGCTGCCAGATATTGGGGCCTTGTTTGCGACTGTTTCGTTTCATACATCCGTGTTGCATCTTTTTTCCTCCTGCACTGCCGTTGCGGTACAGGAGAATCTTCAGATCGAGGCGGAATTGGCGAATTGGTGGACGCGCAAGACTTAGGATCTTATGGCCTTAAAACCGTGGAGGTTCAAGGCAACTCGTCCGCACCAAAATCTCAACAAGCAAACTATTATTCAGCGTAAGCTGCGAAGGGTCTTGCCTACTTGCTAGCAGTCTGTGTTTCCCCTGTTATGTCACAAGGTTTGTCAGTATTGAAATTCTTCGCCCATGTTGCCTTTCGATAGGCTCCCTCCACAGGTGCACCAGTTTTTCCATCAACTTGCCCAAAATCAAAAGCTTGCGCACTCTTTGCCACCAAAACACCCGAGGGGTACACAGCACTTCGTCGGAGTCCACACAAAGAACGCAAGCCATTGTCTACGTCAACTTTTAACTGTCGCATCCTCAAACTCTTCGCTCTGCCCTTGTCGTCGGCAGCCGCCGCCCCACGGAACACCCGCGACGACGGCCCTATCAGGCGCTCTACCGTTTCCCTTTTCATTCTTCGCGTGCTATCTTCCGAGCCGTTGGCAGCCTACGTCGCCGCGCTGCCTCCAGCCGTCGTAGCCACGTCGCAGAATCAACGGCACGCCGCAGCACATCGATACGAGATAGGGAGATAGGATGTCCGTAAACAAAGTGATTCTGGTCGGCCGCTTAGGCCGCGATCCCGAAACCCGCTACACCGGCGGAGGCCAGGCCGTCGCCAATTTCTCCGTCGCCACCGACGAAACCTACAAGGATCGCAACGGCGAGCGTCAGAAGCGCACCGAATGGCACAAGATCGTCGTGTGGGGCAAGCAAGCCGAGATCGCTCAGCAATACCTCAAAAAGGGTTCGCTGATTTTCATCGAAGGGCGCATCCAGTCCCGCGAATGGCAGGACAAGGAAGGCCAGAAGCGCACCAGCTTCGAGATTGTCGCCAACAATTTCCGCATGCTCGGTGGCCGCGCGGAAGGCGCCGCGGCAGGAGCCGGCGGCGGATCGCGCGGCGCAGGCGGCGGAGACGACTTCGACAGCAGTCCTTCCGACGAGTCGTTTGGCGGAGGCGGCAGTCACTCAGGAAGTGGTGGTGGCGGACCGGAAATTTCGGACGAAGACATTCCCTTCTGATTGGTTCAGCGGAGCCCGAGAGTGGCGAAGCGGCTACAGAGCCGCATGCAATGCAGCTAGCAAGGGCCAGCTACAGAGTAATGCGCAACACAGGTAGCGAGAAGGAAGCGGCTATGGAATTGGGTGCAACAGCTAGCGAGGCGGCGGCGGATTGCGCTTTCGTTCCTCGTCCATGCGTTTCAGGAACTCCTCGAATTTCGGCTTCTGGTCCGGGGTAAGCATTTCGCGAATCCGATTGCGCCCTTGCTGCCGCGCTTGATCGATCTTTGCGTCGTTCTGGTCGTGAAGATTTTTGTACTCAGCGTGCAGCTGCGAAAGAATGGTGTCCAGCTGCTGGCTCTGATCCTTGGTTAGCGTGAGTTCCCGGGTCATCTGTTCCACGCGCTTGGCGCGCCGCTCCGGCTCGCTTTTGGGCGCGTTGGACGCGGACACTGCGTGGTGGCCAAAGCTGTAGCCCAACACGCCGCCGAGGGCCGCCCCTAACACGAAAATCGCGACGACCCACAGCGTCGCCTTCTGCCGAGGGGACGTCTCACTCATTCGGTCTGCTCCGTGAGGCTGGCCAGCACATCATCGTTCGTCATCGGCACCGGATGACTCTCCACGACGGGTTCACCCGCCAGGTCAGTGCGCACGGCCGGCGTTCGCACCGCCGGCGTTCGCACGGTTTGCAGTCCAGCCAGCCAGGTAGTCGTCAGCAGCAGCGCCAGCCCCGCGCCCCAAGCCAGTTTGGACGCAAGCCTGGGGACCACAAGCCAGGTTTCCAGCGATCGGGTCACCTTGGATTCCTGCTCGCCGATGGCGGCCATCACGCGCGCCGCAAACCAGGGCCGCGCTTCTTCGGAGTGCCGCGGCAGCGCGCTCAGCAGCGCCCGGGTGGCGAACAATTCGTCCAGCGCCTGCTGGCAGTTCTGGCAAGAGGCCGCATGAGCCGCGAGCGCTGGCGGAAGAGAATTCTTATCGTCGAGATCGTCCAGCGAGCTTCGCAGGCGACTACAATCATCGTCGTTTTTCGCGAACCAACGTGACATGCTTGCCTCCTCTGACCCACGGCCGGCGTTTCACCGGCCGCTACAACTGTTTCAATTCTATTCGCCGCGTTTCTTCGCCTGATTCACGACGCGGCGGCGCGCGCGAAACAAGCGAACCTTCACGGTGTTGGCATTCAAGCCCAAGATCTCGGCAATCTCTTCCACCGCGAAACCTTCGACCTCTTTCAAGATCAGCATGGTACGGTCTCGCTCATCGAGTCCGGCCATCAGATTTTGCACCCTCTGGCGCGCCACCAACTTCTCGCTGATATCCGGTTCTTCCAATGCCCTTTCGTCGGTGGCGCCGAATTGCCGGGCCTGTTCTTCACTTAAATCCGATTCGTAGACCAGCGGCCGAACTTTTCTTTTCCGCAGCAAATCCCAGCATTCGTTCACGGTAATTTTGTAAAGCCAGGTGCTGAATGCGGCGCGCTGATCGAACCGTTTCAGCGAGAAGTAGGCCTTAACAAAAACCTGCTGGGCGATATCCTCGGCGTCTTCGCGTCTTCTAAGAATGCCTCCTGCGACCGCAAATACCCTATGCTGATGGCGCCGGACTAGTTCTTCGAACGCTTCCTTATCCTGATCCTGCGCCTGCGCGCGCCGGACTAATTCCCGGTCCTCCGCAGCGGCGGCCGCTTTTCGCCCGGACAACTGCTTGCCCGCCGCAACCCCGACGGGCACTACCGGATCAACGGGCTCTAGTTTTGGGACGCGTGCCATGGCTATTCGGTTACGCTCTAATGTACGCCTGCCCACCCCTGTGCAGCATGTGTTTCATTTGCATACCCCTACAAATTGCACTTGCTTACATCTTACCTACATGCAACAATACCTCCATGATTATTGGTGACCGCCTCCGCGCATTGCGTGAGGAAAAGAAACTCTCCCAGGGCGATATCGAAAAGCGTACGGGCCTGCTTCGTTGCTATATTTCCCGTGTAGAAAATGGCCATACCGTTCCGGCCATTGAAACGTTGGAAAAGCTGGCTCGCGCTCTAGAGTGCCCACTCTATCAACTCTTCTACGACGGCGAAGAGCCGCCCCAGTTGCCAAACCTGCCCAAGCGGAAGTCGTCTGACGACATCGCCTGGGGCAGCAGCGGCAAAGAGGCGCGGTTCCTCAACAAGCTTCGCCGTTTGCTCAGCAAGGCCGACGAGGAAGATCGCAAGCTGATTCTGTACATGGCCCAGAAAATGGCCAACAGATAAGCTGAGGATCGACTCTGCTGCTTTGTTAAGCTTCGACGCAATAATAAGGGGCCGCGCCATCCCTGCCGCGCGGCCTGCTTTCGAAGCCCCAGTCAGTTGCGACTTTTTCCGGTCGGCACGATCCCCCCTTCCGGCCGCTACTCCCCTATTGGCGAAGACTGCTATTCCCATTCGATAGTACTAGGCGGTTTAGAGCTGATGTCGTAGACCACGCGCGTCACCCCCGGAACCTCGTTTACGATCCGCGTGGAAATCCTCTCCAAGACGTCCCCCGGCAAGCGCACCCAATCCGCGGTCATGGCGTCTTCGGACTCCACCACACGCACGGCCACGGTCAGCCCGTAGGTCCGGCCGTCGCCCATTACTCCGACGCTTCGGACCGGCAGCAATACGGCAAAGGCCTGCCATACTTTTTCGTAAAGCCCGGCCCTGCGGATCTCCTCCACGACCACCGCGTCGGCCTCCCGCAGCGTTAGCAAGTGTTCACGGGTAATCTCCCCTAACAGCCGGACCGCGAGGCCGGGGCCTGGAAACGGATGTTTCACCAATAGCTCGTTTGGTAAGCCCAGATCCCGCCCGATGCGCCGTACTTCGTCCTTGAAGAGGTCGCGCAGGGGTTCGATCAGGGCAAAAGGCATGTTCTCAGGGAGTCCGCCGACGTTATGGTGAGACTTAATGGTGGCCGACGGCCCCTTCACCGACACCGACTCAATGACGTCGGGATACAGTGTTCCTTGTACGAGGTATTGGATGCCGCCATCGGCTTCGCCGTGCTGCAGCTTGAGGGCTTCCTCGACAAAAACGGAAATGAACTCATTCCCGATGATTTTTCGCTTTTTCTCGGGATCGGTGACGCCTTTGAGCTGGTGCAGAAAGCGATCCGAGGCATTTACGCCGACAACGTGCAAACCCAAACGTTCGCGCAGCATTTCGAGGGTATGCTCGAATTCGTTCTTGCGCAGCATCCCGGTGTTTACAAAGATGTTTGTCAGCCGATCGCCAATGGCCCGATGGACCAAGACGGCGGCTACGGTGGAATCCACGCCTCCGCTCAGCGCGCAGATGGCTTGGCCTGGCCCGACTTTCTGACGGACGGCCTCGGTGGTCTCCTCGATGAAAGCGGCGCCGCTCCATTTGGGCTCGGCCTTGCACACGCGGAACAAGAAATTTCTGAGAATATCTGTGCCCTTGTCGGTGTGCCGCACTTCGGGATGAAACTCCACGGCATAGATCCTGCGTTCGCGATGCTCGACGGCGGCCACGGCGTTTTCGGTCATGGCGGTTTTCCGAAAGCCGGGGGGCAGCTCCACGACGTGATCGCCATGGCTATTCCAGATGCGCAGCGACTTTGGCACCCCGGAGAAAATGTCCGATGGCGCGTCGTCGTGCTCAAGGTTCAGCAGCGCGCTCCCGTATTCGCGCCGATGCGCTTTCTCCACTTTCCCGCCCATGGTCTTGGTGATCCAGTGCATGCCGTAGCAGATGCCGAGGACAGGGATGCCCATGGACAGCACGGCATGGTCGCACGTGGGCGCCCCGGCATCGTAGGCGGAACTGGGACCGCCGGAAAGAATGAGACCGACCGGCTCGAATTTTCGAATCTCGTCCGGGGTAATGGTGCATGGCACAACCGAAGAGAACACTTGCTGCTCACGGACGCGCCGCGCGATCAACTGCGTATACTGACCGCCGAAATCGATCACGACGACGCCGCCGCGTTCCGAATTAGGCCGGGACTGTGGCTCCTGCACTGTGGCTGGACTGCTCACGCTTTACTCCTTATCGGGACATCCGCAATCTTTGCCGGGCTGCAAGGATAAAGACAAGTCGAAGGATAGCGCAGAGACACCCAGGGTGCCGAGGTTTCGCGGAGAGTTGATCGCACCAACGCCGCATCGTGCCTGATTGAGGCTCCAATCTAACCGGCCACCACCAGATTTACGAGCTTATCCTTGACCACGATCCACTTGGCGACTTTCTTGCCATCAATGTGGGCGGCTACCGCCGGCTCCGCAAGGGCCTTGGGCACAATTTCGGCTTCGCCAAGTCCCGCAGCTACGCGCAACTTCGCGCGCACCCGGCCGTTGACCTGGACAATCACGTCCACTTCTTCATCGCGCGCCAATTGCGCATCCGACTCCGGCCAGCGTACCTTCCACAACCCTTCGGTGTGCCCCATCATCTCCCACAACTCTTCCGCCAAGTGCGGGGTCATGGGCGCCAGCATCAGCGTCAAGAGCTCCAGCACTTGCTTGCGGACTTCGGCGCGAACGCCTTGGCCCAGCGGCTCGGCTTTCTGGATCTCGTTGGTGAACTCCATGATCAGCGCAATCGCTGAGTTGAAGTGCCAGCGGGTCTCGAAATCCTGTGTCACACGCCGCAGCGTCTGATGTGCGACGCGCAACAGCGCCTTTTCCTTGGTGGACTCCGCCTTGACCTTCGCGCCACCGCCACCAACACTGCGCACCGCGGGGGCATGTCGCTCCACCATGCGGTACACCTTGTTCACAAATCGCCAGGAGCCCTCGATGCTCTCTTCGCTCCATTCCAGATCTTTTTCCGGAGGTGCGGCAAACAAGGTGTAAAGCCGACCGGTGTCGGCGCCGTATTTTTCGGCCATCTCAAACGCGCCGACGACATTACCCTTGGATTTGGACATGGCCGTGCCGCCCTTGGTCACCATGCCCTGAGTGAACAAACGCGCCGCGGGTTCGCTGTGGGTGATCAAGCCCAAATCGCGCATCACCTTGCACCAGAAACGCGAATACAGGAGGTGCAAAATCGCGTGGGTAATCCCGCCGATGTACTGGTCGATGGGAAACCAGTAGGCGACTTTGGCCTTGTCGAAGGGCGCCGAAGAATTGTGGGGATCGCAATAGCGGTAGAAATACCAAGACGAATCGACGAAGGTATCCATCGTGTCGGTTTCACGCCGTGCCGGACCGCCGCACTGTGGGCACCTGGTATTCACAAATTCGGGAGTTGAGGCCAACGGCGAGGGACCTTCTCCGGTGAGCTGCACATTTTCCGGCAAAATCACGGGCAGCGCGCTGTCCGGGAGCGGCACCATGCCCTCTTTCTCGCAATAGACCACGGGAATCGGGGTGCCCCAATAGCGCTGCCGAGAAATCAACCAATCGCGGAGCTTGTAAACGGTCGCGCCGTTGCCGAAACCGCCGGCGTCCGCGGCGGCGATCATTTTGGCGCTGGCGTCATCTGGCGACAGTCCGTTGTACGGACCGGAGTTCACGAGAATGCCGCCCTGATTCTCCTCAAACGGCCCGGTCATTTTGGTTTCGTCCAGTGACGGGCTTCCCACGGGCTGCACTACAACACGCACCGGCAGACCGTACTTGCGGCAAAAATCAAAATCGCGTTGATCGTGAGCGGGTACGGCCATTAGGGCGCCGGTGCCATATTGCATCAGCACAAAGTTCCCTACCCAGATGGGCATGCGCTCGCCGCTAAAGGGATTGATGACATCGCGTCCGGTGAAGAATCCTTCTTTCTCGGCGGTGGCAATGTCCGCGGTCTTCACCGAGGACTGCCGCATATGTACCAACTTGGCTTCCGCTTCCTGGCGTTGCGGCGAATCGGCAAGCAATGTTTCCAGCAACGGATGCGCGGGCGCCAAAAGCATAGCGGTGGCGCCGTAAATGGTGTCGATGCGGGTGGTGAAAACCTCGATGGGTTCCACGCCTGGCAAATCGGCAACGGCAAAGCGCACACGCGCGCCGCGCGACTTTCCGATCCAATCGCGCTGCATAGTAATGACGCGCTCCGGCCAACCCTCTTCCAAGAGCTTGAAATCCTGCAAAAATTCTTCGGTATAGGCAGTGGTGCGCAGGAACCATTGCTCCAGTTCGCGCGCTTCGACCAAGGTATCTTCGTGGCGCCAGCAATAGCCCTTAACAACCTGCTCGTTGGCGAGCACGGTGCAGCACTTGGGGCACCAATTCACCGGTGCTTTTTTGCGGAACGCCAGGCCCTTCTCCAGCATGCGCAGGAAAAACCACTGGTTCCAGCGGTAGTATTCCGGCTCGCAGGTGGAAATCTCGCGCCGCCAGTCGTAGCTGAAACCAAAGCGCCGCAACGCGCGCTGAAATTCGGCAATGTTGTTGTTGGTCCAGACGCGCGGATGGGTCTTGTTCTTGATGGCCGCATTTTCCGCGGGCAGGCCAAACGAGTCCCAACCCATGGGATGCAGGACATTGAAGCCCTTCATGCGCTTGACGCGCGCCACCACGTCTCCGATGGTGTAGTTGCGCATGTGCCCCATGTGCAGGGTCCCGGAGGGATAGGGCAACATTTCCAGCGAATAGTATTTCGGTTTTGATGGATCGGCTTCGGACTCGAATACGTGCTCTTCGGCCCAGCGTCTCTGCCACTTGGCTTCAATTGCTTGCGGATCGTACCGGGACGCTTGCGGATCGTTCCGCGGCTCCTCGGCCTGCGATCCCGTTGGTGCTTTTTGCTGCGTCACGCGCCGCGCCTCGATGTTGGTGTTATTTCTTTTTCCTTTGCGCCTTCTTCTTCATCACCGCTACTTTTTTCTTGGCTGCCGCCGTCAGCATGGAGTAGCCCTTCTCGGCCGCGGGCGCTACATCACTCAAGCCGGCCAGCTCCCAAAGCGCCGCGATATTCTTACGGTCATCGCCGGGATCTTCGATGGGCGTCTCCGCCAAAAACGCCCGCCCCGGCAAACCCATGGCAGCCGACGCGCCCAGCCGTGGCTCGCGCAGGATCCGGCGGAAGGCCTCCGCGCCAATCTTGCCCTTCCCGATGTGCTCGTGCCGGTCGACGCGCCCGCCCAGCGCGATCTTCGAGTCATTTACATGAAAAACCGGCACGCGTTGGAGTCCAATCGAGCGCTCGATCCCTTCGATTGTCGAACCCAAACCGCTTTCGCTGCGAATATCGTATCCCGACGCGAAGAGATGCGCGGTGTCCAGGCAGGCCCCAACGTCCAGCGCTTTGAGTCCGTCGACAATTTCGCCCAGTTCTTCGAGCCGCGAGCCCAGCGCCGTGCCCATTCCCGCGGTGTTCTCCACCAGGATGCGCATGGCGGTTGGGGGAAGCCGTTTGGTGGCCTGCTTGATCGATTCCACTACGGCCGCGACGGATTCGCCTGGCCGCGATTCGCCTCGCGATCCCGGGTGAACAACAACGAAATCTGCGCCCAGCGCCAACCCACGCACCAGTTCATCGTGAAACGCCTGAATCGATCGCGTGCGCAACATGGGCTGCGCGGCCGCCAGGTTGATCAAGTAATTGGCGTGAATCACGAGCGGTCCGAATCCCAATTCCGCGCGCCGCGCGCGAAACGCCGCCGCATCCACTTCCGGGATGCGTCCGGTGGTGGCCGCCAGGCCCACCCACATCCGCGGGCTGGCGGAGAAAATCTGCAGCGCGTTACACCCGAGGCGCCGCGCGGATTCCAGCGCATTCAGATAGGACCCGGCGACCGAAGTATGAATGCCGATGCGCAGGCTGCCGTCCAGCCATGCCGGGGGCATGGGCTCCGGCTCCGGCTCAGGGCGATACTCATCTTCCGGATCGAAAGCGGTAGCGTGAAGTACAGGTTGTTCTGGCATCACAAAAGGAAATTCTGCTCCGTCTTAAACCAATTATTGTACCACACGCCATCGAGCCCACCCGTAGCTCGGGCCTTCAGGCCCGAGGGTTTAGATTCGGCGATGGGAGCAGCGTAGCGTCGTAAGTTCAGCCAGCGCCGTTTGAGTATTTGCCGGCAAGCACGGCACCTCCTAGCCGTGTGATCGAAAAAGCCTCACCTCTAAAGGGGTGAGCTACAGCTATTCGCTTTTGCGCGCTTCCAGTACACTCTGTTGTTCGCTTCGTCGTCAGGGGAATCAGCCATGCTGGTTGTCATGCAGTCTCACGCCACTGAGGAACAGGTCCGCACCGTCTGCCAGCGCATAGAAAGCCTCGGCCTCAAGGCTCACCCCATTCCGGGTGCCGGCCGCACTGCGATTGGGATCACTGGCAATGAGGGCGCGATCGATCTGGGTGTGCTCGAATCGCTTCCCGGGGTGATTGAGTGCATTCCGGTCAGCAAGCCTTACAAGCTAGTCAGCCGCGACGCCAAGGAAGAAGATACTGTCCTGCGCATCGCCACGCCCAGGGGAGATGTACTGGTCGGCGGCGAACATATCGCCATGGTTGCCGGCCCGTGCGCCGTGGAGACTGAGTTGCAATGCCTGACCGTCGCCGAACGCATCGCCAAGACCGGATGCCGACTCTTTCGCGGCGGGGCGTACAAGCCCCGCACCTCCCCGTACAGCTTTCAAGGATTAGGTGAACCCGGCCTCAAGATCCTCGCGAAGGTTCGCGAGCAACACGGTTTCGGCATCATCACTGAAGCCATCGACAACGAAAGCTTGGACCTGGTCGAGCAATATGCCGATGTCATCCAGATCGGCGCCCGCAATATGCAGAATTTCTCGCTGCTCAAACGGGCTGGGCGTGCCAGGAAGCCGGTGCTGTTGAAGCGTGGCATGTCGGCTACCCTCGACGAGTTCTTGATGGCCGCCGAATACATTCTGTCGGAAGGAAACTATAATGTGATGTTGTGCGAACGCGGCGTGCGCACGTTTTCCGATTTCTCAAGAAATACTTTAGATCTCGCTGTGGTGCCCGCGGTCAAGAAGCGCAGCCACCTTCCGATCCTGGTCGATCCATCGCATGGTACAGGCAAGCGTCATAAAGTTCTGCCGCTATCTCGAGCGGCGGTAGCGGTCGGCGCCGACGGCCTGCTGGTCGAAGTGCACCACGAGCCCGACAAAGCGCTCTCTGACGGCATCCAATCGATTGTTCCCGAAGAATTCGCCGAGCTTATGGCCGAAGTCCGGCAGATCGCCAAAGTGCTGCGCCGCCATGTCAACTGATCGAAACATTCACATCCGAGCGATGGTGCCGCAGCGAGCGGTGGCAGAGCCATTTCTGGCTGTGCGCATGGTCTGCTCCGTCGTTTACCGAGCAAAAGGCATTGCAATCCCATGACGCCGCGCGGCAACCTCCGCGTCATTATTCTTGGCTGCGCTCTTCTCATCGGCGCCTTTGTTTTGATTGCCCGCGAGCATCGGCCCTCGTTTCTGCGCCCGGGACTGCAACTCAATGCGTACGTGGCCACTTCCGACGGAAGCCTGACGGTGGTCGACCTCGTCAAGCTCCGCGCCATTCATCGCATTCCTATCGGCCCGGCGCTTTCCGGAGTTCGCGAACATCCAATCCGCCCGGAAATCTGGGGCGTGAGTTCGCAGGGTGGATACGTCTGGATTGTCGATGGGCGCAGCAATCAACGCCGTGCCACAATTCCGGTAGGTGACGGACCGTATGCTGTTGATTTTTCCTCCGATGGCAGGCGGGCTTACACCACTTCGTCGGGAAGCGATGCACTGGTCGCCATCGACTGTGAGTCGCGCGCTATCGTCGGGCGCGCGCGTACCGGCCGTGAACCAGTTTTTGCACAGCTCACTCCGGACGAGAAGAGCATCCTAGTTCTCAATCATCGCGATGCAACTCTCGGCATCCACGATGCCGCGACGCTGGCACAACGCGGCAAGATCCCGGTGGTCGCGCAACCCGACGAAGTCCTTGTCATGCCCGATAGTTCGATCGCCTTCGTGTTAAGCCGCCGCGAACCGCGGATGTCGGTGGTCGATCTTCGCCGCGAGGTGTTGCTCTCCAATTTGCAACTCGCAGGCAAGCCCTCGGATATGCTGTTGAAACCCGATGGCGGCGAACTCTACGTAATTTCTCCCGATTCTCACGGCTTGCAGGTCATCAACACGTGGACTCATGAAGTTGGCGACTACATGATGCTGGGAGACTCTCCAACCCGCGGCATACTCAGCGCGGACACCAGTCTGATGTACATCACCGATGCCGCCGCCGGGCGCGTCACTGCCGTGGACATAAATAACAGGCGGGTGGTGCGTAACGCGACTGGCACGGAACTGCTGGTCTCGGTGGGCCAGTCCCCTTCCGCGGTGCGCTTTGACCCGGCGGAGAATCTACTCCTGGTGGTAAACCATGATTCCGGCGACCTCGCGGTTATTCGCGCACGCCCGGATAATCAAAGCCTGCTTACCTTGATTCCCGTAGGTGAACACCCGCGGGATCTTGCGGTGAAGTTGTTCTAGCGGAGCGGTGCCCAGGAAAATGGGATGGGAAAACAGAATCTCAAAAACGCGAAGACCTATGCAAGCCGAAGCATGACACTTTAATTCTCGAGGGGCCAGGACCCCAGTTCATCGCCGAGCGCAACCTCCAGCGCACCTTCGGCGGGCAACACGTCGACTGGAAGGCCGGCGTGCCACAGCGCTACACCCAGCCGCAGAGTCTTCTGCCCTTTTAAGTTAAGTGCGTTGCGCTGCACGCAAATTTCCAGAATGCGATCGAACGCCGCATCCGCCACACTTTTGGGGTTGAGCAAACACACGCGCCCCTGTTCCACCGCGAATTCCTGCAAACGCCCGCGTTCCAACTTTACAACGACACTGAGTTCTTCTGCGGCGCCGATGGTAATGCGAAACTCCGGGTCGTCCATCTCCTGAAGAACATCGGAAAAGGCATCGACGCGAATGCAGAAGCGATCTTCCTCAAAGCCATAGCGCAGCTCGCGCAAATAGAAAATGCGGCCGTGCATGGCGCCACCGCGGCGCTCCGGAGCATACAGGCCGGCACCAAGCCACTCGAAGTAAGAAGTGTCGCGGCCATCGATTTTTGTTCTCAGGAATCCGGTTGGTGCGGCCTGCAAAGCTCGTTCGGCTTGCCGCTTGATGGGCTTGGCTAGATCCGGCGGCGCCACCTGACCGAGCGCGAGATATATTCCGGTCAAATGTTTGCGATACAAGGCATCAAATTCGGCGTCGTTGGCGGTGCTATGTTCCGGGCCGAACCACCAGCACCAGTCGCTGCCCTCGGCGGCGAGCAAGGATTCAAACGCTTGCTGCAAAGCGAGCGGGGTCGGGGCGTCGGCGCGGCCTTGTTTGCGCGCCTCCACGGCGCTGGCATAGGCCTGCCGCGCGTCCCACAATAGTTCCCACGCGGCCACATCCTCTCCGCTGCCGATCCACACATCGAAATTGGCGTTGATCCACGAGCCGGGGAAAATTCCGCCGGTCACGGGAATATTGTTGGCGGCGGCGATGGCTTCGCTGGCGGTGAGCGCCCGAAAATCCTGATCGCCTGCTATGCGACGGTAAAACTCGCGGAGGAATTCGCGACCGTTGCCGGGGTAGTATTCCCAGGCGTTTTCTCCGTCCAGGAAAATACAAATCGTCAGCGGATCCGCGCTCTTCACGCTGTCCGCAAGGTAACGAAGTTTTCCGTGGAGATCTGCGGCGGCGGATTTCTGATCCATGCGGCTGTAAACGAACCCAATCAAATCGGAAAGCTGGTGATCGCGGAAGAGCCCAGTAATTCCCTTTTCCGGATTCCCACTAACCTGCAGGCGCCATGGTCGATAGAGACGGTCGGCATTTGCAGGAATGCCAGTGGCGTCGCGAAAAAATCCGACGTTGAGGGTACGGCCGAGTACACCTTCGTCGGTGCCGAACCACTGGAAACCCTCCTCGGCAGCGATGGCCAGAGCCTGATCGGAAACGGATCCTTCCGAGGGCCACAGACCCGCCGGTTTGGCGCCAAACACGCGCTCGTGATAATCGCGCGCGCGGCGTAACTGTTCTCTGACGTCTTCGGGCTGGCGATATGCACGGCGCGGCAGCGGCGTGCCCGGATTGGCGACGCGGGCGATGTCGGAGTCGCAAAGCAACGGCAAAATCGGGTGATAGAAGGGGGTGGTGCTGAGTTCAATTTGCCCGGCCTTCGAAGCGTCGCGATAGGTGGGCAATACCAGATTCAGCAGGTCCTGCAGCTTGGCCTGCAAAGCTTCCTTGTCGCGTTCGGTGAAGTCCTTGCCTTTGTCGGCAAGCCGACTGACAGCCTCATCTTTCGCGAGCCACACTTCATCCATCCATGCGAGTTGAGATAGAACTTGAAGATCGCGCCAATCGCGCGTGGTGAAAGCAACGAGGGCTTGGGCGCCCCCTGCAGGACGAGACCATTCGAACAGTTCAACGAACCGCGGCCAGCGCGCCATCAACCGGTCGTGGTTCAATTGAAACGCTCGTGCCAGAATCTCAACCTTATCTTCACGTGTGAGGTTTTCAGTCTTTTTGAAGGCCAGCGCGTTCCAGGGCTCGTCGAATTTCCCGCTGGCATACTCTTCGAGTTGGGCGCCGAGGGAAGGCACGACATTGAAGGTGGCGTGGAATTGCGGCACTTCCTGTAAAACTTTAACCATGCCCCAGTAGTCTTTGATGGCATGCAGGCGCGTCCACGGTAGAACGTAACGTCCGCTCTCGGGGTCGCGATATTGCGGTTGGTGCATGTGCCAGAGGACGACGAGGTGGACACGCGTCATGGTTGCCCCTGCGCTGGCACCGATGTGCTCATCGGAAAACAAACGCGACAGACGGTCAGACACGATCGCCGGCAATCTTGCCTAGCGGGGAGCATCGCTGACCGTGGCGCGTCGGCGATCGTGTTAAACTCAGCGACCTGCTCATGCGTATCCTGGACCGCTATATTGTCCGCGAAGTATTTCGTCATGCGTTCCTTGGGTTGATTGTTTTCACGTTCGTATTTTTTGTGCCGCAACTGGTGCGGCTGACCGCGCTGTTCGTGCGCCACACCGGATCCGGGGCACAGATCGCCGATTTATTCCTGGCGATCTTTCCGGGCGTGCTGGCGTTCACGACGCCGATGGCCATACTGATCGGAGTGTTGCTGGGCCTGGGTCGCATGTCAGCGGACAGCGAAATTATTGCGCTAACCGCGCTGGGCATCGGGCGGCGAAGGATTTTGCTTCCGGTTGGCGTGCTAGCGACCACCGGCGCGCTGGTGACGCTGGTCATGACGCTGTGGCTTGGTCCTCTCTCCTTGCGCACCCTGCGCAGCCTGGAAGCAGAACTGGTTACCTCCCAGCTCAATTTTGCGATACAGCCGCGCGTCTTCGAAGAACAAATCCCGCGTACGGTGCTTTATGTGAACGATATTTCCGCCAGCGGCACGCATTGGCGCGGCGTGTTTTTGGCGGAAACCGGCGGGGAAGACGGCTCGCGACTGACCCTCGCGGAGAGCGCCATTGTAATCGCCACGCCAAAGCAGGGCAAGTTAGAGCTGCACTTGAAGGGCGGGAGCACGCACGATTTCGAGCGGAGCGATCCGGATCATTATTCGGTGACGGCGTTCGGACAGAGCGACATCCCGATGGAAGTTACCGGGCTGATGCCGACCAAAGAACGCGAAGTGAAGAATGATGAGCGTTCGATCGGCGAACTGGCCCGGGAATCGGGGCCCAACTGGCGCGAGGCACGGGTGGAACTGCACCGGCGATTCGCGTTTCCGGCAGCGTGCTTTGCGTTCGCGCTGATTGCCGTGCCGATCGGAGCGCAGCCACGGCGCGGAGGGCGTGCGGCCGGGTCGTTGATCGCCGTGCTGCTGATTGCCGCCTACTACCTGGCGCTGATTATGGGCACGGGGCTGGCTCGCGAAGGCAATGTGCCGCCGATTATCGGTTTGTGGATGGGGAACATCCTGCTAGTGGTGGCCGGCTTGACGCTGCTTCCCCGCATGGAGCAATTTCACTCGGAGCTTCGCTGGTTGCCAAAACTGGCGCGAGTACGATCGTGGATGCGGTTGTTCCGATTGTGGCGAGCGCGCGCACGGGCGGCGGCCGCGGCGGCGGAGCGCGGCGCCAATGGCGGGCGCGCGCAAACAGAACCGGCAACTCTGTTCCCCGCCAGTTTTCCGCGCTTGATGGACATTTATTTGCTGCGGCGATTCTTTTTGTATTTCGCGCTGCTGATGGGCGCCTTCGTTTTCTTATTCGAAGCCTTCACTTTCTTTGAGCTGCTGGACAACATCGCGCGCAACCGCATTCCATTCATTATCGTCGTCGAATACTTTCTATACTTGACGCCCTACCTGCTGTATCAGTTGGCGCCGCTGGCTGCGCTGGTGGCCATTCTGGTGACCATCGGAGTGATGAGCAAGAGCAACGAAATCGTGGCGTGCAAGGCCAGCGGCACCAGTCTCTATCGGCTGGCCGTGCCCCTGCTTTCAGCGGGATTGGCGCTTGCCGTTGCGATGGTCGTGCTTGATGACACCTATCTGCCTTACGCCAATCAGCGCCAGGATGCCCTGCGCAATCAGATCAAGGGGCGTCCGCCACAGACCTATACCAAGCCGCAGCGCTGGATCTTTGGTGAGAATTCGAAAGTATATAACTACGATTTTTTCGACCCGCAGCAGAGTGTGTTTGGCGGGTTGACGGTGGTGGAGATCGATCCGGCAACGTTTCAAGTGCGGCGGCGAGTGTTCGCTTCTCGAGCGCAATGGTCTGACGCGCAGAACTTGTGGGTGCTGGAGTCCGGATGGGTGCGGGATTTTTCTGACGGATTGATCACGCACTACGAGAAATTCAATGTTAAAGATTTACCTGAACTCATCGAACGGCCGAATTACTTCCATCGCGAGGTGCGGCAAGCGTTCCAGATGAACTGGGGCGAACTGCGGCGTTATATCGATGGCTTGCACAAGGCGGGATTCGACGTCTCCACGCTAACAGTGCAATGGCATCGCAAGCTGGCGTTCCCTTTGATCGCACCCGTTAGCATGTTGCTGGCGTTTCCGTTCGCATTCCTAGTGGGAACGCGCGGCGCGGTCGGAGGCGTTGCCATTGGCGTGGGCATCGGAATCGCGTACTGGCTCGGAGCGGAACTGCTGGCGGCCATGGGAGGTGTCGGGCAGTTGCCACCGTTGCTGGCGGGATGGTCGCCGGATATCGTATTTTTCTTCGCAGGATTGTACTTCGTTTTCAAAATGCCGACGTAAGGTCGCGGCCAGCGGGCTTTTTTCTGCGCAAGCATTGCGCCGCGAGTGCGCGTGTGATAAGTAAATAGGTTCTGCGTGAGCGTGCGGTTCGGACGATTCTAAGCAGCAGCAGTTCGACGCAGCGTCGGCGCGCCGACCACGAATGCCCGCCCGGGAAACGGAAGCCATCATCCTGAAGACGTTCCCTTTGGGCGAGGCCGACCGCCTCGTGAGCTTCTTGGGTCGTGCCTCCGGCCGGATGCGCGGTGTCGCCGGTGGCGCGCGGCGCTTGAAAAATCGTTACGGTTCCACGCTGGAAATACTCTCTCACGTGCAAATTTGGTACGTCGAGAAGGAAACGCGCGATCTAGTGCGCATTCAGCAGTGTGACCTACTGGAATCGTTTCACAAGGCCCAGAGCGATTACGGGCTGAGTACGGGACTTGCAGTGGTGAGCGAAGTCTCTGAGCTGGTTCTGCCTGAGCACGAAGCGGCAGAGTCCATGTTCCGGTTGATCCTGCTGACCGTGCGGGAAATCAACCGGCGCGCCGCTTGGGCTCTGCCGTTGAGCTACTTCGCATTCTGGACGGTGCGCTTGGGTGGCTGGCTGCCGCGGTTTGATCGATGCTCGACATGCGATGCGCCGCTGGGATCGCGGGCGTCGTATCACGCATCGTGGGATCCCGGGCTTCTCTGCGAGCAATGCAAGCGACCTGGCATGCGGCCGTTGCACGCCCACAGCCGGCAACTGGCGGAAATGTTTACGAAGACGAGCTTGGAAAAGGTCGAGAGCAGAGAGTCGGTCGCAGTTGCTGCGAAGGAGTTGCGGGAGGCGGCGCTGAACTGGATTGAGTATCACGACGAGCGAAGGCTGGCGACACGCACGATGCTGGAGACAGCTTGAAAGCTAAAGTAAAACCTAAGACCAAGGCGCGGGGCCTGACCTTCCAGGATCTTATCCTCAAACTTTCCCAGTTCTGGATTCGGCAGGGCTGCGTGCTGCAGCAGCCGTACGATGTCGAGGTGGGCGCCGGCACCATGCACCCGGAAACCTTCTTGCGCGTCCTGGGCCCAGCGGCCTACCGGGTCGCTTACGTCCAGCCAAGCCGTCGGCCCGCCGACGGGCGCTACGGCGAGAATCCGAATCGTCTTTACAAGCACCTTCAATTTCAAGTGATCCTTAAACCAACACTTGATGATGTTCAAGACATTTATTTGAAGAGCTTGGCCGCGATTGGCATTGAGTTAAAGGAACACGACATCCGATTTGAAGAAGATAACTGGGAGTCGCCTACCCTCGGAGCATGGGGCATCGGATGGCAAGTATTACTTGATGGTTTGGAAATCACCCAGTTCACGTATTTCCAGCAAAGCGGCGGAATCGATCTTGATCCAGTATCAGTTGAACTTACCTATGGGCTCGAACGCATTTGTGCTTTCCTGCAAGACGTCGAGAGCGCCTACGATCTCCGATGGTCGGACGACACGAGCTACGGACAAATCCGCTTGCCGGAGGAGCAGCAACTTTCCGAGTATAGCTTTAACAAGAGCGACCCCGCAGAACTTCGAGCGGAGTTCGAATCCCACGAGAGACAAGCTAAACAATTACTTGAAGGCTTCGATGCGGCGCGCGGCAAGCATCGAGAGAGATATCCACTGTTAGCCACCTACGACCATTGCTTGAAGTGCTCTCACCTTTTCAATTTGATGGACGCGCGTGGAGTCATTTCAGTGACCGAGCGGGCCGCGCTGATGGCGCGGGTACGATCAGTGTCCTGCAAGACAGCGGCATACTACCTGGAGCAGATCGGCGGGCCCACGGTCCGCAGGGATGTGCGTCAAGACGCGCATCAGGACGCGCGCCGATGAAGCACACGTCCAGGAAGTCCGGCAGCACAACTCCAACAGTGAAGCTTTGCGAACTTCTATTTGAGATCGGAAGTGAAGAAATTCCGGCAGGGATGTTGCCCAAAGTTGAGGAAGAGCTTAAAGCAAATCTTGCAAAACTATTCGTGGCCGAAAGTCTCACCGATGGCCTGGAAATTGAAACCTTTACCGGGCCACGAAGGCTGACCGCCTGGATTCGCGGCCTACCGTTGAAGCAGAGCGACATCGTGAGCGAAGTCACCGGTCCGCCCAAGTCGATCGCCTATGATGCTGTCGGCGAGCCGACGCGAGCCGCCGTGAGTTTTGCCGAGAAGCAAGGTGTAAGGCTTGTTGATCTGTACCTAATAACTACGCCGAAGGGCGAGTATATAGCGGCCAAGCATACCAAGCGCGGCCGGACATCCGAGCAGATCCTGACCGACATCCTTCCCCGCGCGATTCATGATTTGTCCTGGCCTCGCTCTATGACCTGGACCGGCCTGGACGGTGCGCGTTTCATTCGCCCCATTCGCTGGATCGTTGCGGTCCTTGACGGTAAGCCAGTGAAATTCGCGTTCGGTGGCGTCACCGCAGGCAATCTCACCCGTGGACACCGCTTCCTCGGCTCGTCGGAAATCACTGTCCGCGGTTTCGCGGACTACGAGAAGAAGCTACGAGCGAACGGGGTCATTGTGCGTCCCAGCGAGCGCCGCGAGAAAATCACCGGAGAACTTGCGGCGCACGCGAAAAAGAGCGGTTGCAAGCTCCACGACGATCCGGAATTGCTCAAGCTGGTGACCTACCTGAATGAGTATCCCTCGGTGATCCAGGGCAGCTTCGACGCGTCCTTTCTCAGCTTGCCGGACGAAATCCTGATCACCGTGATGCGGGACCACCAGAAGTATTTCGCGCTGGAGAAGCGCAACGGTGAACTGGCCGCGAATTTTCTCGCGGTGATCAATTTGAACAAGGACCCCAAGGGTCTGGTGCGGGCGGGCCACGAGCGGGTGTTGCGAGCGCGCTTCGCGGACGCCCAGTTCTTCTGGTCGACGGATCTGAAATGTCGGCTCGCCGACTACCAGCCCAAGCTGGCCAAGATTACCTACGAGTCTCGCCTGGGTAGCTACGGCGATAAGACCGAGCGTATCCGCAGTATCGTTCGCTGGATGGCCGAGCAATGGTCAAGTCTCGGTCTGGCCAAGGCCAACGTCGCTGACGCCGACCGCGCCGCCGAGCTCGCCAAGTGCGACCTCGCCACCGAGATGGTGCGGGAGTTCACCGAGCTTCAAGGCATCGTCGGTGGACTCTATGCTCGAGCTCAAGGAGAACCCGATGATGTAGCTGATGCAATCTACGATCACTACCGCCCTGTGGGGCTGGACGACCCAATTCCACGAAATCTCACCGGATGCGCTGTCGCTCTGGCCGACAAATTGGACTCGGTCGTGGGCTGCGTAGCCGTGGGGATCGTACCCACGGGTTCAAGTGATCCTTTCGCCTTGCGGCGGGCCGCGTTGGGCATAGTTAAAGTAATTGTTGATCAGCGCCTTCCCTTTTCTCTGTCTCTGGCGATCAACACTGCGGCAAAGGCACTGCACGCTCACGCTCCGAAGCGACATGTGTCTGCAGCTCAAGAAAGGCAAATCCTCGATTTCATCCTCGATCGTGCGAAGTTCGTTCTTCGGGAGCGCTCTGGTTTCAGCTATGACGAGGTCAATGCCGTCTTCCGGGCGGGCGCCGATGACTTGGTGGATGCGCAAAAACGGTTGCAGGCGCTGCGCGCCATCCGCCGATCGAAGAACTTCGAGCCCCTAACGGTGTCCTTCAAGCGCATCCGGAAGATCATCGAGAAGTCCAACCACAAAGACACGGGCAGCGTACAGGCCGACTTGTTTGAAAATGATGCCGAGCGCGAGCTATTCACGGCGGCGCGCGACACCGCGGGGAAGGTTCAGGCCGATAAGCGGGCGGGTCAGTATGAGCAAGCTCTGGGTCGCATCGCCGGGCTGCGAAAGTCAGTGGACCGTTTCTTTGAGGAAGTCATGGTGATGGCCGAGAACGAAGCGGTACGAAGGAATCGGCTGGCACTGCTGTCTGAACTATTACGTGAGTTTACGACCGTAGCGGATTTCTCCGAAATTGGTGGGGATGAGAAGAGCTGAACAAATTAAGCAACAGTTGAGCTGTCGGCGCACCGACGGTCGGTCGTGAGGCTGTCGACGCATGCTAGCGGCACGAAGGTCGCTTCCCTGCGCAGCTCGATTCGAGTCCCGGCAAGACGAGACATGTGTTTTACCACAAATCAAAAGCGAGGCATATCGACGTGACTAAATGGGTCTATTTCTTCGGTGCAGGTAGAGCAGAGGGTGACGGCACATGGCGCGATCTCCTGGGTGGAAAAGGCGCGGGCCTCGCCGAAATGACCAAGATCGGTCTGCCGGTCCCCGCGGGCTTTACGATTTCCACGGATGCATGCGATTACTACTACAAGAATGGCAAGAAGTATCCGCCCGAGCTGAAGAAGCAGCTCGCGGAGAATGTGGCGAAGCTGGAAAAGGTGGTCAAGAAAAAGCTCGGCGATGCTAAGGATCCGCTGCTAGTCAGCGTACGATCGGGATCGGCGCGGTCGATGCCTGGCATGATGGAAACGATTCTGAACCTCGGATTGAATGACAAGTCCGTCCAGGGTTTGGCGGCTTCCACAAAGAACGAACGCTTCGCATATGACGCCTATCGCCGCTTCGTGCAGATGTATTCCAGCGTGGTGATGGGCGTCCCCAAGGAAGATCTGGAGCACCGCCTGCGCGCGATGAAAGAGAGGATTGGTGTAAAGGAAGACACCGCGGTGCCGGCCAGCGGCTGGAAAGACTTGGTCGCCGAATACAAGGCCTTCTTCCGCGAAAAGACCGGGAAAGACTTCCCTGAGGACCCCATCGAGCAACTTTGGGGAGCCATTGGCGCCGTATTCGGATCGTGGATGGCCGAGAAAGCAGTCACCTATCGGCGTGTAGAGAAAATTACCGGCCTGCTCGGCACCGCCGTTAACGTTGTTCAGATGGTCTTTGGCAATACCGGCGATACCTCTGGGACCGGCGTTTGTTTCACACGCGACCCCAGTTCTGGCGAGCGAGTGTTTTACGGAGATTACCTGGTTAACGCCCAGGGTGAAGATGTGGTGGCCGGCATCCGTACGCCAATGCATCTGACCGAAATGAAGAAACTGATGCCCAAGGTCTATGGGCAGCTCGAGAAAGTTCGAGAAAAACTTGAGAAACATTATCGCGACATGCAGGACATGGAGTTCACTGTCGAGAACGGGACGCTATACATGTTGCAGACGCGAACCGGAAAGCGCACGCCCGCTGCGGCGTTCCACATGGCTGTGGACATGGCCAACGAGAAGCTCATCACCAAGGAAGACGCGCTGCTGCGCATCAAGCCGGAAGATATCGAACGGCTCTTTTATCCGGTGATCGATCCGAAGGTGGACCGCAAGGCGCTCCAGTCCAAGATCCTGGGGACAGGTATTGACGCCGTGCCTGGTGCGGCGGTCGGACGCGTGGTCTTCTCCGCTCACGATGCAGAGGAATGGGCGAAGAAGGGCGAGAAGGTCATCCTGGTTCGCCGCGAAACCAGCCCGGAAGATGTGGGCGGCATGGCGGTCGCTCAGGGGATTCTTACCGCAACGGGAGGCAAGACCAGTCACGCCGCGGTAGTGGCTCGTGGATGGGGCAAGTGCTGCATCGTCGGAGCCGAAAAATTCAACATTGACTATAAGTCGAAGACGATGAACGTCGGCGGCAAGACAATTAAAGAAGGAGATTGGATCACGCTGGACGGCGGCGAAGGCACGGTCTACACCGACAAGATGGACCTCGTGACACCGGCACTGCCGGCGGCCTATCAGACCCTGATGAAGTGGGCTGATGGCGTACGTCGGCTAGGCGTGCGGACCAATGCTGATACGCCGCAGGACGCTCGCAAGGCCCGCGAATTTGGAGCTGAGGGTATCGGCCTCTGCCGTACCGAGCATATGTTCTTCACAGACTTCGAGTTCCCCGAACAAGGTCAGCAGCGACAGCGCGCCATCCAGGAAATGATCCTTGCGGATAACCGCGAAGCTCGAGTTAAAGCGCTAGATAAGCTTCTGCCCTTCCAACGCCGGGACTTCGTGGGAATTTTTAAGGCCATGAACGGCTTCCCGGTGACGATTCGCCTCATCGATCCCCCGCTACATGAGTTCGTGCCACACGAACGCAAAAAGCAGGAGGAGCTCGCCAAGGATCTCGGCCTGAAGGTTGAGCAGGTGGCGGAGCGCGTAGAACAACTCCACGAAGCCAATCCCATGCTCGGCCATCGCGGATGCCGCTTGGCGATCACTTACCCGGAGATTCTTGAGATGCAGGTGCGCGCAATCATTGAAGCTGCAATCGAATGCAAAAAGGATGGTATTAAAGTTTTACCTGAAATCATGATCCCGCTGGTCCTCGATAAGAAAGAGCTGTGGATTCTGGAACAGGCCACGCGCCGTGTGGCCGATGAAATCATCAAGAAGTCCGGCACCAAGCTCGATTATCTCGTCGGCACCATGATCGAACTACCACGCGCCGCGCTGCTTGCCAATGAGATTGCCGAGGTCGCTGAATTCTTTTCCTTCGGCACCAACGATCTGACGCAAACAACGATGGGCCTCTCACGTGATGACGCCGGCCGCTTCCTGCCGGACTATGTGGACGAGAAGAAGGCGGGAGTATTTGCTGCCGACCCGTTCCAGTCGCTCGACACCAAAGGCGTCGGCATGCTGATGAAGTGGGGGATCGAGCAAGGCCGCAAGCCGCGTCCGAAGCTGAAGGTGGGCATTTGCGGCGAACACGGTGGCGACCTGGATAGCGTGAAGTTCTGCCACCAGATCGGCATGGACTACGTCAGCGCCTCGCCATATCGCGTACCGATTTCGCGGCTGGGCGCAGCTCAAGCAGTGGTTGAGGAAAAGCAATCCAGTAAGAAGAAAAAATAAGCAGCCGCTGAAACCATCACATCAGCTGTCGGCGAGTCGACGCCTCGACTCGCCGACTTTTTGTTGAGTTGCACAATCTCCGGCGAAACGCCAAGCAAGGGCGACTGAGACCCAGCGTCTTGTCGTCTTGTAGCGAAGGCCAAAGTCCCGGCCAGCATTCGGCCACCGATATTTTCTCAGGGTCGCAACTCACTTCAATTCCATGAGCAGCGAGTAGCTTCGAACCTGATCCTTCATCCAGGGGCGAATGCTTACGGAACCAAGGCAGCCACTTGGCCGCAGTGCATTCTGTTAACAAGTGGATCCAGATGTAAAAATTATCGGACATCACGTAAAGACCTCGGCTTTGCAATTCCGGTAAATTCCGCTACTCTGCGCAACGACCCCAGATGCTGATTCCCCTGAAAGATCTGAATCCCCGGCGCTCGTATCCGCTCGTGAACATCGCGCTGATTCTTTGCAATATTGCGGTGTTCATTTACCAGCTGAGCCTGCCACAGCAACACCTCAAGGCATTTCTTCTATCCAATGCGACCATTCCGGCGCGACTGCTCGCTTGGACCGGGGGACATGTAAGCGCGGAAACCGCGCTCTCACCACTGCTGACTAGCATGTTTCTGCACTCCGGAATCGCCCATATTCTGGGTAATATGCTGTTTCTCTGGATCTTCGGCGACAACGTAGAGGACTACTTCGGCCATGTCGCCTATCTGTTTTTCTACCTAACCTGTGGCATCGGTTCTGGACTGCTGCACGTGCTCTTTAATTTGCATTCCACGCTCCCGGCTCTGGGTGCGAGCGGCGCGATTTCCGGAGTCATGGGCGCCTACCTGGTGCTCTACCCGAGATCACAGGTCCTAACGCTGGTCTTCATCTTCCTGGTGCCGATTCCTGCCGTTTTGATTCTGGGCTACTGGTTCCTGATTCAGTTCGTCGAAGGAGTTACTTCACTCGGAGCGATGCCGTCGGGCGGGGTGGCCTGGTGGGCGCACGTGGGAGGGTTTGTAATGGGGATGTTAATTGCGAAGCTCTCACTGCGAAGGTAAGACTGGAGATGTCGTCACGTCGACGCATGGTATCGCGACGCAATTCTGAAAGCGATGCGAAGTAAGACTTGAAGTCACGAATTATGCGACACGACGTGATTTTCCAGCCATTCACCAACCTCTTTCGTGCTGCGATCCCCCCCTAAGTCAGAGGTTAAGTAATTGTTTAACAGCGCGGCCTTAGCCGCATTCTCGACCATTTCAGATTCTTTCTTCCACCCGAGAAACTCCAGCATCATTGCGGCAGTCAGAACCGACCCAAGTGGATTCGCTATGCCCTTTCCCACGATGTTCGGCGCCGAACCGTGAACCGGCTCAAACAAGGAAGTTTTCCCCGGATGGATGTTCCCGGAAGGTGCGAGGCCCAAGCCCCCGGCCAACTGAGCGCCGAGGTCGCTGATAATGTCGCCAAACAAGTTGCAGGTGACGATCACGTCGAATTGCGAGGGATCGCGGACCATCTCCATCGTCAGGGTGTCGATGTAGAGGTGTCGCGACTCGATCTGTGGGTATTCCTGTCTTACCTCTTTAAAAACACGCTGCCACAGATCATGAGCGAAGGTCATGGCATTGGATTTATCGCTCATGCACACGCGCTTGAGGCCGTTTCGCGCGGCGTAGTCGAAGGCATAGCGGATGATGCGCTCGACGCCCTTACGGGAGTTGACATCCTCCTGGACGGCAATCTCGTCCGCGCTACCCTTCTTGAAGAAGCCGCCCACGCCGACGTATAGGCCCTCGGTATTTTCGCGGATAACCATACAGCGAATGTCTCGCTGTGTGCGATCCCGCAAAGGCGTAAGGCGGTCAAGCAGCAACTCGACCGGACGGGCGTTCACGTAAAGGTCCAGCTTGAAGCGAAGCCCCAGCAGGATGTCGGCAGCGTGTTGATTGGAAGGCACCCGGGGGTCGCCCAACGCGCCAAAGAGGATGGCGTCGAACTCGTCGCGAAGCATTTCCACGGCGCCGGGCGGCAGACTGACGCCTTCGCTGAGAAATTTGTCGGCGCCCCAATCGAACTCGACAAACTCGATGTCGCGTTTGGCAGGTGAGCAGGCAGCGCGCAATACTTTCACGGCTTCTGGCGTGACTTCCCTACCGATACCGTCTCCAGGGATAACTGCGATTCGCGCTGCTGGGCCGCCGTCGCGTAGGGGCGTCTTCGACACGAAAAGTTCCTCCGCCGGGCTACGTTAGCACAGAGCGCGGCACCGCTAGTTGTTGCGAGCTGGATTCCCTGACGGTAGCACAACGACGTGATGGTACGGATCATGCCATGGGACGGTCATGTAGCCGCCCCCTTCGGAGGCGGGCACCTTTCTGATCCGTACGGACGCGCAGCTGCCAAGTCCACATCTCCGGCTCAGGCCAATTGTTCCGTGCGCACGGCAAATTTCTCGATGCGATCCAGACGCGGCTCGAACCCGATACCTGGGCCGCTGGGCACTCGGATCGTTCCCTGCGCAGAAACGGTAACCTCCGGCTCGATAATATCTTCATGCCAGTAGCGCTTGCTCGCGGTGACATCGCCAGGAAGCGTGAAGTTCGGCAAAGTAGAGAGCGCAATGTTATGCGCGCGGCCGATGCCGGATTCCAGCATGCCGCCGCACCACACCGGCAATCCGCCCTGGCGGCAGCGGTCGTGGATTTTGCGCGCCACGGTGTAGCCGCCTACTCGGCCCAGCTTGATGTTGATGATTTTGCATGCTCCCAGAGCGATAGCGGCTTCGGTCTGTTCGACCGTGTGAATGCATTCGTCCAGGCAGATCGGCGTGTTCAACTTCTTCTGCAATGACACGTGGCCGAACAAATCGTCCCAACCCAGCGGCTGTTCAATCATCATCAGATAGAAGCCTTCGAGTTCCTTCAATCGCGGCCAATCTTCAAACCGATAAACAGAATTCGCGTCAACCATCAGCTTGATCTTAGGAAATTCCTGGCGCAGGCGCTTGACTTGCTCGAGATCCTTGCCGGGTTTCACCTTGATCTTGATGCGCTGGTAGCCAGCCGCCAATTCCTTCCCCACAGTGGCAACAAGTTCGTCCACGGTGTCCTTGATGCCGATCGAAACCCCTGAGGCGATCTCTTCCCGCGCGCCGCCAAGCAACTTCCACAGCGGCACGTTTTTCTGCTTGGCCTCTGCATCCCACACAGCGGCTTCGAGGGCTCCTTTCGCCATTTCATGCCCGCGAACCAGGTTCAGCAGATCCCACACATCGGCGGCGGAAGCAAATTCCCTGCCCTTAATCAGCGGCCACAAATGGTCGCGGAGGATATGCCATGCGGTATCCGTGGTCTCCGGACTGTACATCGGCGTTTCGCCGGCGACGCATTCGCCCCATCCGGCGACACCGTCCACATCTGCTTCCAACAATAAAATGCGGCGCAGGTCGGTGGTGCCCACGCTGATTTGAAACGGCGCGACCAGCCGCATGTGCAATTCTCGCAGTGTGACCTTACGGATGCGCATTCGTGGCGTTCCCTTCGAAACCCGCGATCGAGCCTGGAAAATTCATCTAGAAATCGCTCCATGGGGCGAGTACATATGCCGTCCCAGATGCAGTCTTGTGCGTGCCGACAGCGGCATATCCGCGCTCAAACCACATGGTGAATTCCTCGCGAAGATGTTGCTGCACGCGCTGTACTTGTTGCAGATCTTCCACTTTCCAGCGTTCCAACTCGCTGGGTACCTCGATACTCGCAAAGGCCGCGGATGACCTGACATCAGTGGCAATGGCACCGATTGCGGCGATCACGCGCGGCGAATCCAGATGCCATTCGGCGACCAGGCGATCGGTGGCCAGGCCGCGGTGCAACGGACTGGTGGTCACGCCGTACAAATCACGATGATAGGTGCGCGCAATGGCACCCAGGCGATTGAAATTAAAGTGCGCGTTGCGCAACTCCAACGGATCGAAGGTCCATTGAATCAAGCGGATTTCGCGGCTCAGTGCCTCATCACGCTGAAACAGTTTTAGCATCCGTCCAACGCCGCGGTCGCGATAGTCCGGGTGGACGCCGGTGTGATGCGAGTGCAGATATGGCGTGGCGCGGAGCAAGCCTACAACCGCGAGCGTGTAGGCAACTAATCTGTCACCATCGAACGCGCCGAGCACCTGGCCGCCGGTATGCGCCGCGACCACGAACATCGTAGCCGGCTCGATTTCCAGATCCGCCTCCGCCCAGATTTCGCGCTGCAGCGATACGCATGCGCGGAATTCGTCGAGCGTGGTGCACTTTCTGAAGGAAATTACGCCCTGGATGTCGGCCTTGGCACCGGTTACCTCGCTCATCGGCTGCGGCCTGCCTTTCGCGACGCAGGCGGGCGCTCGCCGAGCTTTGCCGAAATCCACAGAGACTCTTTCTCTTCGAGCGGAACATCCTGAAATCTCCGCCCGCTCTCCTTTGCTGCCCTTTCCATCTGGTGAAAGCGTCTCACGAATTTCTTGTTGGAATTTTTCAGCGCGATCTCGGGATCGATCTTCAAAAATCTCGCCAGATTTACCGCGGCAAACAGAAGATCTCCCACCTCTTCCTCAACCTTGGCCTGATTCTTCCCTTCCAATTCAACCTGTAACTCCGCGGCTTCTTCGCGGACCTTTTCCAGAATTCCAGTGGCGTCGGGCCAGTCAAAACCTGTGCGCGCGGCCTTTTTGGTTAACTGCAACGCCTCCAGTGTGCCCGGAAGCGCCCGGGGAACTCCATCGAGCGCAGACTCAGCCGCCTCATCCTCCATCGATGAGCCGGCTTCCATTGCTTTCGCGCGTCGCTCCTGCGCCTTGATCTGATGCCAGGTTTTGAGGACCTCTTCGGCGTCCTTGGCACGCTGATCGCCAAACACGTGCGGATGGCGGCGAACCATCTTCTCGTGCACTTCGCGAATCACATCGGTTACCGTGAAGCGGCCCTCTTCGGCGGCGATTTGCGAGTGGAATACTACCTGTAGTAGCAGGTCGCCCATTTCCTCAGCAAACTTCTCATCGTCGCCGCTCTCCAGCGCATCCAGCACTTCGTACGCCTCTTCGATCAGGTAGGTGCGCAGCGTGGTGTGGGTCTGCTCGCGATCCCATGGGCAGCCGTTGGGCGCTCGCAACCGCGCCTGCAAGGCGACCAAGTTCTCGAACCATGCGCCCGGTGCATTCGGTGACCGACGATTTTCGATAAAGATTGACTGAGGTTTGCTGCCCACGTGCGAAGCCTTCCGAGCAGGTTTTTTGCGGGATGCCATTTTCCTTCCAAGAAATCGCGAGGCTAGCGAAACGAGACACTCTAAGATGCTCCATAGGCTTTTACAAGCGCGGCCTCCGCGATCAGCCCTGTGCCGCTACGCGCTACACAAACATGCGTGGCGATGCTAAACTTTATACGATCATACCAGTATCGAGGAATGTCACTTGCCCGATCAAAAGCAACCAGATGATGGCTTCCGCGTTATAGATCGCCGCCCGTTCACCGCCGAAGGCGAGCTTCGCCAGGATGTTGTGGAGCAGGAAGAGCGACAGGCGCGCCAAGAAGAGGTGAGCAAGCCGGCGCCCCAGGCACCGGCGGCAGCTGCTAAACAGGAAGCAATCGCCAACGAAAGCGCGCCGACGCGTTTGCCTGCCTTCGAGAATCTGGTGCGCATGCTCGGCAGCAACGCCGCGATGGTCTTGGGAGCCTATGCGGATCCACGAACCGGCCAGCCGGTGATTGACCCCGAAGCTGCACGTGAATTTATCGACATGCTCGATGCCCTGCGGGAAAAAACTCACGGCAACCTGTCGCCCGAGGAAGATAGCTTGCTGATCGACTTGATGGGCAAGTTGAAAATGACGTACCTGGAGATCAACCAGGCGGTTGCGGCGCAGGTTCAGCAGCACGCCAAAGCGAAAACTCGACCGTAAGCCCGTAGCAGCGCGCTACGATTGGCATTCGGAGCGTGCGATAAACCCGATTCGCTCAAACGCCTCATGCCTTCGGCCCCAATTCAGTTGACCGTTCTCGGTTCCGGCACGTCGATGGGCGTCCCCTCGCTGGGCTGCCATTGCCGGGTGTGCTCGTCGAAAGATCCGCGCGACAATCGGCTGCGACCTTCGTTGCTGCTCTCTCGCAGTGGCCAGAACGTGGTGATCGATACCACGCCGGATTTTCGCCAGCAAGCCTTGCGCGTAGGTCTTGATCGCCTCGACGCCATTCTGCTGACTCACGGCCACGCCGACCATATTCTGGGCTTCGACGATATTCGCCCTTACAACATGCGTCAGAAAGCGGCCTTGCCCGTGTACAGCACCGAAGAAACATTCGACGTGATCCGCCGCGCGTTCGCCTACGTGTTCGACGAGCGCCCCACGCTCAGCACTGTGCCCAGCGTGACTCTGAACGTCGTGAATGGTCCCTTCGAGTTGATGGGCATACCGTTCATCCCCGTGCCGTTAAGGCACGGCGATCTCGAAGTCCTTGGCTTTCGCTTCGGCCAGGCTGCCTATTTGACGGATTTCAGCGAACTGCCGGATTCCTCAGCCCGACTGCTCGAAGGTCTGGATGATTTGATCCTGGATGCCCTGCGCGACATTCCGCACCCTATGCACCAGACCGTTGAACAGGCCTTGGCGCTGATCCAGCGTCTGAAGCCGAAGCGTGCGTGGTTTACGCATATCGCGCATGATCTGCCGCATGCGGAGACTAACGAACGTCTGCGCAAGCGGGGCCTTAAGAACGTAGAACTGGCTTACGACGGCTTGCGATTGGACGTGCGCGTTGATGAATCTGCATCAAGTTCGCGTGCTGACCGACGCCCGGACGTGCGCCCCACGCGCGTTGCGGCCTTCTCGTCGCCGTCGGAATGGACGGTGCGCTATGCCGCCAGCGGGCGCGGAAGCGTTCTTGCGATCGGCAACTTTGATGGAATACACCTCGGGCACCAAGCGATTCTGCGAGCTGCGGTCGCACGTGCCCGTGAATCTGTGGATGTGGCCACGGCACTGACCTTCGATCCGTCTCCCCGCAAAGTGTTGCGGCCTGAGTCGGCTCCACCGCGCCTTTCGACCAACGCGCAACGCATGGAGTGGTTCGGCGTGCTGGGTGTGGAGGCTGCGGTCGTGTTGCCCTTCACGATGGATCTGGCGCGCCTTGCGCCGGAAGACTTCGTGGGCCAGATTCTTGTGCAAGGGCTCGGGGTACGCGCAGTGCTCGTCGGAGAAAACTTTCGCTTTGGTCATCGCCAGGCTGGCGATGTGGCGTTTCTGCGCGAACTGGGCATGCGGCATGGTTTCGAAGTGGTGATCATCCCCCCAGTCGCCTACCGAGGCGAAATTGTGTCCAGCACCGTGATCCGCCGGGAAATAGCGGCAGGCAATGTCACCCACGCTTCCCTGCTGCTGGGTCGGCCCTTCGCGCTGACCGGCAAGGTCGTGTCGGGCACGGGAACTGGGCGTCGGTTCACCTTCCCGACTCTCAATCTTGCCCCGGAACAGGAACTCTTTCCCGCGCGCGGCGTGTATGTAACGCGAACGCTGCTCGAAGGCAGCGCCAGGACCTATCGATCGGTAACCAACATTGGGATGCGTCCTACCTTCAATGGCTCGTCCTTAAGCGTCGAAACTCACCTGCTAGATTTTTCGGGAGAAGTCGATGCCCAGCGCATCGAGGTTCGCTTCTGGAAGCGCCTGCGTGAAGAGAAAAAATTCGCTGGTGCCGATGAACTGCGCAATCAAATTGCTCGTGACATCGCCGGAGCCAATCGTTTTTTTTCGCGTTTGCGCCGTTTCCGGTCTGTTCGTCAGACCGTCGGGTAGGTTGGCAACAATGCGGTTAAAGCGGATGGACTACTGCTGGAGGGAAACCTTCGGCAGGCACTCGGCGCAGTATCCGCCAACCTCAGTACGCGACACCGTCACCTTCATGTGGAAGTCGCGGGCAATCTGCTCTTTCAACTGTTCGTACAGCCGGCTTTCAAATTCCCGGACCTTGCCGCATTTCAAACACGCCACGTGAATGTGATCCCGAGGTCCGTGGGTCTCGTAGTAGTGCCGATCTCCGCGGAGATGCAAAAGGTCGAGTTCGTCGATCAATCCATGCTTTTTCAGCAGATCGATCGTGCGATACACCGTTACCAGATGCACGTCGGGATCGACCTTCTTTGCTCGCTCCAGAATTTGGTCGACATCCAGGTGCTGATCCGCATCATCCATCACCTGCAAAATGACGCGCCGCTGCCTGGTCAGACGAATGCCTTTTGCGCCTAGTGTCTGTTGCAGCCTGCCGGTGGTTTCGGCGGTATTGAGGCGTTCACCGGTGGAAACCCGATGTTGGGGGGACACGGCCATGCTGGCTCTCCGAACGCGCGGTGCCACGAGTGCTATGAATGGCTCGGAAGCAGCCGCACCACGTCATTGTACATAACGATTGCGAAGAGCACCAAGAGGAAGACCAACCCAACCTGCACGAAACGCTCCTTGAACGCCATGCTCAGGTCGCGGCGCAGGCCACCCTCGATCGCAAGCAGCAGAATGTTTCCGCCGTCCAGGATGGGAATTGGCAGCAAATTCAGGATTCCCAGGTTCACGCTGATCAGCACCATCAGCGAGATCACCGCTTGCGGGCCCTTGTGCACCGCTTGTCCGGCGGCGCGCGAGATACCCACCACACTTTGCAATTGCTTGACAGAAACGCGCCCGCTCAACAGCTTACCGACAACGCCGATGGTGTCTTCGATGGTTTCGTAAGTCTTTAACACCGCGAAGCGCGTACCTTCGCTAAACGCCACACGCCGGTAAGAGGTGTCCTCATGAACTTGCACGCCGATCTGGTAGATTGTTTCGCCGCGATCGTTGGTCGCGGCTTGCGGAGCCACCACCAGATGAGCGATCTGCCCGTTCTTGCGCTCCACATCTAAGGCCACGGGATTGCCGCTCGAACCGCGCACCTTCTCGGTAAACTCGCCCCACCAATGAATCTCACGCCCATTCACGGCGCGGATGACGTCGCCTTCTCGCAATCCGGCCCGCGATGCAGGCATACCCGGCGCCGCGTCCTCCAAAATCGGTTTGATCGGCGCGAATCCCAGCAATTGTTCCGGCTGCTCGATGTCTTTCTGTCGCACCACCATCTCCACGGTGCGCTTGGTACCGGCATTCTCAACGTCCAGAGTGATCTTGCTGTTGGGGTCGATCTTGGAAATAACCTTCTCGGCCTCCGCGAACGTAGGATGCTGCTCTCCGTTGATCGAAATCACCCGATCCCCAGGCTGCAGACCTGCGGATCCGGCCGTGGAATTCGTCGGCAAGGCCGTGACTACTACCGGCTTGTCCTCGAATACCGGGTACGGGATGCCAATCGCCACGAAATAAACCGTCAGCAACAGGATCGGAAACACCAGGTTGACCGCAGGCCCTGCGAAGGAAATGACGGCCCGCTGCCAGCGCGGTTTGCTCATCAACTCGTCGGGCGCGCCGGTGGGCATCGCCGATCCCGCTTCGGTGGCGCTGCGGCCTACCGAATCGATTTCTGTGGGGTCCTGCCCCGCCATGCGGACATAGCCACCCAGCGGCAACACGCTGACGCGATAGTCCGTCGCTCCGCGCTTCCAGCCGAACAGCCGCGGCCCGAATCCGATCGAAAACACATCCACGCGCACGCCGAAGATTCGCGCCGCGATGAAATGTCCCCACTCGTGTACGAGAATCATGACTCCCAGCACGAGTCCAACGCCCAATATCAAATCCATGCGATTACGTTTCCCTTCTCACGCCGCTTCCGAAGGACTCGCGGAGCCGCGCAGGCCCGACTTTTTTAAGATGCTGCCGCTACCGGCACACGATGCCGGTCAACTTCTTCCCGAGCCATCCGCCGCGCTTCCTGATCCGCCGCCAGCACGTCGCCCATGGTCTCGAACTTCTGCCGCGGGGTACGCTCCAGAACGCGCTCGATCACTTCAGGAATGCCCAATAACGGGAGCCGTCTTTCCAGGAAGGCTGCCACTGCGATTTCGTCCGCCGCATTCAAGGCGCACGGCAGAGCGCCACCTTTTTTCATCGCTTCCCTCGCCAGCCGCAGGCAAGGAAAGCGTCTCGTGGAAGCTCTTGCAAAATCGAGTCGGCGAAGCTTGGACCAATCTAGGGCTACCTGGTTCGATGCCGCCCGCTCCGGATAGGTTAACGCATATTGAATCGGCATCCGCATGTCCGTTGGCCCGAGTTGTGCCAAAACAGAACCATCCACAAACTCCACCATCGAGTGAATTGTGGATTGCGGATGTATCACCACATCGATCTGGTCGGGCCGCACTCCAAACAGCCAGCGCGCCTCAATCACCTCAAAACCCTTGTTCATCATCGTCGCCGAATCAATGGTGATGCGATTCCCCATCCGCCAATTCGGATGTGCCAGCGCCTGTTCGGGCGTGACCGTTTGCAGTGCGGCGATCGGCGTCTTCCGGAACGGTCCGCCCGACGCGGTTAGTACCAACCGGCGCACTTCCCCACGCTCGCCGCCACGCAAACATTGATGCACCGCGTTGTGCTCGCTATCGACCGGCAGCAACTCGCGCCCGGACCTCTGCGCCGCTGCCATTACCAGTTCCCCGGCCGCGACCAAAACCTCCTTGTTCGACAGCGCCACGCTCTTCCCGAGCTTCACAGCCTCATACGTCGCTTCTAGCCCCACGACACCGACTGCCGCCGACACCACCATGTCCGCCTGCGGATGCGTCCCCACTGCAAGCATGCCTTCGCGACCATGATGGATCGCCGGCACTGGCGACGATCCTTTGGCCCTCAACCGCCCGGCGAGTTCGTCTACGTTGGCCCCATCACCGACCGACACTACTTCCGGCCGATGCCGCTCAATTTGACCCACCAATTCGTCCAGGTTCACGCCCGCAGCTAGCGCAAGCACGCTAAAACGACCCGGCATTGCCTCGACCACAGACAGGCATTGCCGGCCAATCGAGCCTGTGGAGCCCAAAATGGCCAGCTTGGAGACGGATGGCGTCACGCGATTTCTTTCCGGTATCCTCTACAGGCTAATTGACCCAGTTCGCAGGCGAGTAAATCAACGTCCAATAATACCAGACAACTGGAATCGCCAGAATTAACGCGTCGATGCGATCCAGCACGCCGCCATGACCTGGCAACAGTCCTCCGGAATCTTTAACCCCGGCGCTGCGCTTGTATGCCGACTCCAGCAAGTCGCCGGCTTGACCGGCCACATTGCCCACGGCGGCCATGGCCAGCAAGTGAGGCAGCGGGGCCATCAGCCATCGCCCGAAAGCCGCGCCAATCAACAGCGACCCCAGAAAGCTGGCGACCGAGCCCTCCCAGGTTTTCTTGGGACTCAAGTGCGGCGCCAGCGGGTGTTTGCCCATCGTCCTGCCGACAAAATACGCCACCGTATCGCCCACCCAGGTGATCACCAGCGCAAACAGCAGCAACCACGGCCCTTGCTTCCCTAGTCCATGCAGCCGCACCGCAAAGCTCAGTGGAAAAGCCACCAGCAACAATGCACTTGAACTGATCCCCGCTGCCGGCAACGCCTCCACCAGCGGCCGCTTCGTCCACAAAGTCAGCGCCGCAATTCCCAGCACAAACACCCAGAACGCGCCCTGCACTCCCTCCAGGCCCGCGCCAAATCTTCCGATCTCCCGGTGCAGCGTCAGCCCTCCGGCCAATTGATACGTTCGTTCCGACGCAACCGCCCATTGCAGGTAGATCAGTAACAGCGCGCAGGTCAGCGTCCAGATTCGATATGCGCGATGCCCGATCGCATCCCCCAGCGAAAAATACTCGACCATCGCCAGGATCGTCACCACGCCCAAAGCAGCAGCCACCCACGCCGTCGCGGCAAACAACACTAGTCCCACGACAAACGGTATCAACACGACGGCCGTCGCTACTCGCTTCCAAGTCATAAAACGCGGTTCTCCCGGCACACCAAGCCGAACATCTCATCACATCGAAGGAAGAAAATCACGAGCAAGGCAGGCAAAGAAGATCAATCTGCGAACCGAATGCTCATTCCCCGGCCACGCGCGCGGGCATTTCCGAATCGGCGCCACCCTCGCGGATTCCACCGTAGCGCCGCTCGCGCTTCTGAAATTCAACAAACGATTCCAGTAGCCGCGCGCGGTTGAAATCCGGCCACAACGTCTCGGTCACGAAAATCTCGGCATAGGCAATCTGCCACAGGAGAAAATTGCTCACCCGCATTTCCCCGCTTGTGCGGATCATCAGATCCGGATCAGGCAAGCCGCTTGTATACAACCGAGTCGCAAGTTCTTCCTGCGTGATCGGCGCACGGCTCCCCTGCGCGTTCCGCTCTGCCAGCAACGCATTCGCCGCATCCACGATCTCCGCTCGCCCGCCATAGTTCAGCGCCAGGCACAACACCATTCCGCCGTTCTCAGCTGTCTTCTCTTCGGCGGCCCGCATGTCCTGTTGCACGCCCAGCGGCAATTCCTGCGCGCGCCCCAGGAATCGCATGCGGATATTGTTCCGCTGGATCAGCGGCATTTCCGTGCGCAGATATTCCCGCAACAACTGCATCAGAAAGTCTGTTTCGGTCTTCGGGCGCCGCCAGTTTTCCACCGAAAATGCATACAACGTCAGCGCTTCGATCTTCAGCCGCGCGCACGTCTCGATGGTAGTTCTTGCCGTCTGCGTACCAACCCGATGACCTGCGACCCGCGGTAAATGTTTGCGCTGTGCCCACCGGCCATTGCCGTCCATGATCACCGCCACGTGGCGGGGCAATCGCGCCAAATCCAGCTTCGCTAGCAGCTCCGCTTCCTCCGGTGTAACCGGACCCAGCGCGGCCGGTGCGGCAACCTGCAACGTATTGTGCGATTTCAGTGCCAATGCAGCGATCCTGGTGCCCTATTCTGACTGTCGGGGCGTAGCGTCAGCGCCCTTCCCGCCGCTAAATCCACGCAAAAACTATTCCTGTAGGCGCCCCAACGGCAGCCGGAGACGGCAGAATGCCAATCTCCTTTACGCCGCAAAGTTAACACACGCCTGCTGCGCTGTGCAATCCCGGGGGTGTCCTGTCGAACATCGGTATTTGTTCTATGGCGTGGGCGCAAGCGCACTGCCAGGAAACAGCGACGTGTAGGTCAACACCAGCGTCAGCGCAATCATCGCAATCGCTGTCACCCACGCTACCGCATTAAATGTGACCGTGTTCACATACTCGCCCATCAAATCCCGCCGGTTCACCAGCAGCAGAATAAAAATCAGCACCACCGGCAGCCAAAACCCGTTCCCTACCTGTGAAAAAATCAAAATCTTCCACAGCGGTGCGTGCGGCAACAAAACGATCCCCGCGCCCACCACAATTAAAATCGTGTACAGCCAGTAAAAAATCGGCGCTTCCTTAAACTTGTTGTCGATCCCCGCCTCGAAGCCCAACCCCTCGCAGATCACGTGCGCGGTCGATAGCGGCAAGATCGAAGCCGCAAACAACGACGCGTTCAGCAATCCGAAAGCGAACAATGTGCCCGCCCATTTCCCTGCCAAAGGTACTAACGCCTTGGCCGCTTCCGCCGCATCGGTGATGCCGCGCTGTCCCGAGGCATACAAAGTCGCCGCCGTGCAGACGATAATGAAAAACACGATCACCATGCAGCTGATGCTTCCGATTAGCACATCCGCCCGCGCCTGCGGATATTGCCTCACCGACACCTTCTTCTCCACGAAGCCGGCCTGCATATAAAAAAATTGCCACGGCGCGATGGTCGTACCAATCAATCCGGTCAGCATCAGCAGGTACCCGGCGTTGAAATGCATCGAAGGAATCGCGGTATGACGCGCGGCTTCCAGCCAGTCCGGTTTCGCAAAAATTGCCGACACCACATACGACAAGTACAAGACGCAAGCCACCAGAAAGATAATCTCCACTTGCCGGTATGTGCCCCGCAGCACCAGCACCCACACCAGAATCGCCGCGATCGGCACCGCAATGTACTTGCTCACGTGAAAAATTTCCATGGCCGCCGCCACGCCCGCAAATTCCGCCACCACGTTGGCCAGATCCACAAAAAACCCCGCGATCATCACGAAAAACGTCGGCCGAAACCCAAATTCCTCGCGAATCAGATCGGACAAGCCCTTCCCCGTCACGACCCCCATCCGCGCGCACATCTCTCCGATCACATACAGGGCAATGGTCATCGGAATCAGCGACCACAGCAGCGTGTAGCCATACTGCGCGCCCGCCTGCGTGTACACCGAAATCCCGCCCGCATCGTTGTCCACATTCGAAGTGATCAACCCCGGCCCGACCACCGCCAGCAACAACGCCAGGCGACGCCGTAGACTACGCACGCGTTTCTGGAAATCCGTGCCGCGCGCCTGCAGTTGCTCACTCCACTTCGATAGCTCCGCCCAGTTCATCTGTTTCTTCCTACTTCTTCACCAGTCGCGAAACCACGTCGTCCACGGTGATAGCCCCCATCGGCCGGCTATGCTCATCCACCACCGTAAGCATCCGCAGGTTGTACTTGTCGAACAGGTCGAACACGTCCGCCTCATCAGCATCCGCGGTCACGCTCAGCAGTGGCTCGGTCTTCAGTTCTCCTAAGGGCTGATCCGCTCCCGACATCATGATTCTGGCCACCGAAACGGTTCCCGAAAACTGCGCCGCGCCGTCCAGCAGCACTACCGTATCCAATTGGTCGAAGTTCAGGTCCTGGCTCCGCATCCACTGCAAGACTTCTTCGCGCGTCGAGCTCTCCCCCAGAAATACAAAGTCCGTGTTCATCATTCCCCCCGCCGTGGCAGGATCGAAGGCCAACAGTTCCCGCACTTCCGCGGCCTCCAACCCCGGCATCTCATCCAGTAACTCCTCGGAAGTCTCTTTCGGCAGTTCCGCCAGCAAGTCCGCAGCCGCGTCCGGAGCCATTTCCTCCAGAATATCCGCGGCCTTCTCGGGATCCAGCTTTTCCACGATCTGCGTCGTTAGCCGTTCGTCCAACTCCGCCAGCACCGACGCTGCTGTCTCTTCATCCAGCGACGCAATGATTCCCTGGCGCTCGGCCGCCGACAAATGCTCCATGATTTCCGCAAGATCGGCCGGATGCAGATCCTCCAGCTTTTCATGCGTGATCCGCAGCTTTACTCGCCGCAGCGGATCGGGCTCGATTAGGTTCACAAATTCCCATCGAATCGTGCGCGCCGGTAGATTGCTCTGCAGTTTGCGCACCACCGCGGGCGCTAGGACCCCCTGGAGCAGTCTCCGTACCGCACCCGGTAGCCCCACATCCACTTGCGTCAGCCGCAGCTCCACATTTCCATTCGTGCGCTGTTCTGCCAGGTCCACGTCATTCACGCGCACCACTTTCCGCCCCTTGGTGTCGATGATCTGCTGATCCAGTAGGTCTTTGCGCACCGCCAGCCACGCTTCATTGGGTCGGTAAATTTCCAGCGCACGCTCACTGCAGTTCAAACGAATCGTCCCCGGCGCCACCTGCGCCACCTGATCGTGCCGCGCCAGCAACGGCGCAAATCGCCCGCGCGAAAGCAAAAACCTGGACACGCGATTGGGTTGCTCCGCTGGCTCGATGAAAAACTCGCGCACTCGGCCAACGAAGTGCCCTTGGTCGTCGTACGTTTCCGATCCAATCAATTCGGTCGCATAGATCTGCATAATTCACCCGCTCACCGCTTGTGATCCAACTTGTCGCGCTTTTGCAAAGAGGCGCTGCTCAAAAACAAAAAAGCCCGCGCCGTCTATCTCGGCCGCGGGCAAGCGCCTCATACAAATGGACTTACCTCTAGCCAGCCGCGAACCCTCCCCGACCGATGACCCGTGCGGTCCACTGCATCCCGTGCGCCGCTGTTCCCGAACCCAGCGGTTGGAACACCCTACCGCCACGCTCGGATCGTGCTCCACTTCGGAGCCCGGGCTCGCTAGATACATACATCGGCAGAGAATTCACCTTGTGCATCGCCTTCACCCGAAAAATGTCGCGATAGCACCGAACCTGAATAAGCTTGATACGCCGTAATGTCAACAGAAGATTGCCGTTTGCGGAGCTTTTCTTCTGGCACGGTGACTCTTTGTTCATGCATTCCGCTTTTGGAACACCATGTTGCGCGGCTTCTTTCCACGACGCCGGCATTCCTCCAGGTACAGCGACAAATAATTGGTCACGATATAGTCTCCCCTGCTGTAACCCAGCAGTTTCGCCGCGCGGTCGATCGATTTTGCAGGTCCCTCCAGCTCCACAAACACGCCGATAGGCGTCTCGTCGATTTCAATCAATAGCCGGCTCGCCCATCTCTGTGATTTTGGTAAATGATAGGTCGTGCGAAACTTCTCGTACCAAAACCATCCGCGCATTCCCAAGCCTTCGAGAATCCTTGCCTGGCTCGCCGCATCCGACACCAGCACCTCGATCTCCTCGCGCACTTTGTGTGCCCGCAGCGGTCCTTCGTCCTTTCTCCAGGAATCATCTCCGGCGATCGGCCGCTTAAAAGTCACCAGAACTCGCTCGTTCTTTCTCCTATCACTGGCACCGAGTCGCCGCGTCTCCGTGCGGATCCGCAACAGCTGCCCGCGCTGCCGCAAATCCTCCTGTGGCGTATCAAAAAGCACATTCAATTCATGCACCCGGCCACCGCCCGGCCCTACGGTCCGCGCACCCAACGCCTTTAGCTTTACCCGCAATTTCTTCGGGTCCTCAACGCGCAGCTTAATTTCCGTCTCGTGAGCCATATGTTATGCAGACAACCGTCTCGGTTCGCTTTTTTGTGACATCGTGATCCGATGTAGTATAGCCAGTGGCACTCATTTCACCCTGCCGGCAACCCGTTTTCCCGCCGAGCGACTTCTGAGAGCGTAATGAACCCCGACACCAACGCGACCATCGCGGTGCCTAGCTCATCATCCACAACAACCGAAAACACCGCGCCGCCGCAGCCCCCGGTCGCCCGTCGCCAACCCGTCGAATCCGTTCTCCATGGCGACCTCCGCGTTGACGACTACGCCTGGCTCCGTCACAAGGAAGATCCTGAAGTCCTCGCCTACCTCAACGCTGAGAATGCCTATACCGACACTTTCCTCCACCAAACCACGGCGCTGCAGGAAAAGCTGTACCAGGAGATGCTCGGTCGCATTCAACAAACCGACCTCTCCGTTCCTTATCGTCTCCGTGGCTATCTTTATTTCACCCGCACGGAGGTAGGCAAACAGTACCCACTTCACTGCCGTCGCGCCGATGTCGAAAACTCGCCCGAACAAGTCCTTCTCGACCTGAACGCCCTCGCGCAGGGCCACTCCTACCTCGGCCTTGGCTCCTTCACAGTCTCCGACGACAACCAGCTCCTCGCCTTCTCTCTGGACACCAACGGCTATCGCCAGTACACGCTTCAGATCAAGGATCTTGCCAGCAACGAGACCTCACCGATGCGCATCGAGCGCGTCACTAGCGCCGCCTGGGCTGCCGACAATCGAACTCTCTTCTATACCGTCGAAGACCCCACCACGAAACGCTCCCACCGTCTCTTTCGCCACACCCTCGGCTCCACGGAACCCGGCACATTGATCTACGACGAACCCGAAGAGCGCTTTAGAGTCGAAATCTCGCGTACCCGCTCCGGCGCTTATCTGCTCCTCACCATTGCCAGCCACACCACCAGCGAAGTCCATTTCCTCCCGGCTAGTCAACCCACGGCCAATTTCAAGTTGATCGCTCCTCGCGAAGATACCCACGAGTATTACGTTGACCATCACCGTGCGCTACCAAACGCAAACGACCCTGGCGCCACGCCAAACGCCGCCGCGGGCACCTTCTTTATTCGCACGAACTCCACCGGCCGCACTTTCCGCCTGATGACCGTTTCCCCCGACGACGCCCGCCGCAAATTCTGGCGTGAATTCATCCCTACGCGACAACATGTGATGTTGGCCGCTGCCGACGTTTTTCAATCCCACCTGGTGCTCTTTGAGCGCGAGAACGGCTTGCCGTACCTCCGCGTCGTTGATCTTGCCCGGGCCACAGCAAATGTCGCAGCAAAGTCCGACGCGCTCGCCGCGTCGCATCGCATCGAATTCACCGAGCCTGCCTACAGCGCCTCGCTCGGGGCCAATCCCGAATTCGCGACCCATACCATCCGCTTCCAATATGAATCCTTCATCACGCCGCGTTCTGTTTTTGATTACGACCCGCAAACCCGCCAGCGCACGCTGCTCAAGCAACAGCCGGTTCTTGGCGGCTACGATCCATCGCAATACGTCAGCGAACGCCTCCACGCTACCGCTTCCGACGGCACTCGCATTCCCATCTCGCTGGTGACGCGCCGCAACACCCCCCGCGACGGTTCCGCTCCACTCCTGCTCTACGGCTATGGCAGCTACAGCATCTCGATCCCTGTCAACTTCAATTCCAATCGCCTCAGCCTGCTCGACCGCGGCGTCACGTTTGTTATCGCCCACATCCGCGGCGGCGGGGAGCTCGGCAAACCCTGGCACGACGCCGGCCGCATGCGTAACAAGCGCAATACCTTCACCGACTTCATCGCGGCAGCCGAGAACCTCATTGCCCAGCGTTACACCTCCCCCGATCGCTTGATCATCGAAGGCGGCAGCGCCGGCGGTCTGCTGATGGGCGCGGTCGCCAACATGCGCCCCGATCTCTTTCGTATCGTCATCAGCCACGTCCCCTTCGTCGATGTCCTCAATACCATGCTCGACGCCTCTCTACCGCTGACGGTTGGCGAATACGAGGAATGGGGCAATCCGCAGATCTCCGCCGACTACGAGTACATGAAGTCTTACTGCCCCTACACCAATCTCGAGACCAAAAACTATCCCACCATGCTGGTGAAAACCGGCCTGAACGACAGCCAGGTCATGTACTGGGAACCCGCCAAATACGTGGCAAAACTCCGCGCTCTCAAAACCGACGCAAATCCGCTGCTACTGAAAATCAACATGGGCGCAGGTCACGGCGGAGCCTCCGGCCGCTACGACTACCTCCGCGAAATCGCCCTCGACCACGCCTTCTTGCTCAACCAACTGGAAATCACGTCCTGAGTCGTTCGTTTTGTGCCCAGATAAGCCGTATCTCCGGCCAACGTGTGCCTCAGGCGACTTCCAGGTGCCCGATCCAGCGGGCAATAAAGCTCTTCAGAAATGTCGTGAACTCTTCAGCCTCGGGCGGAAGCTTCTTCGCTCGATTGCTGATCAAATACATTCCGATGGTGACGATCGGATCGACCAGCCGGCTCACCACTACTCTTCGATTCCGGCACGCCGCCAATCCAAAGGATGGCAGTACAGCTACGCCCTCATCGGCCTCCACCATGGCGATCTGCGTATCCAGCAAATTGATCGACGTATTCGGCCGTGCCTTGATACCCGCCTGCGCCAGATGCTTCAGCACAACCTGCTGAATCAGGCCCGTCGGCTGCAAGGTGATCAGCTTCTCGTTTCTCAGCGCAGACCAGGTGGTAGTTGCCCGGCGAAACCCGCGGTCCTTATCAGGGCGGATTACCACCAGTGGGGAACGCAGAAACGGAGTACGCCTGACACCCACTGCGGGCTTGAAGGGTCCGAGTCCCATGTCAAGCTTTCCTGACTGCACCAGCTGCAAAATGCTTGACAGCTTTTCATCGTACAGCCTCACCTGAAGACTTGGCCGGTGTGCCCGAAATTCCTTGATCGCCTGCACCAGGATGTTTGCGGAGATCAAAGGCGGAGCGCCCAATACCAAGGACTGATCGGCCTGGCTGGCGGACTGGCCAATGCGCGCCGTCGCGGCATCGAGTTCGGCCAAATTCCGTTGCACCACCGCTTGCAGTTCGGCCCCGTAAGGCGTCGGCGTTACATGCCGGGTCGTCCGCTCAAAGAGCCGGAATCCAAGTTGCCCTTCCAGCTCCCGGATCAGGACACTCAATCCTGACGGCGTTATGAACAAATCTTCCGCGGCGCGCGAAAAACTGCGATGCTGGGCCACCAGCAGAAACGCCCGAAGTTGGCGGGATGTAAAATCCATTAGTGAGTTTCCATCAACAATTCTTAAGCTTTTAGAGCTTGTATCATAAACCTGCGCGACGCCAAATAAGCTCACCTTTTGTCGAGAGTTTTCACGGGATGGCGGAGGCGGATCCTGAACGATCCTGGGGACAAACTGCCAGTCATCGATGCAGCAACTGCTGCCAGGTTGACGCCCATTCAGTGGCTCGTCTGCGCCGTTGCCTGCCTGGGCTTTGCCTTTGATCTCTACGAGACGCTCATGATGGCGCTTGTCGTGCGTCCGGCCCTGACCGACTTGGGCCATCTCAGGCCTGGAACGCCTGCCTTCAATTTGTGGGTGGGATTGTTGTTCTACCTTCCCAACGTCGCGTCTGGAATTTTCGGGCTTCTCGGCGGTTACTTCACCGATCTCTTCGGTCGCAAGCGCATCCTGGTCTGGAGTATCTTGTTTTACAGTCTGTCCGCCTGTGCTGCCAGTTTCTCTACGTCCCTTACGCAACTATTGATTTTTCGTTGTACGACCCTCATCGGTGTATCCGTGGAGTTTGTCGCCGCCATTACCTGGCTGGCCGAACTTTTTCCCAATCCCAAACGCCGCGAAACCGTTCTTGGCGTTACCCAAGCGTTCCACACGGTTGGGGGCCTGATGGTCGCCGGCGCTTACTACCTGGCAGTGACTCATGCCGAAGCGTTCCCGATGATTCGTGGTGGCCATGAGGCCTGGCGTTACACTTTGCTCTCTGGACTGATTCCAGCGATTCCCCTCCTCTTGGTTCGCCCTTTCCTCCCGGAATCCCCTCTGTGGCGGGAAAAAAGATCCGGAATCAGGCTGGACCGTCCGCGTCTCTCCGAGTTGTTTCAGCCCGCCTTGATAAAGACGACACTGATTGCCACTCTCCTGTTCGCGTGCACCTATGCTCTGCCCCTGGGGGCCATTCAGCACACCGTTCGAATGGTTTCTGGCCTTGCGGACGTGCAAAGCCTCCCGCCGCGCCAGATCGAGCAAGTCGCTAGCGGTGTGCAGATGTTTCAGGAACTGGGGGGCGCCACCGGGCGTGTTCTCTTTGCGCTGCTCGTCATCCATGTAGTCTCGCAACGCCGTCGCGCGCTTCTGTTCTTCCTCCCCTCCTTGATTGTTTTTCCTTTTCTGTATTTCTTCGCCGCTACCCGCACGCTGGCGCTTCTGCAGCTCGGAATTTTCCTTGCTACCTTGCTGTTCAATGCCCTTCATAGCTTCTGGGGAAATTATTTGCCCCGGGTTTATCCCACTCGTCTGCGCGGAACCGGTGAAGGCTTCGCCGCGAATATCGGCGGCAGGGTTATTGGTGTCACCGCGGCCTTGATGACCACTACGCTTTCAAACGTCATGCCCGGAGCCGGTCACGCCGCGCAGCTCGCACATTCCGCTGGCGTGGTCGCACTGATTTTCCTGCTCCTCGGATCGATCGGCACATTTTGGATACCCGAGCCCGCAGGCGACCAGCTCCCAGACTGAGCTCACCGCCCAATGCACGGAGGTAATATGCAAGACCATGGCGCGCCTCCCACAAGGCAATCCGCTGGTTCGACATACATCCTCGGGAATGCCAGCCCGGAAGCTCGTGCTCGATTCGACGCCTTGTCCACCCTCTATGACCGTGCAACGATCCAGCACCTGGAGAGTTGCGGTGTCGGCCTCGGTTGGAATTGTCTCGAAGTCGGCGGGGGTGGCGGCACCATCGCCGCCTGGCTTGCCGAACGCGTCGGCGCTGACGGACATGTCCTCGTTACCGATCTGGATCCGCGTTTTCTCGATTGTTCGAAGCTTCCAAACCTGGAGGTGCGTCGCCACAATGTGGTGACCGATCCGCTTCCAGAAGCAGCGTTCGACCTCATCCACTCGCGCCTGGTTCTGATTCACCTTCCGGAACGCCAGAAAGTCCTGGCTCGGCTGATGGCCGCCCTCAGGCCTGGTGGTTGGCTTGTCGTCGAGGATTTTGATTCCGGGTCTCTACCGAGCGATCCGTTTCTGAATTCCGGGGAGATTCAATTGAAAACGCAGACCGCTCTATATCGAGTGGTCGAAGACGCCGGCCTGGAAAGACGCTGGGGCCGGCTCCTTCATAGCCACATGCGCGCGCTCGGGCTAGTCGATGTTCGCGCGGAGGGGCGTCTTTCCATGTGGCAGGGAGGATCTCCGGGTGCCGCCCTCACGCGAGCGAATTTCCAGCAACTTCAGGATGCCCTGATTGGCGGTGGGCTTGTTACCGAACAAGAATTCCAGCGAGACATTGCCAGGCTAGATGATCCGTACTTCACGATGCCGTCGCCCATCATGTGGACCGCATGGGGACGTCGCCCGACGGCACGCTAATTCCGCTGTTCGTTCTCTGGTCGGACACGCCCTCGCTATCGCCGACCTGCGCTCTTGGCATTTGCCAAATTGACTCCGCCCGTCTAATCTTTCGCCAGTCCCCAGACAATCGGCAGTCGCAGATCAAGGAACTACTCGCTACCCACTTCCAATACTCACTATCGAAATGTCCGAACCCTCGACACCGCTGATGCAGCAGTACCAATCGATTAAATCCCGCTATCCTCACGCCCTCCTGCTATTCCGTCTCGGTGACTTCTACGAACTCTTCTACGAAGACGCTATCCTAGCTTCCAAAGAACTCCAGATCACCCTCACTTCCCGCAACCGCGAAAAAGGACAGCCCATTCCCATGTGCGGCGTTCCCTATCACGCCGCCGACGGCTACGTCGCCCGCTTGATCCGCGCCGGATTCAAAATTGCCATCTGCGATCAAATGGAGCAGCCAGGCCCCGGCAAAAAAATTGTCCGCCGTGAAGTTGTCCGCGTCATCACACCAGGCACCGCGACCGATGGTGCCGTCCTAGACGCCCGCGAGAACAATTATCTCGCCTCGGTAGCCCAACATCCGTCGGGCTCGCCAATCGGCCTCGCTTTCGTCGATCTGTCCACGGGAGAATTCCAGGCCACCGAATTTGCCGGTCCACGCGCCGCCGAAGACCTTCGCGACGAGCTACAACTCTTCCGCCCACGCGAAACGCTGATTGCCCGCCCGCAGCAACTCTTCGACACCGCAAAAAATTCTCTCCTCGACGGCACCGGCGGCGTCGAATCCCGTCTCGACGATTGGATCTTCCAATACGACTACGCCTCGCGCATCCTCCGCGAACAATTTGGCGTCGCCGAACTCACCGGCTTCGGCCTCGACGATCATCATCAATCCCTGGCGGCCTCCGGTGCCATCATTCACTACCTTCGCGAAAACGCCTCTCGTAGCGCCGAGACCGTAGATCGCTCCTCATCGCTGTCGGCGCAGGCCACCTCGTCAGGTGCCGCCACCGTCCCTGCGCTCGAGGCCACAGCCGCCATCGACGCCCTGCGGCACCTCGATCGCGTCCGCTACTACGAACAACACGACGCCCTCGTTCTCGATCCCGTCTCCGTCCGCAATCTCGAGCTCCTCAACCCGATATTCACCGAAGAGTCCGCGCGCACCGGCCCCACCACGCTCATCGCCGCCCTCGACGCCACCGTCACCGGCATGGGCGCCCGCCTTCTGCGTTCCTGGATTCTCCGCCCGCTGATCGACCGCGACGCCATCGATGCCCGCCTTCACGCCGTTCAGCATCTCGTTCAACAAACGGTAGTTCGCGGCGAAATCCGCAAAGAACTCCGCGGCATCCTCGACCTCGAGCGCCTCACCAGCCGCATCACGCTCGGTCTTGCCACTCCGCGCGAACTAGTCGCGCTCCGCAAATCGCTGACACAAATCCCGGTCCTCAAAAATTTCCTCACCGCTCCGCCGAAAGGCGGCAGCGATCTCCTCCGCCATCTCCACTCAGAAATTGACGAGCTCACCGACGTCCGCGAGCGCCTCGAGCGCGCCATCTCCGACGAACCTCCCGCCCTGGCCACCGATCCCGGCATCATTCGTTCGAACTACCACGCCGAGCTAGACGAACTTCGCAATCTCAGCCAGCACAGCAAGCAAATCATCGCCTCCATGGAAGAGCGCGAACGCAAACGCACCTCCATCAATTCCCTCAAGATTCGCTTCAATCAAATCTTCGGCTACTACATCGAGATCTCGAAGCCCAACCTGCATCTCGCGCCCGCCGATTACGAACGCAAACAAACTCTCGTCAACGCCGAGCGTTTCACTTCCCCCGAACTCAAACAATACGAGCGCAAAATCCTCGCCGCCGACGAACGCATCTGCGAAATCGAGCGCCAGCTCTTCATCGAAATTCGCTCGGCCGTCGCCGCACAAGCCACGCGCCTCCGCAAAACCGCCTCCGCCGTAGCCCAACTCGACGTCCTCACCACCTTCGCCAAACTCGCCGCCGACCGCGGCTACACCCGTCCCGAATTCACCGACACCGGCGAGTTGCTCATCGTTGCCGGCCGGCATCCCGTCATCGAAGAACTTTTGCGCCAGCGTGGCGAGCGCTTCGTTCCCAACGATCTCTGCCTCGAGCCCGGCCGCCAGCAACTCCTGCTCATCACCGGACCCAATATGGGCGGCAAGTCCACCTATCTCCGGCAATCCGCGCTAATCACGCTAATGGCGCAATTGGGAAGCTTCGTTCCCGCCCGCCAGGCGCGACTCCCGCTCATCGATCGCATCTTCACCCGCATCGGCGCCGCCGACAATCTCGCCCGCGGCCGCTCCACCTTCCTCGTCGAAATGAGCGAAGTCGCCAGCATTCTCAACCACGCCACTCCCTCCAGCCTCATCCTCCTCGACGAAGTCGGCCGCGGCACCGCCACCTTCGACGGCCTCTCCATCGCCTGGGCCGTCGTCGAGCATCTGCAAAAACACACCCGAGCCCGGACACTCTTCGCCACCCACTATCACGAGCTCACCGAACTCGCCGATCTCCTCCCCGCCGTTGCCAACGTCCATGTCTCCGTAAAAGAAACCCCCAACGAAATCATCTTCCTCCGCCACGTAGAACCAGGCAGCGCCAACAAATCCTACGGCATCGAAGTCGCTCGCCTCGCCGGCCTCCCACGATCAGTCATCGAGCGCGCCCGCGAAGTGCTCCAGCGCCACGAACAAAGCGAGCACCAGCTCAGCGAAAAACTAACGCCCGGAGCCGCCGCACTCAACGAAGCAGCCGCAAACGCAAACGGACAACCCGGCGCCTCAGCCGCATCTCCCAACGGCTCCCCGCGCCGCGCCACCCACCAGGAAGTCCTGTTCACCCCACTCGACCGCGAAGTCCTCGACAAACTCCGAGCCTCCAACCTCGATCAACTCACCCCCATCGAAGCCCTCAACCTCCTCGCCCAACTCAAAAAGCAAATCTCCTAGGTGGCCTAGACTTCAGTGTGTGCTAGGTGGCATACCTTCAGTATGGGTGCCCACCCTCGTCATTCCAGCGCCTCCGCGAACCTCAGCGTTCTCAGCGCCTCCGCGTTATCTTTTTCCCCTCCCCATTTTTTTCCGCTCTGTGAACTCCGTCCCCTCTGTGATGAAATCTCTTTGCGAATTCAAAAATGTCACGACGCCCTCTCCTCGTCCTCGGCCTCATGTCCGGCACCTCCGCCGATGCCATCGACGTGGCCCTCACAAAAATCTCCGGTGCTCCACCAAACCTGAAATCCGAACTCCTCAACCACACAACAATCCCCTACGCGCCGCAAATCCAAAAACAAATCCTGACAGTAGCCGAACAAAACCTCATCACCGCTGGCGATCTAAGCCAACTCAACTTCCGCTTAGGGCTGGCCTACGCCGAAGCCACCCTGCAAGCCTGCAAAAAATTCCGCATCTCCCCCCAGAAAATCGATCTCCTCGGCTCCCACGGCCAAACGATCTTCCATCAAGGCCCGCCCATCCCCTATCTGAGCCGCCCCACCGCCTCCACGCTCCAGATCGGTGAACCCGCCATCATCGCCGCCCGCACCGGCATCACCACCGTCGCCGACTTCCGCCCCGCCGACATGGCCGTCGGTGGCCAGGGCGCGCCGCTGGTTCCCTACGCCGACTACCTTCTGTATCGCGACGCAAGACTCGGCCGCATCTCCCTGAATCTCGGCGGCATCGCTAACGTCACCGTCCTCCCCGCCGCTTGCAAGCCATCCGACGTCTTCGCCTTCGACACCGGCCCCGCCAACATGCTGATCGACGCCCTCGTCCAACACTTCACCCACAACAAGCAGCGCTACGACAAAAACGCCGCCTTCGCAACCCAAGGCCGCCCCCTGCCAAAACTACTCGATGAATTGATGAAGGATCCCTACCTGAAGCAAGCCCCGCCGAAAAGCACCGGCCGCGAATACTATGGCAAGGCCTACGTACAAAAATTCCTGACCGTGGCGCGCCGCCACAACGCCAAGCCCAACGACGCCATCCGCGCTGTCACCATCTTCACCGCCCTCAGCATCGTCGACGCCCTCAACCGCTGGGTCCTGCCAAAACACAAAATCGCGCAACTCATCGTCTCCGGCGGCGGCGCATGCAATCCCCTGATCCTAGCTCAACTAACCGCCGCCCTAACCGCCACGACCACTCCGCCCCACATCGCGATCGCTCCGACCAATGTAGGGGCGGACTTCACGTCCGTCCCTGCCACTCAACACAGCGCCGCCAGAAACGTCAACTCGTTCAAGAAAGACCGATCCCCGAGCCCGTCAACATCACCCCAAGTCCAACTAATCACCTCCGACCAACTCAACGTCCCCACTGACGCCAAAGAAGCCTACGCCTTCGCCCTGATGGCCTACGAAACCTTCCACCACCGCCCCTCCAATCTCCCCAGCGCCACCGGCGCCAACCACCCCGCCATCCTAGGCAAAATCTCCTATGCCCCGCCAAAATAATCCCTCCGATATCATGAAGACCATGAAGCGGCGCCCCCTTGAACACGACCTCATGAATCATGAAGTCGGCGACGCCATAGAGACGACCTCATGAAATTGTCATACCGACCGGAGCGCCCGTGCTTTTTCTTGCGCGCGATTTCCGTGCGCGGGGGCGCGCAGTGGAGGGGCCGTGGCGTGATCGCCGCGCCATCGTCAATCGGTGCGAGCAGCAAGCCGCGACCACGAGTTCTCTCGCTCTTCGTCGTTACTTCGCTGCTTCTTTGCGTCATTACTTCTCTCTCCTCTTGCTCGCACAACGCTTCTACCAGTCCCAACTCCCTCACCTTCCTCCTCGAATCCAACCCCACCAACCTCGACCCTCGCTACGCCACCGACGGCCAATCCGCCCACCTCGACGGCCTCCTCTTCTCTAGCCTTCTCGAGCGCGACGCCCAGATGAACCTCCACGGCGACCTCGCCGAATCCTGGTCCACTCCCGACCCGCTCACCTACATCTTCCATCTCCGCCAAGGCGTCCACTTCCACGACGGCCGCACCCTCACCTCCACCGACGTCAAATCCACCTACGACTTCATCCGCGACCCCGCCAATCGCTCCCCAAAACGTGGCGCTTTCCGCCTGGTTACCGCCATCGACACACCCGACCCCGCAACCGTCATCTTCCATCTCAAGGAGCCGTACGCCTCCTTCACCGTCAATCTGATTCGCCCTACGACCGGCATCGTCCCCTCAGGGGCCACCGCCGATTTCGCTCGCCGTCCCACTGGCTCTGGCCCATTCCGCTTCGTCAGCCAATCCCAGGACGATGAAGTCATTCTCGAGCGCAACCCCGACTATTTCCGTGGCGCCCCGCACCTCGCCAGCATCCGCTTCCGCATCGTCCCCGACGCCATCGTCCGCGCCCTCGAACTCCGCAAACGCTCCGCCGACATCGAATTCAGCTCTCTGGCTCCCGACATGATCCCCATCCTCGCAAAAGAACCCTATCTCGGCGTATCCGAGCGCTCCGGCGTAAACCTCACCTACCTGGGTTTGAATCTCGAAGACCTTATACTGAAACAAGTACAAGTCCGCCAGGCCCTTGCCTACGCCACCGATCGTGCCACGCTCATCCGCTATCTTCTCCATGGCCAGGCGCAAGTCGCCAACACCATCCTTCCACCAACGCACTGGGCCTACGAACCCAACGTCACCCAATACACCCTGGACCAGGCGCGCGCCGAACGACTTCTCGACGCCGCAGGTTTCTCCCGCCAGGCCAACGGCGTTCGTCTCCATCTCATCTTGAAAACCTCCACGGACGAACAATATCGAATGTTAGGTGCGGCCCTGCAGGATCAATGGCGCCGCGTTGGAGTCCACCTCGAGCTTCGCGCCCTCGAACAGGCCACGCTGCTCTCCGACGCCGCCAAGGGCAATTTCCAGCTCAATCTCCTCCGCTGGATCGGCGCCAACAACGACCCTGACTTCTTCGAGTTCGCCTTCTCCAGCAAGCGCTTCCCGCCCGATGGCGCCAACCGCGGACACTACCGCAACGCGCGCATCGACGCGCTAACCGACCAGATCCGCACAGAAATGAATCAGGAAAAACGAAAGCAAATCTGCAGCGAAGTCCAAAGAATCCTGGCCGACGATCTCCCCTACCTACCCCTCTGGTTCACCGACGTAATCTCCGTCCACCGCAAATCCCTCGGCGAGCTCACCCTCAGCCCCACCGCCGACTTCGACTTCCTCAGCACGCTGCGCACCGACACCGCCTTCGCACCGGATCCGCACTAACAACCCACGATCACGCCGACTCCCTGAAGGGGCGGACTTCACGTCCGACCCTGCCACACAACACAACGCCACCGACACGAATACTCGATCCTGGAAAATCGCTCGCCATGACTGCTTTGACTCGCCCAAACCAATACCCCGCCAACTCTCACTCATACCGCAACGCCACCATCGGATCCATTCCCATCGCCCTCCACGCCGGCAGCCAACACGCCGCCATCCCCACGACCGCCAACAACCCCGCCATCACCACAAACGTCCCCGGATCCGTCGCCGAAACTTCAAACAACAAACTCCGCATCACTCGCGTCACTCCCACTGCTCCGACTACACCCACTCCAATCCCCATCAACGCCAACCGCGCACCATCCGCCAACACCAATCGCAACACATCCCCACGCTGCGCGCCCAGGGCCATGCAAATCCCAATCTCATGCCTGCGCTGCCCCACCCGGTACGCCATCGTCCCGTAAATTCCCACGGCCGCGAGCGCCAGCGCAAGTCCCGCGAACGCTCCCAGCAGCAACATGTTGAACCGGTGTTTCGCCAGCGAAACGCGCATCGACTCTTCCATGGACCGCACCTCGCTAACCGGGATCTGCGCGTCCACCGCCCAGATTTGTTTCTTCACTTCATCCACTAACCCGGCGGACTCCCCTTGCGTCCTCATCACAATGCACATCCACCGCCGCCACGCCTCATCCGACTGCGCAAACGGCGCATACACCGCGGCCTCGGCAGGCTCGTTCAAGCCCGAATGCTTCACATCCCGCGCTACTCCCACAATCGTCATCCACTGATGCGGCTCATCCTTCCGCGACCAATCCAGTCTCTGCCCTAGCGGATTTTCGTTCGGGAAAAATCTGCGCACCAGCTCTTCGCTCACCACTGCCACCAGCGGCTGCCCTTCCCGATCCATCTCCGTCAATCCTCTTCCGGCCACAATCGAAATCTGCATCACGCGAAAGTAGTTCCCCATCACCGATGCCGTCTGCACTCTTGGCTCGTCTCCGATCCGCACTGCCGGGCGCCCGTCGATGACCACCCGGTGATCCAGAAAATCCCCGCCAAGCGGAAGATCCGTGATCATCGCCGCTTCAACTCCAGGCAATCCATTCAATCGTCCCAGCACCTGCCGTCGAAACTCCGTCTGCCGCGGAATCTCGTCGTAGCGAGTTCTCGGCAACAGCATATGCATGGTCGTCAAATGCGCCGCGTTGAAGCCCGGATCTACCGACTGCAATCGCGCAAATCCCTTGAGCAGCAGTCCCGCCCCAACGAGCAGAACCAGCGCCATTGCAAATTCCGCCGCCACCAAACCATTTCTCAACCTTTGCGCGAAGCGGCCCGAAGTCACGCTCCGCCCGCTTTCCTTCAACGACTCCGACGTATTCGCCCGCGCCGCGCCCAATGCCGGAATCAGTCCAAATATCGCGCCGGTCACCAACGAGATCCCGAACACAAACGCGAACAACCGCGCATCCATCTGGATTCCACTAAAGCGTTCCAGCTCCGCCGGCTTCAACGACAACAACAGGCTCGTTCCCCATTTCGCCAGCCCCAGCCCCAAACCGCCTCCCAACACCGCCAGCACCGTGCTCTCCGTCAACGTCTGCCGAATCAGCCGACTCCTGCCTGCACCCAGCGACGCGCGAATCACAAACTCCTGCCGCCGGGAAATCGCCCGCGCCGTCAACAGTCCGGCGAAGTTCGCGCAAGCAATCAACAGGAGCAATCCCACCGCCCCAAACAACACCAGCAGCGCGGGTCGCACATCTCCTACCAGCGATTCGTGCAATGGCACCAGCGTTTTCTGGCGCCGGCCTTCGGTCTCCGGAAACTGCGCCCGCAAGTGCTCGGCGATTCCCGACAAATCAGCCTGCGCCTGCGCCAGGGTTACGTCGGGCTTCAACCGCCAATACGTCCGCATGGAATGAACTCCGCGAAACGTCGCGGCGTCGGGATACGCCACCCATAACGACACCAGCACATCCGCATGTTCCTCCGGCAAATCGAAGCCCCGAGGCATCACCCCAATCACTGCGTAGCTTTCTCCGTTCAAAGACAACGTGCGGCCCAGCGCCTGAGGATCGCCGTTTAGAAACTCCTGCCAGAAATGGTGGGTCACCACGATGTTGTGCGGACCACCCTTTACATCCTCTTCGGGAGAAATAATTCGCCCCAGCATCGGCGCGACACCCAGAGTCTCGAGAAATCCCGCGGTGACGTATCCGGCTCGCACCTGCACCGGTTCCGCTCCGCCCACGAAATCCATGCGCGTCGGATTCACGCCGCCGCCCTGCGCCAGCGTCTTGGTTTGCCTCTGGATGTCGATTACGTTCTGCAAAGAGTCGTATTGCTTGGTCACCACCAGTCGATCCGGCTCCGCATAAGGCGGCGGACTCAGCAACACGCTGTCAATCACACTGAAAATTGCCGTATTCGCCCCAATCCCCAACGCCAGCGTCATCACCGCCACGACCGTAAATCCCGGCGCCTTCCGCAGCACCCGCCAGCTATACCGCACATCCCGAACAAGATTCTCAACGCACTCCACGCCGCGCGCCTCTCTGCACTCCTCCTTCACCTGCTCCACCCCGCCAACCAATAACCGCGCTTGGCGCCGCGCCTCCTCGACGCCGACGCCCGCGTCCACGAGTTTCGTGACCTGTCGCTCATAGTGAAACCTAAGCTCTTCCTCTAACTCAGCCTCAAAAACGCGCCGCCCCAACAAGGCCCGCACCCGAAACTGCAAATCACTCCACATGGCAGCTCCCCTCCTCCGTGTAGGGGCGGACTTCACGTCCGTCCCTGGCACCCGCACCACGCCACACCCACGCAACTCCCTTCACGCTGTCTTCAAAACCCTCCCCACCGCCGCCGTCAACCTCTCCCACGCATCCGTCTCCACCTCCAACTGCTTCCTCCCCGCGGCCGTCAACGCATAAAACTTCGCCCTCCGATTGTTCTCCGACGTCCCCCACTCCGCCGTAATCCACCCCCGCCGCTCCAACCGGTGCAATGCCGGATACAACGACCCCTGTTGTACCTGCAAAACATCGCTCGAAATCTGCTGCAATCGTTCCGAAATCGCCCACCCATGCTGCGGCTCATTGGCCACACACCGCAAAATCAGGAGATCCAAAGTTCCCTGTGGCAATTCAATTCGCGAAGACATTCCCATTCCCCTTGCACTTCGACAAGAGTGATACCAAACCTCCTGTAGAAGTGCAAGGGGTGATGCGCACAAGCCTGTCACGCAAGCCTGTCACAACAAAAGGACATCATCTGTAATGGCGTGTAATGGCGCGTCGAGACTGGCAGGCACGGCTTGATGGCCGACGCGGAAGTAGCTGAATCGCGGACGTTTAGGAAATCGTCCGGCCCCTGTGGCAGCTTAAGCTCTTTGTCTACATACTCTTGCGCAAAGACACACTGTAAGTCTCTTGCTTGCCACACATACGCAAAGACCCGGCGCTGGGGTACCCTACCGCAGCAGAATCACGTCAGCAGTGCCTGAATCTCGCTTACGGGAATCGCGCCTTCGCGCAAAATTTCCCACGAATCATCCTGCAGACCGACAATCGTCGAAGGCAATCCCATCCCCGTCTCACCGGCGTCCAAGATCAGCGGCAGCCGCAACCCCAGCTGCTTCATCAGTTGCTCGGCATTCGGACACGCCGGGAATCCCGAAATATTCGCGCTGGTCCCGGTAACCGGCCCGCCAAACTCATCAATAAGCTGCTCCACGATTGGGCTCTTGGGCCAGCGCAGCGCCACCTTCCCGGTGTTCGCGGTTACCTTTAGCGGCACGCGGTTCGACGCGTCCATCACAATCGTCAGCCCGCCGGGCCAGAACGCCTCCGCCAATTTAAGGAAATTCCGCGGTGGCTGCTCCAGCTTGGGATCTTCCAACTCCTGTTGTTTCATCAAAACCAGAGCCTGATCCAGCGAATTTACCAGGATCGGAAGTGCTCGCGTCTCCGGCCTGCCCTTTACCCGGTAAATTTCATCCACCGCGGCTAGATTGAACGGATCGGCAGCCAATCCATAGAACGTATCGGTGGGAATTCCAATGACACAGCCCTTGACGAGGAAATGCGCCGCATATCGCAGCGCATCTAATTCCGGGGCTTGCGCATTCACGCGCAAAAGTTCTGCCGGCAACTTTTTGGCCTTTGGCGAAGACGTAAGTGCACCCCGCAGCGCTCCGCCGGCGCTGCCATCATTTGGGCGACGCTACCACAGCCCACATCGCCCACGCAATGCCCATCCGGCTGCAGGGTCGCCAGAATGGCGCGTCCATGGCGAATTTGTTACGCTCCCGGGGATGGCCTCCCCCGTCAAAGCCGCTCGCGGTCCGCGGCCTCCAGCAGCCGGTTCGCCGCCGATCACCAGCCGCGACACTCGCTGGCTCAAAGAATTTCGCATTGCTCTGCGCGGCGGCTTGCCGACGGAATCGGGCAGTGTTGGCGTCGAAGGCGTCCGCCTGGTCGAGGAAGCTTTGCGCTCCGGTTGTCCGGTGCAAGCCGTGCTGTTCAGCGAATCTGGCGAACGCCACCACGAACGGCTGTCGCCGCTCATCGATCGGCCGGAAATCGCGATTCCGATTCTGCGCACCACCGATCGATTGTTCGAGGGCATCGCGGACACCGAGCATCCGCAGGGCGTGGCCGCTCTGGTCACCCCACGCACCGCAACCTTCGACGATTTGCTCCGCTCGCCGGTGGAAGCTTGTTCTCCGCTTCTGGTCGTGCTCGCGGGTGTGCAGGATCCGGGCAACGTCGGCACTATCTTGAGAACTGCCTCAGCATTTGGCGCAACCGGAGCAGTAACGGCGGCGTCCGGAGTCAGTGGGACGGCCAGCCCGTTCTCGCCCAAGGCCTTGCGTGCGTCGGCGGGCGCGGCGCTGCACCTTCCGGTGCTGGCTGGAATGTCGCTGCCGATCTTGTTGGCGCAGCTTCGAGTCGCCGGCGTTCGCACGCTGGCGTCGATCTCGCATACGGCAGCATTGGCAAGCCCGCAGCGTCGTCCCGAGTCTGTCGGCGAACCGGCAGGCCAACTGGGCGAGATATCGACGGGACCGCTGGCTCCGTGGGATGTCAATTGGTGCGAACCGGTCGCTCTGCTTGTCGGCAACGAGGGCGCAGGATTACCCGAAGAAGTGGAACGCAGCGCCGATGCGCGTATCCGCATTCCGATGGCGAGTGGCGTGGAATCGCTGAATGCGGCTGCAGCCGCCGCCGTTTTGTTCTATGAAGCCGCGCGGCAGCGAAAATCGATCGCCGGGCCGAGTGTGAAGAAGGACCGGACGTGAAAAAATCGTGAGCCTTTTCTCCGCGCTTCCGCAACCAGAAGAGCCGGATGTTCCGCTGGCGCATCAGCCGCTGGCCGAGCGTATGCGTCCGCGCACGCTGGATGAATTCATCGGCCAGGAAAAACTGCTCGGCCCGGGCAAGCCGCTGCGCGTGCAGATCGAAAACGACGATCTCGGATCGATGCTCTTCTGGGGTCCACCTGGCTGCGGCAAAACAACACTTGCGCGGCTGATCGCGCGACTCACGCGCTCGGAATTCATTCCCTTCAGCGCGGTGCTCGCCGGCATCAAGGAAATCAAAGAGGTTATGGCCGCCTCCGAACGCAAAGCGCGCTCGGGTGCGCGCACCATTGTTTTTGTTGACGAAGTGCATCGCTTCAACAAAGCGCAACAGGACGCATTCCTCCCGCACGTCGAAGCGGGTCACATTACGTTCATCGGTGCGACGACGGAAAATCCTTCGTTTGAAGTGATTTCACCTCTGCTCTCGCGCACGAAGGTTTACATTCTCGATGTGTTGCCCACGCCGTTGATCGCGGACCTGATGCGGCGCGCACTAAACGACAAAGAACGCGGCCTGGGCAACGAAAAGGTCGAAGGGAGTGATGAAGTGCTCTTTCGCATCGCCTCCTACGCGAACGGCGATGCACGCTCCGCCTACAACACGCTCGAACTAGCGGCTCGCGGAGCCAAGCCCGATTCCAGCGGCACACGACACCTCACTGCGGAACTGCTCGAGGACGTCCTTCAGCGGAAGCTGCTGCGTTATGACAAGGCTGGCGAAGAGCACTTCAACCTGATTTCGGCGCTGCACAAGTCCGTGCGCAACTCCGATCCCGACGCTGCGCTCTATTGGCTGACGCGCATGCTGGAATCGGGTGAGGATCCACTGTACCTGGCACGGCGCATGGTGCGCATGGCCAGCGAGGATATCGGTCTCGCCGAGCCCGGGGCGCTGGCGGTGACCCTCGCCGCAAAGGAAGCGTTCGACTTCATCGGCCCGCCGGAAGGATATTTGGCCCTCGCACAAGCCGCGGTCTATCTTTCACTCGCGCCGAAATCGAATGCGCTGTACACCGCCTACGGCGAAGTTCGCGAGGACGTTCATAAGACCGAAGCCGATCCGGTGCCCCTGCATCTGCGCAATGCGCCAACCGGCCTGATGAGAAATGTCGGCTACGGGAAAGGTTACAAGTACGCTCACGATTTCGAGGAAAAGGTCACGGACATGTCCTGCCTGCCGGACAATCTTGCGGGACGCACCTACTACACGCCCACGGACCAGGGATTCGAGCAGCGGCTACGCCAGCGCCTTGACGATATTCGTAAAATAAAGGCCCGCAGCGCGAACAAATCGGGATAATGCCATTCGATAACAACATAGGGCCGGCAACGTATCGAGGTGATTCTTGCGAACGGTAAAGGTGATGAATCGAATCGCGGCGGTTGTTCTGTTGGTATTCGTGTGCGGATCGGCCGGCGCGAAGGAGAAACCCGCCCGGCCGAAGATTTTGGGCATTGCCGCCGCCCATTTCTATTCCACGGACGTTCCCGCTGCACGCAAGTTCTACGAGCTGATTTTGCATCCCGCCGAGCCGTGTTCGTGGTGCAAGCAGACTGGTACCGCGCCGATCCTCATAACACTGCCGTCCGGGCAAAAGGTGACCTTCACGCCGGCCCCTGCACCAGCGCCAAAGGATCTGCTGTGGGAAGTTACGCTGGCGACCGACAACGTCAAGGCCATGAAGGAATATTTGAAGGCCAACGTGGCAATTGAAAAGTCTGTGAAAGGCGATGGCTCGGCCTTCACGATCAAGGATAGCGAAGGCCATCGGCTTGGATTCGTGCAGGTAGCGGCTGGATGGTCGCCCTCGAACACGGGGGCGCTGCGGTTGATGCACGCCGGTTTCATATTCAACGACCGCAGCGGCGCGGACCATTTTTACAAAGACATTCTCGGCTTCCACACCTACTGGCATGGCGGGCGAGACGAAGCGAAAGACGACTGGGTGGCGATGCAGGTGCCCGACGGAACGGACTGGATCGAATACATGCTGAATATTTCGCCAACGGCGAATAAACACACAATCGGGGTGATGAATCACATGGCGCTCGGTGTGGTCGATATTCACGACACCGAAAAGCGGCTGATTGCCGATGGCTGGAAGCCGACGGAACAGCCCAAAGTCGGGCGCGACGGGAAATGGCAGCTGAACCTGTACGATCCGGACGAAACGCGCACCGAATTCATGGAATTCACGCCGAAGGAGAAGCCCTGCTGCAGCGAGTTCAACGGCACGCATCCCGGTCCGAAATGAAAGGCTCCTTCCCTGCCCTAAGCATCGCGGTCATGGCGGCCGTAACGCTTTGCCTCAGTGCACGCCCGGCACGGGACTACTCCGGCACAAACAGGAGTGTTTCCACCCAAGATCGACCGGATATCTACAGCATCGCGTTTGTGCGTTTCAAAGCGGTAGATCTAGAGAAATCCCGCGCGTTCTACGGCAAAATTCTTGGGCTTCTGCCCGACTCGGATCATTGCAAAGGGTTGACCGATGCTTGTTTTGCGGTGAACTCCGATCAGTATGTGGCGTTGTCGCAGGCGGATTCCGGCACCCGAGGATCGTTTCTGCAAGAGGTTGGCTTCAGCGTGAGCGGGCTCGAGAAAATGCACAAATATCTGGCTGCTCACGGCCAGAATCCAGGCCCGGTCACCCGTCGTGGCGCGCACAACCTCCTCTATTTCGAGACCGAGGACCCGGAGCACAACAAGATTGCCTTCGTCGAATCGTGGGGTAGTGACAATCAAATGACCGGATTGAACCAGGTGAGCGATCGCCTGTTTCACGCCGGCTGGGTGGTCCGAGATCTCGCCAAGGAAAAGAAGTTTTATTCCGATCTTCTTGGCTTTGGTCTCTATTGGTATGGCGGGTTAAAGGATGCGAACACCGACTGGTATGAGATCCAGGTGCCCGATGGTGACAACTGGGTCGAATTCATGTTGCACATCCCCGCATCGGCAGATCACGCCGAGCTGGGAGTGCAGAATCATTTCTCGCTCGGTGTCAAAGACATCAAAGCCTGTGCGGCAAAACTTCGTGCCAACGGGTTGCAGAGCAAGGATGAGCCCGAAATCGGTCGCGACGGCAAATGGTCTTACGATATATACGATCCCGACGGTAATCGCGTCGAACTGATGGAATTTGCGCCCGCGCAAGCGCCCTGCTGCCACCCGTACACCGCTGCGCATCCTAAATGACGATGATCCGGCCGATTCCCTTTCACATTTCCCATCTCCGCGCGCTTTTACTGGCTTTGCTCTATACGCTGAGTACCTTGGTATGCTCGAATCTTGCTGCCGCGCAGGGGCTGGAAAAGCCCGCACAGAACATCGACGAAGACATCACCGCGTTTTCGTTCTCGCCCGACGGCAAGATCGCTTATGCCGTACATCGCGGCTTCAAGACCAAGCAATACGATCTGGAGCACGACGACATCTGGATTCAGGAAGCCGGCGGGCGGCGGCGCAGGATTTTTGTCGGGGAAAAATTCACCCAGGCGAATACTGTCTTCACGTACAGCGTGAATTCGTTCCGGTGGTCACCTAACGGGCGGCGGCTGCTGGCGGAATTATTCATGGCCACCATCGATGAATCCGGCAAGCCGACGGATTCGGCCGAAACGCTGGTGCTGGAGGACAACGGAAAGGAAGTGAAGGGTGGCGGCAACGAACGGGTGATCAAGGACGCCGATAACGCCATGTGGCTGATGGACAACCAGACGGTTGTCTACCTCACCGAAGTGGTCAAGCCCAAAGTTCTATTTTCGTTTCGCTATCTGAACTTGTCCGGTGGACCCCCGGGGCCGGTGTTCGAGGGGCGCACATTTCTGGACGCCGTGCCGGTGCCGGGAACCAATACAGCGCTGGCAGTGGAACGCGATCGCAATATGACGGGTCCACCGCGGCTGCAGCGGCTGGAGCTGCTGGCGCAGGACGATTATGAACTCGCCACGCTGGAGGGATATGTTGGTGGCCTGTCGCTTTCTCCCAGCGGACGCAAGATCGCCTATTACGTGGACAAGGAAGTTCTGGAGATTCGTGACCTGAGCGATCCGAACAAGGTGGCGCGGGTGCGGATCGGATTGGGCGTGTTTCATTGGGCGCCGGATGAGACCCGGATGTTGCTGAAGCGTTCGGTGGAGAAGAAATCGGGCGATCTGGTATGGATTGATTTGCCGGCGCTGGCGTCGCGTCCGGCGAATGCGGCGGGGGCGATTCCCGTCGCGCAGCCGACGCCGGAACCGTTGTTTCGCGGCAATACCATTCGTGATTTCGCAATTACGCCGGATGGACGATCGCTGGCAGTGATTCCACCTGGGCGTAGGAATTTGTCGGTGTATCCATTGCCGGCCCGTTAGAACGCTGCGGGCGTTATCCGGCGGCCAGCTGGGTGCGGCGGCGTTTGTGTTCTACCAGAAGGCAGCCGTCCATGACTACGGTGAGGCCTGCGGCGCGGGCTTTTTCCGCGGCGGGTTGGTTGATGACGCCTAGCTGCATCCAGACGACCTTGGCGCCCACGCGAATCGCCGCTTCGACAGCGGCGGCTACTTCTTCGGGCCTGCGAAAGATGTCCACGATTTCGATTTTCTCCGAAACGTCTTCCAGCCGCGCATAACTTTTCTCACCGAGCACTTTCGTCTCGTTCGGATTCACTGGAATGATGTGGTAGCCGACGCTTTGGAGGTAGGCCGCGACCCCGTGGCTGGGACGCATTTCGTCCGAGGACAGGCCAACAACGGCGATGGTTTTGTATTGCCGCAGGATGTCGATGATCGGGTCGGCGCCGGATGTGGCACCTTCCGGCAGGAAAAGTTTCATTTTTCTCGGCTCGTTTCCCTTTGTGAATCCACGGTTCGTTCGTGGAGTGGTTGGCCAGGCTGAGAGCCGGCGCCCAAACAAGACACCCGCTCAGCGTTCGCAGCCTTCGCCGATTCGCTGCAAATCCGCCGCAATCACTTGGATGCGGCGTGCAGGCAATGGTTTAGGGCGGCGAGCAGTTTGTTGTTTTCTTCAGATGTGCCGAGGGAGATGCGGATGGCGCCGGGGAAACCCATCCAAGCGAGCGGGCGGACGATGACGCCTTCACGCAGGAGCTCGTTGTAGAGATCGGTAGCACGCGAACCGACGTCGATAAAGATGAAATTGGTGTGGCTGGGAACCGGACGGAGGCCGAGTTTGCTGAGCTCAGCGGTCAGACGCGTGCGCTCGGCAGCGTTGGCGGCAATGGAACGCGCGACGTGGTCGGCATCATCGAGGGCGGCGAGCGCGGCCGCCTGGCTGACGCCGGCGGCGTTGAACGGCGTCCGCAGCTTATTCATGGCGGCGACGACGGCCGCGTTGGCGATGGCATAGCCGATGCGCATGGCGGCGAGGCCGTAGACTTTGGAGAACGTACGCATGATCAGCAAATTGTCGCGCTGACGGAACAGCTCGACCGATTGCGGCATGTCGTGGCGATCGGCGTAGTGAACGTAGGCTTCGTCCAGGACGATGAGAATGTTGGAGGGAACGCGAGCGAGGAATGCGGCGAATTCGCCGGCGCCAAAGGCGGTGCCGGTGGGATTGTTGGGATTAGCGACATAGGCGATGCGTGTTTCGGGGGTGATGATGCTGGCGAGTGCGGCCAGGTCATAGGCGAAGTTGCGCATCGGGGCGCGCGAGAGGGTGGCCCCGGTGGCGCGAATGGCGATGGCATAGGGTGCGTAGCTGCCTGTGGAGGTAGCGCCGGTTTTGCCCGGGGAAAGTGTGAGGCGCGCGGCCAGGTCGATCATTTCGCTGGAGCCCAGGCCGACGAAGATTTCTTCCGGGGTGACGTTGTTCAGCGCGGCGAGGCGTTCGCGAAGGCGCAGGGTGCCGCCATCGGGATAGCGGTGAGATTCGGCGAGGGCATGGCGCGCGGCTTCCAGCGCCTTTGGTGACGGACCGAGCGGATTTTCGTTGGAGGCGAGCTTGATGGCGCGAATTTTCAGTTCGCGCTCGACGTCTTCGATGGGCCGCCCGGGGATGTAGACCGGGAGGCCACGGATGTAGTCGGGGATGAGGGATTCGATCGAGTCGGCCATCGTTCTCAGGATACGCAGTTTCAGGATACGTGGTTGCCCCGATGGCGGCAATTCACTGGAAACTAATTGTGTCCACTCTGTACGTCGTGAATGCGGTTCTGAATGTCCGGAATTACGATTACCTTCCCACGGGAGTGCCCTTCTGCCGCATACCGGAAAGCCTCAGGCAGCTCACTCAACCTGTAATGCTTGTCGATGACCGGCGTTACTCTCCCGGTCGCCATGAACTCGCCCAAGATGGTCAGATCCTCTTGGTTCACTTTCGCAATGAAAAAGACCATCTTCTGGGTCCCGAACCGGGATATCACCATCGCTCCAAGCATGCGAGCCAGAGCACGGATCACCGGGCTGTCGTCCGGTGCGCCAACCATGACCAATGTTCCCCTGGGATTCAAGACGCGCCTGCACGCTGATAGCGAGTGATTCCCAACGCAGTCGAGCACGAGGTCGTAACGGTGTCCACTCCTGGTGAAATCCTCTTTGCCGTAATCAATGACGCAGTCCGCGCCGATGGACCGGACCATGTCTACGTTCCTGGCACTGCATACGCCGGTCACATTCGCAGCGAACGACTTTGCCATCTGCACGGCGAACGTACCCACGCCTCCCGCCGCACCGTTAATTAAAACCTTCTGTCCCTGTTGAATGCGCCCCTTGTCGCGCAGGCCCTGCAATGCAGTTAACGCCGCTACCGGAGCGGATGCCGCTTGCTCAAAGGTCACGTTAGCGGGCTTGCGGACCAATACCGATTTCATGCCCAGCACCGATTGTGAAGTCGCATACTCGGCGAATGCTCCACGGCAAGTGCCGAACACCTCGTCGCCCGGCTGGAATTGCTTTGCGTTCCTGCCAACCGCTTCAACCTGGCCGGCCACATCAACACCCGGTCGTTTGATTTTGGACTTTCCCAGCCCGAGCAGTAATCGAAGGAGGAACGGCCCGCCTTTCATTAACTTCCAGTCCAGTGGATTGACCGAAGCTGCGCGGACCTTGATCAAGACCTCATTGTCCCGAGGGGTGGGTTTGTCAATTTCTGCAAATCTAAGAATCTCGGGGGAACCAAAACCTTGATAGATGATGGCTTTCATGGCTTTCCTTTCCGGATTCGTGCTGAATCCATTTTTTCTGAAAGTCAATGACGTTCAGGCGCAACTTCCGGATTGCCAACAATCCGCTCAGGGTATCAAGCCTTCGTCGCCAATTGTGGAAAAGCGATGATAAGCACAATCCCTCAGACACCACTATTTTTTCGGCGAAACTCGAACGTTGAGCCGAGGCAGGCGTGAATGAGGAGAGGTGTGGTGCTTCAGTGAACCTTGCCGGTTATAGCGATTTGAGTTGTGCAACTTCTTTGCGCGTGAGCGGTCGGAATTTTCCCGGTGGCACATCCAAAGTGAGAGGTCCGAGTTTCGTGCGCTTGATTTTTTCCACTTGGTGGCCGATGGCGTCGAACATGCGGCGGATCTGGCGATTACGGCCTTCGATGAGGATGACTTCATACCAGGGATTGGGAGCATCCTCGGCGAGGCGGATTTTCGCGGGCGACGTTTTTACGCGGCGGCCGTCGTCGAGCGGGAGGGTGATTCCGGCACGCAGGCGAGCGAGCGCCGGCTCGGTGGGCTTGCCGCTGATTTTGACGAGATAGGTTTTGGGAATGTGCTCGCCGGCTTTGGTGAGTTTTTGTGCGAGCGCGCCGTCGTTGGTCATCAGGAGGAGGCCTTCGCTGGCGTAGTCGAGGCGGCCTACCGGGTAGATGCGCTCGGGAATATTGCGCATGAGGTCGAGGACAGTGGGGCGCCCTTCGGGATCGCTGGCGGTGGTGACGTAGCCTTTGGGTTTGTGGAGCAGGAAGTAGAGGAACTGTTCGCGCCGCAGAGGCTTTCCATCGACGGAAATCTTGTCGATGGCAGCGTCGGCTTTTCTGCCGAGCTCGGTGACGACTTGGCCGTTGACGGTGACACGGCCGGCAGTGATCAGCTCTTCACTTTTGCGGCGCGAGGCTACGCCGGAGGCAGCGAGAATTTTTTGTAAGCGTTCGTGCGGCATTGGAAGCTATGTGGCGGCTGCCTTCGAGCGGCAATCCCGTGGCCTTAGACCTTCTGCTTGCCCTGAGTTTCGAAGGGTGCTGTACCTCGCCGATTGCATCGAACCTGCGAGGCTTCGGAAAGCCGCTGCTACATAAACCCTCACACGACCATCACGAGGCGCGTTGCGCGGCGCTCTTTCCTTTTCGCGTCGGCAGGCTGCGCGCCATGGGTGTCGCGGATTTGCGCAGGGCGTCGATCTGCGCGTGCTCGAGCAGGCGATAGCGGCCGCGCGGAATTCCTTCGAGCGTGAGCGGGCCGAGCGCGACGCGAATCCATTTTTCGACGGGGTGATGGTCTTTGAACATGACGCGGCGGAGGGCTTCTTTTTTTGTGTCGCGCATGCGGACTTCATACCAATAGTTGGCGACGCGGCCGCCGCGGGTCGCACCGGGTTGGCGCAGCGTTTTCATGTGCACGCCGGCTTCCTGGCCGAGGCGCGCAAGGTCGTGGAGCGTGAGCATGCCTTTCACTTTCACGTGATACGTCTGCTCGAGGTGTTGCCAGTTTTTGAGCAGCTCGGCGGCCAGGTCGCCGTCGTTGGTGAGCAGAATCAGTCCGGACGCGGCGTATTCGAGGTTGCCGACCGGGTAGACGCGCTCGGGGAATCCGCGGAGGCAGCTTTGAAGCGTCTTGCGGCCTTCGGGGTCGGCCATGGCGGCGACGATTTCGGCGGGCTTGTTGAGCGCGAGGTAGACCGCGCGCGCAGTTTCTTTTACGGTGCGGCCGGCGGCTTCGATGCGATCGACAGTGGGGTCGGCCTTGGTGCCCAGTTCGGTGACGATTTCGCCGTTGACGCGCACCTGACCGCTGAGAATCAGCTGCTCGGCGTGGCGGCGCGAGGCGATTCCTGCACGGGCGATAATTTTTTGTAGGCGTTCCTGCATGGTTGCGGGTCGGGGCGGTCGGATGGCCGGCGATTATTCTCCGGCTACCGCTTTGTGGGCCTGCGATGCGCCGTCGTCGGCATCGGTTTGCTCTTGCGGTTCCGGCGACGACTCGATGTGCGAGTTGAGCGATGTTTGTTCGGAATTTGCGCGATTGGCAGATGGCACGGCGATGTACGGAACGTTCTCGGAGTCCAAGGCTGATGCGACGGTTGCGTCGCCGTCGTGATTGCCTGGAATGCTTTGCTCGGCGATCGCGTGGGATGCTTCCGCGTTGGCTTCGGATCTCGTCTCTGCCGTCGTTGCTTCGGGTCGTGGAAGCGAGTCGAGCACGCTTTCGTCGCCGGACTCCGAGGGCGCGAGTCCTTCGTCGCTGCCGAGGGCTTCGCGAGCGAGGGCTTCGAATTCTTTGAGACTGGGAAGCTCTTGCAGATCGCTGAGGCCAAAACGCATGAGGAAATCCTTGGAGGTCCGGTAAAGGATGGGACGGCCGATTACTTCTTTGCGGCCGGCGGTGGTGATCAGCCGCTTGTCGAGCAACGTCTTGATCACCCCGGAGGTGTTGACGCCGCGGATCTCCTGTATCTCGGGGGCCGTGACCGGTTGCTTGTAGGCGATGACCGCGAGCGTTTCCAGCGCGGGCATGGTCAGGCGCAGCGGCGGACGCAGGCTCTTGATGAAGCGGCGCACCAGGTCGTGGTGCTGCGGCTTGGTGTACATCTTGTAGCCGCCGGCGACGGCGCGCACTTCGACGCCACGATCATCGGCGGCGTAGCTGGCCACCAGTTCGTCGAGCGAAGACTGGACGGCTAGCTTTTCTTCGCCGAGGGCTTCGGCTAGCTGTTCGATAGTGGCCGGGTCATCGGCTGCGTAGATGATCGCTTCCAGTGCCGCTTTGCGTTCTTCGTTGGTCATAGGCGCAGTCTATTTATACTCCTCATCGACTTGGCGCATCACGCCGTTTTCGTCAAAGACGGCGTCGAAAGCCTTGCCTTTCTTCACTACGATTTCGCCAAACTGTTTTTCCTGGGCGAGCGCGACCGCTTGCATTTTCACCATTTCAAGGACGGCGAGAAACGCGACGATCATGGCGTGGCGCGAGGGGCAGGCCTCGAAGAAGTGCGCCAGGTTCACGGTGTTGTCTTCACTGGCGACGATCTGGGCGCGGAGCTGCGCCATCATCTGCGCGACGGTGAATTGTTCGTGCTGCAGGTCGATGCGTGCAACTTCCTTGCGCCGCTCAAGAACCTGCTGAAAGACTTTGACGAGATCGACGAGCGAGACGACCAGGTCGCTTTCCGTGCCTTCGTCGTTGTACAGCGATTTATCGGGCTTGGACCAGACGTTTTCTTCGATATGCTGCTTCTGGTATAGGAGTTGCGCGGCGTTCTTGAATTTCTCGTGCTCGACTAGGCGCTGCACGAGGTCCGCGCGCGGGTCGACGGCGTGCTCCTCGGGTGAGGCCAGCGGATCGGGCGGAAGCAACATCTTCGACTTGATGTAAATCAGCGTCGCGGCCATGTAGATGAAGTCGGCGGACACGTCGACGTTCAATTCTTCGAGCTTGTGCAGGTAATCGAGATATTGCGAGGTGATCTTCGCAATCTGAATATCGTGAATGCTCATCTCCTGCTTTTTTATGAGGTCCAATAACAGGTCGAGAGGACCCTCATAGAGCGGGATGTTGATTTTGTACGGCGTCGCCATGAAACCTCGTGAATCCGTGAATCGTGATCCGTGGTCCGTGTACACGCGAATGTGTCGATCCGTCCAAGCGGCCCTTGTCATTCTGAGGCTATCCGACGAGGATAGCCGAAGGACCTGAACGCTTGCTTCAGCCGAGGCGCTCAATCAGTTGGATACTTCGCGCATCCTCGTCGGATGTGCTCAGGATGACAACTTGCCTGCACGCCAGCAATGAAAAACTCTGCCTCAACCAGCAGAAGTGCCTTTACCCGAGATCGCGCCACGCTTCTTTTGCCAGCCGAAGACTGCTTCGCGAACTCGCGTCATCGTTTCTTGCGCTTCGACGCGGGCGCGTTTCGAGCCTGCATCGATCACTTCGAGCACCCGCGCGGGATGCTTCTCGTATTCGAGGCGGCGTTCGCGAATCGGCGCGATCCACGTGATGAGGTGGTCGGCCATTTTCGCTTTGCACTCGATGCAGCCGATGCCGGCGGTGCGGCAGCCCTGCGCGGCCCAATCCAATGTTTCCCTGGGCGAAAATAGTTTATGCCAATCGTAGACGGGACACACGTCCGGATTTCCAGGGTCTGTGCGCCGTTTACGGGCGGGGTCGGTGACCATGACCTTGGTCCTTTTGCGAATGTCGTCGTCGGATTCGCCGAGGGTGATGGCGTTGCCGTAGCTTTTCGACATCTTGCGGCCGTCGAGACCGGGGACGCGCGGCGTTTTAGTGAGCATCACCTGCGGTTCTTGTAGCTTTTCTTCGTAGGAGAAATATTCGATAGATTGGTCCATCTGTTCCAGAAAGTTGCGAATTCCTGACGCCAACGCCGAGCCTTTGCAGTTGCGCCTATACGCCTCGAGAATTTCGTCGTCAGAAGCCCCCAGCAAGGATGGAAAAAGCTTCCTGAGTCTCGTCAGGACAAGGCTGTTGTTCCGTATCCCTTCGAGGTCTATTTGAAGTCCAAAAAAGGCGTTGAAGCGCCGAACGATCTCCCGACTCAGCTCGACGTGGGATACTTGGTCTTCGCCGACGGGGACCAAGAGGGGGATGCCTTCCTTCGAATAGATCACGATGTCGGCGGTTTGCAGGCACGGATACCCGAGGAAGCCGTAGGTGTGCAGGTCTTTGTCCTTTACGTTTTCGAAGGCTTCTTTGTACGTGGGGACGCGCTCTAGCCAGCTTAGTGGCGTGACCATCGAGAGCAGCAGGTGCAGCTCGGCGTGTTCTGGGATCAGAGATTGCTGGAAGATCACCGATTTGTGCGGATCGAGGCCTGCGGCGAGATAGTCGGTGACGATTTCGATGGTGTTCTGCGCGACCTGCGAGGTGTCGGCGTAGTCGCTGGTGAGCGCGTGCCAGTCGGCGATGAAGTAGAAGCAGTCGTATTCGGGGTCGTTCTGCAGGCGGACCCAGTTTTGCAGCGCGCCGAAATAGTGGCCGATGTGCAGGCGGCCGGTGGGGCGCATGCCGCTGACTACGCGTCTTTTCTTTGACAAGGCTTCGGGCAATCCGTGGTCCTCTCTGGATCAGAAAAGCACCGGTCTGAAGAACCGGCCACTACAATTTCGATCGCCGCCCGTTGCTATGTTTCCGGTGACGATTACACCGTGCACAGGCAGGAGTGCCTGCTACTACAAACCTAAGTCGCGGGCGATGATCATGCGCTGCACTACGCTGGTACCCTCGTAGATGGTGATGACGCGGGCGTCGCGGTACATGCGCTCTACGTCGGTTTCACGCGAGTAGCCGACGCTGCCGTGGATTTGCACGGCTTTGGCGACGACGCGATTTACCATTTCGCTGGCGTACAGTTTCGCCTTTGACGCCGCCGCGCCCATGCGTCCGCCGGAATCTTTCAGCCACGCCGCGTAATGCACCAACGCGCGAGCCGCTTCGATTTCGGTCTGCATGTCCGCGATCATCCATTGGATCGCCTGGAACTCGCCAATCGTTTTGCCGAAGGCGCGGCGCTGCTTGGCGTATTTGATCGATTCGTCGAGCGCGCCTTGCGCCAGGCCGACGGCTTGCGCGGCGATCCCGATGCGGCCACCGTCCAGCGCACCCAGCGCGATTTTCAGCCCCTGGCCTTCTTCGCCGAGGCGATTCTCCGCCGGCACTTCACAATCGTTCAGGATGATTTCGACCGATGGCGAGCAGTGCTGCCCCATTTTCTCTTCGTGGCGGCCTACGCGGAAGCCCTTGAAGCCGGGTTCGACGAGAAAAGCACTCAGGCCTTTGCCGCCGGCGTTCGGATCGGTTTTTGCGAAGATGAGGAAAACGCCGGCGACGCTGCCGTTCGAAACCCAGGTTTTCGTGCCATTGAGGCAATAGGAACCCAGGATCGGTTCGCCGGGCTTAAGCCCGGCGCCTACATTTTCGGATTGAACAGCGCGGGCTTGAATTCCGGCGGCGTCGGAGCCGGCTTGCGGCTCGGTGAGGCAGAAGGATCCCAGGATTTCACCGCTAGCCATGCGGCGCAGATATTTTTTCTTCTGTGCGTCGTTGCCAAAAGCCAGCAGCGGCGCCTGCACCGCGGAATTGGTCACGCTGAGCGACGTCGCCATGGCAGCATCGACGCGCGCAACCTCTTCCAGCATGAGCACATAGGAAACGGTGTCCAGGCCGGGGCCGCCCCACTCTTCGGGAACGAGCATGCCGCAACAGCCGAGTTCGGCGAGTTTCTTGACTTCCGCCGCGGGATAGCGGCCTTCGCGGTCGCGCTGGCGCACCGAGTGGCGCACTTCGTTTTCCATGAACTGGCGGACGGTGTCGCGAATCAGTTTTTGGTGGTCGTTGAGCGAAAAATCCATCGTGTCGTTGGTAGCGAAGTACACACGATGCTATCACGAAAGACGGGAGCGAAAAGACGCCGATCAATGGAAGCGCAGTGTTTTACCGGCAAAATCCCAGGATATCGATCGTGCGACGCTTCTATCGAACGGGCGCGTGCTCATCCACGAATCTGGAAATCCAGATGGCGAACTCTGGACTATGAACACGGACGGATCCCAGCGCACTCTCTTCAGTAACCTCAGAGGTATCGGTATCGGTTTTGTTTCGCGTTTAGGCACCTATGTGATTTTCCTGACGACGCACAACCAAAAGACCTCCTTGATCCGGACCGACATGGACGGCCTGAATCCGCGGACAGTGACGACGGGTGGATTGTGGTCCCCCTACTGTTCATCGAGTGGAGATTATGTGTATTACGCAGATTGGATCGCTCGTCCGCAGCGCCTCCTGCGCGTGCCGATTGAAGGCGGTGCCGCAGTGGAGGTCGCGCGCGTACCGGGCAAGGCGCTGATCGGAGTAATCGCCGTTTCACCGGACGGGAAGTTTCTCGCGTTTCCTTATCTGGAGGGAGAGAACGCGGCTCATTCGAAGCTAGTGGTGATTCCAGCTGACGGCGGCCCGCCCACTGAAACATTTCCGGATGTGACGGGTATCTTCAGGTGGTCACCAGATGGCTCCTGCATCGTGCATTACGCGGTCTGTAATGACACCTTTCAATTGGTTAAACAGCCGCTGTCAGGCGGAAAGCCGCGACAACTTACCAAGTTTCCATCGGGCCGGAGCGGGGACTTCAGCTGGTCACCGGACGGAAAGTGGCTCTACATTGCCCACGGCGAGGTGCGCAGCGACGCAGTGCTGATCAGCAATTTCCGTTGAGGGCGACGAATGCGAGTGGTGTAGTTCCTCCTACAACTTGAACAGCTCGCGCAGGCGTTTGGTTTGCACGCGGCTGACGGGGATCTCGGTTTGTTTTTTGTCGCTCATTTTCAGCATGTAGCTGGATTTGAACCAGGGGACGACTTCCTTGATGTGGTGGATGTTGACCAGGTGCGAGCGGTGCGGGCGCCAGAAAGTGTCGGAGTCGAGTGCCGCGTGCAGCTCTTCGAGTGTGCGGTAGTTGGAGGTGCCTTCGGCGTCGCGCGCGACGACGGTGATCAACCCATCTTCGATGGACGCGAAGACCAGGTCTTCGGCATCGACGAGCAACAGGCGCTGCTGAGACCTTACCAATATCTTGACCGGCTGACCGGCTTGTTTGGTGGCGCCGAGTTGATTGACGAGTTGCTCGAGACGATCGGTGGTGGTGGTGGTCTGCGTGTCCATCTCTTTACGGGCGCGCTGTATGGCTTTGGCGATGCGCGCTTTGTCGAAGGGCTTGAGGACGTAATCGACGGCGTTCACGTCGAAGGCTTGCACGGCGTAATGATCGAAAGCGGTGGCGAAGACCACGTGCGGGACTTTGACTTTGCGCTCGACCAGCTTCTTCAGTACCCCGAAGCCGTCGAGGCCGGGCATCTGGACGTCGAGGAACACGAGGTCGGGGGAGTGCTCCTTGATCAGGGCCACGGCTTCGACGCCGTTCTTCCCTTGCCCGATAACGCTGATCTCGGGGAAACCCTTCAGCAGGAAGGCGAGCTCGTCGCGAGCGGGCTTTTCGTCATCGACAATGATGGTGGTGATGGACATCGCGTTTGAGCCGCGCGTTTCCCCTGAATTGCCTCAAGAATTGGCGTTCGACAGCAACAAGTATAGGGGCCGTGCGGCAAGCAAGCAATCCATCGCCCTTTTTGAGCAAGGCGAGGCGCCTGCTAAGATGGCGCCGGAAGGAACGCGAGGGCATCCATGGCGAAGCGGCAGAAAACTGAGAAAGCCCACGGCAAAGCGCGGGTCTTGAAGAGCAAGATGATTTACGAAGGCCCGGTGTTTGGCGTTCGGCGCGACGAAGTCATCGAGCCGACGGGTGTGCGGGCGACGCGCGAGGTCATCACTCATCCGGGATCTGTGGTGGTGCTGCCGGTGCTGCCGGACGGGCGCATCGTTTTGATTCGACAGTACCGGCATGCCACGCGGCAGTTTTTGTGGGAATTGGTCGCCGGGCGAATGGATGCAGGTGAAACCCCGCGCGAGGCGGCGGCGCGCGAGTTGATCGAAGAAACCGGATACCGAGCCAGGCGCTTCCGAATCTTTCTGGATGTTTTTCCAACGCCGGGATTCCTTGAGGAGCGCATGTACGTCCTGTTGGCCGAAGGAGTCATTCCCGGGAAAGCTGAGCCCGAAGAAGACGAGAAGATTACTGTGAAGGCCTTCGCGCGCAAGGAGCTGGACAGCATGGTTCGCCGCGGGAAGCTGCACGACGCGAAATCGATTGCGGGGATTCTGTATTATCTGCGTTTTCTGGCATGAGCGGCGCAGACACAAGAAAAATTCAAGACCGAGCTCAAAGGTCGGAGCAATGAGCTCACAGAGTGGAATCTGAGGCACAGCGAATAGCGTGGCTCCTGCCGAAGAGCAGCTTGAGGACTGGACGAAGAGCAACGCGAGCGCCGCGGCGCCGGGCAGCTGGCCTGCGGTGTTGCTGCCTGCGACCGTATTTCTCGGCGCGTTCCTGCTTTTCCTGCTGGAGCCGCTGTTCGCGAAGCTTATTCTCCCGTGGTTTGGCGGCTCGGCGGCCGTCTGGGCCACCTGCCTGGTTTTTTTTCAGTCCGCGCTGCTGCTGGGCTACTTGTACGCCGACATTGTGGCCAGGCGCCTCGCTCCGCGGCAACAATCGTTTTTGCACATCGGCCTGCTGGCGGCTGGTCTCGCGTTTTTGCCGATCACGGCCCATGCCAGTTGGCGGCCCTCATCGGCGAGTGATCCCGCGTGGCGCATTCTGGGCTTGCTGACGGTTTCCATTGGGTTGCCGTTCGTGTTGCTGAGCGCCACGAGTCCGTTGGTGCAAGCGTGGCATGCGCGATTGCGTCCCGCGGTCGAGCCCTACCACCTGTTCGCGCTTTCCAACTTCGCGTCGCTGCTGGCCCTGCTGAGTTTTCCATTCTGGGTAGAGCCGCATATTTCTTCGCACCAGCAAGCGCTGCTTTGGTCCGCGCTATTCGTTCTGTTTGTCCTGATGTGCGCTTCCGCCGCCTGGATTTCGCGCCGAGGTTCCAGCAAACAGGCGCCGACGGAAGCGGCCGCCTCAACGCAGCCAACAGCGGCTCCCGCACTGCGTGACAAACTGTTGTGGCTCGGTCTGTCGGCATGCGGCTCGATGCTCTTGCTCTCGATCACCAATCACCTGACCGAAAACGTCGCGCCGATTCCATTACTGTGGGTTGTTCCGCTGGGGCTCTACCTGCTCACGTTCGCAATGGCATTTAACCGGCCAAGCCTGTACTGGCGTTGGCTGATCGTACGGTTGCTGGCGGTCGTCATCGGCAGCCTGGGTTCCGCGCTGTACGATCCTTCTTTCACGAAATCGCTGCAGATCAGCGTGCCGTTATTTTCTACGGATCTGTTCGTGTGCTGTTTGTTCTGTCACGGTGAGCTCGCCAGGCGCCGCCCGGCTCCGTGTTATCTCACCTCGTTCTACCTGATGATTTCGCTGGGCGGTGCGTTGGGTGCGATCTTCGTCGGGCTGCTGGCGCCGCACCTGTTCGCGGGAGTCTACGAGTTACCACTCGCGGTGACCTTCACCGCGGCGCTTGTAGCGGTGTTGTGGCCGGAAGGCTGGCTGACGCGTGCGGCATGGATCGGCGGCACGATCGCCATGATTGTTGTGCTGGGCCACAACGTGCACACCTATCGCAAAGATGTCGTCTTCGCGGAGCGCAATTTCTACGGACCGGTGCGCGTCAAGCTGTTTTACGACTGGCTCAAGCAGCCGTACCACACGCTCTATAACGGCATCATTGAGCATGGAGCGCAATTTCAAAATCCGCCGCAGAGCCAGGCGCCAACTACTTACTACGGGCAGAAATCGGGTGTCGGAATTGCGCTGGATTATTTCGCGGGCGCGCCCACGCGCGTTGGCGTGATCGGGCTGGGCGCCGGCACCATTGCGGCGTACGGGAAATCGGCCGATTACCTTCGCTTCTACGATATCAACCCCCTCATCCGCAAACTGGCGACCAGTTCGTTCACGTACCTTCGCGACACACCGGCTAAAACCGACATTGTGATGGGCGACGCGCGACTCTCATTGGAACGGGAGCAGCCGCAGAACTTTGATGTCCTCGCTGTCGATGCGTTTTCTGGCGACGCCATTCCGGTGCATCTGCTGACCAGGGAAGCGTTCGCGTTGTACCTTCACCATCTGAAACCTGACGGTGTGCTCGCGATCCATACCTCCAACACCTACCTTAATCTCGAGCCAGTGGTGAAACTGCTGGCCGACGACGCCGGATATTCCGCGAGCTGGGTGAGCAATGATGACGACCGGCGCAAGCTGATCGACGCCTCGGACTGGGTTTTGGTCACGCGAAACAAACGTTTCATTGAGGAGCTGGAAACGTCGACATTTATGGAGACCATCGTCGTGCCGCCAAAGCTGCGGCTGTGGACCGACGACTACAACAACCTGTTCCAAATCTTGCGGCCGATTTCGTTTGACAAGTAGGAAAGTAAATAGAGGAGTGAACCCTGCAGATTTGCCGGATGAGCTGCGAACGGTTGTCACTTTTTCGCAACAACGAGGTGGCGGCAAAATGCGAAATAACCACTCAAAAATCGATTCAAGTGCGTTTATCGAACTATCTTGGTCTTTCCAACCGCCGTTTTTCGTCTATTGACTGGTTGTTACGTTCTGTTACACTCCGCGCAATTCACGTTCGTGGTTGGCTACGGGTGTAGTCACTTCCGCGACCGTTGGTCGGTAAATCTTAGTGGCAGCAATTGGAGGGCAATCGCGGTGCGAGGAACTATCAAATGGTTCAATAATTCGAAGGGCTACGGTTTCATCGGGCGTGATGACGGCCCGGATGTATTCGTTCACTACTCCGCAATCGTTGGCGACGGGTATCGCACCTTGCAGGAAGGAGATCTGGTCGAGTTTGAAATCGTCCAGGGTCCGAAGGGACCGCAAGCTGCTAACGTGCAAAAGGCAAGCTGACGAATCACCTGCACTCATACCGCCGGCAGAGAGCCCCCTCTGCCGGCGTTTTTTATTTCCGGCGTATAATCCCGGCCATGGACAACAAAACCATTGCCCGCGTCCTGCGGGAGACGGCGGAATTGCTACAGATTGATGGGGCCATCATCGGCAGATATCGCAGCTACGAAAAGGCCGCTGAGTTGATCGCCGGCATGCACGAATCCATCGAACAGCTGGCCAGCGAGCCTGGCAAGCTCGAGGAATTGCCGGGCATCGGCGAGCGCATGGCCGAGCACATCGACGAGATCATCAAGACCGGCGACTACAGCCTGCGGAAGAGGTTGTTGAAGAAATTCCCCGCTACCTTGCTGGATATCATGAATTTGCAGTCGCTCGGACCCAAGAAGGTGGCCTTCCTGTGGTCCAATTTTCAGGCCGCGACGGTAGCCGATGTCGAAAAGCTGGCCCGAGAGGGCAAACTGCGCGACCTGCCGGGCTTCGGTGAAAAGAGCGAGCAGAACATCCTGAAGGCCGTGGAGACCCATAAACGGTCGACGGGGCGCTTCCGCCTGGACACCGCCGAAGCCGCCGCCGCTGCGATCATCGCGCACATCGAGAAGTATCCCAAGGCAGTTGGCTCGGCTACACCGGCGGGCTCGCTGCGGCGGGCAAAAGAAACCGTCGGCGATCTGGACTTGCTGCTGACCTTAGCGGACGGGTACACCGCACAGAAGCATGTCGACGCGCTGGCCGACCATATCCTGAAATATCCCCGCATCGATCAGGTGCTGGCCAAGGGCGAGAACAAGGTGAGCTTCACGCTCGACAATGGATTGCAGGTGGACGTACGACTCCTGGATAAGAACAGCTTCGGTGCTGCCCTGCTCTACTTCACCGGCTCGCGTGAGCATAACGTCAGCCTGCGCGGCCGGGCGAACGACATGGGCTACACCCTGAACGAATACGCTTTAGCCACTCTGAAGGGCGAAAAGCGCGTCGCCGGCAAGACCGAGGAGGAAATCTACGCGAAGCTCAAGCTGGAGTATATCCCCCCTGAGATTCGCGAAAACACCGGAGAAACCGCTGCCGCCGAGAATCACAAACTGCCCAAGCTGATCGAACGATCCGACGTCAAGGGCGACCTGCAAATGCATACTACCGCCAGCGACGGCAAGCACTCCATCGAAGAGATGGCGGAAACGGCGCTGGGCCTGGGCCACGAATACATCGCCATCACCGACCATTCCAAATCCGTAACCATCGCCAACGGCCTGGACGAGCGCCGTGCCGCGGCCCACATCAAGAAGCTGCGCGCCGCAAATGATCTCGGCCTCGGAATCCGCGTACTGGCGGGGTCCGAAGTCGACATCCTGAAGGATGGCGAACTAGATTACTCCGACGAGATTCTGGCGCAGCTCGACGTAGTCGTTTGCTCCATTCACTCTTATATGCAGCTCGATCGCGCGGCCATGACTGACCGCATGCTCCGCTGCATCGAGAATCCCTATACGCAAATCATTGGGCACCCCACTGGCCGCCGGCTGCTGGCCCGCGAATCCTTCGACTACGACATGGAGAAGGTATTGGACGCCTGCGCCAAGTATGGCGTGGCTATGGAGTGCAACTCCTACCCCGAGCGGCTCGATTTGCGCGATGTATATCTTCGTATGTGCAAGGAGCGCGGCGTGAAGGTAGTCATCTCCACGGACTCCCACAACACCTTGCATCTGCCCTATATCCGCTATGGTGTAACCATGGCCCGGCGCGGGTGGCTGGAAAAGGCGGACGTCATCAATACCCTCCCGGTAGACCAATTTCTGGCGGCGCTTCGGCCGAAACCGGGGGCGGCTAAAAAGCCCCAGGCGGCCAAAGCGCGGCAGTAATATTGGTGTATTGGGATCGGGCTCCCAGCGTTTGCGAGGAAGGCAGGCTCCCTGAGTCAGGGAACATTCGTACCCGAAGCGCCGTATCTACGGTCAGAACGAGGCGGCGACTCGGCACCGTGGCGGCCCAATCTCAATCACGGCCAAGTTTTGACGCCCGAGGGCAGCACACGGAGGCTGACGTCCATGAAGCTGGCAACCCATCGCATCCTATTCTCTCGTGCCGCACTGGCCTCGGCTGCCCTGATCGCCATAGCCTTGGCGACTCCAGTGGTGCGCGCCGAGGAGTGGACCAAATCGTACTCCATCGCGGGCCGTGCCAATGTGCGAGTGGGAACCAACGATGGCGCCGTACAGGTCTTTACGGGCGCATCCAAGCAGGTCGAGTTTCGCGTCCTCTATGCAGGCTACGAGATCAACAGAACTCTCCATATCGACTCTCGCCAGGACGGCGACAGCGTGCAAATCACCGCGCGCGTCAGCGGCCACTGGGGCTTTACCTGGAACAAGGAGCGCAGGATGAAGATTGAAGTGCGCATGCCCAAAGATGCCGACCTGAACGTAGATACCGGCGATGGGTCGGTGGACACGCAGCCCGTGAGCGGCCGCGTTAAGATTCACACCGGCGACGGTTCCGTGCGCGTGCAATCGGTGTCTGGTGACGTCGAGGTTGATACCGGCGACGGCAGCATCACGCTAGAGGGCGCCAGGGGCGAGATTCACTTGCACACAGGCGATGGCCGCGTCGAGGCGCGGGACTTGGATGGCCGCGTCAATGCGTCGTCGGGCGATGGACACATCACGATTTCGGGGCGCCTGGACGGGCTGGACATCAAGACAGGGGACGGCAGCATCAATGCGCAATTGCAGCCGGGCTCCAAGGTCACTTCCAGCTGGTCGATCCGCACGGGTGACGGCAGCGTGGACGTCGTTCTACCCCCTGATCTGCAGGCCAACATTGACGCCAGCACCAACGATGGGCACATCAGCCTGGGCATTCCCCTGACCGTCGAGGGCACCTTCAAGAACTCCGAAATCCACGGGAAAATGAACGGCGGGGGCCAGTCCCTAACGGTACACACCGGCGATGGATCGATCCGCCTGAGTAAGAGCTAGCTGCGCTTTCGCGTGAGGCGATGCACGGCTGGCAAACTTCAAATCTCCGATGCAGCCTCTGACGGAACCGCCTTTCGAGGCCGGGCGCCTTTGCCTCAAACTTCGATTCGCATCCGCAGTGAGGAAGAACATCCTCGAAAAGTGCAGCCGGACGAATGACCAGGGGCCTGTTTCGACAGGCTAAGACCCCAGTCCTAGCGGCTAATACCCCTTTGGTACCAGTACCGGCAGATTTGTCCCCGAATCCCTCCAAAGTGTCCTAATTTTCTCTACACAGTCTTTCTTGGTACTTGGCTAAGTGCTTGATTAGAAAGGGCCCGTAGATGGCCCGACGCATGCCCTGACTTAGGGTGAACAAGGGAGCCGACCACATGATCATCTTCGTAATCACCTTCGCCATCGTCGCGCTGTTCGCTCTCACTCTCACCGGCAACATCGCCACAGCCACGCGCCGCCGGTAACCCTAAGCCGCAGCAGCAAAGCTGTCGCTCTCTATTCTAACTTTTCACTAAGCATCACAAGCTGTTCCATTGTGGAACGCAGTGTGCGCCCTCAAATCGCAGTTCGGTGCGGTTATTCGTAACGGAGCGCGACCAGCGGGCTCACCCGAGTCGCGCGTCGCGCCGGAATCCAGCACGCCAGCAGCGCGACAGTGGACAGCAACAACACCACTGCGGCAAACGTAAGCGGATCACTGGGGCTGATACCAACCAGCAGACTCGCAATCGTCCGCGTGGCTCCCAGCGCCACCAGCAAGCCAACGGCCACGCCGGTTCCAATCACCGCCAGGCTCCTGCCTAGCATCATCTTCAGTATGTCGGCCGGATCGGCGCCCAGCGCCATGCGGATGCCGATTTCATGGGTGCGCTGCGAAGCCGCATATGACACCACACTGTAAACGCCCACCACCGCCAGGATCAGGCCAAGCAGCCCCATCGTTCCAGAAAGCTGCGCGCCAAAGCGGAAGAAGAAGAAACCATTGAGGCCATTCAGCGCTTCGCCCATGGTCTGGACCTGGGTTGCCGACACCCCGGGCGCCAATCGGCGAATCTCCGCTTCGATGTGTGGCGCCAGCGTCTCCGGGCGCACGGTAGTTCGCACGTGGACGGTGCGGAATTCCATGTACATCTGCTCCATCGGAACGTAGAAAAAGGACTCGGGCTCGTCGACTACGCTCTTGTAGCGGCTATTCTGGACGATGCCTACGACCTGCAAATGGCTGTCGCCGCTGGACTGTTTCAAGGTGAAGAACTTCCCTTCCGCTGACTCGTCGGGCCAGAGTTTCTTGGCCATGGTTTCATTGATGACCGCCACTTTAGGCGCTTTCTCGCCGTCGGCCTGCGTGAAAATGCGACCGGCCTTCAGAGCGATCTGCAAAGTTCTGAAGTAGCCGGGAGAGACGGGGTTGAACATGACGGAGGGCGGCTTTTGGCCGGCTTCCGGAGCGTGCCCGTCCGGAATCACCAGGCCGTCGGCGGAGATAACCCCCATGGGAACGGTGAAGGCCTGTGCTGTGGACACCACTCCAGGCAAAGCCGAAATGCGGTCATCCAGCTGCCGATAGAATTCCCTGCCTTGCGCCGGGCTCAGCCCGGCTTGCTGCACATCCATCGATAGATTCAGGACGTGATCGGGCTTGAAGCCAAGATAGGCACTCTGTGCTTTGCTGAGGCTGCGCATGAAAAGACCCGCGACGATGAGCAGCAACATCGAACCGGCGAGTTGCACCACGACGAGCGCGTTGCGAACGAAGTAGCGCCGACTGCCATCGGAAGCGCTTCGCCCTCCTTCGCGGAGGACCGCATTGACGTCGCTGCGCGCGACTCGCAGCGCGGGGATGATGCCGACGACCAGGCCTGTCACCAGCACGGCACTTAGCGCGAACAGGTACACGCGCACGTCAGGCTGCACTTCAAAACTAATAGGCAAATCGGTGCCTAGCGGCAAAGCGCTCAGGAATCCGGCGGCCCAGGAAGCCAGAACCATCCCCACTGCGCCACCCAGTAGAGCCAACAGCAGGCTCTCGGTGGGCGCCTGGCGAATAAAGCAGACACGGCCCGCTCCCAGCGCGGCGCGGATGCCCATTTCCCGCTGGCGAACCGTGGCGCGCACCAGCAATACGTTGGCGATGTTAAAACACGCCACCAGCAGCACCAGACCGGCCAAGACCGTGAAGGCTACCGCCACGAACGGCAAGGTGTTGTCGGTATCGGGCTCGGGCCGAGCCAGTTTTTCCGGATAGACTACGAAGGAAAGGGCCTTGTCGATGTCAGGGTGCTGTTCCTGAACACGCTGGGCCACCACGCTGACCGCGGACTGCGCCTGCCGGAGGTGGACGCCGGGCTTCAGGCGCGCTAATACCGTGATGTTGCGGTCGCTGCGATCGGTCCAGATCCGCTTGACGGCGACATCGGGATCGTCCTGTCCGCCCAACGGCGCGCTGAGTGGAAAGTAGCCATTCATGTCCACCAGCGAATAGGTCCCGCGGAAATCTTTGGGGGCCACGCCGATGATCGTTGCGGGGCGATTCCCAACCATGACCTGCTTGCCGATCAGGTCTTTGGCGCCGCCAAAGCGCTTCTGCCAGTACGAATAACCCAGCACAACAACCGAGTCCGCCCCGGGGGTGCGCCCCTCGCTGGGAAGGATCAGGCGCCCTAGCGCCGCCTGGATTCCCAGCGCGGAGAAGTAATTGTTGCTCACGCGGCTCAGCAAAGCGTGGTCGCCTTTCCCGTCGACGACGAATTGCGACAGCGTCGCCTGGAACGCGAAGACATCGCTGAAGGAATCGGTCTGATTGCGGATGTCTTCGTAGTCGGGATACGAGAATTTCTGATTTCCGGGAATTCCGCCCTGTTGCAGCGCGAGTACCACAATTTGCTCGGCGTGTGGGACGGGAAGCGGACGAAGCAGCAGGCCGTTGATGACGCTAAATATTGTGGTGTTGACGGCCATACCCAAGCCCAGCGTGATCACCGCAATGATCGTGAAGCTGGGGGACTTGCTAAGGGTGCGCGCCGCATACCGCAGGTCTTGCCAGAAACTGTGCATAGGTAAGCCTCGTCGAGAGAAAAACCCGTACAACGATTAGCATATCGCTGTCCGATAATGGTCGTGAATAAGTCGCGTTGAATGAGAAGGTTGTATACAGAAGCGGATGTCACGCCCCAACCGGCCGCACCGTTTCTGGGATCGCTTGTCCGAATTCGGACAAAGATTCATTGCGCAGCCACCCGCTCAAGCGCCGCCCGCTAGCCCATCGCCAAACAATAGCGCGGTGTTATACTGCCGCCCGCTCCATCGCTGCGGTTGATCGGTTTGTGATTTCGGGCGCCCTGCTCGCGCCAAGATATGGAAACGTACGACCTCATCGTCATCGGCTCTGGTCCCGCCGGCCAGCGCGCCGCCATCCAGGCGGCGAAATTCGGAAAGCACGTCGCCTTGGTGGAAAGGCTGGAAGTCGTTGGCGGCGTGGCCATCAACACCGGCACGATTCCCAGCAAGACCATTCGCGAAGCGGTGCTGCACCTCTCCGGTTTCTATTACCAGAATATTTACGGCGTGAATTATCGGGTGAAGGAAAACATCAGCATGGCTGATCTTTCCTTCCGCGCGCAGCACGTCATCAAGACCGAGATCGATGTGATCCGCGCGCAGCTCTCGCGCAACGGCATTGACGTGATCACCGGCGTCGCCAGTTTCGTGGATCCCACCCATCTGCGAGTCATCGGCGCGAACAATCAGTCCGACTACGAAACCAGCAATGTGGTCATTGCGACCGGCACGAAGCCAGCCATTTCACCGCTGGTTCCCTTCAACAACCGCACCATCATCAACAGCGACCAGATTCTCGGCATGCCGGTCATTCCGAAAACCATGCTGGTCGTTGGCGGCGGCGTCATTGGCGTCGAGTACGCCTGCATGTTCGCCACGCTGGGCGTGCGCGTAACGCTGATCGAAAAACGCCCGCGCCTGCTGGAATTTGCCGACGCTGAGATGGTCGAAGCCCTGTGCTATCACCTCCGCGATCACCGCGTAACCATGCGCCTCAACGAAGAAGTCGAAAGCGTCGAGGAGACTCCCGGCACCGTTAGCGCCGTGCTCAAGAGCAAAAAACGCGTCACCGGCGACGCCCTTCTCTATGCCGTGGGCCGCCAGGGCAATGTGGATGACCTAAATCTGGCCGCCGCCGGCCTCGAAGCCGACTCCCGCGGCCGCATTCCCGTGGACGAGAACTACCAGACCAAGCAGCCGCACATCTACGCGGTTGGCGATGTCATTGGATTCCACAGCCTCGGCTCGGTCTCGATGGAGCAGGGCCGCATCGCCGCCGCCAACGCCTTCAACATTCCGATTCATTCGAATCGCGCGAATTATCCCTACGGCATCTATACCATTCCGGAAATTTCCTTCATCGGCAAAACCGAAGAGCAGCTCACCGAAGAAGGCGTGCCGTACGAAGTAGGCATCTCCTTCTTCCGCGAAATCGCGCGCGGCCAGATTCGCGGCGACACTACCGGACGCCTGAAGCTGATCTTTTGCCCGGACTCCAAGCTGATCCTCGGCATCCACATCGTCGGTGAGGGGGCCTCCGAGTTGCTGCACATCGGCCAGGCCGTCTTCGCCTTGAAGGGCACGGTCGAATATTTCGCCGAGGCGGTCTTCAACTATCCGACGCTGGCGGAGTGTTACAAAGCCGCCGCCTTTAACGGCTTGAACAAACTGAGGTAACGCTGATGCCGAAGACAGTTGGCGTGCTGGTGATGGAACACATCGCGGTCGGCCTGGTGGAAGGCAACAAGCTCGCTGCGCCTCCAAGTATCTACCCAGCGCAAGGCTCTTCGGCCGACGCGCTGCTTTCCATGCCCGCGGAAAGCATCGGCGAGCGCATCAAACAGCAAATTGCCGACGTAACGCGAGGTCAGAAAATCGAGGCCATCGGCCTGGGTTTTCCGGGCGTCATTCGCAATGGCGTGATTGAAGATTCTCCAAATCTTCATCAGGTGAAGGGATTTCGCCTGCAGACGGTGCTGTCTGCCGCTGCCCCGGGCGACGCTTCCGTGCCGGTGCGCGTCTTCAACGATGCCGACGCCATGGCCGCCGGCATCGCCGCGTCTCGCGACAAACTTCACAAACTGATCCGCGTCTGGACGCTGGGCAACGGCGTCGGCTTCGGCCGCTATCCCTGGAGCGAAGGCGTGTGGGAAGGCGGCCACTCCGTAGTGACGCTCGATCCCAAGGAGACGCTTTGCGGTTGCGGAGGCCGCGGACACCTGGAAGGGATTCTCGGCCACCGTTCGATGCGCCTGCGTTTTCTGGATATGGAGCCGGAAGAAGTGTTCGCCAACGCCGCCTCGGGCGACGCGCGCTGCGCGGAATTCGTTGCGCTATGCCATCGCGCGCTGGCAGCTGCCACCGCCACCAGCATTCACATGGACGGACCCGGCCACTTCTACATCACCGGCACCAATGCGAAATTCATCGACATCGGTATGCTCGATCGCAACGTGCAGGAAATGGTGAAGATGAGCCCGCTGCAAGGCAGCCGCTTCGAGGTCATCCCCACGAGCGACGAACTCGGCATCATCGGCGCCGCAGTCAATGCCCGCGCCGCGGTCCAGTAGCACAGGCACTCCTGTTTACCCTGAGCCTCGAAGGGCCTCAGCACATTTTCAGAAGCTACCTGTGCGCGTTTGTAGCTAGGCGGTTGTGAAACCGCGGAATCCACGACCCTCAAGGCAACTGCAACGTCTGCTCACCCGCACGCAGCGGAAAATCCCGCGCCTTCCAAATCAATTTCCCAGGCAATCCCTGCGGCAGCGTAATTGTTGCGGTCACTCCGTCGGACTCGACGGCATAGGAAACTTGAACAATGCCCTTCGGAACCGGCATAGCGGCCGAGAGTGTTTTCAGCCCGCCCAGATGCGGCTCGATGACCATCTCTGCGAATCCGGGCGCCGCAGGCCGAACACCAGCCACCAGGCGCAGCAAATCGTAGTTCGGATGCGCGCTCCAGGCGTGCGAATCTGATCGCGTCGGCTCAGGCGTCTCGGCCCAAGTCGTTAGCCCCAGCTGCAACATGCGCCGCCACGGATGCAACGTGGAGAGATAAGCGTCGGCCATCCCGGCATGTTCCAGCGCGCGCGCCAGGTAAAACCGAAAGTAGTAGCTGGCATCCGACATCTTCGTGGGATTCGCTCCGCCGGAGCCCGGATCGGCATCGAGGATCTTTCGCATCATCGCCTTGTGCAGGTCGCGTGGAATCACGTCCAGCCAGATCGCCAGCGCATTGGCGTGCTGGCTGAAATGCGCTTTCGCCGGCGTATCCGCCACCAGGCCGGTCTTGTCGTCCCAGCAAAGTTTTCGGATCGCGTCTACCGCCTTTTCCGCGCGCGCGGAGTAGACCGCTGCTCGAGCGGGATCGCCCAGACGCGTTTCCAGGTCCGCTGCATCGCGCAGCGCTTCAATAAATTGCAAGGTGATCGGTGCCGATCCGCCTTCCCTGCCATCCGGCGGCACGCCATCCTTGAAATCCGCGGTCCAATCCACGAACGGCCACCATGTCAGCTTGCCAATCAGCCCATCCCCGCGCTGCCTCGCCATGAACCAGTCGAGCACCGTGCGCGTCCCCGCCAAGTGGCTGCGCACGAAAGCGTCATCATCGCGATACATCGAAAAATCTCGCACCATGCCCACCCACATCAGCGAAAACGTAGGAATGATCTGCGGAAGCTGTGAGGGGTAGCGGCTCGTGGTGATGCCGTCGACGATCCTTGAATTATCAATCGCATCGATAGCCTGCCGCGCTAGCCGGTCATCGCCGGACATCACGTAGGAGATCAGCGCCTGGATGCGCGTGTCGCCAACGTACTGCAGCCGCTCGTAATACGGCGTGTCCATGTAGGTCTCATGGGCGCACAGCCGCGCCGTCCGCCAGCTGACCTCCCAAATCTCGGCCAGGTCCGCATCGCTGGAGGTGAATGACGCCCGAGCATTAAACGGATAAGCCGTAAAGTGCGCTGCCAAACGATCGATGGTGACTTCCTGCTCACCAGTGGCAACATCGATCTGCAAGTATCGCCAGGTTCGCCAGATCAGCGGGCTGAACATACGGCGCCGTCCACCGTCGGCAATGAACTCGTCGTAAACGCCGAGAATATCTCGTCCCTGCGTTTCGTTCCGATTGGCTTTCTGCCCGTGCTCATCAATCAACGCTTCTGCATACGTCAGCCGGATATGCGCTCCGGCGCCGCCCGTAACCGTCAACTCGGGATAAGCCGTGGTCAGCGCACCGGCGTCCAGCATAACCGACGCTTTGCTGTGCGCTGCCACCCGAAAGGTCATTCCTGACGGGGCGCCTCCGCTGATTCCCGTAGCAGACACCAGGCGGCCCACAGGAGCGTCGGCGAATTCCATCGGCGGCAGCGGATCGGGCTGCAGCATCCATACGGTGCGAGTGTCGGAGGACGGTCGTGCCGCGCCCGGTCCTATTTCGGCCGCATTTTTCCAGCCATGTGAATCCATGACACCCGTGTTCCAGTTCCAGTCATATTTACGCCCGTCGATGATTTCTCCCGGCGGCCCGGCATAATAGGATTTCAGGTGGACCATGAAGTCGGCGCGCGAGACTTCGTGTCCTGCTTCGATTTCGACTTGCCAGGTCCGGTCGGTATTGGCCATTTCCTCGGCAGCAGTGTCGCCCTGCAACAGAAACCCCGCCCGCGACAACATCTGCGCCACCGGTGCCAGTGTTCCAAAGTTCCAGACCGTTGCGGCGATCACATTGCTCCCTTGCCTGAGAAACGGACGCAGATCGAAAGTCTCGTATTTCCAGTGCGGCAGATCGCTGCTTGCCGGGCCTTCTCCCACCCGCCCCCCGTTCACAAACAAGACGAAGCGATTGTCGGCGCTCACGTGCACCACAAATTGCCCTGGAAGCTCGCGCACTTCGATCGATTTGCGAAAATGAAAGATGCCGGTGTCCCGTTGCGGCGCCTCCGGCCAGGCAATCCACTGCGCCTTCCAGCGTTCCGCAGCCCAGTCACGATGCTGTGTCTGTTGCGCGGCCGCCGAGCCAGCCATCGCGATTACCCACAGGACCACGCTACCGATTCGCTGCGCTCTCTTCATCCTCGTCTCCTGGACCGTCGCAGAGTATACGTCCGCCAACTAGGTGCGCCCTTCTTCTATTGGTCGATTTCTTAGGTCCTCGGGTCGCGAGTCTTGCACACCGGCGAAGACGTAGTATGATGCCCCCCATTGAAGACCCCGCCTCTGGGTCGTCCCACGAACGATGGGAGGACTTATGATGACCGCCTCGAAGCAGGCACCGGATTCTGACGCCGCGCGTGTCGCCACACTGGAAAAGTATGCGATCCTCGACACCGAACCGGAACAGGCCTTCGACGACCTCACTCTTCTCGCCTCCTACGTCTGCAAGACACCCATCGCGCTCATCTCCCTCGTGGACGAAGACCGCCAGTGGTTCAAGTCCAAGATCGGCTTGTCGGTAAGCGAAACGCCTCGACAGGTCGCCTTCTGCTCGGTGGCCATTCAACAGCCCGATGTGATGGTTGTTCCGGACACCTTGCAGGACGAACGTTTCCGTGACAATCCGCTGGTGCTATCCGAGCCCCGCATCCGCTTTTACGCCGGCGCGCCGCTGATCAACGAAGACGGCTACGCTCTCGGCACTCTGTGTGTGATCGATCAAACCCCGCGTCAGATCACTCAGGATCAAAAGGAGGCGCTGCAGGCTCTAAGCCGCTTGGTTCTTGCGCAGCTCGAATTCCGTCGCAATCTTCGCCTGCTGAAAGAAGCCCTCACCGATCGCACCCACGCCGAACACGAACGCGAACGCGAACTCCTCAAGCTCCAGCAAACCCTAACCCGTGTCCTGGGCCTCCGCGTCCAATAGGTGCCTCTCCACCATCTCCGCCCTCTCCTCGGCTCCCGTGTCGCGTTCTCCACGCGCGCTCCGAGCGTGCATCCAGATTGCCGATCGACCGGTTCGATTGACCCATTCCATTCGTATCAACCTGTGCTATTCTTACCTCACTGCGCAGTATTTGCGCAGTTGGATTGCCTGAGACTCCCTGAAGGGCGTGCTTTAGCTGCCCTCCCTCCACCGACTTCAGCCGATTCGAAGCTTATGCGACACAGTTGCTGGAACAACGCGTCCTCGCGTGTATCGGCAGTTTGTAACTCGCAGAAATCAGGAACGAAAGATGAAGAGCCTTTTTGTCGGCAACATGAATTTTCAGACTTCGGAGAGCGATCTCAGGGCGTTGTTTGAGCCCTTCGGCCAGGTCACTCGCGTGCATTTGGCCATGGACCGCGAAACCGGGCGCGCCCGCGGCTTTGCCTTCGTCGAAATGCCCAATGACGACGAAGCTGCCAAAGCCATCGCCGGGCTCGACGGCAAGGAAGCCGGCGGCCGCAATCTCAAGGTGAACGAAGCGCGGCCTCGCGAAGCTGGCGGAGCGCCACGTGGCCCGCGCAACTTCGGAGGTAGCGGTGGCGGCGGACGCGATCGTGGAAAGGGCGGCGGCCGGTTCTCCAACGAAGACTACCGGGAATCCGCGCGCCAGCCTCGCGAGCCTCGCTGGTAGTTCGCGCCTGTTCGCTCTTCGATTTACCGTTCGTTCTACGGGCCCGATTGGCTGGCCCATTTTTCTCAAGGAGAAGCTATGCCTACGACTTTTCAAAAGCGCCTGAAAGAAATGAAGCGCAACGACAAGCGCAAGCTCAAGGAAGAAAAGCGCGCACAACGCAAGCTCGAAAAGGCCGCCCAGAAGGAATCCGGCCAATCTGGCCCCGAAATCGAATCCCTTCCCATCGAGGACGCCCCACAGGAGTAGCTACCCCTCAGACGCCCAAAGCCAAGGCCTGGCGATGGGCAGGTGCCAAGTGCCTGCACCGCTTGCACTGAGCCGTCTACGCGTCGCTTTCAAGGGCGCGGGTCTAGCTTCAACTTCAGCACCACCAACGACCGAAAGAGAAAAAAGTGTCATCCCGACCGTAGCGGCCCGCTTTTTCCTGCGCTCGCCTTTTGAGCGCGGGCCGCGGAGTGGAGGGACTGCGGCTTGATCCTCACGCTAAGAAGATCGAGAGCGCCGTCACCCCAGACCCTCACTCTGCTTTCTTCGCACCGCACCGAGTAATGTACCCGCTTGCCCGAGGGGTTTACGCGACGTGTCGCCTTCCAAGCTTCGGGGTTAAATTCCGCGCCCACAACGCCCTGCCAGTTGCTCTTTGCTCAACTCACGAATTCTTTCCCTTGAGCCCCCGCTCCGCCAGCGAAACAATCAGCACAAATCCGTCCGAGGGAGCAAACACCACATGCGCCTCAACCGCGTCCTTATGGTCAGTCTGTTTGCCGCAACCTGCCTGGCCATGCTCTCTTTCGCCGAACAGAAGCCCGACGCCACTGCTAAAATCACGGCGCTCGAAAAATCGTGGTGCGACGCCTACAGGCAACGCGATGTCGCCGCCATGAGTTCAATGCTCGCCGAAGACTTCATCATCACCGTGGAGGACGGCAGCACCTACGGCAAGGCCGGCTACATCGCGCACTCCGGCGACGCGAATACCCAAGTCGACGTTGCCGAAATATTGGAACAAAGGGTTCGTCTGCGCGGCAATGTCGCCATCGTCACCGGCGCGTACCACGAAAAAGGCAAAACCAAGGGCAAGCCCTACGAATACCACGACCGTATGACCGACACCTGGATCAACGCCGACGGCAAATGGCTCGTCCTGGCATCGCACTACTCCATCCCCGCCAAGTAGGCGTCTCTCGCCTCTCCGAGGCCCGGCCATAGCCGCCGCGCGACTGCTGCTACTGTCAATTTCCCCCAAAATCTGAATGAAACGCTGCATGGCGAATTGCCAGCCGGCGAGGTATTGCTGAATCGAAACATGGAGGTGTCATGTCCCTCGCCGATCCACACGCCAAAGGCAACTACATCTTGGCGTTAAAGAAATCTCTCATCGGATCCAACGTTGTGAACGCCGCTCGTGAAGATCTTGGCAAGATCGAAGACGTGGCGATCGATTGCCGAGATAACCAGATCGCTTACGCAATCCTCTCTTTTGGTGGCGTTCTCGGCCTGGGCGACAAGCATTTTGCTATTCCCTGGGAAGCGCTCACCTACAGCCCGGCCGATCACTGCGCCATCGTCAATATCGAGAAAGACCGGCTGGCGAACGCCCCCGGCTTCGACAAGGACAATTGGCCCGATCTCTCCGACGCTGCCTGGGCCAACGAGGTCGATACCCACTACAGCTGTGGTCCCGAACCACGCGCCCGCAAAGCGACTCTCTAGCGGTCGTCAATCGCTGCCCACAAGCCTATCCTTTGACCACGAGCCTCTACACGGGCGTCTGCCCCACTAACGGCTGTTGAGCGCAGGCCCGAAACTATGGCACCCGCTCAGCCTTGACTCTCGGCACGATTTTCCTTGACTTCTTGTTGCCTCATCGGTTATAGTACTTTAGGGTTAGCTCTGCGGAGGGACGAGGTCGCTTCATGTCTGCTCCGCTGTCTCGCTGTTCCTGCCCGCTCGTTTCTGGCCGCTCCCCTTCCTTCCTTTTCTGCCCAACTCATCATATCGAAAGATGAAGCAACCCCTTTATGATCAACTGCCTGCAGCCTCTTGCGAAATTGACGGGTATACCCCAAACCGGTTCAACCGCTGCACGCCCAGTACGATCCCCAGGTACGAGCCCAGGGTCGACCCAGGTTTGGATCATTGCTTCAGGAAAGCAGCCACCGCAGCGAACACCTGCCCTTGCTCGCACGACGGCGCCAGGTGCCCGCAGTCCGATTCCAGCTCCAGCAGCGTCGCCCCCACTTGGTGGGCAAAGTCGATCGCGGGTTGCGGAGTCACCACATGATCCTGTTTGGCCACGATTACAAAGACCTCGGCCTTCACTGCCGCGGCGGCCTTCTCCATCGAGCCGTCGAACTGGTCGGCTACGTCCAGCGCCATCATGGCCTCGGACTGCCGGACCTTGTTGTTGGCATCCTTGCCCGGAGCCTCTGCCGCTTTGGCGAGGCTCTCCAGAGCCTGCGCGCGCGTATGCGTCCGGTTGTACTGCGCCGGCGAATTCAGCAGCAGTTCCCCGATCTCCGACTCCACCAGCTTCGACGGATTCTCCGAGTAGTCCCCGTGATTCCAGGCCGGATTCGTCTCGATGGCGTCAATGTTGATTCGCCACAACACCACGTCGTAGGGCGCCACGTGCGGCGAGCCCACGATCGGAATGGCCTTGTCCATGAAATCGGGATACGACACCATCCACTGAAAGGTCTGCATCCCGCCCATCGACACGCCCATCACCGCCTTCACGTGCGAGATCCCCAACACCTTGGTCAACACTTCATGCTGGCTGTTGACCATGTCGCGCACGGTGATCTTCGGAAATTTCATGTGCGGCTGCTTCGCGCTGTTCGAGGGCGACGACGACACGCCATTCGCGAACGCATCCAGCAAGATCACGAAGTAATCGGCATCGTCGACCATCCCCATGGGGCCCACGTCCCCGCTCAGTTCTTCCGTGGTGCCGCCGGCCCACGTGGGAAACACAATGACGTTCGACTTGTCGGCATTCAATTTGCCGAACGTGCGATAGCCGATCCTGCAATCGCGGATCACTTCTCCACTGACCAGCTTGAACTCGCCGAGCTCCGCGAATTTTTGCTCTTGCGCCACGGCCGTAGAACACACCAATAGCGTAGTTGCAGCGAACAGCAAAAGACGCTGAAGGTTTTTCATATCGCGCGAGATGTTAGCACGCGGATGGCAGCGAAAAATGCCCTAGACGTCGCACAAATCGACGGCTTGTTTCAGCGAGGTGAGCGGATCCTTGGCGGGCACAAACTCGTGCGCTACGTAACCCTTGAAGTTTGTCGCGGCAATTCCGCGCATTACGCCATCCCACTGCACTTCCTGCGTGCCGTCCAATTCGTGCCGGCCCGGGACGCCGCCGGTATGGAAATGCGCGATCCAGTCGATATTTTTCTGGATGGTTCGGACCAGGTCGCCCTCCATGATCTGCATGTGGTAGATATCGTACAGCAGCTTCACGCGCGGCGAATTTACCGCCTGCACCACTTCAAGCCCCCACGCGGTGTGATCGCACATGTAATCATGATGGTCGATCTTGCTGTTCAGCAGCTCGATGCAGATGTTGACGCCATTGTCTTCGCCGATTTTCTTTACGCGATTCAGGCCTGCGATGGTGTTCTTTACGCCTTCTGCGTCGGACATGCCCTTGCGGTTGCCCGAAAACGTAATCACGTTGGGCACGCCCATTTTCGCCGCCACCGGGATCGACTTTCGCAGCCCCTCTTCAATCTTCGCGTGGTTCTCGACACGGTTCATTGCGTCCGTCAGTTCCCCGCCCCCGCCGTAACCCATCGCACAGATCAGGCCGTAGCGCCGCGGCACTTCCCACTCGTCCTGTTTCAGCAAGTCGATGGCCTTGCAGCCGATCTGCGCCGAGTATTCGCACAGCTTGTCCAGCGGAATGTCGCGGTAGCACCAGCGCGACACCGACTGTTTGATGTTTCCTTTCCGCGGAATGGGAGTGTTCTGCTGCGACCACGTCGCAGACGGCAGGGACGCCATGGCAACTCCTGAGGCAACAGTCTTGAGCACGTCACGTCGAGAAAATGATGTCATAGCGGCCCGAGTTTACTGGAGAAACGCCACAAAGGAAACGTTTTCATATTCGTCGCGTCTATCCCCGCATCGGAGGATCTCCATGCGACGTGTTGTTGGCCTTTTTCTGCTGGTGTGTTCGCCCGCGCTCGCGCAGGACGCCATGTTTCGCGGCAATCCACGGCACACCGGGGAGTATCCCGGTGCGGGAATTTCTAAATTTACAAAAGTTCGCTGGCAATTCCGCACCAAAGGCCAGGTGCTGTCCTCCCCGGCGGTGGCAGGCGACACGGTTTACATCGGCAGCAGCGATCATCTGCTGTACGCACTGGATCGCGCAACCGGAAACAAGCAGTGGGAGTTCAAGACCGACAGCCGCATCACTTCTTCACCCGCAGTCTCTGGCGGCGTGGTTTTCTTTGCCAGCTACGACGGAAACTTTTACGCCGTAGAGGCTGCCACGGGCAAGGAGAAGTGGAAATTCGCTACCCCTGGCGAGCGCCGCTTTGCCGCTGCGCATCTTCACGGGGCTTCGCCCGTTGCCGAGGTCATGCCCGATCCATTCGATTTCTATCTATCGTCGTCGGTGGTCTCGAACGGCACAGTCTATTTCGGAAGCGGCGACACGAACGTGTATGCACTCGACGCCGCCACCGGGGCCCTCAAATGGAAATTCAAAACTGGCGACGTAGTTCACGGATCTCCGGCGGTTGCGGACGGTGTTGTACTCGTGGGCAGTTGGGATAGTTTTTTCTATGCGCTTGATGCCGGCACCGGAAAAGAAAAATGGCGCTTCAAGACCGGAGAAGACGCCGACATCCACAATCAGGTCGGCATTCAGTCCTCGCCCGCGGTGGCGGATGGCGTGGTGTATTTCGGCTGCCGCGATTCCAAGTTCTACGCCGTCGATCTGGCCACCGGGAAGCAGCGCTGGGCGTATCCCAACAAAGGCTCCTGGGTGATCACTTCCCCCGCAGTCAGTGACGGCAAGGTCTATTTCGCAACCTCCGACACCGGCCTGTTCCACGCGGTCGACGCCAAAACCGGAGCGGAAGTGTTCGCAGTCGACAACCATCATTGGCCGATGTTTTCTTCCCCGGCCATCGCCGGCGGCCTGGCATACATCGGCTCGCATCAGGGCAAATTGCTGGCCATCGATCTCAAGACGCAAAAGCCGGCATGGACATTTGAAACCGAGGCATCGAAGCAGAACGGAGCAACGTACACCAAGGAGGGCGGCGTACCGAAATACGAAGCGGCTTTCTTTGATTTCTTCTACGACGACATGGTGTCGGGCGTACAGAAAATGATGTCCGTGGGAGCCGTGTTGTCATCCCCAGCAATCGCCGGCGACACGATCTATTTCGGCAGCGCCGACGGCAATGTTTACGCGCTCATGTAGCCTTCTGCGGCCCTTCTCCGTTTGACGCCGGGTCGCCAAGTGAACGATGATTTCCGGTCCTGCGCCGAACGTCACGGCGGGAGCGGAGCATATCGTGAACCTGGTGGCCGGAGTCGATCTGGGCGGCACCGCGATCAACTACACGCTGGTGGATTCGCAAGCGAAGTTCCTCATCGAGGGATTGTGCGAACATCCTGCCCTCTCCAAGCAGGGCCCGGACGTTTGCCTGAAACAAATTGAGGACGGCCTGAGGATCGCGGTCGCGCAGGCCGAAGTGCAGCTTTCCGACGTGGTTGCGGTGGGGCTGGATACGCCCGGCCCGGCGAGCGCGAACGGAGTGCTGAGCGCGAAAGGCGCGACGAATTTCGTTCACGCTCACTGGTCGGGCTACGACATTCGCGGAAATCTGGAAAAGCGCCTGGGCAAGCCGGTCACCTACCTCAACGACGGGAATGCCGCTGCCTTGTGGGGGCATTTTTCGATTTTTGGCGTCGACAGTAAGGAAACGTCGATTTCCACGATCATCGGCACAGGCCTCGGCGGTGGAGTAATCATCGACGGGAATATTGTGGTGAAGGGCCGCGTCGGCTTCGGCGGCGAACTGGGTCATGTACTGCTCCCCTACCAGAGCATTACCGGAATCGACGGACTAAAGCCGGAGTGCAATTGCGGCCGGACAGGCGATCTCGAATCGCTGTGCTCCCTGACGGCGATTGGAAAAACGTTCTTGCCGTATTTCCTTCCGAAATATCCGGGACATTCGCTGGCGCAAGCACCGAGCATGGGCGAAGCAGCGAAGCTGGTACGCGGCCTGGCGGTGAAGGGCGATCCCATGTGCCGCGAGATTTTTCGCGTTCAGGCGCATGCGCTGGCATTGTTCTTCGACGAAATGATCAACACCTTCGATCCGGATACGTTGATCGTGGGCGGCGGCGCATTGGAAACAGGGCCGGAGTTTCAAAAGTGGTTCCTGCAGGAAATCCGTAGAGGCATGCCGCCGCAACGCGAGGAACAAGCGGACATTCCGATCCACGTGATGCCCAACGGCGACACCGCCGGGGCGCGCGGCGCGGCGATCGAAGCACTGAAACTGGCGGCCAAAGGCGTCGTCGCTTAGACCAAAACGTGTGAAGCCAGGATTTCCGCCTTGAGCCACGAAGGAAGAAAGCTCTAACCCCCATCTTTGTATGCGCCCCTTCGCGTAAACGGCTCAGGGCAAGCGGGTGCGGCACTCCTGGCTGGCAACGGCAATCCACTGCTCGACGCGGTTGAAGTTTGCAAATCGGGAGTTGATCGCGCATCATTACTGGTTTGTTTGCGTCCGAATGCACGGATATGGCGACGTCTGATCGACTTCGATTTGCTATAGCAATGTGACGAAGGAGCGGAATGGAAAAGCCAGGGAAGATTGCGCCAGCGAAGGGGAAATTGGGAGTGCTGCTGCCGGGTATGGGGGCGGTGAGCACCACGTTTATGGCGGGCGTGGAGCTGGTGCGCAAGGGCAAGTCGAATCCGGTGGGATCACTGACGCAGATGGGAACCATTCGGCTGGGCAAGCGGACCGACAAGCGCTCGCCGCGAATCAAGGAATTTGTGCCGCTGAGCGGGCTGGATGATCTGGTTTTTGCGGGCTGGGACATTTACAAAGACAATGCGTTTCAGTCGGCCAGCAATGCCGGCGTGCTGAGCTTGCAAGATTTGGAAAAAGTGAAGCCCTTTCTGTCGGGAATCAAGCCCATGAAAGCGGCGTTCGATCATGAGTATGTGAAGAAGCTGGACGGGCCGAACATCAAGAAAGGCAAGAACAAGTACGAACTGGCACTGCAGATCAAAGAGGACATCGCGAATTTCAAGAAGGCCAGCCAGGTTTCGCGACTGGTGACGTGCTGGTGCGGATCGACGGAGATTTTTCTGAAGCAGGAAGATGTGCATTCGACGCCGGCGAAGTTTGTGGAGGCGATGAAGGCAAATCATCCGGCGATTGCGCCGTCGATGTTGTACGCATGGGCGGCGACTACCAGCGGCGTGCCGTTCGCGAATGGCGCGCCGAACCTGACGGTGGATTTTCCGGCGATGCAGGAACTGGCGCAGGAACATAACGTGGCGATCTGCGGGAAGGATTTCAAGACCGGGCAGACCTTGATGAAGACCGTGCTGGCGCCGGCGTTCAAGGCGCGCATGCTTGGACTGGACGGATGGTTCTCCACGAACATTCTGGGAAATCGCGATGGCGAAGTGCTCGAGGATCCCGGTTCGTTCAAGACCAAAGAAGAATCGAAGCTGGGCGCGCTGGAATATATTTTGCAGCCGGATTTGTATCCACAGCTTTACGGCAAGATGCACCACAAGGTGCGCATCAACTACTACCCGCCGCGCGGAGACAACAAGGAAGGCTGGGACAATATCGACATTTTCGGGTGGCTGGGCTATCCGATGCAGATTAAAGTGGATTTCTTGTGCCGCGATTCGATTTTGGCGGCGCCGATCGTGCTGGATCTAGTTTTGTTTTTGGATCTGGCGCAGCGCGCGGGTTTTTCGGGCATTCAGGAGTGGCTCAGCTTTTACTTCAAGTCGCCGATGACCGCGCCGAAGCTGTATCCCGAGCATGATCTGTTCATTCAGCTGATGAAGCTGAAGAACACTTTGCGGTGGATGATGGGCGAGGATTTGATTACCCACCTGGGTCAGGAATACTACGACTAGACGTACCCATTTTCTGGTGCTTGAAATCGGACCTGAATCCGCACGAAGGTTGCGGCCCCCCTGGCGTGCCTGTAGTTTTGGTGTGGGTGGGTTGGTGTCAAAACCTCAGGCCTGAAGGCCTGAGCTACAGAGGGCGCCCTCGCAGCAGGCGGCGATCGCGTTGCGGCGCAGTTGGTTTTGTGATTCTACGGATAGATTTTCTGAATGATTTGCGGGTGTTTTTGGGTTTGACCGGCGCGAGAATGGCGCGGTACCCTACCCTGCTTATGGCTGGTCCTTTTCCGCACACAATTCCGCCGCCGAATTTCTCTACAACCTACTTTGAGGAGCGTCATGTCGAACGAATTGCGTAACTTCCTGGCCCTTTCGTACGAGGAACTCGAGGAATTGAACCTGAAAGCGAAGAAGCAGCGCATGGACCGCGTTGCAACGCACAAGATCCAGGAAGAGCGGATCAAGTATCTGACCGACGAAAAGCGGATCAAAGCAGTGACCGTCCTATTCAGCGACCTGGAAGGCCGGCTGCACATGCTGGACTACGACAAGAAATTCCTGATTAAGAGCTGGGACAACCTGACGTTTGATGGCTCGTCGATTCGCGGATTTACCGCGCAACGCGAAAGCGATCTGCGCTTGACGATGGATTGGGGAGCATTTTACTGGGGCCCAGCGGATTATTTCGGCAACGGCAAGGTGATGGTGTTTGGGCAGGTGATCGACAAGGATGGATCGCCCTACAGCGCAGACATTCGCGGTGCGCTGAAGGGATTTGCGGACGACCTGCACGAGAAAAAGGGCTACACGCTGAACGCAGCGAACGAGATCGAAGGATTTCTGTTTAAGGGTGCGGATGCGGAGCGGCACTATCACGAAACGCACAAATTCGACTATGTGAACACCGGCGGCTACTACCATTCCCTGCCGGGCGACTTGCTGCGGACGTTCATTGATACGACGGCGGAAGTGCAGCGCGCAATGGGCTTCCAGAACGAGAAGGACCATCCGGAAGTGGCGCCGTCGCAGTTCGAGATCAACTACGGATACGGCGAAGTGGTGGCGGCCGCGGACCAGATTCAGTTGTACAAGCTGATTTGCCGCCAGGTAGCGACCAGCATGGGGCTAACGGCGTGCTTCCTGCCGAAGCCGGTGGTGGGCGTGAACGGCAACGGCATGCACACCAACGTCTCAGTAAGCAAAGGCGGCAAGAATCAGTTCTGGGATCCGAAGGGCGAAGAGAAGCTGAGTAAAGAGGGCTGGTCGTTTGTGGATCGCATCCTGACGCACGGCAACGATATTTGCTTGTTGCTGAACGCCAGCGTGAACGCTTACCGGAGACTGGATCCGCATTTCGAGGCACCAAACCAGTTGAAGGCCTCGGCGGTGGATCGCGGCTCGATGATCCGCATCCCCATCGGAAACGAGCGCAGCATGCGCGTGGAAGTGCGCTCGGTGGCGCCGGACGCGAATCCGTATATGGTGATGTACTCGATCTTCAAGACCGGCCTGGAAGGCGACATCGCGAAGATCAAGAATCTGCGGCAGGCCCAGCGGTATCTGCCGGACAACATCTATACGGCGCTGGAGAATTTCAAAAAGTCGGAGTGGACGACAACGCTGTTGGGCGAAGACGTCAAGGCACGCTACGCCGATCTGAAGGAAGCGGCGGCAGATCGCTGCCCGCGTTCGTTGGGAACGTTTGTGAAGGCGCCCGAAGTGACGTATCACCACGAGGTGTACAACCAGTTCTTGTGGAATTTGTTCTAGGGCGAGCAGCGGCCGGAATCGCCCTCGCTCGTTTTCTTTGGGCAAGGATGTGTGCGTTGAGGTTCTTCGGGCATCCTTATCGGATGCCCTCAGAATGACATTCCGCGATACATGCGCTTGCCGAGTCGCTTGATCTGCTCGAGCTTGGTGTTCATTGCCTGATGGGTTGCGTTCCAGTTGGGGCTTGGTGACTTCCTTGGTCCTGCGCATTCGTTGTTTCTGTGAGCTGCGCTAACTGACACTAATTTCGATCTGTTACATGCTTGTGGTATGGTTTTTGGTTCGCGTGTCGCTTAGGAATTCACTGAACAGCGCGAACGAGAGTCATCACTTCACTCAGTTAGAACGACGGACCATTTCCTCGGGAGGATTGCGACTCATGAAGAGCGTGTATAACGGCCAGGCGGTTCCCGCTGAGGGTAAGGCGATTGGGTATAGCGGCGGCGAATTGCAGGTACCGGACACGCCGATCATTCCGTTCATTGAAGGCGACGGGACGGGGCGGGACATCTGGAAGGCATCGCGGCGGGTGTTTGATGCGGCGGTGGAGCACGCATACGGTGGGAAACGGAAGATCGCGTGGTTTGAGGTGTTCGCCGGCGAAAAAGCGTTCAACACGTATAAAGAGTGGCTGCCGGACGAAACGGTCGAGGCGATTCGCGATTTTCGTGTAGCGATTAAGGGACCGCTCACGACTCCGGTGGGTGGTGGCATTCGTTCGCTGAATGTGGCACTGCGGCAGATTCTGGATTTGTATTCGTGCGAGCGCCCGGTGCGTTATTTTCAAGGTGTTCCTTCGCCGGTGCGCGAGCCGGAGAAGATGAACCTGGTTATCTTCCGGGAAAATACGGAGGACGTGTACATCGGAATCGAGTGGAAGGCGGAGACGCCGGAAGCAAAGAAGCTGCTGGAATTTCTGAACAACGAGATGCTGAAGGGTACAAAAAAACAGATTCGGTGGGATTCCGGCGTAGGCATCAAGCCAATTTCGCCGACGGGAACGAAACGGCTGGTGCGGCGAGCGATCAAATACGCTTTGGCGCACGGGCGCAAGAGCGTGACCTTGGTGCACAAGGGCAACATTCAGAAATTCACCGAAGGGGGTTTCCGCGATTGGGGCTACGAACTGGCGCAGCAAGAGTTTCGCGCGCAGACCATCACCGAGCGGGAGAGTTGGATCATCGACAATCTGGATAAGAATGCCGGACTCTCTGTGGGGCAGAACGCCGCAATGATCGAGCCTGGGCTGGAGCAGGCGACCGACGAGTTCAAGAAGACGGTCTACGACGAAGTGAAGAAGACCATCGATGCGATCTATTCCACGCACGGCAAGGGTCAATGGAAGAAAAAGCTGATGATCAATGATCGCATCGCGGACTCCGTGTTCCAGCAGGTGTTGATGCGCGCGGATGAGTACAGCGTGCTGGCGACGTCGAATCTGAACGGCGATTACCTTTCGGATGCTTGCGCGGCGCAGGTCGGTGGATTGGGGATGGCGCCGGGCTCGAACATCGGTGATGGATTTGGCGTGTTTGAAGCGACCCACGGCACCGCGCCGAAGTATGCGGACAAGGACGTGATCAATCCGGGATCAGTCATGCTATCTGGCGCGATGATGTTCGAGTTTCTGGGATGGAAGGAAGCCGCGCAGTTGATTGAGGATGGCATCGCGCGAACAATTCAACAGAGCAAGGTGACTTACGATCTGGAGCGGTTGATGCCTGGGGCGACTAAGTTGGGGACCTCGGCATTTGCCGGCGCGATCATTGAGAATATGAAGGGGCAGGCGGTGGCGCGGTAAGAGAGAAAGGCCGAGAGATAACGCAGACGCGGAGCGGCGCTGAGGTTCGTGGAGACTACGAGCGGACGGTTGCTGGCGGCGAGATCGCGGATTGGGAGTTTGAGGTCAGAACACGAGAGAGAACTGAGGACAGGATGAGTCGAAAAAAGGTGACGGTGGTGGGCGGCGGGTTTGTGGGATCGACGACGGCGCAGCGGATTGTGGACCTGGAGCTGGCTGACGTGGTGCTGACAGATATTCTGGATGGGCCGCCAGCTGGTAAAGCTCTGGACATGGTGGAATCGGGGCCGATTACGCGGACCGATGCGTTCGCGACCGGGATTTCTACGCCCAGCGGGGACTACAGCGCCACGGCGGGCAGCGATGTAGTGGTGATCACCGCGGGATTCCCGCGCAAACCGGGAATGTCGCGCGACGATTTGCTGAAGGCCAACTACGATGTGGTGAAGGTAGTGGTCGAGCAGATCGTGAAGCACTCGCCGAACTGCATCATCATCGTGGTGACCAATCCGCTGGATGCCATGGCGCAGGCGGCGTTCAAGGTGAGCGGATTTCCGAAGTCGCGCGTGTTGGGAATGGCCGGAGTGCTGGATTCGGCGCGCATGAGCGCGTTTGTGGCCATGGAGTGCAAGGTCAGCGTGGAGAACGTGCACTCGTTCGTGCTGGGCGGGCACGGCGACGACATGGTGCCGCTGCCGCGCTATTCGACAGTAGCGGGAATTCCCTTGCCGGATCTGCTGCCGAAGGAGCGGATTGACGCGATTGTTGAACGCACGCGTAAGGGGGGCGCTGAAATCGTGAACCTGCTCAAGACCGGATCGGCTTACTACGCGCCGTCGGCTGCCGCTGTCGAGATGGTTGAAGCGATTCTGAAGGACAAGAAGAAGATTTTGCCCTGCGCGGCGTATCTGGACGGGGAGTATGGGATCAAGGGACTCTTCGTGGGCGTGCCGGTGAAGTTGGGGGCCAAGGGTGCGGAGGAAATTATCCAGATCAAGTTGACAGCTGAAGAGAATGCGGCGTTGCAGAAGTCGGCGGGATCGGTGAAGGAGCTGGTGACGGTTCTGGGGATCTAAGGCAACCAGAGAAGATCTACCACGGAGACCACGGAGTTCACAGAGTCAGGATCCATCGGGGCGCCGGTTGCGGCGCCCCTTTTTGTGGCCCATGGGACAGCAAAAGTGAATCGCTAAAAGCCGACGAGTTTTTCCGCGCCTACGACCACCGCCAGGGTAAAGATGGCGATGGCGACTTCGCCGATCGCGCCTACCGCGAACGGGCGGAGGCCCTGTTTGCGCATTTCGCGGAAGTTGGTGCGCAGGCCGACGCCGGCGAAGGTGAGTAAGAACGCCCAGCGCGAGAGATTGGCGATAGCGGTGATCTGTTCTTTGTTGAAGAACTGATAGGTGGCAAGAATGGAGATCAGCAAAAAGCCGAGGACGAACTTCGGGAACTTCTGCCACAGGAAGGCAGCGCGGTTGGTGATGGTCTTGGCCTTGCCTTGATTGGCCCAATAAGTCGCGTAGGCGAGCACGACGAAGCCGATCATGGCATTGCGGGTGGTCTTAGCGAGAACTGCGAGTTTGCCTGCGGCGTCGGAATAGAGGGCACCTGCGGCCGTGGCTTCGGCGGTGTTATCGACGGCAAGGCCAGCCCAGAGGCCATAAGCGCGGTCGCTGAGATGGAGCCAGTGGCCAATCACAGGGAAAGTGAAGAGCGACAGCGCACCTAACGCGAGGATGGCGGCGATGGCGAAGGAGGAGTCCTCTTCGTCCGCTTCGATGGCGCCTTGCGTCGCAATGATCGCGCTGACGCCGCAGACGGCGGAACCTACGGCCAACAGCGAGGTCAGCTTGGGACGCAGGCCGAACGCGCGTCCGAGAAAGATCATAAAGGCTGTGGCGCCCGCGATTTCGATGGCGACCAGGACCAGGCTGACGCCGCCCAATTTCAAGACATCGCCAAGAAGGAAGCGCGCGCCAAGCAGGACGATACCGGCCTTGAGCCAGAATTCGTAGGTGGCGACGCCGGCTCGGAAGATTGCCGGGACGCCGACAGTGTTGGAAATCGCCAGGCCGATCAGAATTGCCCACAGCACGTATTCGATGTTGGGGAAGGTCCAGTGATGGGCTTTGGCGTAGGCGCCAACATTCTTCTCAAGCAGCTTGCCGGCGTAGCCGACGGCTGCGAGCAGTAGCACGCCGGGGATGACGCGCAGGCATTGCAGCGCGGGCTGATGAGACCGCGCTTGAGATTGGGGTAATGCTACTGACCCTGCCATGAGTTGCTGCTGCCTCCGTCTTTTGCTGCGATCGACCCGGGTTACTTTCGACGTTGATCGGTCAGGAGATGCTTGGCCATCACCAAGGGATGTGCTTGAAGACGCCGGCGCGAATCAGCAGTGCGGCGGCGAAGGCCGCGACGACAGCCCAGCTGTCCAGCGACAACAGCCAATTTTTCCTGGTGTTTACTGCTTTAGATTCCGTGCTCATGGCGATGCTCCCTCGACCTAGCTGATCTTGGTTTCCGAAGTTGACTGCTGAGAGGCCCGCGCAGGCCAATAAGCCGCGGCGAGTTCCTGAACGTGATGGGTTGCCACTCGTCCAACGATCAGCAACGCGGGCGCTGGGAGTTTTTCCTGGCGCGCGAGGGCCGCTACCGAGGTGCGCCGGATTTGTTGTCTCGGCGTCGTAGCGTTGGAGACAATAGCGCACGGCAGGTCGTCGGCCAACCCGGCATCGCACATTTGGCGAGCAACTTCGGCGTAGTCCGCTCCGGGCATGTACAGCACCAGCGTCGAGGTGTTAGTGACCGCGCCCCAATTCATCGAGGAAGCATCGGTACCGCGTGAAAAAGTGGCGATCACCAATTGCGATGCGGCGCGACGATCGGTGAGCGAGATTCCGGCTGCGGCGGCGGCACCCAGCGCCGCAGTGATCCCCGGCACTACCTCGAAGTCCACACCAGCGTTGCGCAGGGCTTCGATTTCTTCGCCGGCACGACCAAAAATCAGCGGATCGCCGCCTTTCAAGCGGATTACGTTTTCGCCGCGGCCGGCGTACGAGACCAGCAACGCATTGATCTCATCTTGCGTAAGCAGTTTCTGCCCGGCGCGCTTGCCGACGTCTATGACTTCCACTTCGCGGGGAATCAGTGCCAGCACTTCCCTGCTGACCAACGAGTCGTGGAGCACAACCGAGGCGCTCTGGAGCAGCCGCAAGGCCTTGAGAGTGAGCAACTCCGGATCGCCAGGGCCTGCGCCGATCAGGTACACCTTGCCCATTTTAATTCTCGACCCCCGCGGGAATCGCGCCGCGCACCACGGCATCTCGCTCGACCGAAGCGACCAGGCTTCCCGCCAGAATTCCGCGGATGTCGTCGTTGGTATGCCGCGCCAGGAACTGACGCAAGTTCTCGTCAGCACCGCGACGATCGTTGAATTCACGGAGCAGGCGCTCGATGGCGTCCGGAACGTCGGTGGCCGCGCAACGGTAACCGACCGGCCGGGCGATGGATGCAAATTCGCCGACGCTGCCGCCGACGCAGAAGTAGTAGGCGTCGACCATCTTGCCATCTACTTTTGTTTTTTTGCCTTCGAGGCCGATGTCGGCAATCCAATGCTGACCGCAACTGTTCGGGCAGCCGGTGATGTGCAGGCGTATCTGTTCCTGAAAGCCGGGGATGCGGTCGTCCAGCTCCTGGGAGAGCCAGCGGGCGAAGCCTTTGGTTTCAGTCAGAGCCAATTTGCAGAACTCCGAGCCGGTGCAGGCGACGGTGCCGCGAGCAAATGCGGAAGCGCGGACAGGAAGTCCGGCGGCGGTGAGTTCGGCTGCCACTCGAGCAGCGTGCTGGTTCGCGACGTTTACGATCAGCAGGTTCTGCATCACGGTGTTGCGGATGTGACCGTCGGCATAGCGATCGCTCAGATCGGCTGCCAGGCGCAACTGCTCGGGAGTGATACGCCCTCGCAATACATTCGCTCCTACATAGGAAAAGCCAGCCTGCTTCTGCGGATGAATTCCGACGTGATCGCGCTGAATGTCCGAAGGAATCTCTTCCGGTTCGGCTGGATCGAGAGCGAAGCCGATCTTTTCCTGGAGCGCGGCGAGGAAGGTGTCGGCGGTCCAGCCGTGCTGCAAAAAGAGGAACTTGAGGCGGGCGCGTTCGCGATTTTGACGGAGCATTTCCGCCGAGCGGAAGACTTCGGCAATGCCCTTGGCCACGGCAACGACCTGATTCCACTGCAGAAAGGCGTTCAGGCGCACGGCGAGATGCGGGTCGGTGGAAAGTCCACCGCCAACCCGAACCGAGAAGCCGACCTCGGACTCGCCGTTGGCGCGTTTGCGCACCACTGGCGTGAAGCCGATGTCGTTGATCTCCGGATAGTTGCACCAGGAGCGGCATCCAGTGATGCCGATCTTGAACTTGCGGGGCAGATTGTAGAACTCGGCGTTGCCGCCCAATGCGTTGTTGATCTGCAAAGCCAACGACGAAGCATCGCAGATCTCATGGCCATCGACACCGGCGAGAGGGCAGCCGGTCACGTTGCGAGCGACGTCACCGCAGGCGCCAATGGTGGTCAGCCCAGCCGACCAGAGCGATTCCATCAGCTCAGGTAGAGATTCGATGGTGACCCAGTGAAACTGCACATTTTGGCGTACGGTAATGTCAGCCACGCCTCGAGCGTGCTTTTCCGCCAAACTCGCGATGGTTCGCCCTTGGGTGCTGGTCAGCAATCCGTTAGGAATTCGGATGCGCACCATGAAGTACGGCACGGCTTTGCCTTCGCCATTCTTGCCGCCGACCACGCCGACGCCGTCGCCCTGCGTGTAGATTCCCCACGAGCGGAAGTACGTGCCCACCCACTCGGGCGGGATGGAAGGAAAGCCGGTACGGGCGAACTCTTTGATCTTGTCAAAATGTTCCCAGGCGTTTACTTCACGTTTGAGGCGTTCGACGCGTTGCGCTTTTGTTTCTGTGACTTCCGGCATCGGTGCTATCCCTGTGAAAAAGTGGCAGTAAAAATAAAAAAGCCCACGTTGCCTGGATCTGGCACGTGGGCTTCGGAACTTGCGCTTTCTAGCTAACTAAGTCCGGAAACTCCTCTGGCCAGATAGGGGTGTCTTGCGACACGCAGCGTTACACGCGCAGGGACAACACACGATCTGGCAAAGAGGGTTCATCGAAGGATCAGAATAAGGTCAGCGCCTCGGGTTGTCAATCAACGTTTCCGTCAAAGACCCGCTAGGGCCCATCGAGAATATAGATGATGAGACGGCCGAGCCGGTTATAGTTACTGCGGCTTTTTGGTCGGCGCCGGCTTGGTGGCACCCGCGCCTGTGGCCGGCTTGGCTGCCGGTTTTGCCCCCGGGGTCGCGGAAGGTGGCGGATCGATGATCGCCGCCGTCTTGATGGTGTCGAGCTTCGGGAAGCTCTTGTCGAGATAGGCTTTACCCTGCTTTTCGATCTGGCCTTGGTCGATGCCAGTGTTGTCGCCGTACTGGTCATAGAACATGTCCACGACCTTCATGCCTTCCGCGTCGATCGTCGCGAACGGCGCGAAGCCACGGGAGTCGAGGGCGGAATTGTCCTTTAAATTGATGAAGACTTGGGTGGTGCGGGTATTCGGGCCAGCAGTGGCGAAGGTGACGTAATCCTTTTTGTTGCTTTGTGTTACGGGGTCATCTCTGATTTCGGTCTTTTGCCACGCCGCGGTCACGGAGGGGTAAGAACTGATGCCGAACTGGGCGACGAAGGCGGGAACTACGCGAAACACGCTGACGTTGTCATAGAAATGATGCTTCACGAGGTTGTAGAAGCGATCAGCGCCAAGAGGAGCCCATGCGCGGGTGACCACCATGGTGAACTCGCCGCGAGTGGTGGTGAACTTTACTTTGTAGGCGTCTGGAGCTTTCTCTTTTAGCAGCGCCGGACGCAGCAATGTGCGGTCATATGCTGGTCGAGCGGCGGACGTGGTTTTCTTTGTCGCGGTTCCCTGGCTGGCGCCAGTCTTGGTGGGGGCAGCCTGGTCCGGCGGAGGCGTCGTCGGCTGGACTGGGGCCACGGGTTTCACTGGCTGCGCCTGCGTGCGCGCATGGACGGAAATCCAGGTGGACGCGGCGAGCACCGCCACCAGCGACAACCCGGCAAACTTTCGAATGCGACTTCGCATGCGGTTCCCTGCTTCCCTGCTTTCCTTCATCGTCGATCCTCTCCGTCTTGAGGTCCCGCTCGCGCTGGCGCAGAACGGGGCACGACCAACAGCACCATCTACCTGGCCGGCTTCGAAGCCTTGCTGACTCGTTCGACGTCAGACATGAGTCGCAGAGTATTTTCGCCGAGAATCTTCTTCACGTCACCGTCTGAGTAGCCTTTTTGTAACAGGGCCTCGGTGATCCTTGGAAGCGTGGTGGCGTCCTCCATGCCAAACGGCATGTTCGCGCCATCGAAATCCGAGCCAAGCCCCACGTGATCGATGCCAGCGACTTTCACGGCATGATCGATGTGCTCGATAATCTTGGTCCATTCAACGCGCGGCAGCTTGCCTTGCAATACATACTCGCGCGTGATTTTGTCGCCTTCGATCAGCTGACAGCCCTCGCGGTCGCCGCAACGCTTCTGCACTTCGGCGGCAATCGCATTGTTGATATCGGGATCGGCTTTCTCTGCGTTGCGAAATTCCTGGCTGAGAAATCCCTCGTGAAAGTTGATCTGGACGATTCCACCCTTGGCCGCAAGGGCGCGCATCATGTCGTCGGACATGTTGCGCGGATGATCGCAAATCGCGCGGCAGGAGGAATGCGAAGCGAAAACGGGAGCCTTGCTGACCTCCAGCACATCGCGGAAGGTTTTATCGCTGACGTGGGAAATATCCGCGATCATGCCAAGGCGATTCATTTCGCGAATCACCTGTTTGCCGAAATCGCTAAGACCATTGTGCGCAGGCTTATCGGTAGCCGAATCCGCCCATTCACAATTTCCGCTGTGCGTCAGGGTCAGGTAGCGGACGCCCAGATCGGCATATCTTCGAAGGACGCTGAGGTCGCTGTTGATCATGTGCCCGCCCTCGACGCCCATCAGCACAGCGATCTTGCCTTGCTGGCGTGCAGTGCGGATCTGTGTCGCGGTAGTGGCTAGAGCGAGATCGTTCGAATGTTTGCGGCCCTGATCTCGCACCGCTTCGATCTGTGCCGTGGCGCGCTGGACCGCTTCCAGGCCTTTTACCTTGCTCGGCATCCAGATTGAGAAAAATATGGCGTCCAGTCCGCCTTCTTTCATTCTGGGGATGTCGATGCTGCCGTCGGCGTTTCGTGGGCCGAGATCGAAGCCACCATCCATCAGGCGCTGCGTGGTGTCGTCGTGGGTATCCACAACGATCGACGAAAAATGCAGCCTGCGGGCGCGCGTGGAGAGATCGTCAGCGCTCACACCCGGCTCCAAGCCGACGGTGATGACCAGACATAAAAGACCCGAGATAAGTCGCAGCATTTCACTCCGCAAACATTCTCCTTGAATTGACTCCTTGGATTTGGACAAGGCGCGGCGCGTCGGAAGGCGGACACGCGTTTTCCGCTGAATGTCAGTGAGCCTGCAGTTCCCTGCTGACGCGTTCGGCTTGTTCCATGATTCGCAGTGTATTCCCCCCCAGGATTTTGCGCACGTCAGCGTCCGAATAGCCTTTGCGCAACAAGGCCTCGGTGATTTTCGGCAATTTCGAGGCATCTTCCATTCCTTCGGGCATGTCCGCTCCGTCGAAATCCGAGCCCAAGCCCACATGATCGGCACCGGCCAATTTCACGGCGTGATCGATATGATCGATGATCCGTTCCCAACTCACATGGGGCAACTTACCTTCGGCTGTCAACTTCGCCTGTATTTTGGCCATCTCGCGGGAAATGCAGGCTTCATCGTTATTGCAATTCTTGGTCAGTTCACTCAGGTGTTGCACGACGCCGCCGGTCTGCTTGTCGTATGCATCCTTGTAGGCCTGATCGATAAAACTTTTCTCGTAGTTGATCTGGATCACGCCGCCATTGGCGGCCAGAGCCTTGATCATGTCATCGCTCATGTCGCGCACGTGATTACATAACGCGCGGCAGGAGGAGTGCGAAGCGATCAACGGCGCCTTGCTGACTTCCAGCGCATCGTAAAACGTCTTGTCGCTGACGTGTGAAATGTCAACCAGCATGCCCTGGCGATTCATTTCGCGGACGATGTCTTTGCCAAAATCCGTTAGGCCATTGTGCGCCGGCTTGTCGGTGGACGAATCCGCCCACTCATCGTTGTAGAAATGCGACAGGGTCATGTAGCGCACGCCAAGATCGGCGAAGATCCGCACCATGCGGATGTCGTTGCCGATCATGTGGCCGCCTTCGACGCCCATCAATGCGGCAATCTTGCCGTCCTTGTGCGCGCGGCGAACGTCTTCCGCGGTTCGCGCCAGCACCATGTCTTTCGAATTTTTCCGGGCGTTCTCGCGCACCGCGTCGATCTGGTCCAGCGCTTTCTGCACTGCTTGAGGTCCCATGATGCGCCCATCGATCCAGATCGAGAAGAAAATCGCGTTCATCCCGCCTTCGCGCATGCGCGGGATATCGACGTGCCCGTCAGGATTGCGCTTGGCGATGTCGTAGGTATTGGTGAAGAAGCGCTGCGTGGTGTCGTCGTGGGTATCCAGGACGATCGAGGAGAAATGCAATTTGTGAGTGCGTTCGGAAATATCGTCAGCGACGATAGAAGGAATCAGACGCGTAAAGGCAGCCGCGGCAATCAAACAACCGAAAACACACAATCCCACAGTGCGAGTGTGGCGCATCGAGTCTCCTCAGATCGTTAAAACGAATGGTGAGAGTTTACCCTATCAACCAGCCGAGCAACGCTTGTTTCCACGCCTGGCGGTTGATTTCGGCGAGCGATTCGGTCAATGGGATTTCCTTGGGGCAGGCTTTTACGCAATTCTGCGCGTTGGCGCAATCTTCGATGCCGCCGTTCCCCATCGCAGCCTGCAACCGCTCTTTAGCGTGCATCGCGCCAGTCGGGTGCATATTGAACAGGCGCACCTGGCTGAAAATCGCGGCGCCCATGAAGTCGCTGTGTTCGTTCACCTGCGGGCAGACTTCCAGGCAGTTCCCGCAGGTGATGCAGCGCGACAGCGGATATGCTTTTTCCTGAACTTCCGGAGCCATGCGCGGCCCTTCGCCGAGGTAGTAGCTTCCGTCGATGGGGATCCACGCCTTCACGCGCTTCAGACTGTCGAACATGAACTGGCGGTCGACGGCCAGATCTCGCACCACGGGAAATTTCGACATTGGCTCGATTCGAATGGGCTGCTCCAATTGATCGACGAGTGCCGAACATGCCATTCGAGCCTTGCCATTGATCAGCATGGCACAGGAACCACACACTTCCTCGAGACAATTCGAATCGTAGGAGATCGGCGTGGTCTTTTTGCCATCGCGCGTCACCGGATTTTCCGCGATATCGCGCAGGCAAATAATCACATTCATCGATGGCCGCCAGGGCAGCGCAAACTCTTCCCAGCGCGCCTTTTGCTTCGGCCCCGCCTGCCGCTTCACCCGAACGATGACTCGCTTAGTGTCAGCCATTCCTTCTCCGCGCCGTCATTTCGCCGCGTCGTAGCGGCGAGCCCTCGGCGGAATCTGCGAAATGTCCACCGGCTCGTAAGTCAACTGCGCTTCTTCGTTTATCCACTTCGCGCGGGTGGTCTTCAGCCAGTTCGCATCGTCGCGATCGGGAAACTCCGGTTTGTAGTGCGCCCCGCGCGATTCGTTGCGGCAAAGCGCGCCCGCGGTGATCACCTGCGCCAGAATCAGCATATTCTCGAGTTCACGGGCGAAATTGAGGGTCTGATTGGACCACAGAGTACGATCGCTGAGGTTGATCTTCCGATAGCGCGCGCACAAATCAGCGATCTTCGTTGCCGCGATCTGCAGATTCTTGTTGAGGCGTGTCACGGTAACGTGCTCGGTCATGATTTCGCCGAGTTCTTTCCAGATGGTGATGGGGTTCTCGGTTCCATCCTGCGCGATCAATGCCCTGTTTTTCGCTTCCTGCCGTTTCTTCTCGCGTTCGAACACGCTGGCTTCGACGCCCTCGGCGGCACGGTCCGCATTTCGCGCCAGCTTCACAGCCGCGGGGCCCGCAATGCCTCCGCCGAAGATGCACGACACCAGCGAATTCGCGCCCAACCGATTCGCGCCGTGATACTGGTATTCGCACTCGCCCGCAGCGAAGATTCCCGGCACGTTGGTCGCCTGATCGTCGTTGTTTACCCAGATTCCGCCCATGGTGTAGTGCATGGCCGGAAAAACCTTCATGGGCTCGTCGCGCGGGTCGACGCCCAGGAACTTTTCGTAAA
>Ga0157378_10000042_pt1 | contig 107945 bp, 98 predicted proteins | sample M65metaG_FD_115309 | JGI IMG/M metagenome (GOLD analysis project Ga0157378, IMG submission 115309) | Miscanthus rhizosphere microbial communities from Kellogg Biological Station, Michigan, USA - M6-5 metaG | ecosystem: Host-associated > Plants > Roots > Rhizosphere > Soil | place: USA...
GGCGGCAGCGGCATCGGCGGCGGTCAGGGTGGATTCGGCGGTGGCGGCGGCGGCGATGCGCTCGCGCCCGGCGTCGGCGGTTTCGGCGGCGGCATCGGCGGCGGCGATCAGGACCATCCGCCGACCGGCGGCGGCGGTGCCGGCATGGGTGGCGCGATCTTCAACGATGCCGGCACGGTGAACATGCTCAACACGACGTTTTACAAGAACGCCGCGAACGGCGGCAACGCGACCTATACCGGCACCGCGTACGCCGCCGGCAACGGCTCGGCATACGGTGGCGCGGTATTCAACTACGCCGGCACCGTGACCTTCAGTTTTGTCACCCTGGCCAACAACAGCACCACCATCGGCAGCGGCGGCGACGGCGGCATCGCCGACGGCGGCGCGATCTACAGCTACGCCGACGCCGGCTGCGGCAACAACGACGGCAATATCTGCGCCGGTGGCGACGCCGACCTGAGCATGGTCAACAGCATCGCCGCGCACAGCGAGGGCAGCGTTGTCGACGTCGTCGTCGACAACAGTGCCGGCACCGCGTCCTCCGGGGGCAGCGGCAACCTGATCATGAGCCAGTTCAATTTCAGCGGCACCTTCGGCAGTGCCGATCCGAAGCTCGGTGCGCTCAGCCCCTACGTCGCGAACGGCGCGCCGCGCACGCTGCCGATCGCCGCCTCGAGTCCGGCCTACAACGCGGCCGCGTCGTGCACCGACGCCAAGGCGCAGGTCGTGGCCGGCGATGCGCGCGCGCGCGCGCGCCCGCAGGTCGGCGTGTGCGACATCGGCGCGTACGAATTCGACAACGACTACATCTTCGCCAATAGTTACGAGTAACCCGCGCCGCACCGGCGCGCGGCGCCGGGACTTCGGCCACGTTTTCGGCTTATAGTCGCGCTGCCGCGACTATGCCGTGATCCGTGCCGAACAACCTGCGCTCCCTGACCGGTCTGGATGCCGCCTTCCTTTACCTGGAAGCAGCCGGCACGCCGATGCATGTCGGCAGCGTGATGCTGCTCGAGGTGCCGCGCCGGCGCAGTTACGATTTCCGGCGCGAACTCATCTCGCTGGTCGAGGAACGCCTGCCGCGCGCGGCCGCGCTGCGCCGCGTGCTGCACGAGGCGCCGTTCGAACTGGGCCATCCGCTCTGGCACGAAGCCACGACCCTGGATCTGGACACGCACATCATCCGGCAGCGCTTGCCCGCACCCGGAACGCCGCAGCAACTCTGGCGCCTGATCGGCGAACTGCACGCACAGCCGCTGCCGCGCGATCGGCCGCTGTGGCAATTCAGCGTGATCGAGGGCTTGGCCAGCGGCGAAGTCGCATTGTATACAAAGATACACCACGCCCTGCTCGACGGTCAGGGCGGCATCGCACTTGGCCAGGCGCTGCTCGACGCGCAACCGACGCCGCCGGCGCCGCGCGGCGCGCGCAAACCGCATGCCAGTGCCGCGCCGGCCACGCGCGACCTGGCCGGCGCCAGCCTGCGCGCGAGCGTGCAGCAGTTCGCCAAACTCGCGCGCGCCGTGCCGGCAACAATCAAGCTCGCCGGCGGCGCCGCGCTTGGCGCGCGCGGCCTGTTGAACAAGATCCGGGGCGCGCTGGCACCGCGCACGCCATTCAACGCCCAGCTCGGCGCGCAGCGCAGCTTCGCGGCAGTGTCGTTGCCGCTGGCCGCCGCGAAAAAGGTGGCGCGACATTTTTCGGTGAGTCTCAACGACCTGGTGCTGGCGCTTTGCGCGAGCGCGCTGCGCGACTGGCTGCGCCGGCGCAAGGCGTTGCCCGCGCAGCCGCTGATCGCGGCCCTGCCGGTGTCGCTGCGTGCGGCCGGCGACAGCGAAGTCAACAATCAGGTATCGATGGTGCAATGCGCGCTTGCCACCGACATCGCCGATCCGGTGCAGCGCCTGCAGGCGATCGCTGCCGGAACGGCGACGCTGAAGCGTCAGGTAGCGACGGTGCGCAATTTGATCCCGACCGATTTTCCGGGCCTGGCCGCACCACTGTGGGCCACCGCGTTGAGCCGCCTGTGGGCCGGCGCGCGCGTCGCCGAGCGCGTGCCGCCGCTGGCCAATGTCGCGATTTCGAACGTCCCCGGGCCGCCGATCCCGCTGTATCTGGCTGGAACACGCGTCGTTCATTACTACCCGGTGTCCATTGTGACGCACGGCCTGGGCCTCAATATCACCGTGAACAGCTACGCCGGGATGCTCGAATTCGGCTTGGTCGCGTGCCGCGACATCGTGCCGAAACCGGAGGTGCTGGCAAAGGGACTGGCAGCGGCACTGGATGCACTCATGCTACAAATGCACAAATGAAGAAGTCCACAAAACAGGGGCTGCGCGACCTCGATGCCCAGATGCGCGCGCCGTCGGCGTTGCTGCTGGCAATGGAGGGGCGCGCCTTTCTCGAATGGAGCGCCTGTGTCGCTGCTTGGCCGCTGCTGACGCGCGCCGCGCAGGGCGATGGCCACCCGGTGTTGGTGCTGCCCGGCCTGGCCGCGGGCGACGCCACGACCTGGCCGCTGCGCACGTTTCTGGAAGGCCGCGGCTACGCGGTCTATCCATGGGAGCTCGGTTTCAACTGCGGCCCGCGCGACGGCGTGGTGCGCAAGCTGCTGGCGCGCATCCGCGCGATCGAGCGCGAGCACGGCCGCAAATTGAGCCTGGTCGGGTGGTCCCTCGGCGGCGCAATGGCACGCGCGCTGGCGGTGCGCGAACCGAGTCGCGTGCGCAACGTGGTCACGCTGGGCTCGCCGCTCGGCGGCCATCCGAAGGCAACCAACGCCTGGCGCCTGTTCGAATACTTGAGCGGTGTGCGCGCCGACGATCCGCGCCTGCGCGCGCTGATGAGCCGCCATCCGCCGGTGCCCTCGACTTCGATCCTGAGCAAGAGCGACGGCATCGTGTCGTGGCCGATGAGCCTGATCCCGCGCGGCGAGCGCTCGGAGAACATCGAAGTCAGCGCGAGTCATTTCGGCATGGGCGCGAATCCCGCCGTGCTGTGGGCGGTGGCCGACCGCCTGGCGCAGCCCGAGGGCGCGTGGAAGGCCTTCGACCGCAGCGGCTGGCGCGCGCTGGTCTACGGCGATCCGCAGCGCGACGGCGGCACCGGCGCGTTCGCGACCTAAGCGCTGCGCGGCATGCCACGCGTCGAGTTGCCGCAGCGCGGCCTGCATCTGGAATACGAAAGCCACGGCAGCGGCCCGCCATTGTTGCTGATCATGGGTTTGGGTTTGCAACTCGTATCGTGGCCGCGTGCGTTCATCGACTCGTTCGTCGCGGCAGGTTTTCGCGTGATCGTGTTCGACAACCGTGACATCGGCCTGTCCGGTTCGGGCCCGTTGCCGGAATACACGCCGCCGCCGCGCGCGCTGCTCGCGCATTTGCTGCACGGCTCGTTCACACCACCGTATCGGATTGCCGACATGGCCGCCGACACGCTCGCGCTGGCCGACGCGCTCGGCCTGGAACGCTTCGACGTGATCGGCGTCAGCCTCGGCGGCATGATCGGCCAGACGATAGCGGCACGCGCACCGCAGCGCGTACGCTCACTGGTTTCGATCATGTCGAGCGCCGGTCCGCGCACCGCGCCATGGCCGAGCGTCGCGTTGCTGTGGCGCTTTCTGCAACCGCCGCCGCGCGACGCCGATTTCGACGCACGGCTACGGCATTTCGTGCGCCTGCTGCGCGCGCTCGGCCACGTCGACGACGAGCGCGAGCTCGACGCGCTGCGCCAGCGCCTGACGCTTTCGCTCAAGCGCGCCTACAACCCGGCCGGCGCCGCGCGCCAGCTGCTCGCAGTGCTGGCCGATCCCGACCGCAGCGCCGAAGTCGCGACGATCCGCTGCCCGACGCTGATCGTGCACGCCGCCGACGATCCGCTCATTCCCGTGCAGGCCGCGCATCACCTGGCGCGGCTGCTGCCGCACGCGCGGCTGGAGATATTGCCGAAGATGGGGCACTACCTGCCGGCAGCGGTGTTGCCGGAGTTGGCGCGGCTGTGTGTGGAGCATTTGCGGCGCGCCGCCTGAACGCGCAGCTTCTACTCGTGCGCAGAACTGGAATCCCGCTTCGTGCTGAGGGTTGCGCTTGCTCGTCATTCCTGCGCAAGCTGGATTCCAGTTCTTCGTCCCGACGGGTGCAAAGCCAAAGCAAGAACTGGATTCCTGCCTGCGCAGGAATGACGAGCCAAAAAAGCGTTTCGTCCTATGTCTTCCTTTCGCAAGAGGTCAAGGCGACGACGTCAGCATCCGCAACAGCCGCCCGTAGAAATCCAACCCCTCGTAAAACGCGTTGACGCGCAGACGTTCGTCCTTGCCGTGCGCGCGCACGTCGTTGCGATCCAGCGCGAGGCCGGAGACGCCGTAACTCGGTATGCCCGCGGCCAGCGTGTACACGTCGTCCGATGCGCCGGACTCCATTTCCGGAATCACGCGCGCTTTCGGCCACAGCTCCGCCGCGATGTGGTCCAGCGCGGTGAGCAGGTCGGCGCGGATCGGCGGCGGCGGCATCGCTTTTTCCGACGGCGCGGCCTCGTGCTCCAGGCCATCCAGGTCGAGGTAGTGCACGCTCAGCGCGGGGTCGGCGACGATGCGCACCAGTTCGCGCCGGATGTCCTCGCGCGAATAGCCGGGCAGGATGCGGCAATTGATCGTGGCCTGGGCGCGCTGCGGCAGCGCGTTGTTGGCGTGGCCGCCCTGCAGGCGCGTGGCGACGCAGGTCGTGCGCAGGATCGAATTGAAGCGCGCATCGGTCGACAGCTGCGCCAGCGCCTGCGCATCCGGCGGCTGCTGCAACACGCCGCGCATCGCGGCGCCGGTCGCCTTGTCCTCGAGCGGCGCATCGCGCTCGAAGAACGCGCGCGTGACCGGGTTGAGCTCCGCTGGAAATGTATACTTGTGCAATCTTTCCAGCGCCGCGGTCAACGCGTAGATCGCGTTGTCCGGGCGCGGCAGCGAGCTGTGCCCGCCCGGATTGGTCGCGCTGACGATGAAGTCCGCGTACAGCTTCTCGCTCGCGCCGAGCTGCACGCTGACCACGCGCCCGTCGACCGCATCGACGCTGCCGGAATCCGGATTGAGCACGTACTCGGCGTCGATCAGGTCGCGGTGGTTACGGATCAGCCAGTCGACGCCGTTGTCGACGCCGCTTTCCTCGCCCGCGGTGAGCGCGAGGATCAGGTCGCGATCCGGCACGTAGCCTTCGCGCTTGAAGCCGATCAGCGTCGCCACCAGGATCGCGCAGCCGCTCTTGATGTCCTGCGTGCCGCAGCCATACACGTAGCCGTCCTGCTCGACGAAACGGTATGGATCGGTACTCCAGTCCTCGCGCCGCGCCTCGACCACGTCGAGATGGCAGACCATCAGGATCGATCCGCGCGCGCCCGGCTTGCCGTGCAGGCGCACCAGCAGGTTCTGCTTGTGCGGATTCGGCCCGAGCAGCTGCGCATCGGCCGCGTCGAAGCCGGCGTTGGCGAAACGCCGCTGCAGCGCGCTGGCCGCGCTCGTGGTGTCGTTGGCCGAATCGGCCGTGTTGAATTCGATCAGCTGCCGGAACACGTCCCAGGCCAGCTGCCGCGTGGCGGCATCCGGTGCGGGATGGGACGGCGCGGCACACATCGCCGCCGCGCTGAACAACAGCAACGCGCTGCTCAACAGGCACTTCAACCCGTTCGCGCACGGTCTGTGGTTGCGATTTGCCATTCGGACACCTCGGGAAGTTCTGTCATGGACCGGCAGGACGACGTGATTCTGTCGACCGTCGCAACCGAACGAGCGGCGTGGCATGCGTCCGCCCAGCGCAGCTGAAGCGCCGGCGCGCGCGCGACTCCGGAAACCCCGCCGCAGCCTAGTGCCGGCGAGCGACGCATGCAATAGCCATGCGATAATGCGTGCCGATGCCACGGAACCGCCACGGATGACTGCGCGCGAAATTCTCGTCACCCATGCCCTGCCCTATGCGAATGGGCAACTGCATATCGGACACCTGCTCGGCTACATCCAGACGGACATCTGGGTGCGCGCGATGCGCATGGCCGGCAATCGAGTGCATTTCGTCGCCGCCGACGACGTGCACGGCACGCCGATCATGCTGGCCGCGGAAAAGGCCGGCATGACCGCAGAGGACTTTATTGCCGGGATGCTGGTCAGCCACAAGGCCGATTTCAAGGAATTCCGCGTCGATCACGACTACTACTACACGACGCATTCGCCGGAAAACCGCGAGCTGGCCGAATTCGTCTACACGCGTCTGCGCGACGCGAAGCCTGACAGCCACATCGCGCGGCGCGCGGTGCGGCAGTTCTACGATCCGCTGAAACAAATGTTCCTGCCGGATCGCTACATCAAGGGCGAGTGCCCGAACTGCGGCACCAAGGATCAGTACGGCGACAACTGCGAGAACTGCGGCGCCACGTACGCGCCGACCGATCTGAAGAATCCCTACTCCGTGGTGTCCGGCGCCGCGCCGGAGCTGCGCGATTCGGAGCATTATTTTTTCAAGGTCGGCGATTTCGCCGAGCACCTGCGCAAGTGGCTGGGCGGCGAGCTCACCAATGGCAACGCCACGATGCATTCGTCGGTCGCGGCGAAACTGCGCGAGTGGCTGGATGCCGAAGGCGGCGTGCGCGACTGGGACATCTCGCGCGACGCGCCGTATTTCGGTTTCGAAATTCCGGGCACGGACGGCAAAAAGTTTTTCTACGTGTGGCTGGATGCGCCGATCGGCTATCTGGCGAGTTTCAAGAAATATTGCGCGAGCGCCGAGGGCGCCAAGAACGGCTTGCAGCCGGCGGACTTCGACCGCTTTCTGCGCAAGGACCATCCCGCGTTCGATGCGGGCGCCGAGATGCATCACTTCATCGGCAAGGACATCATCAACTTCCACGGCCTGTTCTGGCCGGCGATGCTCGAAGGCGCCGGCCTGCGCACGCCGAATGCGCTGCACGTGAACGGTTATCTCACCGTCAACGGCGACAAGATGTCGAAATCGCGCGGGACGTTCATTCAGGCGCGGACGTATCTGGATGCGGGGTTGAATCCGGATTACCTGCGCTATTACTTCGCCACGATGCTGAGTGCGGCGCCGACGGATGTCGATCTGGATTTGAAGGCGTTCGTCGACGTCGTGAACTCGCACATCGTCGGAAAATTCGTCAACATCGCGAGTCGCTGTGCGAAGCTGCTTGAAACGAACTTTGAAAATAGACTCGGTGCAGATTTCTGGTCCGCCCCGGGCGACGTGAATGCGGCTTCGGCGGCCGCGTTGGAGTCCTTCGGTCACATACAGAACCAGTTGCGCCAACTACCGATGTTGTACCGCGAAGGCGAATTGAGCGAAGCGGTCATCCACATCGTGCGAGCTGCAGACACCGCGAACGAATACATAGCCAAAGCAGCGCCATGGGCGCTGGCAAAGGATTCAGCCAGACGTGAAGACTTGCACGTCGTGCTGACCGCCGGCATCAACATGTTCCGGATGCTGGCATGTGCATTGTGCCCCATCATTCCAGCTGCATCGCAATGGGCGGCAGATTTCTTGGCGATTGACATCAAATCGTTCACCTTCGAGAACGGGTTCAACCTCTCATCAAATCTAGCCTCGCGCAAGACAAACGCGTACCAGCCGCTGCTCACACGCATCGACGCCAAACAAATCGAAGCCATGATCGAAGCCTCAAAAGATTCACTGTCGCAAACACCATCCCCACCCAACCCTCCCCTTGCAGGGGAGGGCTCGAAGGCGAAAGCTTCCGTGAGCGCAAATGCTGGCGTTGCCGGTGCAGCGGTGGCCGCGCAGCCCGCGCCAGCTGCGAGCTCGCCCGCCACCATCGCGATCGACGACTTCGCCAAGCTCGACCTGCGCATCGCCACGGTGCTGCAATGTGGATTTGTGGACGGATCGGACAAGCTGCTGCGCTTCGAGCTCGACGCGGGAGAACTCGGCAAGCGCCAGATTTTTTCCGGCATCCGCGCGGCGTATCAGGAGCCGGAAAAGCTCGTCGGGCGCAAGGTCGTTTTCATCGCCAACCTGGCGCCGCGCAAGATGCGCTTCGGCGTGTCGGAAGGGATGATCCTGTCGGCCGGTTCGGGCGGCGACGATCTGTTCCTGCTCGATGTGGACGACGGCGCCGCGCCGGGCATGCCGGTGAAATAGTCCGCTGCGGTCGACGAAGGAATCGCGCATGCGTGTTTGCCTGTCGATGATCGTGAAGAACGAAGCGCACGTGATCGAGCGCTGCCTGCGCTCGCTCAAGCCGTACATCCACGCCTGGGCGATTTCGGACACGGGATCCAGCGACGGCACGCAGGACATCATCCGCAAGTTCATGGCCGACCTGCCTGGCGAATTGATCGAGCGGCCGTGGGTGGATTTCGCCAGCAACCGCAACGAAGCGCTGGAACTGGCCAAGCGTCATGGCGACTACGCGTTGATCATCGACGCCGACGAAGTGATCGAGGCCGATGCGGATTTCCGCTGGGGCGAACTCGACGCGCCGGGTTATCTGCTCGAGCTGGTGTTCGGCGAGCTGCGCTATCGCCGCGTCGCGTTGCCGCGGCTCGATGCCGGCTGGCGCTGGCACGGCGTGTTGCACGAGGCACTGGTTTCGCCGCACGTCGCGCAGGCGCGATTCCTGCCCGGCCTGCGCATCCGCGTGTTCACCGACGGCGCGCGCAGCCAGCAGTCGCAGGCGGAAAAATTCTCGCGCGATGCCGAGGTGTTGCGCCGCGCGTTGCAGGACGAACCAGGCAACGCGCGCTACGCGTTTTATCTTGCGCAAAGCCTGCGCGACGCGGGCCGGCCACAGGAGGCGATCGTCGCCTATGCGCAGCGCGTCGCGATGGGCGGCTGGGCCGAAGAGGTCTACTATTCGCGGCTGCAAATCGCGGCGCTTTCCGAACGCGTCGGTGCGCCGTATGGCGAGGTTGTTGCAGCCTACCTCGATGCGTATGACTTCCGTCCGTCGCGTGCCGAGGCACCGTGCGAACTGGCGCGCTATCTGCGCCTGCAGAAGCGCTATGTCGCGGCGCGCGATTTTGCGCGCGTCGCCGCGTCGACGCCGCGGCCGGAAGACGTACTGTTCATCGACCAGACCGTGTACGACTGGCGCGCACGCGACGAACTGGCGGTGTCGAGCTACTGGTGCGGCGAGCGCGAGCTGAGCGCACGCCTGTGTCGCGAATTGCTCGCCGACCCGCTGCTGCCGGCGGGCGAGCGCGAGCGCGTGCAGAACAATCTCGGATTCGCCACGGCGCCGGCATGATCGACTGGGGCGACGGCATCAGCGCGATCGATACCGGCTTCTTCCGGCCGCTGTTCGACGCCAGCCATCTGATCGTCGAGAACGGTCGCGCCGCGTTCGTCGATGTCGGCACGAACCATTCGGTGCCGCGCCTGCTCGAGGCGTTGCGCGCCAAAAACCTGACCGTCGCTGCGGTCGACTATGTGATCCTGACGCACGTGCATCTGGACCACGCCGGCGGCGCTGGGCTGCTGATGAGTAAACTGCCGAACGCGCGCGCGATCCTGCATCCGCGCGGCGCGCGCCACATGGTCGATCCGTCGCAGTTGATCGCCGGCGCCACCGCGGTCTACGGCGCGGAGGAAATCCAGCGCAGCTACGGCGAACTGCTGCCGGTGCCGGCCGAACGCGTCGACGTGGCCAACGACGGCCACGTGATCGCACTGGGCGGCCGCGAGCTGCTGTGCCTGGACACGCCCGGCCACGCGCGCCATCACTTTTGCGTGTACGACGCGCGCAGCAGCGCGTTCTTCACCGGCGATACGTTCGGCCTGTCGTATCGCGAGTTCGATACCGACCAGGGCGCGTTCATCCTGCCGACCAGCACGCCGGTGCAGTTCGAACCCGATGCGCTCAAGGCGTCGATCGCGCGCATGCTCGGCTACCAGCCGAAGCAGATGTTCCTCACCCACTACAGCCGCGTGACCGATGTCGAACGCCTCGCGCGCGATTTGTACGAACAGATCGACGCGATGGTCGACATCGCGCGCCGGCATGCGATGTCCGCCGCGCGACACGCGCGCATCGCCGAGGATCTTGCCGCGTTGTACATCGCGCGCGCGCGCGCGCACGGCGTGACGTTCGACGACGCGCGCATTCGCGACCTGCTCGCGATGGACATCGAACTCAACGCCCAAGGACTGGAAGTGTGGCTCGACCGGCCGGTGCGAGCCTGACGGTCTTTTATGCGTTCTTTATAGCGCGCCGCGCAATTCCTACACCTTTTCTACGTGCCGAATCCTAAGCTGCGTCCCGGTTCATTACCGGATCGCCGCGATGGATCTCGTTTACCTGATGCTGCTCGTCGTGCTGATTGCCGTTGCCGCCGGGTTCTTACGCCTGTGCGCTCGCCTCAGGATTGGCAAATGATGCCGCTGCTCGCAGCACACGGCGCGAGGCTGCCGCGATGAGCGCCACCTACTGGATCGCCGCGCTGCTCGCCGTGGCGCTGAGCATCTACCTCGTCGTCGCGCTGCTCAAGCCGGAGTGGTTCGAATGAGCGCCAACGACGTGCTCCAGCTCGCACTGTATCTGGCCGTGCTCCTGCTGCTGGTCAAACCGCTCGGCAGTTATATGGCGCTGGTGTTCGCCGCAGCGCCGAACCGCGTGACGCGTGCCGGTGCGCCGGTCGAACGCGCGCTGTACCGCATCGCCGGCGTGCGGCCGGACGAGGACATGCGCTGGACGCACTACGCGCTGGCCATGCTGGTTTTCAACGTTGCCGGGCTGCTCGTCGTGTACGCGCTGCTGCGCCTGCAAGCCTGGCTGCCGCTCAATCCGCAGCACATGGGCAACGTGCCGGCAGATCTGGCGATGAACACGGCGATCAGTTTCGCCACGAACACGGATTGGCAGGCGTACAGCGGCGAATCCACGCTCAGCTATCTGACGCAGATGCTCGGCCTGGGCGTGCAGAATTTCCTCTCCGCCGCGACCGGCATCGCCGTGCTGATCGCACTGATCCGCGGCTTCACGCGGCGCAGCGCGCAGGCGATCGGCAATTTCTGGGTCGACCTGACGCGCGCCACGCTGTACGTCTTGTTGCCGCTCGCGTTCGTACTCTCGCTGCTGCTGGTGTGGCAAGGCGTGCCGCAGAATTTCAGTGCGTACCGTTCGGTGCCGCTGCTCGAAGCAACGACGGCAACGGAAATCGTCAAGGACGCCGACGGCAATCCGCTGAAGGACGGCTCGGGCAAGGACGTGACCAAGAGCACGACCGTCAGCGAACAGTTGCTGCCGCTCGGACCCGCCGCGTCGCAGATCGCGATCAAGCAACTCGGCACGAACGGCGGCGGCTACTACGGCGCCAACTCAGCGCATCCCTACGAGAACCCGACGCCGCTCGCCGATTTTCTCGAAGCACTGGCGATCCTGCTGATTCCCGCGGCGCTGTGCTACACGTTCGGCGCGATGGTCGGCGATCGGCGCCAGGGTTGGGCCCTGCTCGCGGTGATGCTCGCGATCTTCGTGCCGTTGCTGCTCGCCTGCACCGCTGCCGAGCAAGCGGGCAATCCGGCGCTCGGCAGCCTCGGCGTCGATCAGACGGCATCGGCGCTACAGGCCGGCGGCAACATGGAAGGCAAGGAAACGCGCTTCGGCATCGTCGACTCGACGCTGTGGGCAACCGCGACGAGCGCGGCGTCGAATGGCTCGGTCAACGCAGCACACGATTCTTTCACACCGCTCGGCGGACTGGTGCCGCTGTGGCTGATCCAGCTGGGCGAAGTGATCTTCGGCGGCGTCGGTTCCGGCCTGTACGGCATGCTGGCGTTCGCGGTGGTCGCCGTGTTCATCGCCGGGCTGATGGTCGGCCGCACGCCGGAGTACCTCGGCAAGAAGATCGAAGCGTACGAGATGAAGATGGCGAGCCTGGTCGTGCTGATCCCGTGCGCACTGGTCGTCGTCGGCAGCGCGCTCGCGATCGCGACTCCCGCCGGCGCCGCCGCCATCGCCAATCCGGGCGCGCATGGATTCGGCGAAGTGCTGTATGCGTTGTCGTCCGCTGCGAACAACAACGGCAGTGCGTTTGGCGGACTCGGTACGAACACGCCGTTCTACAACACACTGCTCGGCGTCTGCATGTTCCTCGCGCGCTTTCCGCTGGCGATCGGCATGCTCGCGATTGCCGGGTCGCTAGCGGCAAAGAAGCATGTGCCACCTTCGGCCGGCACGCTGCCGACGCACACGCCGCTGTTCGTGACCCTGCTCGCGATCACCGTGGTGATCGTCGGCGCGCTGACCTTTCTGCCGGCACTGGCGCTGGGGCCGATCGCGGAGCAGTTGATGGGGGCGCCGTGAGCCTTCACCGACCCCGCCCCGCCGTCATCCAGCGCGACGAAGCACAAAGATCATGACTACCACTTCGCCATCCACAATACTCAATCGCAAGCTGCTGCTCCCGGCCATTGCCGACGCGTTCCGCAAGCTCTCGCCGCGGCAGCAGTTCCGCAATCCGGTGATGTTCGTGGTGTTCGTGTGCAGCGCGTTCACGACCGGCTTGTGGATGCAGGCGCTCGGCGGACACGGTGAGGCGCCGGCGCGCTTCATCCTGGCGATCAGCCTGTGGCTGTGGTTCACGCTGTTGTTCGCGAATTTCGCCGAAGCGATCGCGGAAGGCCGCGGCAAGGCACAGGCGGCATCGTTGCGCGGTTCGCGCCGTGACGTCGTGGCGAACAAGATCGCATCGCTGGAACAACGCGACGCGATCAGCGTCGGCGCGGCGCACGATCTGCGCAAGGGCGACCTGGTCATCGTCAAGGCCGGTGAATTCATTCCCGGCGACGGCGAGATCGTCGATGGTGCGGCGACTGTCGACGAAAGTGCGGTGACGGGCGAATCCGCGCCGGTGATCCGCGAGTCCGGCGGTGACCGCAGCTCCGTCACCGGCGGCACGCGCGTGCTGTCGGACTGGATCATTGTGCGCATCGGCAACAATCCCGGCGAGAGTTTTCTCGACCGCATGATTGCGATGGTCGAGGGCGCGACGCGGCGCAAGACGCCGAACGAAATCGCATTGACGATACTGCTTGCGAAATTCACGCTGATCTTTCTGCTTGCGTGTGCGACGTTGCTGCCCTACTCGCTGTACAGCGTGCAGGCCGCCGGCCGCGGCGAGCCGATCACGATCACGGTGCTGGTCGCGCTGCTGGTGTGCCTGATTCCGACCACGATCGGCGGCCTGCTCTCGGCGATCGGCATTGCCGGCATGGACCGCATGATCCAGGCGAACGTGATCGCGCTGTCCGGGCGCGCGGTGGAAGCCGCCGGCGACGTCGACGTGCTGCTGCTCGACAAGACCGGCACGATCACGCTCGGCAATCGCCAGGCAGTCGCGTTCATCCCCGCACCGGGCGTCGATGCGCTAGCGCTGGCGGACGCCGCGCAACTCGCCTCGCTGGCCGACGAGACGCCGGAGGGACGCAGCGTGGTCGTGTTGGCGAAGGAGAAGTTCGGCCTGCGCGAGCGCGACGTCGGCAGCGCGCAGATGCATTTCGTCGCGTTCTCGGCCAACACGCGCATGAGCGGCGTCGACATTCCGGCCGATATCGCGCAGCCGTCCAGCCAGATCCGCGGCATCCGCAAAGGCGCGCTCGATGCGATCGAGAAGCATCTCGTCGCCGCGCGCGGGGCGATCGCGCCGGAAGTGCGGCGCGCGGCGGAGGACATCGCGCGCAAGGGCGGTACGCCGCTGGTGGTCAGCGAGTCGACCGCCGGCGGACAGGCGCGCGCGCTCGGCGTGATCGAGCTCAAGGACATCGTCAAGGGCGGCATCCACGAGCGCTTCGCCGAACTGCGCGCGATGGGCATCCGCACGATCATGATCACCGGCGACAATCCGCTCACCGCAGCGTCGATCGCGGCCGAGGCCGGCGTCGACGACTACCTGGCCGAGGCCACACCGGAAGCGAAGCTCAAACTGATCCGCGATATCCAGGCCGAAGGTCGGCTGGTCGCGATGTGCGGCGACGGCACCAACGATGCGCCGGCGCTGGCGCAAGCCGATGTGGCAGTTGCCATGAACAGTGGCACGCAGGCGGCCAAGGAAGCCGGCAATATGGTCGACCTGGATTCCAATCCGACCAAACTCATTGAAGTGGTCGAGATCGGCAAGCAGATGCTGATCACGCGCGGCGCGCTGACCACGTTCTCGATCGCCAACGACATCGCGAAATATTTTGCGATCATCCCGGCCGCGTTCGCGACCACGTACCCGGCGCTGAATGCACTCAACATAATGCGCCTGGCGACGCCGCAGAGCGCGATCCTGTCGGCGGTGATCTTCAACGCGCTGATCATCGTGTTCCTGATCCCGCTCGCGCTCAAGGGCGTGCGCTACCGCGCGCTCGGCGCCGCGGCACTGCTGCGGCGCAATCTGCTCGTCTACGGCATCGGCGGCATGCTGGTGCCGTTCGTCGGCATCAAGTTGATCGACCTCTTGCTGGTGTTGCTTGGGCTGGCATGAACCGGATTTCGCGCACGCAGATGCATCGTTCGATTCGTGACGCAGTGGTGTTGATCGCGCTCGCCTTGTCCGCAGCTGCGCACGCGCTGGCGCAGGATACCGGCGCGAGCCAGCAGCAGCCACCGGACCATTCCGTCTCCGCCAACGTGGCGGTAGTGACCGACTACATGTTCCGCGGCATCACCCAGACCTGGGGACATCGCGCGATCCAGGGCGGCGGCGATCTGACCATGCAGAACGGCTTCGCGGCCGGCTTTTGGGCGTCGAGCATCAGTGAACGCAGCTATCCGGGCGGCGCGATGGAGCTGGATCTTTACGGCAGCTACGGCGCGAACTTCAACGATGACTGGTCGTGGCGCGTGAGCCTGTACGGCTACGTCTACCCCAGCGCCGACCTCGACCGATCCAGGCCGCGCCTTGCGTCGCGCTCGTTCAACACGCTCGAGGCGAACGGCGCATTGACTTGGAAATGGCTGACGCTGAAATATTCGCGTTCGCTCAGCGACTATTTTGCGATCGATACCGAGCAGGGTTACGACGGCGATTCCAGGGGCACCGGTTACCTGCAGCTCGATGCCGGCTGGCCGCTGTCGGATGCGTGGACTCTTTCGCTGCATGCCGCACACACGGACATCCCGGCGCGCCTGCTCACGACCGCAGGCTCGCTCGACCCGAGCTACGGCGATTTCGGCGCGACGCTGAAATACCAGCTCTCCACGCGCTGGAGCGCGAGCGCCGGTGCGACCGCAGCGACGAACAGGACGTTCTTCGCGCACACCGTGAGCTTGCTGGATCCGGCCGAAACGAAAAACATCGCTGGCAGGCGCGGCTTCGTGATGCTGCAGGGAACATTCTGATGCGATCGGTCCGTGATCGCGAAGATCGAACAGCGGCCATTCCTGGCCGCTCTTCTCGACAACGATGGGTGCTCTCATGGTCAAGCTAGTGCGTCAATCGCTGCTGATGTTGCTGCTGCTGACGTCGATCACCGGCGCGATATATCCCCTCGCCGTGGCCGGCATCGGCCAGCTCGCATTCGCCCGCAACGCGAACGGCAGCGTGATTGAACGCAACGGCAAGCCGCTAGGCTCCGCACTGATCGGCCAGGCGTTCACCGATCCGAAATATTTCTGGAGTCGGCCGTCCGCGACCGCGCCGTTCGCGAACAATCCGTCCGCATCGGGCGCTTCGAATCTCGGGCCGACTAACCCGGTGCTGGCGGCCGCGGTCAAACAGCGGATCGCGGCGCTGCGCGCGGCGGATCCGGACAACACCGCGGCCGTTCCGGTCGATTTGGTGACGGCGTCGGCTTCCGGCGTGGACCCGCACATCTCGCCGGCCGCGGCGCAATACCAGTTGGCGCGCGTTGCCCGTGTGCGCGGTCGCACGCCTGCCGAGATTGCAACGCTGGTCGAACAAGCCACCGAAGGGCGTCAGTTCGCGCTGCTGGGCGAAGCGCGCGTCAACGTGCTCAAGCTCAACCTGCTGCTGGATCGCCGGTGGTAAGGTTCGGCACGTTTGCGGCATGATGCCTTCATGCCCGCGAACGATCCCGCACGACGACCCGATCCCGACGCGCTGCTCGCGCGCGTGCAGGCCGAAGAGTCGCGCACGCATCGCGGCCGCCTGAAGATCTTCTTCGGCGCGGCGCCCGGCGTCGGCAAGAGCTACGCGATGCTCGAAGCCGCGCGCGCGCAGCGCGCTTCGGGTGTCGATGTCGTCGTCGGCTACGTCGAACTGCATGGACGCGTCGACACCGAAGCGCTGCTCGACGGAATGGAGGTGCTGCCGCCGCAGCATCTGGAGCATCGCGGCATCGTGCTGGCCGAATTCGACCTGGACGCCGCGCTCAAGCGCGCGCCGCGCCTGATCGTGGTCGACGAGCTGGCGCACAGCAACCATCCCGGCGCGCGCCATCCGAAACGCTGGATGGATGTCGACGAGTTGCTCGGCGCGGGCATCGACGTGTACACCACGGTCAATGTGCAGCACGTCGAAAGCCTCAACGACGTGGTCGCGCAGATCACCGGCGTGCAGGTCAAGGAGACCGTGCCGGATCGCGTGTTCGATGCGGCCGACGAGGTCGAACTGGTCGACCTGCCGCCGGACGAACTGCTGCAGCGGCTGCGCGAGGGAAAAGTATACGTCGAGGAAAAGGTCCGCCAGGCACTGAGCTCGTTCTTCCGCAAGGGCAATCTGATCGCGCTGCGTCAGCTCGCGCTGCGCGCCACCGCGGATCGCGTCGACACCTCGATGCGCGAGTACCGCGCGCAACACGAGATCGCGGCAACCTGGCCCGCGGGCGAACGTGTGCTGGTGTGCGTCGGACCGGACCCGCTGTCGGCGCGCCTGGTGCGCGCGGCGCGCCGGCTCGCGTTTGCGCTGCATGCGCAGTGGCTCGCGGTGTACGTGGAAACGCCGAGCCTGGTGCGCCTGCCGAAGAGCGCGCGCGACAAGGTGCTGCAGACGCTGGCGCTGGCGGAGGAACTGGGCGCGGAGACGGCGAACCTGAGCGGCGAGAGCGTCGCCGGCGAACTGATGGCGTTCGCGCGCCAGCGCAACGTCAGCAAGATCATCGTCGGCAAGCCGAGTCGCAGCCGCTGGCACGACCGCTTCCGCCCGTCGCTGGTCGACGAGATCGTGCGCCGCAGCGGCGACATCGACGTGTACGTGATCACCGGCGAAGCCGGCGCCGAAACCGTCGCACCGCCGCGCACGCCGACGCGCTCGAGCAACTGGCGCGCGTATGCGAAGGGCATCGCGGTGGTGGTCGCGACCACGCTGCTGTGCACGCTGCTGTTCGGCCGCATCGAACGCACCAACCTGGTCATGCTGTACCTGTTCGGCACCGTGCTGGTCGCGGCGCGCTTCGGCCGCGGCCCGTCGGTCGTTGCGGCGATCCTGAGCGTTGGGCTGTTCGATTTCCTGTTCGTGCCGCCGCTGTATTCGTTTGCGGTCACCGACGCGCAATACTTGATCACGTTCGCGGTGATGCTCGGCACGGCCGTGCTGATCAGCACGCTCGCCGCACGCGGCAAGCGCCAGGCATCCGTGGCGCGGCAGCGCGAACGCCGCACCGGAGAACTCTACGCGCTCAGCCGCGAGCTGGCGCAGAGCCGCGACGTGGCCGAACTCGGCGCGATCCTGAGCCGCCACGTGCTCGCCGGCATCGACGGCGAAGCCGCTGTGTTGCTGCCCGATGCGGACGGCCACATCCTCGATCCGACCCACTTCTGCGCGCGCGGCAACGCCGCGGCGAGCGTCGCGCGCTACCCGGTGCCGGGCAACGATCTGGGCATCGCACAGTGGGCCTACGATCATCGCGAGAAGGCCGGCCGCGCCACCGACACGCTGGCCAGCGCCGACGCGATCTACATTCCGTTGAACGCGCAGCAACGATGCATCGGCGTGTTCGGGCTGCGCCTGAAGGACCCGCGCCAGCTCGAGATCCCGGAGCAGATGCATCTGCTGGAAGCGTTCGTGACACAGACCGCGGTGGCGATGGAGCGCGTGCAGCTGGCACAGGCGACGCAGGTCGCGAACACGCAGGTCGCCTCGGAGAAATTCCGCAACGTGCTGCTCGCTTCGATCTCGCACGACTTCCGCACGCCGCTGGCGAGCATCGTTGGCGCCGCTTCGACCCTGCTCGACCACGCCGCCGCGACGCTCGACGAGCAACGCCGCCAGGCGCTGCTGCACTCCTTGCTGAGCGAGGCGCAGCGCCTGCATCGCCTGGTCGGCAATTTGCTCGACCTGACCCGCCTGACTTCGGGCCCGGTGCAGCTCAAGCACGAATGGGTCGCGCTCGACGAAGTGATCGGCGCAGTGCTGAACCGGCTGCGCGACGCGCTGGAAGGACGCGAGGTCGAAGTCGACGTGCCCGCGGACCTGCCGCTGGTACGCTGCGACGAAGTGATGATCGAGCAGGTACTTTTCAACCTCGTGGAAAATGCGCAAAAGCATACTCCGCGCGGCACGCCGATCCGCATCGTGGTCAGGGCGTTTCCCGCCGCACTCGAGGTGCGCGTGGCCGACGCCGGCCCCGGCCTGCCGCCAGGCGAGGAACAGCGCGTGTTCGACAAGTTCCACCGCGGCGAACCCGAGGCGGCGCAAAGCGGCTTCGGGCTCGGCCTGACCATCTGCAAGGCGATCATCGATGCGCACGGCGGCGAGATCCGCGCGCGCAACCTCGGCGAAGGCGGCGCGGAATTCAGCTTCACCCTGCCGCGCGAAACGACCGGGGCCGCGGCGTGAACGCGACGCACGGCAGCGTGCTGGTGATCGAGGACGATCCGCAGATCCAACGCTTTCTCGCCGCCGCGCTCGAAGCGCACGGCTATCGACTCGAGATTGCCGCGAGCGGCGCCGAAGGCTTGCGGCTGGCCACGCTGCACCAGCCCGATCTCGTGATCGTCGATCTCGGCTTGCCGGATATCACCGGCCTGCAGGTAATCGAGCGCTTGCGGCAATGGTATGCGCGGCCGATCCTGGTGCTGTCCGCGCGCAGCCTGGAAAGCGACAAGGTCGCCGCGCTCGATCTCGGCGCGGACGACTACCTGACCAAGCCGTTCGGTGTCGGCGAGCTGCTCGCGCGACTGCGCGTGGCGCAGCGCCATCAAGCGCAGCGCGGCGCCGATACGCCAGCCACCTGCGCAGAGGTCGGCAACATCCGCATCGACCTCGCCGCGCGCCGCGTGCAACGCGACGGCAGCGACATCCATCTGACGCCGATCGAATACAAACTGTTCGCCACGCTCGTGCAACATCGCGGCAAGGTGCTCACGCATCGCCAGTTGCTGCGCGAAGTGTGGGGCGCTGCACACGTCGAGTCGCCGCAGTACCTGCGCATCTACATGCGCGCGCTGCGGCACAAGATCGAGGCCGATCCGGCGCGCCCGCGCTGGCTGTTGACCGAAGTCGGCGTCGGCTATCGTCTGGCCGATGAAACAGCAACCTGAGCGCGCAACGGGTGCAACGTTTTTGCGCGGCCCAGCGTCAGCTGTTGATCGAGCAAGGCCGCCGAGCCCGGCCATGCGTTCGCAGGGGACAACTCGACTGACGGAGCGCAGCATGACGCGACGTAGGGATGGGCTTGCCGCCGCAGTGCGCCTGGCGCTGGTGCTGTCGGCAACGGCTGCGGGTTTGGCGCGCGCACAGGACGGCGCCGCACCAGCGGTTGCATTCACGGGCGCGCACATCCGGCGCGCCGACGGCGACGCGGCAGCCAACGGAATCAGCATCGAGCGCGCGGCGATCGTGCGCTCGGGCAAGCTCACGCTCGGCGAACTGCTGCAGGAATTGCCGGCGATCGGCGGAACGCTGACCAATCCGCGCGTCAACATCGGCGGCGGCACCGGCGTCGCCACGCTCTCGCTGCACGCGCTGGGCGCGGCGCGCACGCTATTGCTGGTCGATGGCGAGCGTGTGCTGAGCGACGACGTGAACGCGATTCCCGCCGCAGCGGTCGAACGCATCGAAGTGCTGCGCGAAGGTGCCGCGGCTGCATACGGATCGGATGCGGTCGCGGGCGTGGTGAACGTGATCCTGCGCCGCGACTACCAAGGCGCGGAGTTCACCGCGCAAAGCGGCATTTCCGATCGCGGCGACGGCCGCCGCCGCGGCTATCAATTCGTGTTCGGCCAGCATACCGAGCGTGGCAGCATCCTCGCCGGCGTCGACTACAACCAGTTCGACGCGGTGCTGGCTTCAAGCCGCGCGTTCTCGCGCAATGCGCTGTACTTCTACTATGGTGCGGGGCACGCGCTGACGTCGAGCAAGACGCCGACTGGCCAGGTGCAGTTGCCGCCGAATCTCGCCGCCGTGTTCGGCTGCCAAAGAGTCACCTTGCGCCAGCTCGGCTTGAGCGGCAGTGCACTGGGCGACTACAAATGCTACACGCCGGCCGACGGCTACAACTTCCAAGGCAACGGCAACGTCGACCTGACGCCGCAGGAGCGCAGCAACGCATTCCTGACCGGAAGTTATCGGCTCAGCGATGAAGTGCAGACCCATCTCGCGCTGTACCACGACAAGACCAACGCCGCCGCTTGGCTGCCGCCGCAGGCCTTCGATACCTTGCTCGGCCGGCTGGCAATCTCGGCCGACAGCTACTACAACCCTTTCGGCGTCGATCTGGGCAACATCGGCTACCGCTTCAAGACGCGCACGATCGGCAATGGCAATCGCGTCAGCACGAACAGCACGCAGAACGATCAGCTCAGCGCCGGCTTCGACGGCGGCTTCGGCGACGATTGGCATTGGAACCTGCGCTTCGACTACGGTCACTCCGCGCGACTCGCACACACCAGCGGCTACGTCGATCCGATCAAGCTCGGCGCTGCCGTGGGACCTTCCTACCTGGACGCGAGCGGTCACGTCGTATGCGGCACGCCGGCCAGCGGACCGATCGCCGACTGCACGCCGGTCAATCTGTTCGACATCGTCGACCCGGCGACGATCGCGGCGCTCGCGCTCACCAGCAATGACACGTTTACCAACGTGATCGGCCTGCAGCGTTCCGTCGCTGCGGATGTCGAGGGCAGCCTCATCGAGCTGCCCGCCGGGGCGCTGCGGCTGGCAGCCGGGCTGGAACATCGCAAGCAGTCGCTGCGCACCGTGCGCGATGCGACCGCGGTCGCCGATGTGAACGGCAATTGCGATGCCGGCAGCGGTTGCGTGCCCTCACTCGACGGCGCGTACAGCGTGCGCGAAGCGTACGTCGAAGCGTTCGTTCCGCTGCTCAAGGACTTGGCCTTCGCGCGTGCACTGAACCTGACCATCGCCGAGCGCGCATCGGACTACAGCAGCTTCGGCAGCACGAACAACGCGCGGGTAAGCCTGGAATGGCGGCCGCAGGATGAACTGCTGTTACGCGCAGCGGCCGCGCAGGTGTTCCGCGCACCGTCGATCACCGAGTTGTATCGCGGTGCGCAGCTGGACTTTCCGATCTACGCCGACCCCTGCTTTGGCGTGACCACGCCGAACGCGGCGTGCCAGTACTTGCCGCCCGGCGGCCTGCGGACCTACCCGTTCCCGACGGTCATCGCGCCGGCACAGCAATCCGGTGCGCGCATCGCGGGCACGCCGATCGGCGCCGAGCATGGCAAGACCTTCAACTATGGCCTGCACTACGCGCCCAGTGTCCTGGCCGGACTGTCCGTCGATGTCGACATCTGGCGTGTGCACATCGACGATGCCTTGCGCCTGGTCAATGCGCAGCAGGTGTTGTCCTCGTGCTTCTTCCACAACGGCGGACCATACTGTGCCGCGATCCATCGCTTTCCGAGCGGGCCGGCGCAAGGCTTCCTCGACTACGTCGCTGAACCGTTCGGCAATCTCGGCCGCATCGATGCGCACGGCGCGGACCTGAGTACTCACTACGCCTTGCCCGAGACGCGCGCTGGCAGCTTTGCCATCGACCTGCAGACATCCTATCTGGGGCGCTTGGCGGATGACGCGCTACCCGGCCTGCCGTCCGATCTGGTGCGCCAATATGCCGGCCACTATACGACCAGCGCGTCGCCGGTCCCGAATGCGAACTTCACGCGCTGGCGTGCGCTCGTGACGCTCGATTGGAACCGCGGGCCATGGCACGCCGCGTGGACGACCCGTTACGTCGGCAAGTTCACGGTCGGCTACAGCAATCCCAACTACAACGAATCCGCGTGCCAGTCGTTTTCCCCGGCCGGCTGCGAGTTGAAATTCGGCGCGACGGTTTACCACAATCTCAACGCCGGCTATGCGCTCGAGCGCTTCAACGCGCGCATCGATCTCGGCATCGACAACGTGTTCGACAAGCAGCCACCGGTGCTGTTTCTGAACAATGCGCCGAACGGCAACACCGACGTCAATGCATTCGACACCGTCGGACGCCTGTACTGGGCACGGCTGAGCCTGAAGTTCTGAGCGCGCGCGATTTTGTCGCGGCGCACGCAACCTGCGAAGATCAGCGCATCACGGCGCAGGAGACGCCCATGCGTACGGCCATCACCAGGCTGCTCGGCTGCGAACACGGCATCGTGCAAGCGCCGATGGCCGGCGGCGGCGACACGCCGCGGCTGGTCGCCGCGGCGAGCAATGCCGGTGCGTTCGGCTTCATCGGCGCAGCCTATCTGCCGCCCGAACGGATTGCCGACGCAGCGCGCGAGGTGCGCGCGCTGACCTCGCGACCGTTCGGCATCAACCTGTTCGCGCCCACCGCGCTCACGCAAGCGTTCGATCTCGAGGCCGCGCGTGCGCGCCTCGCACCGTACTACGCCGAATTCGGCCTGCCGGTGCCGGAATACGTCGCCGCGCCCGACCGGTTCGTCGCGCAGCTCGACGCCGCGCTCGACAGCGACGCGCACGCGATCAGTTTCACGTTCGGCATTCCGCCGGCGGCGGCGTTGCAAGCGATCAAGGCGCGTGGGCGCGTGCTGATCGGCACCGCCACGACCGTCGCCGAAGCGCAGGCGCTGCGCGATGCCGCCTTCGATGCGATCGTCGCCCAGGGCAGCGAAGCCGGTGGCCATCGCGGCTCGTTCTTGGGCGAGTTCGAGCACGCCATGATCGGCACGATCGCGCTGGTGCCGCAGATCGTCGACGCGACGCGCCTGCCCGTGCTCGCTTCCGGCGGCATCATGGACGGGCGCGGTATCGCCGCGGCGCTCGCGCTCGGCGCCGGCGCGGTGCAGATGGGCACGGCGTTCTTGACCTGCGCCGAATCCGGCATTGTGGAAGAGTATAAAAATCGCATCATGCGAACGGCGGAAGATGGCACGCGCATCACGCGCGCGTTCTCGGGACGCCCCGCGCGCGGTATCGACAACCGCTTCCTGCGCGAGATGGCCGCGGCGCAGACGCCGCCGTTTCCGATCCAGAATGCGTTGACACGGCCGTTGCGCGACGCCGCGCTGAAACAAGGACGCACGGACTTGCTCAACCTGTGGTGCGGCCAGGCACCGCGGCTGGCACGCAGCCAGACCGCGGCGGAGCTCGTCGCCCGCCTGGTCGAGGAAACGCGCGCGGCGGTTGCCGGCCTTGGCAGGAACTAGGGGCCGTATGAGAACACTCGCCGCTTCGCAAGAAGCGGTTCACGCGCAGACGCGAAGCAGAGCGATTTTCTTTCTTCGCGCCTTCGCGTGATCGCTGCATCCTCGAGTATCCTCGCAGCCGACGGCTGCAGCGCAGGCGAAAAACCTGCGAAAATCACCGCATGACCGATTCCTTCGACGCCGAGACGCAGGCACGGCGCATCGACGCGCTGTTGCCGCAGACGCAGTGCACGCGCTGCGGCTATCCGTCGTGCCTCGATTATGCGCAGGCGATCGCCGCCGGCGCGGCGCCGATCAACCAATGCCCGCCTGGCGGCGCCGCCGGCATCGAGGCGCTGGCGCGGCTGTTGGGACGCGCCGCGCTGCCGCTCAATCCGGCCAATGGTGTCGAACGGCCGCGCACGCTCGCGCTGATCGACGAGGAGGTCTGCATCGGTTGCACCAAGTGCATCCAGGCCTGTCCGGTCGACGCGATCCTGGGTGCGTCCAAGGTGATGCATACGGTACTTGTGGAAGAGTGTACCGGCTGCGAGCTGTGCATCGAGCCGTGCCCGGTCGATTGCATCGCGATGGTGCCGGCAGCGCATGCCGGCGCCGCGGACGCAATGGTCCTGGCGCCGCAGTATCGCGCGCGCTACGTGGCGCACGTGCAGCGCCTGCAACGCTGGGAGGACGAACGGGCCGCGGAACTCGCGGCGCACAAGGCCACCGTCGACGGCGGCGCCGGCGCGGTCCAGGCCGCGATCGCGCGCGCGCGCGCCAAGAAAAGTGGCGCCGCATGAATCCTGCCAAGCGTGCCGAGATCTTCCGCCGCCTGCGCGAGACGAATCCGAAGCCGAGCACCGAACTCGAATACGCCACGCCGTTCCAGCTGCTGATCGCGGTGATGCTTTCGGCGCAGGCCACCGACGTCGGCGTGAACAAGGCGACACGCAAGCTGTTTCCGGTTGCCGGCACACCGCGGACGATCCTCGCGCTCGGCGAGGACAAGCTGAAAAGCTACATTTCCAGCATTGGACTTTTCAACGCGAAGGCGAAGAACGTGATCGCCACCTGCCGCCTCCTGCTCGAACGCCATGGCAGCGAAGTGCCGCGCACGCGCGCGGAGCTCGAAGCGTTGCCCGGCGTCGGGCGCAAGACCGCGAACGTGATCCTCAACACCGCGTTCGGCGAGCCGACGATCGCGGTCGACACGCACATCTTCCGCGTCGCCAACCGCACCGGACTCGCACCGGGCAAGGACGTGCGCGCGGTGGAAGACAAGCTGGAAAAGGTCGTGCCCGATGAGTTCAAGCAGGATGCGCACCACTGGCTGATCCTGCACGGACGCTACGTGTGCAAGGCGCGCAAACCGGATTGTCCGCAATGCGTGATTCGCGATCTGTGCGAGTATCGGCACAAGACCGTGGCGGAATGAACGGAATGCATCAGGCGCGCGCGGATCTGCGCAGGCGCGATTCATCGCGCCTGAACCACGTGATTGCCTCGCGCGATGAATCGCGCCCCTGCGAAAGCGATGCGTCACCCAAAAAAGAAAAACCGGAGAGCTGACGCTCTCCGGCCTTTCGGGGCGCACCGCTTGTTGCAGCGGATCAGAACTGGAAGCGGATACCGATCGTCGGCGACCAGGACGAAGTGTGCAGGTAGCCGTTCGCCAAACCGTCCTTGACCTTCGAGTACATCGCACCGCCGTACGCATCCCAGCGCTTGTTGAAGCGGTAGTCGAGCTTGGCGGAGAAAACGTCCTCTTCGCCGCTGCAATTGCCGGCGCTGGCATTGGAACACTTGACCGCGCCGTACGCGTTCTGGTCGATGTGATAGAACGCACCGGTGATGTCGAAGTCCTTGGTCAGCAGGTACTTCACGCCGATCCAGGAGATTTCCTGGACGCGCGGATGCGGGAACGCGGCGTTGTTGACGACGCTGAAGTCATAGCCACCCAAGCCGCTGAACGGAGCCGTGATCGCCAGATCCGGATTCTCGGCCTTGATGTGTTCGTAGGCACCCGAAACCTTCCACGGACCAGCGGTCCAGCTGGCAGCCAGCTGATACGCGGTGTTGTCCGACACCGTGGCAGCGAGCGAATTTTTCGGAAGGGTCGCGGCCTGCGTCGCGCTGAGCGAAGACGCGCCGATCGCATCCTTCTTGTGCGAGTACGACGCATCGGCGGAGAAGCCCTGGTAATCGAAACCGATATCGCCCTGCCACGCTTCGCCCGGGCTGCTGTCGGTCTTGCCGAACTGGTACAGCGCGCTCAGGCGCAGCCAGTCGTGCTTGAACGTCCACTTGACCGAATCGTCCAGGCGCGTGTTTTCGGTGGCGCCGCCACCGGCTGCCGCGACGGAGACGCCGACCAGCGAGAACGCGTACGACGCACCCTGCGGATCGTACTTGCCGACCACGTCGAGCGGGATCGAGTTGTTGCGGCCCGCGGTCAGCGTGCCCCATTCCTTCGACTCGAGGCCGACATAGGCCACGCCGTTGAAGAACTGGCCGGCGCGCGCGCCGTCGGCGGCGGTGGTCTGATCGCTCAGCGCACGGCCGTTGTTGTGGGTCAGCGACTTGAGCGCGTCGGCGAGATTGCCCGACGTCGGCAGGAAGCCCATCTCCAGATTGAAGATGCCGGACAGGCCTTCGACGATTTCTTCCTTGCCCTTGATGCCGATCTTGGACTGGCTCAAGCCGTTGGGGCCGATCGAGGTGACCGACTTGTTGCTGTTCTTCTGGATCAGGTATTCAAGACCAGTGTAGAAATCCTGGCTGAGCGGCGCGCCATGGCTCTGGTGCGACACGTCGACGTCGACCGTACCGTACAACGTGATGCCGTTCCAGGTCAGGCTGCCATCGTCGGCGGCGTGCGCGCTGGTCGCGAATCCCGCGGCGGCGATGCTCGCCACTACGGCCATACTGAGTACCGATTTCTTCATCGTTATGTTCATGGGCAGTCTCTTGAGGCAGTGAAAAAGACAAGTTCCCCGGCAGCCGCATGCGCGCGGCCTCGAAGCGTCCTGAGCGGCGCAGATGGTATGAAGCAATTATTTCAGTCCTGTTACCAAGCGGTAGATAGACATTAGTAGAAGCCCGCCCGCGCCCTGATTTGCGAGACTAGTCAGGCAGTTCGCCGCGCGCATTGATTCAGGTCAAGACCGGGCAAGTGAAAACTTATGCTGCGATGGAATTCGCATAGTCCCGCGGGCGTATTGACCATCGCCGCGCACGGACAACAGACTGACCTGCCCCAAACCACGCATGGAGCACGCATGAAGTCACTGATCGTCCCCGTCGCCGCACTCGCGCTGTTTGCCGGGTCGGCGCACGCTTACGATGCCAGCGACTGGCCGACGCACTACGCTTTTTCCGACGGCAGCGACATCGCGCTGATCGGCGTGTATCGCTACGACCTGAACGATTTCAGCAATGACACGCTGCCGAACGGCAAGCCGGCATTTGTCGATTCGCACACCAACCGGCGCAAGGAACTGGGCCTGACGCTGAAGAAAAAAGGCGTCTACGACGCGATCATCGACTTCGAATACCAGGGCCGCACCTGGCTCGACACGTACCTGCGCGTACAGTCGAAGGCGTTTTTCGGCGCCGACTACGGCGCGTTCCGCTTCGGTTACTCCAAGACTCCCGTTGGGTTCGAAGGCGTGACTTCGACCAAGGCCGACACCTTCTTGGAACTTGCGCTGCCGTCGCAGGCGATCTTCGAAGGGCGCCGCACCGGCATCGATTGGGCATTCGAGCGGCCGCAGTACATCGTCAATCTGGGCTACTACTTCGGACAGGATCTGCTCGGCGACAACGACGGCAATACGCTCGCCGGCCGCGCCGCGTGGACGCCGCGCAAAACCGATGGCGACGTGCTGCATCTGGGCATCTCCGCGTCGCGCGAGCATCGCGACAGCACCACCGACGGACGCGGCATCGAGCACGCGCCGAGTGCGCGCGTCAGCTCGCCGCCCGAAACCGGCCTGACACCGGTGCGGCTGGTGGATTCTGCGTCGTTGTCGAATGCCAATCATGTCGAGCGCGCGGGCCTGGAAGGACTCTGGATCGGCGGCCCGTGGTCGGTGCAGGCCGAAGCGCTGCGCGAAAACGTCTCGCGCTACGGCGGCAAGCCGGACTTCAGCGCCTCGGGCTACTACGTGTTCGGCAGTTGGGTGCTGACCGGGGAGTCGCGTCCGTATGCGAACGGCAACGTCGGCAACATCAAACCGCACAACCCGTGGGGCGCGCTCGAATTGCTGCTGCGCTATAGCGAACTGGATCTCAACGACGCACCGATTCTGGGCGGCAAGGAACACGACTGGACGCTCGGCGCCAACTGGTACCTGACGGAGCACTTCAAGTTCCAGGCAAACTACATCCGCGCCAGCAGCGACAAGGGCAATCTGTCGCTCGATCCGCGCATCTTCGAGTTGCGCGCGCAAATCATGTTTTAGCTGGGTGCGCCTTGATGCACTGTGATGGGCGCAATTCATCGCGCCCGGCTCTCCATCTCCCTCGCCCCTTCGCGCAAGAGCGGGTGCATTGCGCCCGGCGCAGTGGCGCTGCGGCGCCGTTGGAGATGCGGAAAATGCTTTGTAAGGTCGCGATTCACCGCGCCCGGCTTTGCATTTCCCGTCACCCCATCACGAACGAGCCGACGCCATGTGCGTCCACCAACGCGCCTACGTGTCTGGACCATCGAATACCGCGCAGCACAGGCATCCGGCAACGCGTTTTCGCTTCCTCCACATCGCCCTGGCGCGATCGGCGCTCGCTTCGGCGCTCGCCGATGAACGACCGACCGCGATTCGCAACTAGAATCGGGCGGACGGCAACACCAACCCGCGCGTAACGAATTTTTGTAAGGAATTTTGCACGCGCTCGTCTATACCGCGTCTTCACACGGAGTAGCGAACCATTGTTCCCGACCGTTCGGTCGTATGTTTCGCATCGTTGCGCGGTGCAGCACGGATTTTTCTTGTGCCCGCAACACGGCAAGCATAATGTTCGCGAACCGGGGAGGACACCAGGCGCGCCGTGACGATGTCATGGCGCAGCAACCACCTTATCGCTTCGTTCAACCGCGTCACAGCGGTCAACACCTGCGGGAGTCATCCCGCTTTTCCAACCTATGGAGTACATGCGCATGTCGAACAAACTGATCAAACCGCTCACCCTCGCCGTCGGCGCCGCGTTTGTCGGTGCGGTTTCGCTGGCTTCGATCGCCCACGCGAGCAACAGCTTCCAGCTGAGCCAGATGAATTCCGGCTACCAGCTCGGTGACAAGGCCCCGGAAGGCAAGTGCGGCGAAGGCAAGTGCGGCGCCACCAAGGGCAAGAAGTGCTCGGAAATGCCGGACAAGGCTGCGAAGGACAAGTGCATGGCCGACGCGCATCCGAAGAAGACGGACGGCTCCTGTTCGGCCGACAAGAAGAAGGATGGATCCTGCTCGGCCGACAAGAAGAAAGACGGCTCGTGCTCTGGCGACAAGAAGAAGTCCGAAGGTTCCTGCTCGGGCAAGTAAGCAACAATCGTCATGCGTCCGTTACCCGCTAACGGCGCCGGACTTGGCCTGCGGCGGGCCCTTTGGGGCCCGCTGCAGGAAACTCCGGACGCGCCGATCGACTTCCTCGAAGTCGCACCCGAGAACTGGATCAACGTCGGCGGCCGGCTCGGCAAGGAGTTCCGTGCGTTCACCGAACGCCACGATTTCGTCTGCCACGGCCTGTCGCTGTCGCTCGGCGGCCCGGCTCCGCTGGACGAAACATTGCTGCACAAGATCCGCCGTTTTCTCGACGAGCACGGCGTGCTGTACTACAGCGAGCATCTGTCATTCTGCTCGGACGAAGGGCATCTGTACGATTTGATGCCGATCCCGTACACGCAGGAAAGCGTCGACTGGGTCGTGCCGCGCATCCAGCGCGCACAGGACATCCTCGGCCGCCGCATCGCCGTGGAAAACGTCTCGTGCTACGCCACACCCGGCGCGCAGATGAGCGAAGCCGATTTCACCAACGAAGTATTGCGTCGCGCCGATTGCGACCTGATGCTCGACGTCAACAACGTCTACGTCAACAGCGTCAATCATCGCTACGATGCGCGCGCGTTCATTCGCGCGATGCCGGCCGAACGCGTCGCCTACATGCACATGGCTGGGCATTGCAACGAAGAGCCCGACCTGATCGTCGACAGCCACGGCGCGCCGGTGATCGATCCGGTCTACGAGCTGCTCGATTGCGCCTATGCACACTGCGGCGTGAAAGCCACGCTGCTGGAACGTGATTTCAACATTCCGCCGCTGCCGGAACTGATCGTCGAACTCGATCGTATCCGCGCGATCCAGGCGCGGCACCCGACACAGGATGTGGCCCATGTCCGCCGCAGTGCCTGACCAGGAAATCGGCCGCTCGCGCCGGCTGCAATACCAATTCACCGCGCACATGCGCGATCCGCAGGCGAATGCCGCGCCGTCCGGCGTCGAAGACCGGCGCATGGCGATCTATCGCGACCTGGTGTTCAGCAACGTCGAGATGTTCATCTCCGGCAACTTCCCGGTACTGCGCACGTTGTACGACGACGCGGACTGGAATGTGCTGGTGCGCGCGTTTCTGCGCGAACACACCTGTCACACGCCGTTGTTCCCTGAGTTCGCGCGCGAATTCATCCGCTACCTCGAATACCGGCAACAGCAGGGCCGTGACGATCCGCCGTTCCTGCTCGAACTGGCGCACTACGAGTGGGCCGAACTGGCGCTGGCGCTCGACGAAAACGAGATCGATGCCGTCACGCACGATCCGCACGGCGATCCGGTCGACGGCGTGCCGGCGATGTCGCCGTTGCTGTGCGTGCTCGTCTATCGCTTTCCGGTGCATCGCGTCAATGCCGACTTCCGCCCGGACGAACCGGGCGCGGAACCGAGCGTGCTGCTGCTGGTACGCGGTCGCGACGACCGCGTGCGCTTCCACGAGATCAACGCGCTGAGCGCGCTGCTGATCGAACGACTGCAGCAGAATACACAAGCGACCGGGCGCGAATGCCTGCAGGAATTGCTCGCCGCGCACGGCACGCCGGACGACCCGGGGCTGCTCGAAGCCGGCATCGCGATGTTGCACGAGCTCAAGGCGCACGAAGCCATTCTTGGAACGGTGCGGGGAACTGGGCACAAGGATCGGTGAAAAGCGCGCAAGTCTGAGCGCTCTTCAGTTCACCGTCGCTTTTTCCGCATCCTGTCCGTTTCCCGTTCCCCGTTCCCCGTTCCCCGTTCCCCGTTCCCCGTTCCCCGTGTAAGGTTATCAGCGCCGTCTCGTCTAACCTGCGCACAACATCACCCGTGGGGAAAAAAACATGCCGTTCGACGCCATTTCAATCTGGGAATCGCTGACCAGCCGCCTGCGCGGCATCGGGCAATTGCTGCCACCGCTGATCCTGCGCCTGATCATGGGTTGGGAATTCTGGGAATCCGGCTTCGAGAAATTCCACGGCGAAAACTGGTTCACCGATATCCAGGACAAGTTCCCGTTCCCGTTCAGCAAGATTCCGGCCGACATCAGCTGGGCGATGGCGACCTATTTCGAAATCGGCGGCGCGGTGCTGCTGATCTTCGGCCTGTTCACGCGCTTTGCCGCATACAGCCTGCTGGTGCTCACGTTCGTCGCTACGGCTGCGGTGCATTGGCCGGACATGATCTCGATGTGGAGCGACCTGGCCAAGGGCTACGCGATCACCGACATGGGCCACGGCAATTTCAAACTGCCGTTGTTGTTCGTGGTGATGCTGCTGCCGATCATCTTCCAAGGACCCGGCAAGATCAGCCTCGACTATTTCGTCGCGCGCGCGTTCAAGGCCGACCCAATGCCGGAGCCGCTGGCCGACGCGTATGCCTGGTCGATCGCGTTCCTGGCGCTCGGCATTCCGTTCGCCATGCTGATCCCGATGGCCGGGCTCGCGCTGCTCATCGCCGCGCTCGCGCTGTTCCTGTTCGGCCGCTTCGCGCGCGCCTGAGCGCGGACCTCACGCGGCAATTGCAATGACCACCTTGCCGCGCGCGTGCCCCGCGGCAAGGTACTGCAGCGCTTCGATCGACTGTTCAAACGGAAATACGCGATCGATCACGGGCCGCAGCCTGCCGGCGTCGACCAGCGCGGCGATCGCCACGAGCTGATCGCCGCGCGATTCGGTCAGATAGCGGTAGTAGCGCCCGCCGTGCAGGCGCGCGCGCAATTCCATCGGCGCACCCATGCACCACATCGCGGCAGCCAGCGGCAGCGCGGCGCCGACCTGCGCGGCGAACTGCCAGTCCGGCGGACCGGCGACGCTGACCACGCTGCCGCCGCGCGTGAGCACCCCGAACGCATCGGCGGTCGCGCGTCCGCCGAGCGTGTCGAACACGATGTCGTAGCGCAGGTCGCGCGCCCGATAGTCCTCGCGGTCGTAGGCGATGACGACGTCGGCGCCGAGCTCGCGCACGAAATCCACGTTGCGCGCGCTGGTCGTGCTGACGACTCGCAGCTGCAGCACGTGCTTGGCGTACTGCACGGCAAAGCTGCCCAGTCCGCCGGAACCGGCATGGATCAGGATGCGCTGGCCCGGCACCGCGCGCGCACGGTCGACCAGACCTTGCACGGTGGTCAGCGCGACCAGCGGCAGCGACGCCGCTTGCATCGCATCGAGCGTGCGCGGCGCACGCGCGACGCACGCCGCATCCACCGCGGCGTATTGCGCGATGCTGCCCATGCGTGCACGTGTCATGCGCAGCATGACGCGCTCCCCGACTGCAAACCCGGATGCCTGCGCGCCGACCTGCTCGACGATACCGCAGCCGTCGAAGCCGATCGGCGACGGGAACTGCAAGCGCTGGATGCTGCGCAGCGCGCCGGCCACGATCTTGTAGTCGATCGGGTTGATCGCGGCCGCTTCGATGCGCACCAGCAGGTCGCAAGGACCGGGCGTCGGGATCGGCACCTCGTTGAAGCGCAATGCGCGATCCAGCGCACCGTAGCCGGTGATTTCCAGCCGCCGCATGGATGTTGCCGCATCGTCGCGCATGGGCATCGCAACCAGAAAACCCGCGCGCAGTCTACATTGAGATCGCGCCGTGCGCCGCGTATGCTCGCGCCATGTCGGATCAAGCGCAGCAATCGGAACAGCACCAGCCGCAAGGCAGCCCTGCGGCGCGGCACAAGTACGCCGAGCGCTTCCGCGGTTTCCTGCCGGTGGTGGTCGACATCGAGAGCGGGGGCTTCGACAGCGAGCGCGATGCGTTGCTCGAGATCGCCGCGGTCGTGATCCGCATGGACGAGCAAGGCATCGTGCATCCGGATCCGGTGGTGTCCACGCACGTGGTGCCGTTTCCCGGCGCGAACATCGATCCGCGTTCGCTCGAGATCACCGGCATCGATCCGACGCATCCGTTCCGCGCCGCGGTCGAGGAGCGCGAAGCGCTCGACCATATCTTCAAGCCGATCCGCAAGGCGCTCAAGCAGTTCGACTGCCAGCGCGCCGTGCTGGTCGGCCACAATGCCGCGTTCGACATCGCCTTTCTCAACGCCGCGATCCGCCGCACCGGACACAAGCGCAGCCCGTTCCATTTGTTCAGCTGCTTCGACACCGCGACACTCGGCGGCCTCGCCTACGGGCAGACCGTGCTCAGCCGTGCGGTGCAGGCGGCCGGGTTGGACTGGAATCCGAACGAGGCGCATTCGGCGGTGTACGACGCCGAGCGCACGGCCGCGCTGTTCTGCGATATCGTCAACCGGTGGAAGATGATGCTCGACTGCTGGAACGCGCGCCAGACCGACGCCGCGGCTTGAGTTTTCGCCGCGCGCATTCAACTCCGTAGCGAATGGTGCACGCGAGCCGAACACCAGGCGAGCATCCGGCACCGCGCTTTTCCAATACAATCGTGCCATGCCTATCTACGAATACGCCGCCAGCGCCAAGGGCTGCCCGCATTGCGAGGGCCACTTCGACATGCTGCAGAAAATGAGCGAGGACGCGCTCACGCACTGCCCGCAGTGCGGCGCCGCGATCGTGCGCGTGATCTCGGCGCCGAGCGTCGCCGTCGGCGGCGCGCACCTGCTCAAGGAAAGTCATGTCGCCAAGCACGGCTTCACGCAATATCGGCGCGCCGGCAAGGGCGTCTACGAAAAAACCGCGGGCAAGGGCCCGAAGTTCATCAGCGGCGACTGACTGTATACAAATCCACAAATCCGCAATGAGGACGACGTCATGCTGCGTTCGATTCCGTGCCTGCTCGCCGCGGTGCTCAGCCTGAGCGCTTGCCAGATGTCCACCGCCACGCATCCTGCGAGCCCGTCTGCCGCCGGCACGAGCGCCGCGACCGCGACGCGTTATCCGACGGCGCGCACGGTGAACCAGTTTGACGAGTATCACGGCACCCAGGTGGCCGACCCATACCGCTGGCTGGAGGATCTCGACACTGCCGAAGCGCGCGCCTGGATCGAAGCCGAAAACAAGGTCACGTTCGATCACCTGAGCAAGATCGCCGGTCGCGATGCGATCCGGCAGCGCCTGACCGAACTGTGGAACTACGAGCGCTACGGCTCGCCGGAGCATTACGGCAACCGCTATTTCTACACGCACAACGACGGTCTGCAGAACCAGCCGGTGCTGTTCGTGACCGAATCGTTCGACGCCGCGCCGCGCCTGCTGCTCGACCCGAACACCCTGAGCAAGGACGGCACGGTCGCGCTGAAAAGCTATGTCGTGAGCGATGACGGCAGGTACGTCGCGTACGGCCTTTCTTCCGGCGGCTCCGACTGGGAGGAGTGGCGCGTGCTCGACGTCGATGCCGGCAAGGACACCGACGACGTGCTCAAGTGGGTGAAGTTCTCGGCGGTGGCATGGCGCCGCGACGGCACCGGGTTCTTCTACAGCCGCTACGACGAACCGAAAGCCGGCAACGTGCTCAAGGTGGCGAACAAGTTCCAGAAGCTCTACTTCCACCGCCTCGGCACCAAGCAGAACGACGACCTGCTGATCCACGAGCAGAAGGACCAGCCGGAATGGATGTTCGGCGCGCAGGTCAGCGACGACGGGCGCTATCTCATCGTCAGCGTCAGCCGCAGCACCGAACCGAAAAACCTGGTGCTGTACCGCGACCTGGCGCAGCGCTACCAGAAGAGAGTCGACAACGAGGGCGCGGCCAAGGCCGCTGGCAAGCACGCCAAGAAACAACAGCAGCACTTCGAAGTGACGCCGATCAACACGCTGATCGGCGACTGGAACGCGAGCTACGAGTTCCTCGGCAACACCAAGGAGACGTTCTACTTCCTGACCGACCTGGATGCGCCGCGCTACCGCATCGTCGCGATCGACATCAACAAGCCGGACAAGGCGAACTGGAAGGAAATCGTGCCGCAAGGCCAGGACACGCTGCAGAGCGCGCGCATCGTCAACCACGAGATCGTCGCGACCTACATGAAGGACGCGCACAGCGACGTACAGCGCTTCGACCTGAAAGGCAAGGCGCTCGGCAAGATCGCCCTGCCCGGCCTGGGCACAGCGACGACGTTCACCGGACGCACGCGCGATGCCGAAACGTTCTATATCTATACCAGTTACACCGCGCCGCCGAGCGTGTTCCGCTACGACCTCAAGGCCGGCCACAACACGCTGCTGCGCGCACCCAAGGTCGCGTTCGACGCGAACCAGTTCGAGACGCGCCAGGTGTTTTACACCAGCAAGGACGGCACGCGCGTGCCGATGTTCATCACCGCCAAGAAAGGCGTGGCGCAGAACGGCGCCAATCCGACCATCCTGTACGGCTACGGCGGTTTCAACATCCCGCTGCAGCCGGCATTCTCGCCGGCCCTGATCGGATGGGTCGAGCGCGGCGGCGTGTATGCGGTGGCAAACCTGCGCGGCGGCGGCGAATACGGGCGCGACTGGCACGAAGCCGGCATGAAGCTGCGCAAGCAGAACGTGTTCGACGATTTCATCGCCGCGGCCGAGTACCTGATCAAAGAGAAGTATACTTCTCCACAAAAGCTTGCGATCCGCGGCGGCTCCAACGGCGGCCTGCTGGTCGCCGCAGCCGAACTGCAACGCCCCGACCTGTTCGCCGCCGCGATTCCCGCGGTCGGCGTGCTCGACATGCTGCGCTTCCGCGACTTCACGATCGGCAAGGCCTGGGAATCCGACTACGGCTCGGTCGAGAACGCCGACGACTTCAAGGCGATGTACGCCTATTCGCCGCTACACAACATCAAGAAGGGGGCGAATTATCCGGCGACGCTGATCATCACCGGCGACCACGACGACCGCGTGTTCCCCGCGCACAGCTTCAAGTACGCCGCCGCGCTGCAAGCCGCCGACCCGAACGGCAAACCGCAATTGATCCGCATCGAAACCCGAGCCGGTCACGGCCAAGGCAAGCCAACCGCGATGCAGATCGAGGAAGCCGCCGATGTATATGCATTCATCCTCGACGCCTTCTCCCATTAGATAACGCTGTCGCGCGCAGCGCGACGCCAACTCCCCTCTCCCACTGGGAGAGGGCAAGGGGTGAGGGTCGGGACGCGCGCAACGTTGAAACGCTGTCGCGCGCAGCGCGACGATCACTCCCCTCTCCCATCGGGAGAGGGCACACGGGGTGAAGGCCGGGGGTCGCGCAACCTGCAATCGCTGTCGCGCGAAGCGCGACGATCACTCCGTCTCCCTCGGGAGAGGGCACGGGTGACGGTCGGGGCTCGCGCAACATCCAATCGAAGCCGCGCAAAGCGACAATCACCCGCTGGCAAAACAGCGCAGACTTCCCGTTTTCCGTTCACCCTGAGCGTAGGCGCGAAGCGCCGGAGTCGAAGGGGCGCTTCGACTTCGCCTGCTCCGCAGGCTACGCCCTGTGCGAACGGATGAAGAGGAACCGAAGGCGCGCCAATCAGACGTTGTCGCATTTGCACGCCTTTTTCCGCTTTATTCCCAGACGGCGGAAGCAGCGGCGGCCTGGTTATTTGCCGCTACCATCGCCGCGCGCTACGCTCAGCGGCCGCGCGGCCCTTTCGTTCGTCGCGCCTTTCCTCCGCCGTCCCAACGCAACGAGGCTGCCATGATCTACAACAACATACTCGAAACCATCGGCCGCACACCGGTCGTGCGCATCAACCGGCTGGCGCCGCGCGGCATCGACATGTACGTCAAGGTCGAGGCATTCAATCCGATGGCGTCGGTCAAGGATCGACTCGCCGTCGCGATCATCCTCGACGCGGAAGCGAAGGGCACGCTCAAGCCCGGTCAGACCGTGGTCGAGGCGACATCCGGCAACACCGGCATCGCGCTCGCCATGGTGTGCGCGGCGAAGGGTTACCCGTTCGTCGCGTTCATGAGCGACTCGTTCTCGATCGAGCGGCGCAAGCTGATGCGCGGCCTCGGCGCGAAGGTGATCCTGATTCCGGCGGCGGAGCGCGCCACCGGCATGATCAAGCGCGCGGAAGACTACGCGAAGAAACACAACGCATTCCTCGCGCGCCAGTTCGAGAACGAGGCGAATCCCGCCTATCACCGCAACACCACCGGCCCGGAGATCCTGCAGGATTTCGCCGGCAAGCGCCTCGATTATTTCGTCACCGGCTGGGGCACCGGCGGCACCTTGACCGGCGCCGGCGAAATGATCCGCCTCGCGCGTCCCGACGTGAAGATCATCGCGACCGAACCCGAGGGTGCGTCGCTGCTGTCCGGCAAGGAATGGGCCCCGCACAAGATCCAGGGCTGGACGCCGAACCTGGTGCCCGCGGTGCTGAACAAGCAGGTCGCGCACCAGATCATTCCGGTCGGCGACGTGCTCGCGCGCGACACCGCGCGTGCGCTGTCCACACAGGAAGGCATCTTCTGCGGCATCTCCTCGGGCGGCACGTTTGCCGCCGCGCTCGAAGTGGCGAAGAAGGCGAAATCGGGCGACGTGATCCTGGCGATGCTGCCCGACACCGGCGAACGCTATCTGTCGACGTTCCTGTTCGAGGGGATCAACGAAGGTACGGATGTGGAGCTGGCCGACCTGTAGCCGTCATTCCGGCAGGGACTGCCGGAATCCAGACTGCAGGGATGCAACGAATGGCCATCCCGGCGATCTGCCGGGGTTTCGCTCAGCGTCGCCGGCGGCCGCGCGCGATGCCGTAGATGCTCACCGCCAGCCATGCCGCTTCCATCACGAACGCGGATAAGTTGAACGCGTACAACAGCGAAACCAGCAGCGCGAACGCGCCGAATGCGTTCATCAGTTGGTACGACAGCGCATCGCCACGCAGCCGGCCGGCTTGCAGCAGGAAGTACGCAATCAGGATGAACACCACGCCGAACAAGCCGGCGGCGTCGTACCATCTCATTTGCAACCGCCTCTGATCGCGCGCGTCGAGCACTGCGCATGCCGGGCGCACCGTTCGCCGATACTGCGGACGCCCTGGGTGCACTCTTCACGAGAGCGCGTCACTTGGCCTTGGCTCCGCGCTGTCGCAACGCCTCGAACAGCACCACACCGGTGGCGACCGACACGTTCAGGCTCTCGACGCTGCCGCGCATCGGGATGCGCGCGAGGAAATCGCACGATTCGCGCGTCAGGCGGCGCATGCCCTCGCCTTCGCTGCCCAGCACGATCGCGGTGTTGCCTTTCAGGTCCAGCGCGTACAGGTCCTGCGGCGCATCGTCGGCCAAGCCGACCAGCCAGACGCCGGCGTCCTTCAATCCTTTCAGCGTGCGCGCCAGATTGGTGACCGCAAAAAACGCGATGCGGTCGGCCGCGCCGGCAGATGCCTTGCGCACCGTCGGCGTTATGCCGGCGGCCTTGTCCTTCGGCACGATCACGGCAGTGACGCCGGCCGCTTCGGCGCTGCGCAGGCAGGCGCCGAGGTTGTGCGGGTCGGTCACTCCGTCGAGCACGAGCAGCAGGGTATCGTTTTGCGCATTTGCCACAAGTTGCAAAAGTTCGCTTTCGTTGCGCGGCGGCGGCGTCTTGTAGCGCGCCACCGCGCCCTGATGGCGCGCACCGCCGGTCATCTTGTCGAGAGCATCGCGTGGACGCGAATGCGGCTTGACGCCCGCATCGCGCGCACGCTCCGACAACTCCTTCAGCCGCGCATTGTGACTGTCGGCCTCGATATACAACTCGAGGATATTGGATGGATCGTGCGTCAGCGCCGCTTCGATCGAGTGGATGCCGAAGATCAGTTCACCAATACTCATCGCATGACTCTTTTGGAATGTCCCCGGCGCTTGCAACGAACGCTGCGAAGCCCCCGTTAGTGTCCTAGCCAAATGGACGTCATTTCCGCGCAAGCGGGAATCCACCTTGCTGTCCGGGATGCCAAAACGGCGGCCGCGCCAAGCAGGATCAAAATGGATTCCCGCTTGCGCGGGAATGACGGCAACAAAAAAACTCGGGCAGATTCTAGCCCTTCGACTTGCGGCGCGTCTCGACAACCTCTTGCTGCACCAATCTGAAATCGATCTTGCGATCCTCCAGACTGGCACGCAATACCTGCACGCGTACCGGGTCGCCGAGGCGGAACTTCAGTCCGCGCCGTTCGCCACTGAGCAGATGCCGCACCGGATCGAAATGGTAATAGTCGTTCGGCAGCTGCGTGATGTGCACCAGTCCGCTGACCTGCGATTGCGTCAATTCCACGAACAGTCCGAACGAAGTGACGCCGGAGACGATGCCGTCGAATTCGCTGCCGACGTGCTTTTCCATCCACGCACACTTGTAGCGTTCGTCGACGTCGCGCTCGGCTTCGTCGGCGCGGCGCTCGTTCTGCGAGCAATGCGTCGCGAGCGCCTGCATGTCACTGGCGCTGTAGACGTACTCGGACAGCTTGCCCTTGCCCAGCGCGTGGCGGATGGCGCGATGCACGAGCAGGTCGGGATAGCGCCGGATCGGCGAGGTGAAATGCGCGTAGGCTTCGAGCGCCAGGCCGAAGTGCCCCGAGTTCTGCGGGCTGTACACGGCCAGCGACTGCGAGCGCAGCAGCACCGACTGGATCAACCCCACATCGGGGCGGTCCTTTATCTTCTTCAGCAAGGCGGAAAAATCCCCCGGCTTCACTTCGCCGGCCGGCGGCAACTTCAGGCCGAATTCCTTGAGGAATTCGAGCAGATCCTCGTATTTCGACTCTGGCGGCGGCGCGTGCACGCGATACAGCGCCGGAATCTTGCGCTTGTCGAGGAACTTCGCCGCCTCGACGTTGGCCGCGATCATGCACTCCTCGATCAGCTTGTGCGCGTCGTTGCGCGGCTCGGCGCCGAGCTGCACCACTTCACCGGCCGCGCCGAGGCGGAACTTCACCTCGCGGCTGTCGAAGTCGATCGCACCGCGCTTCTGGCGCGCCTTGGCCAGGATCTTGTACAGCTGATGCAGGTGTTCCAGCTGCGGCAGCACGTCGGCCAGTTCCGCGCGCGCATCCGCATCGTTCTCGCCGAGCGCCTGCCACACGCGCGTGTAGGTCAGGCGCGCATGCGAGCGCATCACCGCGGCGCAGAACTTCGCGCTGGTCACCTCGCCGTCGTAGCCGACATGCATCTCGCACACCATGCACAGCCGTTCGACTTTCGGGTTGAGCGAGCAGATGCCGTTCGACAACGTCTCCGGCAGCATCGGCACGACGAAACCGGGAAAATATACCGAGGTGGCGCGGTTCTGCGCTTCCTCGTCCAGCGCGGTGCCGGGCCGCACGTAGTGCGACACGTCGGCGATCGCGACGATCAGGCGGAACCCACCCTGCACCGGTTCGGCAAACACGGCGTCGTCGAAGTCGCGCGCATCCTCGCCGTCGATCGTGACCAGCGGCACCTTACGCAGATCGACGCGGCCGGCGATCTCTTCCTTGGTCACCTGCGGCTCGACCACGTCCGCATCGCGCAACACCGATTCGGGCCATTCGTGCGGCAGGCCGTGGCTGGCGATCGCCATCTCCACGATCAGCGACGGCGTCAGCCGTTCGCCGAGCACGCTGATCACTTCACCGATCGGTCCGCGCTGCGCGTTCGGCGGCTGCGTGATCTCCGCAATCACGATCTGCCCGGAATGCGCGCCGCGCTCCTTGCCCGGCGGAATCAGGATGTCCTGGTGCAGGCGGCGATCGTCGGGTGCGACCAGCACGACGCCGTTGTCGACCACGATGCGCCCGACTAGGCGCGCCGCGCGACGCTCGAGCACCTCGGCAATCGCGCCTTGCTTGCGGCCACGGCGGTCGACGCCGACCAGGTTCAGCAACACGCGGTCGCCGTGCAGCACCTTGCGCATTTCGGCCGGGGAAATGTATACATCGTCGCCGCCTGCGTCCGGGCGCAGGAAGCCGAAGCCTTCGGCGTTCGCGATGATCGTGCCGGGAATGAGATCGAGTCGCGCGGCGACACCGTAGCCGCCGCGCCGGTTCTGCAGCAGCTGGCCGTCGCGCAGCATCGCGCCCAGGCGCTTGGTCAGCGCGTCGAAATCGCGCGGATGCGTCAGGTTCAATTCCTGCGCCAGCGCGCCCGCGGTCATCAGCTGGGCGCGATCGCCGAGGAACTTGAGAATCGCTTCGCGGCTCGGGATCGGGTGCTCGTAGCGCTCGGCTTCGCGTTCCGCGTGCGGATCACTCCGGCGCGCTGCAGGCTGCGCGGCGCCGCGCGACGATGGCGGCGCGGCAGGGGCAGGTTTGGCGCCGCGCGACGTGCGCGATGGCGGTGTCTGCTTGCGGCTCGGCAGCGGCGGCAAATCCGGCATCCAGCCGGGCCGCTTGGATGGCGCCTTGGCGCCGGATTTGATTGGTTTTTTGCTTCGATTAGCCATGGGTGTCCTTACCTCGAAGCGCGCAGCGTGGCGGACATTCCGCCGCGATGCAAGCGATCATTGACAACCTTCGCGGCGGACAGTATTGTTCGCGGCCCTGCGCTCTTGCGCAGCCTCGCACACCTGCCCAGGTGGCGGAATTGGTAGACGCACTAGTTTCAGGTACTAGCGGGTAAAACCGTGGAGGTTCGAGTCCTCTCCTGGGCACCATCGTTCGGTCCAGCGCCGATCAAGGCAACCACCGGAACATCAACGCCAGCCCCTGCGCCGCGGGGTGCAAGCGTTCCAGCGCGGCCCTTCTCGACGCCGCATCGCCCCTACTTGTCGCCGTCCTTCTTTTCCTTCGGACGGCGCAACAGCAGCGACGGATTCTCCTTGACCTTGGCCGCCGTTTCGCCGACGTCCGACACCACTTTCTTGGTTTGATCCTCGATCACCGAGAATTTCGCGATCACCTTCGGCAATTGCTCGAGCATGCTGGTGAGCGCGCCTTTCTCCGACGGGATTTCCGGGATCTGGCCCGCGGGTGTGGCGGCTACCAGCGTCTGTGCGTTGGCGCTGCTGCCACTGAGTTCGATGAAGTTGACGCCGGTGATGCCCTTGAGCTTCAGCGTGGCCTTGGTGTCGGTCTTGACCGGCGCGTCCTTGCGCAGTTTGACTTCGACCAGCACCCGATGCGGATCGGCCATGTCGATGTTCATTGCCCTGACCGACCCGACGTCGACGCCGAGAAACTTCACCGGATCGCCAATCGAAAGTCCGCTGACGGATTCGGCGAAATGGATGCGGTAGAGCACGTCGTCCTTGTTGCCGGTCCGGCTCAGCCAGACAAAGAAAAACGCCGCCGCGAGCGACAGCACGATCACGAACAATCCTTCGATGAAATAGTGCTTATCGGATTCCATGGCTCGAGTTCCTTGCGTTCATCGCTCCCTGCGCGCGCGGGCCGTGCAGGAAGTCGTGTATCCACGGATCGTGCGAGCGCGCCAGCTTGTCCACGGTGCCGATCGTGATCTTGCCATCCACCAGCACGGCGACGCGGTCGCATACGGTCAACAACGTGGTCAGGTCGTGAGTGACGATGACCACCGTTATCCCCAGTCCGCGGTTCAGTTGCACGATCAACTCGTCGATGCCGGCGGCGGTGAGCGGATCGAGATCGGACGTGGGTTCGTCGAGGAACAGAATGCGTGGGTCGAGCGCCAGGGCGCGCGCCAACGCGGCTCGCTTGACCATGCCGCCGGAAAGTTGCGCGGGAAATTTCGCCGCGCTGTCCGCCGGCAGGCCGGTCAGCTCGATCTTCACGGCCGCGACATGCTCCTGCTCGGGAACCGGCAGATCGGTGTATTCGCGCATCGGCAACATCACGTTTTGCGCAACCGACAGCGACGAAAACAGCGCGCCCTGCTGGAACAACACGCCGATCAGCGCGGCTTTCTCGTCCGCGCCGATCGCGTCGATCGGTTTGCCGTCGACGAGGACCTCTCCGCTATCGGGCCGGCGCAGCCCGATCAGCGTCTTGAGCAGCACCGACTTGCCCGAACCCGAGCCTCCGGCGATACCCAGAACCTCGCCTGTTCGGACGTCCAGATCGACGCCGTCGTGCACGCGTTGAGCGCCGCAGCGGTTGACGATACCCCGCGCGGTCAGAATCGATTCCGAGTGCTTGGCGTGTTTCGCGCTCATAGCCCCAGCTTCTCGAACAATACCGAGAACAACGCGTCGAACACGATCACCAGGAAAATCGCCTTGACCACGGCGCGCGTGGTTTCGCGCCCGACGCTCTCGGCCGAACCGCGCACGCGCAAGCCGTGCATGCAGCCGACGCTGGCGATGAAGAACGCGAACACCGGCGCCTTGACCAGCCCCACGAACAGATCGCTCATGTCGACGGCGACACGCACGCGGTCGAGATACTGCGGCAGCGAAACCTGCAGCAGCGACTGCGCGATCATCGCCCCACCGAGCAGGCCCATCATGTCGGCGAAGAAGGTCAGCAGCGGCAGCGCGATGATCAAGCCGATCATGCGCGGAATGACCAGCAGCTCGAACGGTTGCAAGCCCATCGAATGCAGCGCATCGATTTCCTCGCGCGCCTTCATCACGCCGATCTCGGCAGTGAACGCCGAGCCCGAACGTCCGGCGACCATGATCGCGGTGATCAGCACGCCCATCTCGCGCAGCACCGACACCGCGATCAGGTTGATGGTGAAATCCTCGCCGCCGTACGGCCGCAATTGCGCCACGCTCTGGTAGCCGATGACCACGCTGATCATCACCGCCATCAGCGCGACGATCGGCAGCGCGCTGATCCCGGTTTCGGCGATCTGGCGCGAGACCGACGCCGGGCGCAGCACGGACGGATGCAGCAGCGCGTGGCCGAGCTCACTCACGGCGCGGCCGACGAAGGTGATGAGGTCGATCGCATCGCGCCAGGCGTCGTCGGCGCCCTTGCCGAGCTGGATCACGAGCTGGCGCCAGCGCGCAATCGCCGGCGGCTTTTTCAGCGCCTTGCGCTCGAGCCCGCCGATCAGTTCGAGCAACGCCTCGTGCGCGGGCTGGACCCCGGCGAGCTCCACCTGCTTGTCGCGCAGTTCGCACAGCAACATCGCACCCGGCGTGTCCAGGCCGCGCAGCTTGCTCAGATCGAGCACATGCGTTTTGCGTTGTTTGCGCCAGTGTTGCAACGCTTGCCTGGCCTGCGCGAGGGTGCGCAGTCCCAGCACGCCTTCGAACACCAGTCGATCGCCGTCTTCATCAATGGCCAGCGTCGGGGATGGCGATTTCACATGCGCTCCTTGCATGAGCAACTCCGCCGCACATTCGAACACAGCAGCGCGGTCCGCAAAGCATATTCCTTCGGGCAACGCTTGACGTGTCCGGCGCCGTGACTCAAGGACGTCCGGACATCATCCGTTCACAAACCGAGTTTCGAATCCGCCAGCCTCGCCCGCAGCGCAGGAAACGCCGCGTCGGCGCGGCAGTGGATGGTGCGAAGGAACTGCGCCGAGGACCGCACTTGACGGCCGCTCGGCGGCGCTGCCGCTTCAGCGAACGGCGTTGCGCAGCGCGGAACCCACCGATGCCGCATTCGTGCCGACGCGATCGATCGCGGAGAACAACTCCACCCAGGTGCAGCCGAACTCGCGGCACCAGTGTGCGATCTGCGCGGGATCGCCCACGTCGATCTGCTGGTTGATCAATACCCAACGGCGCTTGAGCGTATAGCGGCCGGAAATCTCGCGCACGACCCGGAAATCCATTTCCATGAGGTATTCCTCCCTGCCTGCACGACAAGCAGCATGGCGCGTGCCAATCGAAAAGGCCGTGCGTGCGCAGCGCAGCGGCCGCGGCCGCCGCGCGAGGTTGCAAAAAAACTGAACGGTCGCCCAATCGATTTGCGGAATGCAACCTGGGCTGAACGGGTCGCGGGCGGCGTCAGTCGCTGGCGTCGGCAATCGTCGCGCCGATTGAATCTTGCGCGCGTCGAGGCACCGCGTGTGTGCGTTGACGCAACTGCCGCGTCTGGCGCCAGATCATGTGGGCGCGCAGGTTCTCATGCGCGCTGGCTGCAGCCGCCATGCGATAGCGGCCAAACCGTTCGCGCGATACGCTTCCCAAATAAACCAACAATAGCTGCTCATCCGGCTGTCTGTCTCCGCAGAAAGCGAGGAACTCGCACCATAATTTATCGTCGGTCCATGACATGGCCACAGTGTGGTCCCACCGCGATGAACGCCCGATGGCTGCAGCCGCGCGGAACTGAATGCCGGCGTAGCGCGCACAACCGTCGGGGAACGCGTCAGGCTCGCGACACGTGTTCGTTGCCCGCCACGAACCATCGCCAGGGATGCTCCACCGCGCGGCTGATGCCGATGCGGCGATGACCGGTGCGATCTGACGGCGGTTGCATGCCATCGCTCACCACGGCGAAGGCCGCCGTGCCGCTGTACAATGCGATGCCGTCATCGCTGCCACTGATTCCCAGCGCCTGGGTCAGACGCCCCGGACCGCTGCACAGATCGCGTTCGCGGCGCGCCGCGGGCCGCGCGGCCTGCATCCGCGCCAGGCCGGTCAACGGCTGCAGCGCACGCAACAGCACGCCCGAACCCTCGCCTTCGCCGCAGACGGTATTGCAACACCAGTGCATGCCGTAGGTGAAATAGACGTACATGTGTCCGGGCGGACCGAACATGGTCGCGTTGCGCTTGGTCTTGCCGCGATAGCTGTGTGCCGCGGGATCGATTCCGCCACAGTACGCCTCGACCTCGACGATGCGGCCGCTGCGACCATCGCGCGCCAGCAGGATCTTGTTGAGCAGTTCCGGCGCGACCGCGCGTGCGTCGCGCCGATAAAACGCTTGCGGCAGCAGTCGCAATCCCGGTTCGAGCGCGATCGGTCGCGCGGCGGACTTGCGCGGCGCAACGCCGCCCGTGCCCGCGACGGGCTTCGCATCGGAACGCTTCATGCGCGAATTCTAGCGTGCGCTCGCAACGTTGCCCAACAAGGGATGAGGGCTCAGCGGCGCGCCGCCGACGCATGCGGCCGCACGACGCTCGCCGCCGCGGCGCGCCGCAATGAATCGCCCAGTTCGTTCAGTCGCGTGGTCATGTGCATCGAACTGACGCTGCTCTGTCCCGATTCGCGCACCGCCGCCAGGGCGATGTCGATCAGTTCGAGCAAGGCGTCGTGTTGCACTCGCAGTTGTCTTGCCAGTTCGCTAGCGGTTGCATCGGCCATATCGACCTCCGTTGTCGACGACTGCGGCATGAATAGCACCTGCCGGCTTAATCGAGCGGCAACGGCGCGCCTGGCGAGCGCGCAGATAGTTTACCGGCGCAAGACGGCCGTCCTTGGCCGCTGGTACTCCTGTTGGCGTTGCGCGGTACTCACGTACGGCATTTCGTGGGTTGGGATGGTAACCGAGGGGAACTCAGTCACTTGCGCCGGCAACTTCCCGGCGCCAGCAAAGACTAGGCGGCGTGCGTCGCGTGGATTGAGATTTCGCAAACGGTGTCGTCGCGCTGCGCGGACGACGATGCCAGGCGTCGCTTTTGGATCGATATTGGAGTCAACCAAACCGTCGCTCGCGCCAGCGCAGCAGTACACACGCGCAGACGATCAACGCGCTGGCACATGGCAGCAGCGCCGCGGCCGAACCCAATGTATACAATGTCAAGGCACTGTACGCGCTCCACGCGAACGGCAGCAGCAGTAGCCAGGACGACGAGCCGCGCAGCGCGAGCAGCGCGCCAAGCGTCGCCAGCACGGTCGGGTCGGGCATGAAGCCGAACACTTCGGTTTGCGCGAGCGGCCGACCCAGTGCCAGCAACGCCAACGGCAGCGCGACGACCGCTGCCGCGCACAACGCCGCGCCGGCGCGCACGCGAGTCCGTGCCGCGACGAGGACACCCGAGCGCAGGCCCACGGCCGCCTGCCCGACGAGCGCGGCCGCCTGCAGGGCAAATGCGACGGCGAAGAAATTGCCGAACGTGTGGATGGTCGCGTAGCTGCGGTGGAAGTAGCGCCAGGCGCAGAGCAGCCATGCCGCAGCCAGTAGCAGCAGCGCCGCGCGGCGCGAACGCGCGTTCGAGCGCAACACCAGTGCGCTCACTGCGAGGCCGGCCAGCAGAGCCGGCGCCTGATACGGCCAGACGCGCAGGTTTTCCAGTTCGAACAGGCGCCAGTAGACAGCGGGCGAGAACATCAGGAAATCCGCCAGCGAGTACGTCCACCATTCCGGCATCAGAACGATTCCACATACGTGATCATGCGCTGGCGCATTGCTGCATCCGGCAACACGCCGCTTGCGGCAGCCACATTTTCGCGTGCATGCGCGGGATTGCCGGTGGCGGGAATGGCGCAGGTCACGGAGGGGTGCGAGACGATGAACTTGAGCAGGAACTGCGCCCAGGATGTACAGCCGACCTCGCCCGCCCACGGCGGCAATGGCCGTTGCGCGAAGCGCGCGATCAACGCGCCGCGCTGGAACGGCCGGTTGCAGATCACGGCGATGCCGCGCTCGCGCGCCATCGGCAGCAGGCGCTGCTCGAGCTCGCGATCGGCGATGTTGTAGGTTACCTGGATGAAATCGAGCGGCTGCGTTTGCACCAGGCGCTCGATCTCACTCGTGCGGCGGCCTTCCGACGTGGTGACGCCGACGTAGCGCAGGTGCCCGTCGGCCTTCATCGCGAACAACGTCGGCAAGTGTTCCTGCCAGTCGTCGAGATTGTGGACCTGCAACAGGTCGAAGCGCGCGATGCCCCAGCGGCGTGTCGTTTCGGCGATCTGCGCGATGCCGTCGGCGCGCGAGGAGCTCCATACCTTGTCCGCGGCGAACACCGTCTTGGGAAAGCCGAGCGCACGCAATGCATGGCCGATCGTGGCTTGCGAAGACCCGTACATCGGCGACGAATCGATCACGCGGCCGCCGGCCTCGGCGAATGCGCGCACGACCTCAGTGCAGCGCTGCAACGCCTGCTCGTCGTCGCCGACGTTGAACGTGACCCAGCTGCCGAGACCGATCGGACAAACACGCTCGCCGCTGGAGGGAATGGTGCGCTCGTTGCGTGGCGTCGACTGTGCGCACAACGGCAACGACGCCGACACGGCAGCGGCCGCCACGGCGCCCAACGCGCGTCGGCGTTGCCGCTGCCACGGCGACAGCGCTGCAATGGAAATCGTGGCCGAGTTGACCGCCATGCCCATCCAGTTCGGATTGCGCATTCGATTGCCGCATCTTCGAGCGGCCGGACGCGAGCATACAAGCGGTTTGCGGCCAGGCGACCGCCACTCTCGGCAAACGGTTGATGGGTAGCCAGCGCGCCGGCGATGCAGCGCGGTCGGAGAATGCCGGAGGATCAGGCGGCGACGGCGGCGTCCAGTTCGCGCAGCTCGCGGTGCAGTCGGATTGCCTTGCGGTTGAGCACGAGCTTTTCCAGGCGCAGCTGGGTCAGGCGCGGATCGTCCAGCACGTGCGAGGACTGCAGCATCTGGATCATCTCGTCCAGTTGTCCGGCCTCTTCATGGGCCAGTCTCAATTCCGCGACGAGTCCGGTGCGCTTCACGGTGTCCATGTTGTCTCTCTCCTCCGGTAAAACCGCCGATCCTTCGGCGGCACGATTTGCCGCACAGGGCAAAGCAAGCCGCGCGCCAAACGCATTACTGCATGCAAGTCGTTGTCGGTCAACCGCTGACGCGCTGACGGCGCGTGCGCGCCGCAGCAGGCTTCGTGCAATTCGCCGCCGAGCGCGCGTGCGCACTGCGAACTGCGCGTCGCAGCCGAGCGCGCTGCGGCGACTCCGACCGATGCGGTGCACAGCCGCGCGCGCAGCGGCATTCGCGAGTCACTTGCGCGAAAAAAACCACAGCGCGATCACGCGTCCATCCGGCGCCGAGCCCACCGTGCCGCTTTCCTGATCGAACTGCAACGCGGTCCACCACGGCGTCTGCCGCATGCTGCCGAGCGCCTGCTGGATATCGCGCATGTCGGCATCCAGGTTTCCGCCGACGCGCCCGGCGACCTGCAGCTCGCACAAGTCCTGGCGGCAATCGACGTACGGGATTTCGAAACGCTCGCCGAACAGCCCCGTGATGTGGCCGCGCAACGCCGCGCTGGCGTGCGGTCCCCACTCGGCATCGACCGGCTCGGCCTGCACCGCGGCGTGGAAATTTACCGTGGCCGGGGCGAATACCTGGTTCGGATCGTCCGCAATGAACGGCAAGAACAGTTCGCCGGCGGGACGCGGCGTTTCCGGTGCAGCGGCATTGGGCTCCTCGGCATGCGTCACGGCGCGTTCCGAAGTCGCGGCGGCGCGCTGCGGTGTGCCGGCATTTGCGCTGTTCGCAGCATGGGTCTGCGTGGAGCGATTGCCGCTGCTCGCGCGAATCGCTCCGGCGGCGCCATGCGCAGCGGAGTCACTACTCGCAACGCCACCAGGCGCGAGATCCGATTGCGTCGATGCCGCGTGCAGCGCCACGCCGGCGCGCGCCACGCCGACGCCGGCATCGGGCCGCTGCCAGATGGCGATTCCGAGCAAGATCAGCACGAAGCAGCCGATGACGATGGCTCGCATGCCGGGATTCTAGCGGATCGTCCGAGCATCGCGGCAAGGCGAGCGGCGGCATGATCTGAAGTTGCGCGCATGGATACGCTCGGCAGCAAAGGTTGCTTGACGCGCAGCGACAAGAGGCAACGGAACGGCTCAGTCCGCTAGCGCGAACGACGCGATCGATACGCTGGCGCACGGACTTCGCGGCAAGGTATCTTTAAGCCGTTCGAGCGGGGGAATCCATGCTTTGGTACGTGAAGCAATTCGCGCAGGGTGCAGTGCGACTGCGTCCAGCTGGCACTACTGCGGAGTTCCTGGAAGTATTCGATGCATTCGCGAGCACGCATCGCGGCGCATTCGTGTGCGAGTCGCTGCGTCCAGGTAGCGCAGCCACGATCCATCTGTCGCCTGCCGCCGAAGAATTCGCGCTGATGATCCGCGCGCAAGCAAGTGCGCCGCCGGCTCGCGACGAAGTTAAGTTCCTGTGCGGCAATCGTGCCGCGTGGCAACGGTGGCTCGAGAGCGCCGAGGAATCCGCCTGACGTTCGTCGGGATTTTCGACCGCTGGCGCTTTGCCGCTTGCAGCCCGGCTCGCCATGGCACGCGGCTTGCTCCGGATTTGGCGCGCATCCGCGCAACCGTTTCGGGAGTCCACGGGGAACATGCTGGCCAAAGTCTATGCGTTCGAACGGGAGGCGGCGCACTGCGCCGCGCACGAATCAGTCGCCACCACCGCGTTGCGCGCCGTCGTCGCCGCGAGCCGCGGCATCGCGGGAATCCGCTACGAGGAACTGACCGGATCCGACGATCCGCGCACGCTGTTTGCGCTGTTGTTTGCCGACTCCCGTCGCATGCAGCAATTCGACGATGCGATTGCCGCCGCGCTGCAGCTCAGCGGCGTTTGCGTCGGCATCGCTCAGGCTCCCGAACTTGGTGCCGCGCCTGGCGCAGCGCTGCCGCAAGGCGCGGGTTGAATACCGCGAAGATAGTGAATTTGGCGCCGACGTTCAGGCTTCTTCTTCCGCGCCGATCAGCGGTGGCCGCGGCATCTGCAGACCTTCGGTGAGCTGGACCTTCCTGATTCGCACGGCGTGCTGCACGAGCGCGGTTTCGATGCGCGCGTTGAATGCATTCATGGATTCGTTGTCGAGAAAGACCACCGCGATCATCGGCGCAGGATTGTTCGCCTCGGTCAGCTCCTCGAAACTGATGCCGCGCTGGCCCTTCGCTGCCATGGCGATCGCGATGACGGCGTCGGTGGACACGCGCCGCTGCGCATCGAGTGCATTGGTCGCTTGCAGCCGTTCGAACGTGTAGATCAGGCCCGGCATGTACCTCGTGCCCCCATAGGCTGGCCTTAGCGACGCAAGGGCCGTACCAAGCGAGGTCCGGGATGCAGCGCGGTCGATCGACGATGCCTTCGTGCAAATCGCGAGGCTGTGACGGTCAAGATTGCAGAATGCGACGGAAACTTGCCGCCGGGACCGACGAGTGACGCTGGCAGGCAGTGCTTCATTCAGCGCAAACGCAACTCCCACGCCCGATGGATGCGTGGGCTACGCGCGAAATCGAACGGGATGGTGCCGGCGGAGATGTCGCGCATCGAAAACTGCGGCAGTGCCGCCTCGTCCAGCTTGAAGCGCCGGAAGTTGTTCGAGAACAGGATCAAGCCGCCGGGCAGCAGACGCTGACCGCACAGACCGAGCAGGCGCGCATGGTCGCGCTGCACGTCGAAATCCTCGGCGCGTTTGGAATTGGAAAACGTCGGCGGGTCGACGAAGATCAGGTCGAACATGGCCGAATGCGTTTCGAGGTAGCTCATCGCATCGGCCCACACCAGCTTGTGCTGCGCCTGGTCGAACCCGTTCAAGGCGAGATTGCGCGCGGCCCAATCCAGATACGTCTGCGACAGGTCGACGCTGGTCGTCTCGCTGGCGCCGCCGGCGGCGGCATACACGCTCACGCTGCCGGTATAGCAAAACAGATTGAGAAAGCGCTTGCCGCGCGCCAGTTCGCGCACACGCGCACGCAGCGGCCGGTGATCGAGGAACAAGCCGGTGTCCAGATAATCGGTGAGGTTGACCAGGAAGCGCAGGCCGCCCTCGCCGACTTCGATGAATTCGCCGCGTTCGTCCATCCGGCCGTACTTCTCGCCGCCCTTGCCGCGGCTGCGCGTCTTGACCGCGATGTCGGCGCGCGCGACGCCGAGCACTTCGCCGGCGACGCGCACGGTTTCGCGCAGGCGCGTGCGCGCGAGGTTTTCGTCGATGCTCGCCGGCGCCTGGTATTCCTGGATGTGCAGGCGATCGGCGTAGATGTCGACGGCCGCGGCGTACTCCGGCAGGTCTGCGTCGTACACGCGCCAGCATTCGATCCCTTCGCGCTGCGCGCGCTTGCGCAGATGCTTGTAGTTCTTCTCGATGCGGTTGCGCAGCATCTGCGCGCCGGCCGACAGCGGCTTGCGCACGTGCTCGGAGGCCTCGCGCGGCGTCAGATCGAAGTTCAGCAGCACGCATTCGAGCGCGCCGTTGTACAGCCGGTATCTCTTCTCGGCGTGCAGGCCGAGCGCACGCGCCAGGCGCTCGTCCGAAGTGATCACGCTGGCGTGCCAGCCGGGGAATTCCTGCTTGAGCTTGTCGCCGAGCAACCGGTACAACGCCAGCATGTCGGCTTCGGCGCCCATCCGCTCGCCGTACGGCGGGTTGCAGATCACCAGTCCCGGCGCACTCAACTCGTGCGGCCGGTGCAGATGTTCCAGCGACTGTCGGCCGAGCTGCATGAAGCCGGACAGTTGCGCGAACTGCGCGTTGTGGCGCGCTTCGTTCAGCACCGTCGCGTCGTGGTCGAAACCGAAGAACACCGGGCGCAACGCCTGCAGTCCCGCACTAGCGCGCACTTGCGCCGCGTCATGCAGCGTTTTCCACAATGCCGCATCGTGCCCGCGCCAGCCGGCGAAGCCCCAGCGCTCGCGGCGCAGGCCGGGTGCGACGTCGCCGGCCATCAGCGCGGCCTCCAGCAACAGCGTGCCGGAGCCGCACATCGGATCGACCAGTCCGCCGCCGCCGGCATACACCTGCGGCCAGCCCGCACGCAGCAGCATCGCCGCGGCCAGGTTCTCCTTCAGCGGCGCGATGCCGCGCCCCTGGCGATAGCCGCGCTGATGCAGCGGCGCGCCGGACAAGTCGATGCTCAAGATCGCCTTGCCCTTGCGCAGCGCCAGATGCACGCGCAGATCCGGCTGCTGTGTATCGACGTCGGGGCGTTGTCCGGTCGCGTCGCGGAACTGGTCGACGATCGCATCTTTGACGCGCAGCGCGGCGTATTGGCTGTGCGTGATGCCGGGCGTGCTGCCGACCGCATCGACCGCGAACGTCGCATCGCCGGACAAATGTTCGGCCCACGCGACCGCGCACGCGCCGGCGTACAGCGCATCGCCGTCGTCGACGTCGAACGTGTGCACCGGCAACAGCACGCGGCTGGCCAGGCGCGACCACAGGCAGGCGCGATAGCCGGCCTCGAGTTCGCCGCGAAAATGCACGCCGGCGAGCGCCTCGCGCACCCCGCTCGCGCCGAGCGCGTTCAACTCGTCGACCAGCAGGTATTCGAGGCCTTTCGGACAACTGGCGAAAAAATCCCGCATGATTTACCCAATCAGGAAATACTGCACATCCATGTGCAGAATTCGTGCGGCGACTCCGGCACATGTCCGGACTCGCCTTCCGTCAAGCCAACAAAAAATGCGGGCTTGACGCCAGCCCCTCCTTGGGCTGGATCTGTGGAGGATCCGCACGGACAACGCGGCGCTCAACCGCAAAGCCCCTTCAGGAACAGGCCGAACTGCTGCGCCACGAAGTCCACATGCGCGCTCAGGCGATGATCGTCGCGCAACAGCGTGATCGCGTCGCCGCGCGCGCGCGCGAACGCGATTGCGTCGTCGACCGGGCACAACTCGTCGTCCCAGCCGTGCACCAGCGCGGTCGGCACGCGCGCGGCATCGAACTGGCGCGCGTAGTCGGGGATGCGCAGCGGCAGCGCGATCAGGAACAAGCCGATGCAGGCGACGTCGAGCGAGGCCAGGCCGGAGCTGAAGGCACCCATGCTCGATCCAGCCAGGATTGCCGGAGCACCGGCAGGCACCTGCTGCACCACGCGCGCGATGCGCTCGTCGATGCGGCGTACGTCGCGGCTCGCGTCGAGGTCGCGGAAATCCGGGCGCACGTGGCGCAGGCCGAATTCATCCGCCACCTTGGCCATCGCGCTGACCTTGGTCGCATCCGGTCCGCTGTCGAGGCCGTGCGAAAGAACGATGAAGGGTTTCATGCGCGGATTATCGCACGGCATTGGCGCGCATCCGGGCACATGCGAAACTGCACGCGCCGCTCGCCACTGCTTTCATGCATCCTCATGCCGCTCGATTTGCCCAATCCGCTGTCCATCCACGACTGGCCGCTGCCTTACGAGGCAAAGCTGGACTCGCGCAGCGTCGATGCGATCGACCTGGTGGTGATCCACTGCACCGAACTGCCGGACATGGCGATGACGCGCGAATTCGGCGAACGCGTGCGCTACCTGGAAAAAGGCACTGGCAACAGCGGGCACTACTACATCGACCGCGACGGCAGCGTGCACCGCTTCGTCGCCGACACGCGCGTTGCGAACCACACGTTTGGCTACAACACGCGCTCGATCGGCATCGAGTTGTCGAACATCGGGCGCTATCCGAACTGGAACGACAGCAAGCATCAGGCGTTTACCGTGCCGTACACGCCGGCGCAAATCGACGCCTTGCTTGCGCTGTTGCGCCAGTTGCGCCACGCGCTGCCGAACCTGAAATACGTCGCCGGGCACGAGGATCTCGACCGCCGCCTGGAACCGGCCAGCGACGATCCGTCGATCATGTTGCCGCGCCGGCAGGATCCCGGACCGCTGTTTCCGTGGGATCGCATCGTGCCCGCGGCCGGACTCGAACGATTGCATCCGTCGTAACGGTACAATTCGCCACCGCGCGGAGATAAGAACTTGTCCAGTCCCATCGTCGGCGAACTGATCGACCTGCTGCAGCTCGAACGCATCGAGGAAAACCTGTTCCGTGGCCAAAGCCGCGACATCGGCACACGCTACGTGTTCGGCGGTCAGGTGCTCGGCCAGGCCTTGTCGGCGGCGCAGCGCACGGTCGACCCGGAGCGCGCCGTGCACTCGCTGCATGCCTACTTCCTGCGCGCCGGCGATATCGAAGCGCCGATCGTCTACGACGTGGATCGTGCGCGCGACGGCAAGAGCTTCTCGGTACGACGCGTGGTCGCGATCCAGCACGGGCAGCCGATCTTCAATTTTTCCGCTTCGTTCCAGATCGCCGAGCCGGGTGTGGAGCACCAGCTGAGCATGCCCGAAGTGCCGCGTCCGGAAGACCTGGCGCCCCCGGAGCCGTTGCCGCCGGAAGAATTGGCCAAGATCCCGGTCAAGCTGCAGCGCTGGCTGGGACGCAAGGGACCGTTCGAATTCCGGCACGTATATCCGCGCAACGAGCTCAAGCCGGCGAAGCGGCCGCCGTTCCAGCAGATCTGGTTCAAACTGATCGACCGCGCGCCGGACGATGCGACGCTGCATCGCGCGATGCTCGCGTATGCGTCGGACTTTCATCTGATCGGCACCGCCACGCTGCCGCACGGTATCTCCTATCTGCAAAGCAACGTGCAGATGGCGAGCCTGGACCACGCGCTGTGGTTCCACCGCCCGTTCCGCGTCGACGAGTGGCTGCTGTACGCGTGCGACAGCCCGAGCGCACAAGGCGCGCGCGGCCTGACCCGCGGCATGATCTTCACCCGCGACGGCACGTTGGTCGCGTCGACCGCACAGGAAGGCATGATCCGCATCCTGCCGGAAACGTAGATTTTGTTGGCAGAGGAGTATGCTTTTGCCGCAACCTTGCGACTGCCTCGCCTCTTGAGCGGAGCCCCCTTGAGTCAAGGGGGCGGCTGCGCGGCAGCGCAGCGGGGTTGTGGCTAATACCGCGCGTCGTCGAAGCCGGTCAACACACAACGCAAGAGAATCGACCCGTAATGAGGCAAATTTATACTTCTCCACGTGTGGAAAATGTCGAACGCGTCGTGACGATGCTCGCCGACGCCGGCATCGAGACCAGCGTGACGAATCGGCGCAGCTGGGGCGGCACCGATTTCAAGCGGCCGAGCTACAGCGCGAAGCAGGACCCGGACAGCTGGCCGCAGGTATGGATCGTCAAGGCCGAGGATCAGCCGCGCGCGCGCGCATTGATGCGCGAGGCCGGCATTGAGCCGGCCGTGCGCCATGCGGCCGAGCTGGCATTGGCCCGCGGCAGCGCGCCGCCGCGGCATAGCTCGTTCGCGATGTACCTGCGCCTGATCCTGCTCGCCACGATCGCTCTGATCGTACTGTTGCGCTCGTATGGCGTGTTCTGAATTCCGCGCGGCGTGACCGCCGTTGCAGCATTTTTGGGCAGGAATTGATAACGTTGTCATTGCGGGCTACACTCGGCGCCGCACAAGTAGAACCAAGCCGCGCGGATTCCTAAAAAGCAGCGGCACCCGGCGGGGCTGACGCCGGCGATTTTCCGGTTGGAGCACAACGACGGACGCCCTCGTGCGAGAGGCGTCCAAGTGCTGTTTCATTCCAACAACCGGGAGGTTTTAACGATGTCTGGGAATCCGAAACTGCTTTCGCTCAGCAGCGCACTCGCCGCTGCATTGTCATCCTGTTTCGTGCCGACGCTCGTTGCGGCACAGCCAACCCTAGTGGCGCAGCAAACCGCGCAGACGCTCGCCCGCCTTGCATCCACCGCGGCCGATTGCGCCGGCGCGTGGAACGCTTCCACCGCGTACGTCGGCGGCAACGTTGTCAGCCGCAACGGCGTGAACTACAAGGCCAACTGGTGGACGCAAGGGAACGATCCGGCCACCAACAACGGTCCCAGTGGCAGCGGCCAGCCGTGGACTTCGCAAGGCGCGTGCGGCACGACGCCGACCCCCACCCCTACTCCGACACCAACACCCACGCCGACGCCAACCCCGACGCCGACACCGTCGCCTTCTCCGGGTTGCGATGCGGCATGGAACGCGAGCACGGCATATAACGGCGGCGCGCTCGTCAGCCGCAACGGCGTGAACTACAAAGCGAACTGGTGGACACAGGGCAATGACCCTGCGACCAACAACGGTCCCAGCGGCAGCGGTCAGCCGTGGACGTCGATCGGCAGTTGCAACGCGCCGACGCCGACGCCGACACCAACACCCACGCCGACGCCCACACCAACGCCAACGCCGTCGCCCGGCATTCTGTTCAGTCCGTACAAAGACATCACGATCAACATGAACTGGAACACGGACGCGATGCAGACCGCGGTCGAGGGCTCTGCGATCCCGGTGGTCGGCTCCGGCAGCCTGGTGTCCAACTACGTGCCGAACCTCGGCGGCATCACGCTCGCGTTCGCGACCGGCGAGTGCGGCGCGGAAAACTGGGGCGGCGTGCCGCGCACCGGTTTCGCCGCGGCAAACATCAATGCCCTGTCGAGCGCCGGCGTGAACTACGTCGTATCCACCGGCGGCGCGGCGGGTTCGTTCACCTGCTCGACCCAGTCGGGCATGACCACGTTCATCAACACCTACAACTCGGCGCATCTGGTCGGCATCGATTTCGACATCGAAGGCGGTCAGACGGCGAGCGACATCAGCAATCTGGTGACGCAGGTCAAGAGTGCAGAGAGTACCTTCCCGAATCTGCGCTTCTCGTTCACGCTAGCGACGTTGGCGTCGTCCGACGGCAGCTTCGGCGGCGTCAACTCACTCGGCGACTCGGTGATCAAGGCAATCCTCGCCAAGGGCCTGCAGCATTACACGATCAACCTGATGGTGATGGACTTCGGCGGCGCTTCGCCGGGCGTGTGCGTGGTGCAGAACGGCCAATGCCAGATGGGCCAGTCGGCGATCCAGGCGGCGACCAACCTGCAGCACACCTACGGCATCACGCCGAGCCACATCGAGCTGACGCCGATGATCGGCGTGAACGACGTGTCGAGCGAGATCTTCACGATCGCGGATGTCGACACGATCACCAGCTACGCGGCGTCGCACGGCTTCGTCGGCCTGCACTTCTGGTCGCTGGACCGCGACACGCCGTGCAACCAGACGACCGCCTCGGCGACGTGCAACTCGCAGCCGAGCACCACGCCGTTGCAATACACCAAGCGCTTCCTGAGCGATCTCGGTCGCTGAGCGAAACGCGAGTTGAAATGACGAAAGGCCGGCGCAATGCCGGCCTTTTTTTCTGCTCGGGCGAGCGCTTCGTCGAGATGCCGGAAATCGTCGTTCCCGCGAAATCGGGAAGTCTGGGTGCCAACAGCAAAATCAAAATGGATTCCCGCGTGACCAGCTCCGCTGTTGACGAGCGTCTCGCGGAAATGACGGCACGTTCTTTGGACGGCTCGCTTTTTTTTGCTCGATCAAGAACGCACACTTTCGCCGCAGCTACGAATTCGCGATCTGATTCGTCGTTGCCTGACAATAGCGGTTCTGGCGCATCCACTTGGTCGCGATCCACTTCTCGCCCTTCAGCACCGGTGTGCCGCCGTGCAGGGTCATCGCGTCGATCTGGTTGCGGCTGTTGCAGTATTCGAAGTACACCGCGCCGCCCTTTTTCGGACCGACCTGCAGATGCAGTTCCGGGAAGATCGTGGCGCCGCCGTCGGCGACGTCGTTGAGGTAGATCACCAGGCTCGACACGCGCTGACCGCCGTTGGCCAGGTGCGGCTGGCTGCCCGGTTCGTCCGGCTTGAAGAAATCGTAGTGCGGCGTGTACTGGCCGCCGGTGCGGTAATGCAGGATCTGCAGGCCCTCGCCGTTTTCCACCGGCATGTTCATCAGCGCCGCGATGCGATGGTCAAGCTTGGCGACGAACGGATCGGCATTGAGATGGAAGAACGTGCCTTCGCTGTTGCGCGCCTCGATCACCGCGTCCTTGCCGTCGGTCGGATCGACCGTGGTCGAGCGCGTGAGCCGGTCGCGCGAACGCTCGACCAGTTCGTCGCATTCGTCCAGGCTCAGCACGTCGTCGAGGAACACGACTACCGGGCGGTCCAGCCGCAGCGTGACGCGGACCTCGCGGTCCGGCGTGCGGATCAGGTTGCCAGGCGCAATGCGCGGGGTTTCGTACAGGTAGCCGGTCTGCAGCACCGGCGGCTTGCCCTGCGCGTAACCGAGCACGACCGCGGTGGCGTAGCCCGGATCGAAGCTCGCCTTGATCATGTCGGCGATCAGGGATTTCGGATCGCAGCCGAGCGCGAGGTTCTCCTGGATCCAGTCGCGCCACGCCGTTGGCAGGTGAGTCACGTTCATGCTGGGCCTTCCCGGTCTGACGGCACAGTTTAAACCGGCGGCAACGGCGCGTGAAAGCCGGGCGCCACGGCACGAGCACGCGGCCGCGGCCGCGCTAGAATGGGGTCATGAAGTCCGAGGTCATCAGGCTGTTCCAGACCTTGCCGCATGCGTGTGGTTACTACCTGCAGCGCACGGCGCAGAACCTGGTGATCGACCCCGCCTCGCCGCATCTTCCACAAATATACGATGTCGCGCTGGCCAAGGGCTATCGCCGCGCCGGCGGCCACGTCTATCGGCCGCATTGCCATGGCTGCCGCGCCTGCGTCGCGGCGCGCATCCCGGTCGCGCGCTTCCGGCCCGATCGCAGCCAGCGCCGCTGCATGCAGCGCAACGCGGACCTGGAACTGCGCGTCGAGCCGGCCGCGTTTCGCGCCGACTATTTCGCGCTCTACCAGCGCTACCTGGCGGCGCGTCACGCCGGCGGCGGCATGGACGATCCGGAGCCGGAGGATTTCTCGCGCTTCCTGTTCACCGGCTGGAGCCCGACGCGGTTCGTCGAGCTGCGCCTTGCGAACCGGTTGCTCGGCGTCGCGGTCACGGATTTCGCCAGCAGCGGCCTGTCCGCGGTGTACACGTTTTTCGATCCGGCCGAACGCGCGCGCGGCCTGGGCACGTACGCGATCCTGCGCCAGATCGAACTGGCGCGCGCGCACGGCGTGGCGCATCTGTACCTCGGCTTCTGGATCGCCGGGCATCCGAAGATGGACTACAAGGCGCGCTTCCGCCCGCTCGAACTGCTCGGCCCGGAAGGCTGGCAGGTCGCGAGCTGAGCTCCGCTTCGCGCCCGCAACGTTTTTCCGCGCTATGCTCCCTACCCCGCCTTTCGTACTTGCGAATCCGATGCGCCTTGCCTTCGCGTTGCTCCTGCTGCCCGCCGCCGGCGCGCTGGCGGCACCACCCGACGACACCTGGATGCGCGTGCTGCTCGATGGCCGCAAGATCGGCTCGATGCACACCACGCGCAGCGTGCGTGGCGAGCGCGTGATCACCGCGCAGACGATGACGGTCGAACTGGAGCGCGCCGGCGTGCGCGTCACGCTTGCGTCGAGCGAAACCGACACGGAAACGCGCGACGGCAAGCCGCTCGCGTTCGAGACACGCACGGCGATCTCCGGCATGGCCAGCACCGCGCGCGGCAGCGTGCGCGAGGACGGCAGGTTCGACGTGACCAGCGAAGTCGGCGGCCGGAAGCAGACGCGCGTGATCGACTGGCCACGCGATGCGCTGCTCGCCGAAGGCCAGCGCCTGGCGACACGCCGCGACAAACTCGAACCGGGCATGCACTTCGACGAACTCGCGTTCCAGGCCGAAAGTCTCGATGCGGTGCGGATCGAATCCACCGTCGGCGCCGACGAAAACGTCGAACTGCCCGAAGGCGATCGCGTGCTGACGCGCGTCGATCAGCGCATCCACCTGCCCGGCGCGCCGTCGAGCAGCGTGACCTGGGTCGACACCGAGCAGAACGTGCTCAAGATGACCATGCAACTGATGGGCTTCGACCTGAGCATGCTGGCCTGTTCGCGCAGTTGCGCGCAGGCGCCGAACCAGCCGGCCGACATCCTGCGCCATGCGATGGTGCAGGTACCCGAAGCGATTGGTCCGCAGGCGCTCGCGCACGGCGTCACGCTGCATCTGCGGCCGACCCGCGACGGCGAGCCGCTGCAATTCGCCAGCACCGACGAACAACGCGTCAAGCGCGGCGCCGACGACGTCGAACTCGTGATCGCGCCGCTGACCGACGATGCAAGGCCCGGGCGCGAGGACAAGCCGACGCCGGCGGACTCCAGGCCGAACGACTGGCTGCAGAGCGATGCGGCGGAAATCCGCAAGCTGGCGCTGGACGGCGCCGGCGATGCGCAGAGTCCGCGCGAGCGCATGCAGCGTCTGGAGGCGTTCGTGCGCCGCTACATCCGCACCAAGGATTTGAACGTCGGCTATGCCTCGGCACTGGAAGTGGCGCGCAAGCCGGAGGGCGACTGCACCGAGCACGCGGTGCTGCTCGCTGCGCTCGGCCGCGCGCTCGGCATCCCCACGCGCGTGGTCGACGGCCTTGCCTACACCGATCGCTACGCGGGCCTGGATCATGTGTTCGTGCCGCATGCCTGGGCCCAGGCGTATGTCGATGGCCGCTGGCAGAGCTTCGACGCGGCCTTGCAGGGTTTCGACGCCGGTCATATCGCGCTGTCGTTCGGCGACGGCGATCCGTGGCGTTTCTTCGCCGGTTTCGACACGCTTGGCCGCATGCGCATCGAAGCGGTCGCTCCGGCCATCACCAGTGACGGTGCACTGCGATCCGATTGAGGCGCCCGCGCGCGCACAAAGTGTGCGCGCCGTCACAGTTTCATGGCTGAGCCTGTCAGGATTGACAGTCGGCTGCGCACGCGCGTTGTGCCCACAATGCCACCATGCCCGTTCACCCCGCCTGGTGTGCCACACCTGCGCGCCAGCGCAATCGTCTGCCGCGCGCCGTACCTGTGCAATCGGCACCGATCCAACCGGCACCGGTTCAACGCAAGCGCCACCCGCACCACGCTCCATCGCTCTCGCCCTTCAGCTGCTATCGGACCACCGCCGTGGAGGCTTTATGGGGAAGGAAGATGTCGTGCTCGATCGTCGCGGATCATCGCTCTCCGACCGCGCGCAAGCGCCGAGCAGCGAAGCGATCAGCTGGCGCACGCCAGTGCGTTTCGATCCGACCCTGCTCAAGCGGCTGATCGACGGCCACGAGTCCCTGCAGACACGCGTCGGCACGCTGGCGGATGTGTTCCGCGGCAACCGTGCCGAGGCCTGGCGCATTGCGCACGAGTGCGCGGCGCAGCTGCACGACCTGCGCCGCGCCGAAGCACTGTGGCTGTATCCGGTCCTCGCGCGCGGCTTGGCTGCGGACACGTCCGTCTGGCGCCAGCTGGTGAAACTGCGCTTCGTCATGAACGGCTGCGCGCGGCGCGTGTTGCGCAGTCTCGATGAGTTGGGATCCGCCGCGCGCCAATCCGCGGACATCGGCCAGCCGGTCGGTGCCGTGCTGAAGGAATTCGCCGAATACCGGCGGCGCAACGAGACCGAGTTGTACGCACTGTACGATCTGATGGATCCGCGCGCGGCGATTCCGGTCAAGGCGCTGCGCGCGCCGCGCAAATAGCGCGATTTTTCGCACCGCCAACCCTTCCTGCTTCCGCCGCCCTGCTGCCCGCCAGCGGGCGGCATCGCCGCGCGCGCCCGATTTGCAATTTTGATATCTTTATGATATCACTTTGCCCGTGCAATCCGATCCAACCTGGAGCGCGTCATGAACGAACGTCAGTTTTCCGCCCCCTCCGGCATTCCGGCGCTGATCAGTCTGATTGTGCTGCTGCTCGCCGATGCCGCCTGGTTCATCTACTCGGTTTCGCACGCGATGCCGGTGCCGGCGGTGTTTGCCGCGCTCGCTTTCGTCGTCCTGCTGATTTGCCTCGGCGGCTTTTTCACGGTTGCGCCGAACGAAGGCAAGGTGCTGCAGTTCTTCGGCCGCTACGTCGGCACCGTGCGCGACGCCGGTCCGCGCTGGACCAATCCGTTCTACAGCAAGCGCGGCGTGTCCCTGCGCGTGCGCAACTTCGAGTCGAGCAAGCTCAAGGTCAACGATCTCGACGGCAATCCGATCGAGATCGCCGCCGTCGTCGTGTGGCAGGTCGTGGACACCGCCGAAGCGCTGTTCCAGGTCAACGACTATGAAGACTTCGTGCATATCCAGAGCGAGTCGGCCCTGCGCGCAATGGCCACCAGCTACCCGTACGATTCGCACGACACGGGCAGCGTCTCACTGCGCAGTCACGGCAAGGAGATCTCCGATCATCTGCGCAAGGAGATTCAGGAGCGCCTGGCAAAGGCCGGTGTCGACGTGGTGGAGGCGCGCATCACGCATCTGGCTTTTGCACCGGAGATTGCACAGGCGATGCTGCAGCGCCAGCAAGCCGGAGCGATCATCGCTGCGCGCACGCGCATCGTCGAAGGCGCGGTGACGATGGTGCAGATGGCACTGGATCAGCTCAAGGAACGCGGTGTCGTCGACCTCGACGAGGAGCGCAAGGCGGCGATGGTGTCGAACCTGCTGGTCGTGCTGTGCGGCGAACGCGGCACCCAGCCGATCGTCAACACCGGCACGCTGTACACGGGTTGATCGCATGTCCGCCCCGCTGCTTGGCCTAATCGTGACGTTGCTGGTCGCCGTGCTGGTGGTGATCGCGGCGCTCGCCGTGCGCGCGCGCGGTCCCGGCCGAGCGCTGCGCGGCGTCGATTGGCAACGCGTGCGCGATCCGGAAGGCCTGTTGCACGCCGTTAGCTTGATCATGCTGGCAAGCGCCGGTCTGATCGCGCTCGGCGGCATGCTGCGCTACGCGCTGCGCGCTGATGCGGCGCTGGTGACCGCGATCGGTACGACAGTTTCGCTGCTGGTCGTTTTGCTCGCCGCAATGCTGGCGTTGGTCAAGCGGCGCTACCAGAGTCGGGGACGCGATGAGCAGCGATAAGAAGGCCTATCCGCTGCGCATCAGCGCCGACATCCTCGACGCCGTGCAGCGCTGGTCCGAAGACGAATTGCGCAGCGTCAACGCGCAGATCGAATACGTGCTGCGCGACGCCCTGCGCAAAGCCGGGCGGCTCAAGGCCGCCGCCGGCTCCGCCGAAAGCCAACGGGAACGGAAGAAATAGCATGAACGCAACGCTTGCATCGATGCCGCGCGGCTCGCATTTGCGCATCGCACTGCTGATTTCATGTGCCGGCGCGCTGTCGGCGCTGTTGGCGATGCCATATGTGCTGGCGCTGATGCCGGCGCTCGAGCGCTCCGTGGCTGGCCATGTGCCGCTGTTCGTCGCTGCGCAGACACTGCAGGTGTTCGTGCTGTTTTTCCTGCTCGGCTGGGCCGGATTGCGCTTGGGTGCGCCGTTCGGACTGGATGCGCCGCTGTTGCGCCGCGCGCTCGGCCAAACCTCCGCGCCGTGGATCAGCGCTTGGCCTCGCGCCGTGCTGCTCGGCGTGGCAGCCGGTGTCGCTTGCATCATCGTCACGTTGCTCATGCCGCTGCAAGTCGCCGGATTCGGCCAGCCGAGTTGGTGGCAGGGGCTGCTGTCTTCTTTTTACGGCGGTATCGGCGAAGAAATCCTGTGCCGACTGTTCCTGGTGTCGCTGCTGGTCTGGATCGCGGCGCGTCTTACCGGCACGACGCATCCTGGCCGGCGCGTCTACCTGCGAGCGATCGTGATCGCCGCCGTCTTGTTCGGTGTCGGCCACCTGCCCGCACTTGCCATGGCCGGGGCTCTGACGCCGCCCAACATTGCCCTCGTGGTCGGCTTGAATGCGCTGTGCGGCAGCGTGTTCGGCTGGCTGTTCTGGCGTTACGGCATCGAGCACGCGATGGTCGCGCATTTCAGCGCCGACATCGTGCTGCACGTCGTGGCGCCGCTGTTCTGAACTGGAGGATGTCATGCGCGATCACCGCAACTATCTCGTCGTCAGTGCCCTGCTGTTCGCACTCGTCGCTGCGGCGCACGCACTGCGTGCAGCCAACTCCTGGCCGCTGATTTTCGCTTCGTGGCAGGTGCCGGTGGGCGCGTCGTGGCTTGCCGCCGTGGTCACCGGCGCGCTGTGCATCTGGTCGTTGTTGCTGCTGCGTCGCGCCTAGGGGCTATGCTCCCGGCATGAACTCGCCCCCCGTTGCGCCGCCACGCACGACCGACCCGCGCGCGTGCATCGCCGCCGCGCACGCGCTCGGCGTGCCGCGGGATCACGGCCGCACGCGCAAACTGGCGCGCGTGCGCGAACCAAAGCTGCTCGCATTCATTGGCCTGGATACCCAGAATCGACCGCAATGGCTGACACCGCTTGCGGCGCGCGCATGGCAGCGCATGCACGCCGCCGCGACGCGCGATGGCGTCACGCTGCAAGTGGTGTCCGCGTTCCGCAGTATCGAGTATCAGCTCGGCATCGTGCGTCGCAAGCTCGAGCGCGGCCAGACGATCGAGCAAATCCTGAAGGTCAGCGCCGCGCCCGGCTACAGCGAGCATCATTCCGGCCGCGCGCTCGACCTGACCACGCCGGGCTGCGCGGCGCTGGAGGAGGAATTCGAGCACTCCGCGGCCTTCGCCTGGTTGCGCACAAATGCACAACGCTACCATTTCCACATGAGTTATCCGCGCGGCAATGCGCATGGCATTGATTACGAGCCGTGGCACTGGTGCTGGTCGAGGACCACGCGCTGACGCGATGCGTTGAAGCGCATCGCGTGTGTGGGCCGAGGGTGAGCCATGGATGGCGATCGGAGAGCGCGCCAGGGACGGCTGCTCGCCTCGCCCGCTGACGCTGACGCGATGTGTTGAAGCGCATCGCGTGCGTGGGCCGAGGGTGAGATGGAGCGCGCAAGGGACGGCCGCTTGGCTCACGTGCTCACGCTAACGCGATGCCAGCGCACCGCGCTGTTGTTACGCCACCAGCTCAACGCTCCACCCAAACGATCCGCGCCTGCATCGGCGCTTCTATCGGCCCGCTGCCGAAGCGTGCCGTGAACGCCGCGCTCACGTCGTCGATCACTTGCGCCAGGCGTCCCGGCGCACGCGTCTGGATTTCGCTGCGCAGCGGCGTGCCGCCGCAATAGGCGATCGCGACGTGGCGCGCCGAGTCGGCGCGGCTCGGCAACGGCAGCGTAACGATCTGCGCGTGCCGCGCGAAACCGCCGCGCGCGAGGTCCGCGGCGATACGCGTCTTGTCGTGGTAGCCGTGCGGCACGCGCGCCAGGAACAATGGCGGGTCGGCAGGAAATTGCGCGTCGAGCGCCGCGGTCACGCACGCGGCGAACGTGTTGTAGTCGATCGCATCCCAGACGTTGAACAGCAGGCAGCCGCCGGGCCGCAGCACGCGCCAGACTTCCGCGAACGCGCCGCTGCGATCCGGGAAGAACATCGCGCCGAACTGGCATACGACCAGATCGAATTCGCCCTGCGAGAACGGCAGCTGCATCGCGTCGGCCTGCTCCCAATGCACTTCGCGCTGCGTACCGACGCGCTGCGCCTGCTGCAGCATCGGCGTGTTCAGATCGGTCGCCACGATCGCGGTGCTGGGCGGCAACGCAGCGGCGAGACTCCGCGTCAGCACGCCGGTGCCCGCCGCGATCTCGAGCACGCGCTTGGGCCGTCGCTCGGCGACGCGCGCGGCGAGATCCTGCGCGTACGGCTCGAAGATCAGCGGCACGAGGTACTGCTCGTAGATTTGCGGGATGTCGCCGCTGAAACGGTGGTCGTCGTCGCCTGGAGTCATTGCACTCTTTCGCGCGCTGCGTGCCGCGGCTGCGGCACGTCGGTAGTAACCTCAACCGCCGCCCGGCGCGAAGTTGAGCGTGGACGTCGTGCCCTGCGTCGCCGCATGCGGATCCACCACCAACGGGTGATAGGCGCCGGTCAGCCAGGACAGCAGCTGGCTCGCGTAGTTCGGATCGCCGAGCACGGCGCTTTCGCCGCCGGGAATGACTTCGACCGCGCTGATCGGTGAACTCATCTCGCCGACGAAGCGCCGGCCGGGGGCGGTGGCGCCGCTGAACATGAAGTCGTTCACGCCGCTCGCGCGAATGGTGCCGCCGCCGGGATTGACGGTCTCGTAGGCACTGTCGCGCGCGAGTCCCGGGAGATTCGCGGCCAGATCGGTGAAGCCGTACGGATTGGGTCCCGGCAGATTGAACGGTCCACCAAGCGGATGCTTGAGCACAAACCGATGCAGCGCGCCCCAGTGATACGTCGACTGATCGCTCGAATTGCCGAACGCCGCGGCGAATGAATTGCCCTTGAGCTGATCGAGCGCATCGCGCAAGCTCTTGAGCAGCACGTAGTCGCGCGCCGAGGCGGCATCGGGCGCGCCCGGCACTGCGAAGAAATTCAGTCCGGATGCGCCGTGTCCGCCGAGCACCGGGAATGCATCGAGCAGGAACTTGAAGTTGGTGTAGGCGAAATCGTCGTTCGGCAGATAGCTGACCAAGCCGATCTGCGCGAGCGTGCTGTCGACCGTGTTCTTCACCGCGTTGCTGCGCCACAGGAAGAACAACGTGGCCGCGACGCTGTTGTCGGTCTGCGGCGCCTTCGTCGGGTTGACAAACTGCGGCGCGTCGTAACCCTGGGCGATTCCAGTCGGCGTGCTCAGATCCCATATGTCCATGCGCTGCACCGCCTCGGCGACGGCCGCGTCGTTGGCGAGGCCGTGCAACGGCGCCCAGCTGCTGTTCTTGGCGTTCGCCAGTGCGCCGAGCAGATACGGCAGCACCAGCTCAGCGTCGACCGGTTGCGTGTTGAGCTGCACGTGCTGGATGTCGGCGAGCGTGAGCTTGTGCCCCGCGCCGATCAACGACGAGAGCAGACGGTCGATGCGGCCGACGCGATATGCAGTGTAAGCCGGATTGAGATAGTAGATGCCGCCGCCCGGGCGCGTCTGGTTGAACGGATTGTTGTCCAGCGTCACACCGATCGGATCGTTGTTTGCGTTCGCGAAATAGCCGGCCGACGGATTGACCACATGCGGCATTTCCGCGGCAGGCATGATCTCGTACGGCACCGCTTGGTTCGGCTGCGGATGCGTCACCGGCAACCAGTCGTTGTGTGCTTGGCCGGAACCGTCGCGAATGAAGAACGGCGGCGAACCGATGTACTGTCCCAGGTTCTGCAGGTCGTCGCGGATCGGATTTTCAGCGCTGGTGAAGTAGGCGATGTTGCCGGCGGTGTCGGCGTAGGCGAAATTCTGCGAACCGACATCGAAAAACGTCAGCGCGTTCTGGAAGTCGGCAAGGTTTTGCGCGCGGTTGATCAGCTTGAACGCCTTCAACTCGAACGTCGCGCCCCAGCCGGTGTACTGGATCGACAGGCCGCAGGCGTAGGCGAGGCTGAGCTGCGCGCCGCTCAGCGAACAGCTACCCGGCGCGCCGATCTGCACCACCGGTCCGTTGTTCCGCCGCGGCACGATCACGGTGACTGCGCCGTTGGTGTAGCCGATCGAGTTGTCGCGCGCGAGGCTGTCGGTCTTGCCGGCGGTCAACTGGTTGACGTAGAAGTTCTGGAACACCCACTGCACCGGCTCGGGCTGGCCGTTGTGCACGATCGCGGTCGGCAGTCCGTAGCTGTTGACGGTGAACGTCTCGAGGAACGTGTCGGTCACGTCCATCGGATTGACCGTGCTGCCCCAGCAGATGTTGCTGTTGCAGCCCTGGATGATGCCGGGCGCGCCGGGCACGCTGACGCCGGTCGCATTCAGTCCGTCGGCCGTGATCAGGTGCATCTCGATGAAGATCGGCGGCAGCGCCAAGGTCAGGTGCGGATCGTTCGCGATCAGCGGCTTGCCGGACGCTGTCGCGCTGCCGCTCACCGCCAGTTCGTTGCTGCCGCCGCGATCGAAGCGCGGATGCAGTGTCGGCGCAATCAGCGGATTGTCGATGATCTTGTCGCGATACTGGCGCGCCAGCGCGAGCGCGTCCGGACTGATCTGCGCCACACCGGCGAACGGCTGGCCGAGCGACTTGCCGGGCTGGAAGTTCGGCACGGTGATGCGCGTGTCCGGCGGCGCGAAGCGATGCGTGTCGCCGAAGAACAATGCGTTCGCGTCGACGTGCGCGGCGGCGGCGGCTTGGCCGTATGCGGCGAAGTCGATCGTGTTCTGGATGTCGAGGTCGAACGACAACTGGAAGGCGAGCCCCTTGCCGACCGTGATCGAATCGACCGGCGACCACGCCTCGGCGTGCGTGAGCTTGAGCGCTGCGTATTCCGGCGGCAGTTGTTGCGTCTCGAGCCAGAGGTTGACGCCGTCGGTGTAGGCCTTGAGCCAGCCGCGCGTCGCATCGTCCAGCGCCGTCCAGGTCGCCCACGCCGCGCGGCGCAGACCGAGCGTGCGCGTCTGCACGTCGCTCGACAAGGCGCTCGCGCCGACCAATTCGGCCAGCGTGCCGCTCGCGGCGCGACGATCGAAGTCCATCTCGAAAAAGCGCGCCCTGGCTTGCGCGTAGCCCTGCAAGAACGCCGCGTCGTTCTCGGTCGCCGCCTGGATCGTCGGCGTGCCGAGCGCGTCGTAGGAGATGCTGCCCGCAGCGCTCAGGCCCGGGGCAACGATGCTCTGGCCCGCAACCGGCGCGGCGCAGATTGCACAAATGGAAAAAGCGAGAAATATACGGCCGCCGCGGCCGCATCGAGCACGCCAAGCAGACATCGCTGATCTCCCGTTCGAAGCAACGCGTTGTGGCAAGACAAACGCTCGTTCGAGCCGGATTATGCGCCGCCGTCGTGGCAGCGCCAACAACTGTTGCTGTCTAGTCGCGTGCCGCGCTGCACCATGCTGCGATCAATGCCAGCCAACCGCCAACAAACGCAACGCCGCCGAGCGGCGTCAGCGCGCCGATCCCGTGCGGCGCGCCCAATGCCAAGGCATACAGACTGCCGCTGAACAGCGCGATCCCCACGACGAATGCGATCGCCGCTGTGCGCCACCATCCGGCCAGCGGCCGCGGCGCCGCGCCGACAACGATCAACACGGCGAGCGCGTGCCACAACTGGTATTCCACCGCGGTGTGCCAGATGCGCAGCGCCGCGTCGTCGATGCGGCCGCTCAGCGCATGCGCGCCAAATGCACCGAGCATCACGCCGGCGGCGGCGAGTGCCGCGGCGATGATGCCCAGTGCACGGCGCATGTGGACTACTTCGACGCTGGCTTGGCCGGCGCTTTCGCCGCCGGCTTGGCGGCGGCCGTGTCGAGCGGCTTCAACATGTCGTCCATGGTCTTGTTGATGTTGCTGAACTTGAAGCTCGGCAGCACAAACGTCCAGCCGTCGAACGTCTTGTTCAAATCGGCGACTTCCTTGTTCAGCGCATCGAGCTTGTCCTGGCGGTCCTTGGCCGGATCCGCCACGGCCGCCGGCTTCGGCACTTCCGCCGGAGCCGTCGCGGGCGGCTTCACTTCGGTCTTGGCGGCCGCCGCGACCGCCGCATCGTAGTCGGCCTTGGCCTTGGCCTGGTCCTTGTCGATGCGCGCATTCGCCGCCGCACTGTCGAGCTTCGCGGCGAACTGCGCGTAGTCCTTGCCGTCCTTTTCCCACGCAGTCAGCGTGACGCTAACGCCGTCGAAAGCGCGATACTCGGCTTTGTATACTTTTTCCGGAGGCGCCGCATCCTTCGCTGCGAACACATCGTCGGCCTTGAGGCCGGCGAGCATCGAGCCGAGACCGTTGGCAGCGAACGCCGAACTCGTCTCGCGTCCCTTCGGCACGTCGGCGACCTTGAAGTTGTCGTCGCTCGCCTGCTCCTTGTATACCTTGAGCACCTTGCCGTCCGGATTGGTCAACACGACGGATTCGAGCCGATTCGAGGCGATATCGGTCAGGTCGCGCTGCTCCCAGTCGGCGCTGTTCTTGTCGACCGCGAGGTTGCCCTTCGCCAGCCAGCTCTGCGCGTCGCCGTCGACGCGTACGAACGTACCGCCGCCGCCAGCGCCGTTGTAGTTGCCGATGATCAGGCGCGTCGGTTGCGCCAGTCCGCCGATGTCCACGCGCACGCCCTTCGCATCCTTGTCCTTGACGTCGTCGACGCCGAGTTCGGCGTAGCGTTGCGCGTTGCTGGTCTTCTGCTCCAGCAGCGTGGCCTGATCGAGCTTGAGCAGGAATTCGCGCAGCTTCGGCAAGTCGGCCGGATAGCCGGATTTTTCCGCGACGGACCAGCCGTGCTCGCCGCGGCGCAGCGTCGCCAGCACCTTGTTGTCGGCGCCGGTGAGCGTGATCGACGTCACGTCGTTGACGTGTCCATGCAGCTGCGGCAACAGCGGCTTGGCCGCGTCGCCGACATCGCTGCGTGGACGGTTCGAAAAGTTGATCGCGATCGCCGCGCCGAGCGCGACGACGGCCGCGCCGCCGAGCAGCGCAAGGGTCTTCGGGTTCATGCCGCCTTCCTCCGTGCAGTCTTGCGCCGCTTCGACAGCACGAAGCCGAGCGCACCGAGCGTGATGAGCAGCGGCATCAGGCCGATGTCGACGACCTTCAGGCGCGTGCCGAGCGCATCGATGCGCTCGTCCAGGCTGTGCCGGACCTGGCGCAGCTGCTTGCGGATCTCGACCTTCTTCTGCGAGAAGCTGGTCAGTTCCGCCTGCTGCTCCGGCGACAGGATCATCTCGCTGCCCTTGCTCTTGCCGCTTTGCAGTTCGGTCAGCTTGCGCTCGGTGTCATTGAGTTGCTGCTGCAACTCGCGTTCCTTGTCGCGGAAGCTGTCTTCCGCCGCGCGCTTCATCTCATCGACCGTGGTGAACGGACGCTGCGAGGTGGCGCGGCCGCGCACCGAGATCAGGTCGGTCGAGCCGGTCAGGTTGTCCACCGCGTTGATGAAGAAGTCGCCGTTGTTGGCAAACGCGTTCATCAGCTTCTGGCCGAAGAACGGCTGCACCTGCACCCACAGACGATTGGTCAGAAGATCGGTGTCGGCGACCAGGATGATCTCGCCGCTATCCTTCGCTTCGCTCAGATGACCTTCTTCCTTGCGCTCCGGGAATGCGGTCGTGAACTTGCCTTCGAGGCGTCCGGCGATCACCTTGGCCTCGTTGCCGGGCTGGTAGCCGAGCAACAGCTGGTTCGGGTCGGGCAGGAACTTGACCCGATCGGCAGGCACGACCATCGCATCGGTACTGGTCTGGATCAGCGGCACCAGCTTGTTCTTCGAATCCTTCGCCAGCGCGAAGAAGCCGGGCGAGGCGATGTTGATGCTGTCGAGGTTCGCGGTGGTGATGTCGTCGGCGTTCAGATCGCGCTTGGCGAAACCGAGGATCGCCGCGTCGCGCACCGGTGGGCCGCCTTGCGACATGCTGATCTGCAGCGCATGCGTGCGGTCGATCGCGACCTTGTGCGCATCGTATTCCACGCCCCACGTCTTGAGCAGCTTCGGTAAATCGGAGGACTTGTCGGCGAACATCGCCGCCTGCGGGTTCTGCTGATCGGCGCCGGATTCGTCCGACTCGGCGACCGGATCGAGAAACGCGAGCAGATGGCCGCCGCGCAACACGAACTGATCGATCGCGTACAGTGCGTCGTCGCTCAGGTTCTTCGGGTGCACCAGCACGAGCACGTTGATGTCCTTGTCGATCGACTTGACCGAGGCGGCGTTCAACTGACGCACGTCGAACTGCTGGTCGAGCTGCTGCTGCACCGCCCACGGCTCGCGCAGCGCGCGCGTCTGCGGATCGAAACCGGAACCCATCGGCAGCGAACTGATCAGGCCGACCGCGGCCTTTTTCGCCACGCTCAGTTCGTGGATCAGCTTGGCCACGTCGTATTCGAGGAACGACTCCTTGTCCGGCTGCAGGAACGGGATGACCGCCTTGCCGTTGGTGGAATTCGTGCCGGCGATGCCGAGGAAGATGTTCTCGCCGCCCGCACCCGTGGGAACCGCCTGCAGGCCGTAGCCGGTGGCGCGATCCTCGTCCTCCGAGTACGGCAGCGGGTCGATCACGTCGAGCTTGAGCTTGCCGCCGGCGCGCGCGGCCATCTCTTCGAGCAACTCGCGCACGCGCTGCGCGTAGGTGCGCAGCTGCGGCAGGTCGTGCGAGGCCTTGTCCGAATAGAACAGGTACAGATGGATCGGCTCGTCGAGCGAGCCCAGGATGTTCTTCGTGCCTTGCGACAATGTATACAAATGGTTCTGGGTCAGATCCAGGCGCGCACCGCGGAACAGCGCGTTGCTGACCAGGATCACGGCGACGAACAGCACGGCGAGTACCGCCAACGCGCCGCCGGTCATGAGTTTGCGATTGGAAGTCATGTTCGAAGTGCTCATGGCGTCAATCAGCCTTCTTCAGATCGATCACCACCGCGCTGGCATACAGCCAGAACGCGATCGTGAGCAGGAAGTAGATCAGGTCGCGCAGGTCGATCACGCCCTTGCTGATCGCGGCGAAATGGCCGAGGAAGCCCAGGCTCGACACCGCGTCGACCAGTCCCTGCGGCGCCCAGCCGGCGAAGAAGTTCAGCACCAGGGGGAAACCGGCGAGCAGGAACAGGAAGCACACCACGACGGTGAGGATGAACGCGATCACCTGGCTGCGCGTGCAAGCGGAGATGCACGAACCGATCGCCAGGAACGCGCCGGCCATCAGAAAACTGCCGAGGTAGCTCGCGAAGATCACGCCGTTGTCGGGCGCGCCGAGGTAGTTGACCGTGATCCACACCGGGAACGTCAGCAGCAGCGCGATGCCGACGAACGCCCAGGCGGCGAGGAACTTGCCGACCACCGCCTGCCACATCGTGATCGGCAGGGTCAGCAGCATCTCGATCGTGCCGCTCTTGCGCTCTTCCGACCACAGGCGCATGCCGACCGCCGGCACCAGGAACAGGTACAGCCACGGATGGAAGTTGAAGAACGGCAGCAGGTCGGCCTGACCGCGCTCGTAGAAGTTGCCGAGATAGAACGTGAACGTGCCCGCCAGCAGCAGGAAGATCACGATGAACACGTAGGCGACGGGCGTGGCGAAGTAACTCGCCAGTTCGCGCTTGAATACCGTGCGGATGGGATTCATGCCACGGCCTCCGCTCCAATGAAATACATCCGTCGCGCGCGCAGCGTGCGACTCCTACTGTTCCTCTCTCCCCCAAGCCCCGCTTGGGGGAGAGAGCTAAGAGTGAGGGGGCAAGCGTCGCAGATCTGCGCCATGCCGCGGTCTTCGCCAAGCATCTTGCTCATGCCACGGCCTCCTTGGCCTCACCCTGCGTGATCGTGCGGAACACCTCGTCCATGCGTCCGCTCTCCAGCTGCAACTCGCTCACCTGCATGCCCTGCGCCTTGAGCAGCTCGCTGACCGCGGCGAAGATCTGCTTGCCCGGTTTCGGGAACGCGGTGATGCGGTGATCCTGCGGATCGATCTCGACCGCGGCGACGTCGGCGATGCGCGACAGCGCTTCCCTCGCCGCGCCCACGTTCTGCGTGGTCAGCGACACGGCCTGGTGATAGCGCGACCGCGCTTCGAGTTCCTCCGGCGTCGCGTCGGCGAGGATGCGGCCCTTCGCGATGATGATCGCGCGGCTGCACACCGCGTGCACTTCTTCGAGGATGTGCGTCGAGACGACGATCGTCTTGTCCTTCGCCATCGCGTTGATCAGCGAGCGCACCTCGTGCTTCTGGTTCGGATCCAGGCCGTCGGTCGGCTCGTCGAGAATCAGCACGGCCGGATCGTGCACCAGCGCCTGCGCCAGCCCGACGCGGCGCTTGAAGCCCTTCGACAACGTTTCGATCGGCTGTTCCAGCACGCCATTCAGATGCAGCCGCTCGATCACGTCGTCCAGGCGCTGCGTGCGGCGCGCGCCGCTCAAGCCGCGCACGTCGGCGACGAAGCCAAGGAATTGGCGCGGCGTCATCTCGCCGTAGCTGGGCGCGCCTTCGGGCAGGTAGCCGAGCACGCGCTTGGCGGCCAGCGCGTCGTCGACCACGTCGTGACCGCACACTTTCGCCGTGCCCGATGTCGGCGCGAGAAAGCCCGCGATCATTTTCATCGTGGTGGATTTGCCGGCGCCGTTCGGGCCGAGGAAGCCGAGCACGCGTCCGGGCTCGAGCTTGAACGAGATGCCGTCTACGGCGGTCAGGTCGCCGTAACGCTTGGTCAGTTGCTGGGTTTCGATCATCGTCGGATCACCGTTGGTTTGCTTGATCGCGCGGGCCGAACACGCGCCCGGCGCGGATTCGCGTCGCCCGCTTCGCGCGGGCGACGCGCAAAATACCGCAACTTTTCGAAAAAGTTCCCGGATCCCGCGCGCCGGCATGCCGCACGGACCGTACAAGCAAACGGGCGGCTCGCGCCGCCCGTCGCGTGCAACAAAAATCGCGCGTTTACTGCGACTGGATCGGCAGGTACACCGTGTACGCCTGCTGATCGGCGGCCGCCTTCGGATCGCCCGTGGTCAGCTCGTCGAAGAAACGACCGTTGCCGGTGGAGCTTTCATCGAACACATAGCCGTGCGTGTAGGCGTAAGCCTTGAGCACCAGTCGCATCAGCGGCAGCTGCGCCGGCGAACCGGTAAACGAAGTGACCAGCGCCTTGCCGGCGTAGCTCTGCCCGGCCTTGACCGGATCGACCACCGCCGTGTCGGCGTGATCGACCGGCAACGCGACGTCGAAGTCGTAGTTCTCGTCGCCCCAGTTCGTGGTCACGGTGATGCGCGGACCGGTCACGGTCAGCTTGTCCTTCTTGATCGCCGCCTGCAGCAGCGTCATCGCCTTGTCGGTGGCGTCGGCGACGTCGTCGAGCGTGCGCTTGGCGGTGGTCGAGACGTACAGGATCGGCTTGGACGTCACGTCCTTCACTTCGACCGTCTGGTCCTTGTAGTCGACGTTCGGGAATGTCGCCAGCATGCTTTGCAGCGCAGTCAGCTGATACGTGATCTGGGTCGCCGGGTCGCCTTCGAGATACAGACCGGAATAGCGCGCCACCAGATCCCAGCCGTAGTCGACGTCGTAGCCCATCGTCACCTTGGCCGTCTTGCCGTTCGGCGAAGGCTCGATCGAGATCGTGAACTTCTTGTTCTCGCCCTTCCAGTTGTTGTTGAAGTTCCAGGTGACCTGCTTGTCCTGCTGCGGCGGCGGATCGGAGGCGACCACCATGCTGCCGCTGCCGACACGCGCATCGGCGCTGTTGAAGTCGACCTCCGCCCCCGGACCCATCTCGCTGCCCTTGAAGTTCAGCTGCACATGCGGGTCATACGCGCGCAGCGCATTCCACGACGGATAGGTGCGGAAGCCGCTGACGACTTCGTAGACCTGGCGCACCGGCGAGCTCACCACCACCGAGCGCTCGATATGCGCATGGCTGGGCAGCACAACGCCGAGGATTACCGCCAGCACGAAAACGATGGCGATGGCGACGAGCAGTTCGAGCAGACGGGTCATTCCCTGGATCTCCAGATATCAGCCGCGAATGGTACACGGGGAATGGGAGACAGGGAACGGGGAACGAGGAACAGGGAACGGCAAAAAGCGGTGACGGCAGGGCAGCAAGGAACAGAACCGGCAAAAACCGCGACAGCGCGGGCCTGTATCCGTTCCCGTTGCGGCTTGCTCAGACAATCCCCAACTCGAACGCCTTGAGCACCGCGCGGGTGCGGTCGCGCACGCCCAGTTTCGACAGGATGTTGGAGACGTGGTTCTTGACCGTGCCTTCGGCCACGCCGAGCGAATTGGCGATTTCCTTGTTGCTGTAGCCGCCGGCCATCAGGCGCAGGATCTCCGTTTCGCGCTCGGTCAGCGGGTCGGGCCGGTCGAGGCTGGTAAAATCGTTCTGCATGCGCTCGAGCCCCGACAACAGGCGCTGCGTCACCACCGGCGCCACCAGCGAACCGCCGCCGGCAACGGTCTTGACCGCATCGACCAGCTGATCGAGCGAAACGTCCTTGAGCAGATAGCCGCGCGCGCCGGCTTTGAGGCCCGCCAGCACGAGCTGGTCGTCGTCGAACGTGGTCAATATGATCGTGGCTGGCAGCTGATTCTTCGCCGCCAAGGCATTGAGCACGTCGAGACCGGACATGCCCGGCATGCGCATGTCGAGCAACACCACATCGGGCTTCGCCTGCGGCACGATCTCCACCGCCTGCGCGCCGTCGGCGGCTTCTGCGACTACGCGAATCTCATCCGACAGTTCCAGCAGCGAGCGGATTCCCTGGCGCACCAGGGTCTGGTCATCGACCAGGCATACAGAAATCATGCGGTGTGCCTCATGGGTGGGTCACTTCGAGCGGCAGCCACGCGTCGAGCGCAAAGCCCTGATCACGCGCGGTGGTGATATTGAGGCGTCCGCCAATCTGCGCCAGACGTTCGCGCATGCCGGTCAGGCCGTTGCCCTGGCGCAGATCGCCCGCGCCGCGGCCGTCGTCATGCGCGTGGATCGCCAACTCGTTCGCCTCGGTGCGTTCGAAGCGCAGCCACAGATTGCGCGCGGCGGCGTGACGCACGGCGTTGGTGATGATCTCCTGCGCGCAACGCAGCAGCACCTGCGCGCGGCGCGGATCGTCCACCGCGAAGCGCGGCGGCAGATCCAGATGGATCGTGATGCCGGGCACGCCTTCGACCAGCGTCTTGAGCGCCTCGGTCAGATCGATCGCATCGTCCTCGCGCAGCTGGCTGACCACTTCGCGCACGTCGGACAACAATAACTTCGCTACCGACTGTGCCTGGCGCACATGTTCCTGCGCCGCGCCGCCGACCAGATGACTGGCGACTTCGAGGTTCAGACTCAACGCGGTCAGGTGATGACCGACCAGATCGTGCAGCTCGCGCGAGATGCGCATGCGTTCGGCGATGCGGCTCGATTCGGTCAGCAGCGTGCGCGTGGCGCGCAGTTCGGAATTGAGCCGGCGCTGTTCCTCGCGCGAGTCGTTCTGCTGGCGCGCGACCAGCGAAGTGATGTAGGTGAAGCCGGAAAAACCCAGGTACAGCGCACTCTGGAACAGCGCCGCGAACCAGCCGAAGCCGAGCACGATGGCGGTGACCGGCGCCAGCGAGAAGTTCTGCACCAGGATCCACACGAGGCCCGGCCAAAACGGCATCAGCCACGGCAACACGCCGGCGATCACGCCCATCAGGATTCCGGACAATCCGCTGTGGCTGAAGTAATTGAGCGCGATGGCGGAGACATTCATCAGCAGCAGCATCGGGATGCGCAACTGCCACGCGCGGCGCCCGCCGAGGTCGCGCGTCACGACCCAGTAGGCCACGCCAAACACGGCATACGAGGACATCCACCAGATGCGATCGGTCGGATCGCCGGCCTCTTCGGGCGCGCGCACGCTGTCCCACAGCAGCGGGATGCCGACGCAGATGTAGGTGAACAGCCCGGCGTAGCGCAACAGCCGGATGTGATTGAAGGACGCCAGTCGCATGCCGGCATGATAGACCCCGACGCGAGCGGCGCAAACCTGTCGCAAGTCACTAAGGGACCGGGAGCGGCGAACAGGCTGCGGGGAACGGATGAGAGCGCGGAGTCGCAGCGCGAGCCCACGTCGCTTTTCCCGTTCCCTGTTCCCTGCTCCCCGTTCCCGCTGCGCCCTTCTCACACTCCGTTAACGAAAATGCCAGATCGACGACATGACCGGCGACGGCGCGCGTGCGATAATTCGTCCCACTACAGCGTGCGGACTTCACGCATCCGCGCGCACAGGAGGGAATTCACGCATGACCATCATCATCCGCGACATGCACGAGCATGATCTGGACTCCGTGCTCGCGCTCAACAATGCCGCGGGTTCAACGATTCTTCCGCTCGACCACGCGCGGTTGCGCGCGCTGGCCGCGCAGGCGGCCTATTTTCGCGTGGCCGAGGCCGCCGGACATCTGGCCGGTTTTCTGATTGCGCTGCGCGAGAACGCCGACTACGACAGTCCGAATTTCCACTGGTTCCGGCAGCGTTATCCGGAATTCCTGTACATCGACCGCATCGTGATCGCGCGCCCCTATCGCGGCGGGGGACTCGGCCGCGTGTTCTACGCCGACGTGACCAGCTTCGCCGAAGTGCGCGTGCCGGTGCTGACCTGCGAGGTGTTCCTCGAACCACGCGACGACGTCTCGGTGCTGTTCCACGGCACCTACGGCTTCCAGGAAGTCGGCCAGCAGGTGATGCCGGCGGTGAACCGCCGCGTCGCGCTGCTCGCCAAGGAGCTGTGCAGTTTCGCGTACGTGCGCGACACCTATCTGCACGGTCCGACCGCGAGCCTGCCGAACCAGCCGTGGCTGGCCGAGCGCGAGCGCGACACCAGCGCACCCGCGGCGCGCGCCGCGGGCGCGAACTGACGATGCGGACCGCGTCGCCGGCAACCGCCGAGCCGATACTCGAATTGAAGTTTGGCCAGGTCGGCGTCGCCAACCTGCGCCTGTTCGCGAACGATCCGGCCGCGCTGCAAGCAGAGCTCGCCGGCAAGGTCGAAGCCGCGCCGCAGCTGTTCTCGCGCGCGCCGCTGGTGGTCGATCTGAGCCGCCTGCCGCAATTGCCGGATGAACAAGGTGTGCGTGCGCTGCTCGACGCGGTGCGCGCCGCCGGCCTCCTACCGGTCGGCCTGGCGTATGGCACCACCGAGAACGAACAACTGGCACGTGCGCTCGATCTGCCGCTGTTCGCGAAATTCCGCAGCGCCTACGAACGCCTGCCGGGAGAAACCGCGCCGAAGACGCGCGAGGTCACGCAAGCGTCCGCGCCGGCGGCCGTCGCACCCGCCAAGCCGGCGCTGGCCATGCGCCACGACAAGCCCGTACGCTCCGGCCAGCAAGTCTATGCGCGCGGGCGCGATCTGGTACTCGGCGCGATGGTCGGCAACGGCGCCGAGGTGATTGCCGACGGCTCGATCCACGTCTACGGCCGCTTGAGCGGACGCGCGCTCGCCGGCGCGCAGGGCGACAGCGGCGCGCGCATCTACTGCACCGATTTCCAGGCCGAGCTGGTCTCGATCGCCGGCCAATACCGCGTGTTCGAGGACATTCCCGCCGAGCTGCGCGGCAAGCCGGTGCAGGCGTGGCTCGACGGCGACAAGCTGCTGTTAGCGAAATTATGACGCGTACACGCGAAAAAACGGGCATGCTGCCGCAGATTTCGCGCGCGTATCGCGGCACACTCGGCGCGCCCGCGGCACGGCTGCGCCGGCGCATCGGCAATTTGTATACTTTGCAACAATTTCAACGGAGACCGCGTCTTGACTGAATTCATCGTCGTCACATCCGGCAAGGGCGGGGTCGGCAAGACCACCACCAGCGCCAGCATCGCCGTCGGGCTGGCCAAGCGCGGCAAGAAGGTCGCGGTGATCGATTTCGACGTCGGCCTGCGCAACCTCGATCTCATCATGGGCTGCGAGCGGCGCGTGGTGTACGACTTCGTCAACGTGATCCACGCCGAGTGCACGCTCAAGCAGGCGCTGATCAAGGACAAGCGCATCGACACGCTGCACGTGCTGGCCGCGTCGCAGACGCGCGACAAGGAAGCGCTGACCAAGGAAGGCGTGGAAAAGGTGCTCAACGACCTGCGCGACGACGGTTTCGACTACGTCGTGTGCGACTCGCCCGCGGGCATCGAAAAAGGCGCGTCCCTGGCGATGTATTTCGCCGACCGCGCCATCGTGGTGGTCAACCCGGAAGTGTCCTCGGTGCGCGACTCCGACCGCATCCTCGGCCTGCTCGCAAGCAAGACGCGGCGCGCCGAACTCGGTGCCGCGCCAATCGAGCAACACCTGCTGCTGACGCGCTACAACCCGGCGCGCGTCGCGGACGGCGACATGATGAGCATCGACGACGTCAAGGAAATCCTCGGCATCGAGGTGCTCGGTGTGATCCCGGAATCCGAAGGCGTGCTGACCGCGTCGAACTCCGGCGTGCCGGTGATTCTCGACGACGAATCCAACGCGGGCCAGGCCTACGAGGACGCGGTCGCGCGGCTGGCCGGCGAACAGCGGCCGATGCGATTCCTCGATGCGCCCAAGAAGGGCTTCCTCGCCCGCATGTTCGGAGGCTGACCATGGGCATCTTCGATTTCCTGCGCACGCGGCCGAAGAACACGGCGTCGACCGCGCGCGAGCGCCTGCGCATCATAGTCGCGCAGGAACGCAGCGCACGCGGCGCCCCGGATTACCTGCCGCTGCTGCGGCGCGAATTGCTCGAGGTGATCCGCAAATACGTCAATGTCGATCAGGAAGCGGTCGACATCCATGTCGAGAAGGATGGCGACCATGACGTGCTGGAATTGAGCGTGGCGTTGCCGGAGCGCGCGCAGGCAGCGGCGCAGGCTGCAACGACCTGACGTAGGGCGCGATTCATTGCGCCCGCGCTTGCCGATCCAGAGCCGGGCGCGATGAATCGCGCCCCTACGCACGGAACCAGGCATCCTCGATGCTCACGTTGGCCGACATCGCGATCGAGGACGTGCGCGCGTTGCTCGCGCGGCACGGACTATCACTCGAACTCGTCGCCGACGGCGCCCCCATCCCCGGCAGCTACTGGGGCGAGCCCGAAGCTGGCGTGATCGGCGAAAAAGTCTACGCACGCGCCGATACGCCCGTGCACTCGCTGCTGCACGAGACCTGCCATCTGATCGTGGCAACGCCGGAAAAACGTATACAAATCCACACCGACGCGTCCGAATCGCAGATCGAGGAAGACGCCACCTGCTATCTGCAGATCGTGCTCGGCGACGCCGTGCCCGGTGTCGGCAGCGCGCGCATCATGGCCGACATGGACGCGTGGGGCTACACGTTCCGACTCGGCTCGGCGCGTGCCTGGTTCGAGCGCGACGCCGAGGATGCGCGCGCCTGGCTGCTGGCGCGCGGCGTCCTATAGCCTCGAACGACGGTATACAAATCCACACGCAGCGGCTACGACTCGAAGCCGTTCGCGAACAGCGTATCCGGCGTCAGGAAACTGCGGATCTCGCCGCCCGGGAACGTGGAGGAATGCACGTTCAGGTACGCCTGGTCGTTCGCGATCCCCGCGGCGAGTGCTGCTTCCGCCGTCGCCGGCGTGCCGCCATTGGCCGTCACGAAGCTCGCGTTGTACGAGGAAGCCATGGTCAGGTCGAACGACATCGAATAGGTTCCGGAGGTCACGCCGAGCGGAAAACTCGAAAACGTCGGCACCTGCGTGGCGACACCGGCGGTGCCGCTGCCGGCGACCGCGACGCAGCAGTGGATGTGCGACATCGTCGTGGTTCCCGTCAGCCCGGAAAACGTGATCTGCACGCCGAGCATGTGACTGGCCGCGTCGTAGGTCACCACCGTCGTGCCGCTGCCGGGCGACGCATTCGGCGGCGATTCGGCCGGACCACTGAGGTTTCCGGAATAGGGAATTGCGGCATGCACGCCGCCACACAGCACGAGCCAGAGGATGGCATTGAGCAGTCGCGTCGTCATAACGGCAACTCCTTCGCGAGCGCGGGCCCCCTGCAAGCGCCATCCTAGCGCGCGCGACGAGCCCTGTCCGACGACCGCATCACGCAAAGCGGCGCGCGCCCAAGCCCTTGCGCCAAGTCCGTGCTGGCACTAGCCTGAGCATTCCGCGCCCAGGAACGCTCCCATGCAACGCTGGCTCAAACTCCCCGATGGACGCTACATCGATGCCAACAGTATTGTCTACGTCGGCAAGGTGGAGACGTATCCGCGCCTCGACGAAGACGGCAACGACGCGGGACTGGGCTACTCGGTCTACGTCGGCACCGACTTCCCGCGTGAACAGCAGATCGCGGTAATGGGGACCAAGGAAGAAGTGCTGGCGCTGCTCAAGTCCCTGCTCGGCGGCGGTTCGCCGGCGGCGTGATGCCTCAGGCTTGCGGCGGCGCCGGCCGCCGCGTCGCCAGCAGGCGATAGCCGCGCCAGGCGACGAAGCCGAGCAGGTACAGCACGAGCGAAGCCAGCGCCAGCTGCAGCGCATCGTCGCCGAGCCACGGCGCGACGAGTCCGGCCAGCACCGCGCAGAACGTCAGCGACATGCACGCCTGCACCGACGAGGCCGAACCGCGGAATTGCGGGAAACAGTCGATCACCAGCAGGTTCACCGTCGGCGCGATGAAGTTGATGCCGATGCCGGCGACGGCGATCGGCAGCACCGCCCACGGCACGCGCGCCGGTACCATCCACCACGCGATCGCGACATTGAGCAGCGCCGCGCCGAGCATGATGCCGCTGCCGATGTTGAGCGTCGCGCGCACGCTGATGCGGCCGGCCAGGCGCCCGGCCAGCGACGAGCCGAGCACCAGTCCGCAGATCGCCGGCACGAACAGCCAGTAGAACTGGTCCTGGTTCAAGTGCAGCACGTCGAGGATGAAACCGGGCGCGCTTGCCACGTACAGGAACAAGCCGGCAAAGTTGAAGATCAGTGTCCATGCCAGCAACTGGAATTCCGCCGCGGCGATGATCGTGCCGTAGCGCCGCAGCAGCGGCGCCGGTGACAGTGGACTGCGCGCTTCGGGCGGATGCGTTTCCGGCAGGATCAGCGCGCACAGCAACAGCCACAACGCCGCGAACGCAGCCAGGGCCCAGAACAGCAGGTGCCAGCCGCCGAGCGCCACCAGCCACGCGCCGACCACCGGCGCGAGCGCCGGCGCCACGCCGAAGATCATGCTGATCTGCGCCATCAGGCGCTGCGCGTCGGCGCCTTCGTAGCAGTCGCGGATCAACGCGCGGCCGACGATCAGGCCCAGTCCGGCGCTGCTGCCTTGCAGCGCGCGGAACAGCAGCAGCATCGGCATCGTCTGCGCCAGCGCGCAGCCGACCGACGCGAGCAGGAACACCGTGACGCCGACCAGGATCACGTTGCGCCGGCCCCAGGCGTCGGAGAAGGCGCCGAGCAGCAGCGACATCGCCGCGTACGCGATCAGATAGACGCTGATGGTTTGCTGCATCGCCACCGTGCTCGCGCGGAACTGCGCGGCGATCGCCGGAAACGCCGGGAAGATCGCGTCGATGCAGAACGGACCGAACATCGACAGACCGGCGAGCAGCGCGGCGAGTACCGCACGGCGCGGGATGGCGACAGCAGTCATGGTGGCGGGACGGACAGTGCGGCGTTCAAGCTGCGCATCATACGCAAGCCGGCGCTTGACGAGGCGCCGGCACGCTGCGCTACCATCACGCGGCGTTCAGGAGAAGGCATTCCTCCTGGCGGCAGGCGCCAATGCTTTGCCGCAAACCGCCGCAAGGCTGATGATGCCTGTGTAGCTGCCGGCGAGGGTGGCGTACAGGCATTGGCGCGCGTCGGCGCCGTCCGCCTCTCCGCGCCGGCTCGATCAACTGCCGGAGGCACGCATGGGATTGCTCGCATTTCTTGCGGTCGGGTTCGGCGCCTTCGCCGGCGCGCTGCTGCGCTGGCTGTTCGGCATGGCGCTCAATCCGCTGCTGCCGACGCTGCCGCTGGGCACGCTCGCGGCAAACCTGCTCGGCGGCTTCGTGGTCGGCGTGGCGCTCGGCGTGTTCAACCAGTTCCAAAGTCTGCCGCCGGAGCTGCGCCTGCTGATCACGACCGGCTTCTGCGGCGGACTCACCACGTTTTCCACGTTCTCCGCCGAAACCGTCACGCTGCTGCTGCGCCAGCAGTACGCCTGGAGCGCGGCGATCATCACGGCGCACGTGTGCGGCTCGCTGCTGATGACGCTGGCCGGCATCGGCGCGGTGCGCCTGCTGCTGAAAGCCTGAAGGAATCGCCATGCAGGGTATACATTTGCGTTTCTATACCTACGAAAGCCGCCGCCACGGTGCCAAGCTGCTGTACGAATGGCTGCTCGAATTCGCGCGCGCGCACGGCGTGCATGGCGGCTCGGCGTTCCGTGCGATCGCCGGCTACGGCCGCCACGGGCGGCTGCACGAACAGCATTTCTTCGAACTCGCCGGCGATACGCCGGTGCTGGTCGAATTCATCTGCAGCGCGGCGGAAGCCGACGTGCTGACCGCGGCGTTGCGTGCGGAAAAAGTGCACCTGTTCTACGCACGCCTGGCAACGGAATTCGACTGGATCGAGCCGGCGCAAGGCGACTGATGAAGCACTGCGAACAGCCGCTGCGCTCGCCGCCGGCCGGTCCGACGATGGCACGGTCGCGCATCGCGCGTGTCGCGCTCGGCCTGTTGCTGCTGCTGGAGGCATGCGGCGCCGTAGCGGCGGACCCTGCGCAAGCGGCGCAAGCGCGCCCTCCCCTGCAACAACGCCTGCTGCTGGCACGCGCGGAACTGGCGCGCGTCGATGCCGCGCAAGCGCCGCCGGCCTCCGTGCAAACGGACGCAATCGAACGGCTGATCGATCTGCTTGACGAGGCTGCGCTGCTCGAAAGCGCGGAAACACGCGCGCTCATCGAGCGCGATCTTGCGCTGCGTCGCGCCGACGGCGTCGACAGCGTGGCGTACGCGCTCGCGCTGGAACGGCGCGCACGCCTGGAGCGCGCGCAGTATCGTCTGGCGGATTCGATCGCCACCGCACGCCAGGCGCTGGCCATCGCGCAGGATCGCGACGCTGAGACTGCCGCGACGATCCGCGCCACACTCGGCGGTTCGCTGGTCACGTTGCAGCAGGCCGACGATGCCGTGCCGCTGCTGGAATCCGCCAGTGCCTGGTTCGACGCGCAGCACATCGCCGACCTGCGCAACGTGGTCGCGCTGCGCAACCTGTCGTTCGCCTATCGGCTGCAGAACAAGCTCGATGCGGCGCAGAACGCGATCGACCGCGCGCACGCGATTGCCGTGGCGCTCGATGGTACCGGTGGCGCGCTGGATGCCGAAGTGCTGACGTTCGAGGCATTCATACCGCGCGCGCGTGGCGACGTGGCGCGCGCCGTCGGCATGCTCGAGACGGCGCTGACGACCCTGCACGACGCGCAGCCGCCGCGACGCGCACCGTATGTGCGCGCGCTGCTGTCGCTGGCGCAGGCGCTCAACGCGAGTGGCGATGGCCGCAGTTCGGAACAACGCTACCGCGAGGGCATCGCGCTGGAAGAGCCGAGTCCCAGCGCCGGCGGCATGCTGCTCGCCGGCATGTACAACGGCCTGGGTCTGTATCTGATCACCGAGGAACGCGCCGCCGAAGCGGTGCCGAATCTGGAACACGCACTGGCGTTGTACCGCAAGCTGTTCGGGCCGGATTACAAGGCGGTCTGGTACACGGAAAACAATCTGGCGCTGGCCTACCGCTATCTGGGCCGGCTCGACGAATCGGCGGCGCTGTTGCGTCACGTGATCGAAGTGACCGACCGCGCACCGGCCGGCAGCGACGAGTCGACCACGCCGGCGCGTTCCAATCTCGGCGTCGTCTACCTGTGGCAAGGCCGCTATGCGGAAGCCGAACAGCTGTTCCGCAGTTTTCTGGCACGCATCGGTCCGGATCACGATTTCGGCGAGACCGATCCGCGTCCGAGCATGGAGGGCCTGAGCGCAAGCTTGTGGGCGCAGGGCCGCATCGACGCGGCGTTTGCCGCGGCGCAGGCCACCGAACGCTCGCGCCAGAAACTGATCCGCACGCAAGGCGCTGACTTGAGCGAACGCCATGCGCTGGCGATGTCCGACTACGTGCGCGGCGGTCTCGACTGGGCCTTGGCGATCGCCGCGCAAAGCCGGCGGCCGGATCAAGTGCGCGCCGCCTGGGATCTCGAACTCGAATCGCACGGCCTGGTCAACACGATCAGCATGCGCCGCCTCGCCGTGGCGCGCGCGGCGTCCGATCCGCAACTCGCGCAAATCTGGCAACGCTGGAAGGAACGCGACGAGGCGCTGGTGCAGGCACGCGTGAACGCCTCGCGCGATCCCGCGCCTGCCACCATGCGCGCGCTCGATGCCAGCGAGCGGCAATTCGATGTCGCCGAACGCGCACTTGCGCACGCGGTCGGCGCGCGCGGCGCGGCGCTGGATCGCGCGCGCAGCGGACTCGCGCCGATCCTCGCGACGCTGCCGCCGCGGACCTTGCTCGTCGCCTACGTCGAAGCCGACAGCACGCGGCCGCAGGACCTGGAGCGCGTGCACACGGAATTGCCCGGCCGCCTGTATGCGTTCGTCGCACAACGCGGCTCCGCGCCGCAACTGCTCGACCTCGGTGCGCGTCCGGCGATCCAGGAGGCCGTGCAGCACTGGCTGCAGCTCGTCGTCGCGCGCGAGGCGGATGCGGCCGAACGCACGCGCGCCGGGCAGCGCGTGCGCGAGCTGGTCTGGGATCCGATCAGCGCGAAGTTCGCGCAGCAGCGCGTGCTGATCGTGACCTCGTCGCTGCTCGATCGTGTGCCGTTCGCGGCGTTGCCGGCAAGCGACGCACGCTATCTGGTCGAGACCGGCTATCTTTTCCATCTGCTCGAGCACGAGCGCGATGTGCTCGCCGCGAACACGCCTGTGCACACCGGCGCGCCGACGCTGAGTTTGATTGGCGCGCCCGATTTCGGCGCGGGCGCGGAACCGTCCGGCGCGACGCGCGGCGCATGCACGACGCTGCGCGGCGCGGCGTTCACGCCACTGCCGCACGCCGCGCAGGAAATCGACGCGCTGCGCAGCCTGTGGCTGCAGCGCGATGGCGCCAGCGCGCCAACGCTGCTCGCCGGCGCGCAGGCCAGTGAAGCCCGCGCGCGCGCAGCGCTACCCGGCAGCAGCATCGTGCACTTCGCCACGCACGGCATGTATCTCGGCAAGGAGTGCGGTGCGGCGCTCGCCGATGGACGCTCCATCAAGACGATCGACACTGCGCCGGCGCCGGACGACGAAGCGCCGGATCTGTCCGCGCTGGTGTTGAGCGGCGCCGATCGCGCCGCCGGCGACACCGCCGACGACGGCCTGCTGACCAGCGAGGAGATCGCCGCGCTCGATCTGTCGCACACCGAGTGGGCCGTGCTGTCGGCCTGCGACAGCGGCATCGGCAAGAGTGTCAGCAACGAAGGCGTGTTCGGCTTGCGGCGTGCGTTTCGCCTCGCCGGTGCGCGCAGCGTGCTGATGAGTTTGTGGCCGGTCGACGATCGCGCCAGCGCCGACTGGATGCTCGCGCTGTACCGCGCGCGCTGGCAGGATCACGCCTCGACCAGCGAGGCGGTACGCAGCGCGGACCTGGCGTTGATCGCGCAGCGCCGCGCGGCCGGGCTCGATGCCGCGCCGTACTTCTGGGCGGCATTCGTCGCGGCGGGCGACTGGCGCTAGCGCGGCGCCACGGCGCGACAGCGCGCCTTCCGGCTGCGTGACTGCGTCGGCGAATCTCAGTCGCGATGCGGGAAACGGTATTGCCAGATGCGCACGTGCTGCGGGTCGTGTTCGAGCAGCGCGACCACCTGGCGCAGCTGTTCGCCGCGCAGCTGCGCCGGCGGAATGTCCGCGAGCGCGCCGACCGCGCGCGTGCGCGCGGCGCGGCGCCAGTCGGCCAGCGCGCTGTCGAGTTGCGCGAGCGGCCGCAGCGCGGCGATCACGACGAACTCCTCGGCTGCGGAATCCGCGGTCACTTCCCAGGCCAGCGTCGAACCCTGCCCGCCCGGCAACTGCAGCGATGCGCCCGCCGCCAGCGGGTTGCGCGCCGTGCCCGCATCGAGCGGGAACAGCACGGTCGCCGTGCCGGCAGCGTCTTCGTTCAACACGTAGACCCAGGTCTCGCGCGTGCTGTCGAGGATCAGACGCAGGCGGTCGCCGACGCGCAATGTAGCATTTGATGCAATTTCCACATTTCCATTATTGCTCACGCGCTCGAACCTTGCCGTGCTGGCCCAGGCGGCCGGCGTTGCAAGGTACGCCCATGCCAATGCCGCGGCGCCAAGCAACGCGACCAGCACAAGCAGCACCTGCGCCACGCGACGGCGCGGCGCGTGCAGCGCGACACGTCGCGGCGCCAGTTGCTCGAGCTGCGCGGCCAACTGCGCGGCACTGCGCGGGCGCTGCGCCGAGTCCGCGGCAAGGCAGCCCGCGACGAGTCCGCACAGCGCCACCGGCAGGTCCGGCCGCAGCTCGTGCAAATCCGGAGCGCCGTGCCGCTGCGCTTCGCGCAACTTGGCCGGCTCGGTATCGGCGTAGGGATGACGCGCCGCGAACAGGAAAAACAACAGCACGCCGAGCGCGTAGAGGTCGCTCGCGGCACTGAGCGGCGCGCCATCCAGCACCTCCGGCGGCAGATAGCGCGGCGTGCCGGCGAGCAGGCGCCGGCCGGCCAGCAGGCGCGCTTCGCCGCCGGCACCGAAGTCCATCAGCACGACGCGGCCGCCGCGCTCGCGCATCACGTTTTCCGCCTTCACGTCGCCGTGCACGAGTCCGACGGCGTGTACCGCCGCCAGCGCCTGCGCGAGATCGCGCCCGATGCGCACGCCCTCTTCCACGCTGCACGCGCCATCGTCCGCGACGATTGCCGCGAACGTGCGCCCGTCGATCAGCTCGCTCCACAATCCCGCGCGGCCGTCGTGGATGCCGCAGCCGTACACGCTCAGCACATTGCGCTGGCGCAATCGTGCCAGGCGTCGGCCTTCCTCCAATCCGGCATCGCCCTGGCCGCGGAACAATTTCAATGCCACGACGCGCCCGAGCCACGGATCGAACGCGCGATACACCTCGCCGTAACTGCCGGCGCCGAGCCGCTCGTGCACTTCCAGCGCACCCCAGCGGAACATCACGTCGCGCGTGGCGTGCGGCGGATCGTGCGGATCCTGGCGGTACGCGCCGGCAACGTCCTCGAGCAGGCGCAGCGCGTCGAGCTGTGCCGAGTCCGCGCCGGTTTGCTCGACGTCGCGCCAGGACACGGGCGCACCGTCGGCAATGGCGAAATACGCAGCGTCGACCGCGCCGCGTTCTGCTTCGGCCCCACTCGTGGGTATCGCGGTCATGCGCGGTCCTGTTTCGCGGCCATGCGTTCGGCCAGCACCTTCAATGCGCGAGCGACCCGCATCCGAACAGCATCCGCACTGGCGCCGCTCTCCAGTGCGATCTCCTGGTAGTTCATGCCGAACTCGAAACGCATAACGACCAGCGCCTGCTGCTCGCGATCGAGCGTGGCCAGCGCGCTCTCATAACTGCGCATGCGCTCCTGGCCGACCAGTTGCTCGACCACCGAGGCGGCCTCGTCGGGCAGCGCCAGTTCGTCGATCTCGACGCTGCGGCCGCGCACTTTGCGCTTGCGCATCTCGGCGCGCACTTCGTTGAGCAGGATCTGGCGCAGATAAGCAAGGAAGCAGCCGCTGCCGTCGGCCTCGAATTCGCTCAAGTGGTTGAGCGCGCGCAATAGCGTCACCTGGACCAGGTCGTCGGTGTCGGCGATGTCGCGCGCGTACGCGGGCAGGCGGCCGTGCGCCCAGCGCCGCAGCATCGGCAGGCAGCGTTCGTACAGTGCGTGCCGGGCCGACGCATCGCCGCCACGGATGCGTCGCAGCAACTCTTCGGTAGGTTCGTTCGCAACCGCGCCGGCCATGACGCCCTGTGCCCGGAAAGACGCGTCGATTCTAGACGCGCGGCGCGGGGCTGGCGATAGCGGCACCGCGGCGCGCGCGATCAAATGCTCGACGGCAGGAACGCGCACGTCCGGCGCTAGCCGCCGAACGCGTCGCGGAACAACACATCGGATTCGTACGCGCCGATGTCGACGTGCTTGCCCTGCAAGCGCGTCGCACCCGCCGCATCACAGCAGCCGCCGATACCGCCCGGCGGTGTGTCGAGTCCGGCGTTGATCAGCGGCGACGCGGGTCCCGGTCGCACGCTCAGGAAACCGGAGAACCCTGGGTCGACGCTCAGGTCATTGCTTTCGCTCAACGGCGCGAAGCCGCCCTTCACGCCGATGTCGTTGTTCGCATAGTGCGCCATGCCGACCTGGTCGTAGACGTCGTAGGCTTCGTTGTTCCACAGGATGTTGTTGCTGAGGTACGTGTAGCCGTTGCCGGCGATATCGAGCGCACCCAGTCCCGCGTGATTGATCAGCGTGTTGGCGATGATCGTGTTGCCGGTGATGTAGCTGTTGTGCGTGCCGTTGAGATAGATCGCCGAGCCGCCCGAGGCGCTGTTGGCCAGGAACAGGTTGCTCCACACGTAGATGTCTCCGCCCGGCGCGGACGACACGTAGAGCGCACCGCCGCCGGCTCCGGCCGCCGTCTGGTTGGCGAGGAACGAACTCGCGAACAGATAGATGTCGCCGCTGCTCGTGCCGACGTTGAGCGCGCCGCCGAAATACTGCGTCGGCTTGCCGTGCTGGAAGGTCAGGCGTCCGAGGTCGACTTCGCCGTGCGCGCTGATCGTGAGCGGGCGCACCAGGTTCTGGCCGTCCAGCACGCTCTCGCCGGAACTCGCATAGCCGCTCGTGCAACCGGGTGCGAGCCCGCCGATAATGGCGAGCTTGAAGGTCTCGCTCGGCGGCGCGAAATACTGCAGCTCAGCACTCAACAGGTACGTGCCGACTTCGAGATAGATCGCGTCGTCCTGATTGTTGGTTTGCGCGGCCGTGATGGCCGCCGCGAGTTGCGCGCTGGTGCTGACGCAGGTGGTGGCCGCCTGGGCGCCGGCGTGAAACAGCAGGGCAGCGAGAGTGGTTGCGAGCAAGCAGGAACGCAGGTTCATGACGCGACTCCGGGTTGGGGGACGATCGCGCACGGAAATGCGCTAGCGCACGAACCCGAACACACGTCCGTTCAGCCGCCGGACAGTTATCGCCATAACCGGCACGAATACCCCGATAGCGCGGTGTTATCATCGCCCGGGGCTTGAGACTGGGGCGGGAAACGTGAGCACGCGATTGTCGTCGGTGCAGATCGAATCGTTCATGACGCTGGCGCGTGAGCTCAATTTCTCGCGCGCCGCCGAAGCGCTGCACATCACGCAGCCGGCGTTGACCAAACGCATCCAGAGCCTGGAGGAAACCCTCGGCCAGGCGTTGTTCGTGCGCCTGCATGGCGGCCTGGAACTGACCGAGTCCGGTCGCGTGCTGCAGCGCTACGGCGCCACGCTCGAGCACCGCGAAGCCGAACTGCTGGCCAGCCTGGTCGGCGGCGACAGCGAGACGCTCGGCGGCTTCTTCCGCATCGCCTCGTTCTCCTCCGCGCTGCGTTCGGTGATCGTGCCGGCGCTCGGCGTGCTTTTGCGCGAGAACCCGCGCCTGACCTGCCAGACCTTCAAGACCGAGGTCAACGAACTGCACGACTGGCTCAGCGACGGCAAGGTCGATTTCGTCGTGTCGTTGTCCGAATGCGAGCGCATGGGTGTGGAAAACGTGCAGGTCGGCATCGAGCGCAACGTGCTGATCGAATCGGCGCGCTATTCCGGCCGCGAGGACTGCTACATCGACCACGAGCCGCGCGACAACTTCACCGAGAAATTCTTCCTGAGCCAGACCGGCGCCACCGTGCCGAAGATGTTGCGCGCGTATTTCGACGACATCTACGGCCTGATCGACGCGGTCTCCGAAGGCATCGGCCGCGCCGTCGTGCCGGTGCATCTGGTCAAACCCGAACATCACGTGCGCGCCGTGCCCGGCTACCGTCCGTTCGAGGTGCCGGTGGTGCTGCAGTTCCATCGCCAGCCCTACTACACGCGCCTGCAACGCGCCGTGATCGACACGCTCACGCGCGAGTGCCCGGCGCTGCTGGCGCGCAACCGCATGCACGGCGAGAGCGACGACTCCGGTGCGATCGCCGACGACGCGCTGGTGGCCGCGAACCGGCGCCGCGTGCGCGTACAGAGCTGAGCGCCTGCACACTCGGATGTGCCGGAAGGCAAGCGATCCAGGCAACCCTGCTTGCTGCAGCGTCCTGTGTCGCGAAGTTGCGGCAGCGTGCAGGCCACCCTCACCCCGTGCCCTCTCCCGCCAGCGGGAGAGGGGGAGCGATCGTCGCGCTTGCGCGCGACAGCGTAATTTCATTGAAGCCGGGCGATAACCTGCGGCAATCGGGCGATTCCCGCGCGTTATCGGCAACACCGCCGGCAATCGGGCGATTCCACCGCGTTATCGGCATAAGGCGCGCCTATCGGTGCATGCCGAACTTTCATTGGACGCAAGCCGCGCCGGTTTCCACAATGCGCACAACCTGCAGCCGTGGAACTTGTGCACATGTATACAATCGCCACGCAACGCGTAGAAACCCTGCCCGACGAACGCCTGATCCATGCCGCGCGCGACGGCGACCGTGCCGCGCAGCAGAACCTGTACGCGCGCTGCCTGCCGCTGATGCGGCGCTGGGTACGCGGCTGGCTGCCGCGCGCGCACCGCGGCCTGAACGACGCCGACGACTTGGTGCAGAACGCGATGCTGCGCACCTGGCACAGGCTCGGCGAATTCGAGATCCGCGGGCCGGGCAGCTTCCTCGGCTATCTGCATCAAGTGCTGCTGAACGAGGTGCGCGCGGAGATGCGCCGCGTCGGCCGCCAGGGCGTCAACGTCGAATGCGACGACTCGCTGGTGTGCAATGCCGAATCGCCGGTCGACCAAGTGCTCGAACTGGAACGCGAATGCACCTATGCCAAGGCGATGAGCCGCTTGTCGCAGCGTCAGCGCCGGCATGTGCAAATGCGCGTGGAACAGGGCTTGAGCTTCAGCGAGATCGCGGCGCTCACCGGCGGCAGCAAGGACGGTGCGCGCATGATGGTCGTGCGCGCCTTGCGCAACTTGAGCCAGTGCGTGGCGACCACCAATCCCTGACGCGGATCATCGAAGCGCAGACGCGACGCCGTCGCCAGCGGCGTCGCGCACACTTCGCTTGGTGAAGCCGCTCATGGTGAACCTCGCGATTTGCAATCCCAGGTCGCCGCCGCTGCGTCCTTCGATCGCGACGGCATCCGTCCAATGCTTACCGTACCGGTCACTTTGCGGCACAATGCGCGGACTTTCGCTTCCTTCGCCAGCGCTCGATGCGTCAGGCGCCCGCTCCGCCGCACTCGCCGCAACCACGCACACCGATAAATGAATCTGCAAGCCAATTTCGAACAAATTCCGCTCAAGGACTACGCCGAACGCGCCTATCTCGACTACTCGATGTATGTGGTGCTCGACCGCGCGCTGCCGTTCGTCGGCGACGGTCTCAAGCCCGTGCAGCGTCGCATCGTGTATTCGATGAGCGAGCTGGGTCTTGATGCCGGCGCCAAGCCCAAGAAGTCCGCGCGCACCGTCGGCGACGTGATCGGCAAGTTCCACCCGCACGGCGACAGCGCCTGCTACGAGGCGATGGTGCTGATGGCGCAGCCGTTCTCGTACCGCTATCCGCTGATCGACGGTCAAGGCAACTTCGGTTCGCCGGACGATCCGAAATCGTTCGCGGCGATGCGCTACACCGAGTCGCGGCTCACGCCGATGGCGGAACTGCTGCTCGCCGAACTCGGCCAGGGCACGGTCGACTTCACGCCGAACTTCGACGGTACGCTGCAGGAACCGTCGTGGCTGCCGGCGCGCGTGCCGCACGTGCTGCTGAACGGTTCCACCGGCATCGCGGTCGGCATGGCCACCGACATCCCGCCGCACAACCTGCGCGAGGTCGCCGCGGCCTGCATCCGCCTGCTGGACGAGCCCGAGGCCAGCGTCGCGAATCTGTGCGAGCACATCAAGGGTCCTGATTTCCCGACCGCCGCGGAGATCATCACGCCGAAGCGCGAACTGACCGCGATGTACGCCACCGGTGTCGGCTCGGTGCGTTGCCGCGCCGTGTACCGCGTCGAGAACGGCAATGTCGTGATCACGGCGTTGCCGTATCAGGTGTCGCCGTCGAAGGTGCTCGAGCAGATCGCCAACCAGATGCGCGCGAAGAAGCTGCCGATGCTGGAAGACCTGCGCGACGAGTCCGACCACGAGAATCCGGTACGGCTGGTGCTGATCCCGCGCAGCGCACGCGTCGACGCCGACGAGATGATGCAGCACCTGAACGCGACGACGGATCTGGAGAAGAGCTTCCGCGTCAACCTCAACATGATCGGCCTGGACGGCAAGCCGCAGGTCAAGAACCTCAAGCAAATCCTCGCCGAGTGGCTGCGCTTCCGCCAGGACACCGTGACCAAGCGCCTGCAGCATCGCCTGGCCAAGGTCGAGCGGCGCTTGCACTTGCTCGAAGGCCTGCGCATCGCGTTCCTGAATCTCGATGCGGTGATCCGCATCGTGCGCACCGAGGACGAACCCAAGCCGGTGCTGATCAAGCGCTTCGGCTTGAGCGAGGAACAGGCCGACTACATCCTGGAGACGCGCCTGCGCCAGCTGGCACGGCTGGAGGAGATGAAGATCAACGGCGAGCGCGACGAACTGGAAGAAGAGCGCGCGCGCATCGTCGTGATCCTGAAGTCGCCGGCCAAGCTCAAGAGCCTGATCAAGGACGAGTTGAAGCACGACGCGGAAAAGTTCGGCGACAAGCGCCGTGCACCGCTGGTCAAGGGCGAAGCCGCGCAGGCGCTCGACGAAGCCGCGCTGGTCGTCAGCGAACCGATCACCGTGGTGCTGTCGGAAAAAGGCTGGGTGCGCTCGGCCAAGGGCCACGACATCGATGCGCCGGCGTTGAGCTACCGCGAAGGCGACAGTTTCCACAATGCAGCAAAAGGCAAAACGACGCAGAACGTCGCGTTCATCGATTCGAGCGGACGCAGCTATTCGACGCCTGCGCACACGTTGCCGTCGGCGCGCGGCAACGGCGAGCCGCTGACCGGACGTTTCACGCCGGCGCCGGGCGCGCGCTTCGACGCCGTCGCGATCGCCGACGCGGCCGACAAACTCGTGCTCGCCTCCGACTTCGGCTACGGCTTCGTGACCAAGTTCGAGGCGCTGCTGGCGAACAAGAAGGCCGGCAAGCAGCTGATCAACATGGACGACGGCGCACACGTGCTGGCGCCCGCGTACGTGGCCGATTCGGCGCGCGACCGCATCGTCGTGGCGACCAACGCGGGACATCTGCTGATGTTCTCGGTGGCGGAGCTGCCGGAACTCGACAACGGCGGCAAGGGCAACAAGCTGATCGAGATCCCGAAGGCGAAGCTCACGTCGGGCGAGCGCGTCGCCGGCATCGCCGTGGTGCGCGAAGGCAGCGGTGAAATCACGCTGTTCGCCGGCCAGCGCAAACTGATCCTGAAGTGGGCCGATCTGGTCGAATACAACGGCAACCGCGCGCAACGCGGCGGCAGCCTGCCGCGTGGGTTCCAGCGTGTGGACCGGTTGGAGACGACGGGCTGAGGGTGGAAACGGGAACAGGGAACGGCAGGAGCGTAGCCTCTTTTCCAAAATTTGATCGGGTACGAGAAGCGCCTGTTCGCTATTCCCGCCACCGGCGATCTGGGCTGTCACACAACGCCGTCATGGGCCGTCCCCACCACGTCGCAGCCTACGTCGAGCGCGACGCCTACAACGCCGTGCAGGCAAAGCCCGTCGCGGCCAGTTGCGCAGGATCGGATGCCGCGGCCTTCCAGGCGTTGTCGCCATAGCTGACGCGCACCGCGACGTCGTGGTTCGCCGCGCCGCCGCCGGCGTGCACGACGAGGTCGAACGTCGAGTCGTTGCGCCAACCCTTGAACTCGGCGCTGGTCTTTTCGTCGTCCGGCTTGGCGCCGCACGTGAGCACGAGCTTGGGCCCGCTCGTGTCGAGCTGCGCCACGCGCAAGCTCAGCGGCGGATTGAGCGTGTTGAACGTAAACAGGTACTTGCCGTCGGCGGTGTACGCGACGATATCCGCGGCATTGTGCACAAAGGCCACTTTTCCATTTTTTGGGTTGATCAGGAAATTGCCCGGCGCGTCGTGCCCGAACTGCACCTCGACGCGGTGGTAGCCATTGCCGGCCATGCGGCCGAGGTACCAGTGCGTCTCCTCATCGCCTTCGGCGGTCTTCGTTTCGGCCAGTTTCCAGTCGACGAAGATCAGCGGCTGCCCGGCGCCGGCCACGACCAGGCGCCTGTCCAGCCGCTTGACCGCGCCGTCGGCCTGGGCGATCAATTTGGCCTCGTGCTCCTGCATGCACGACGCCGCGCCTTGCTTGCAGCCGAACTGGTCTTCCGAGAACGCCAGTTGCAGCGGCGTTTCCTCGCTGATGGCGGCAGCGCTCGTAATGGCGTCGGTCTCTGCCGTCTGCAGTTTGCCGAACGCCAACGGCTTGCCGTTGTCGACTTTCAGTGTGCGCGCGGCGAGATCGAGCACGCCGCTGCTGTCGAAGCGCACGCCGCGATCCGGCGCGGACTTGGCCAGCGCGATTGCGCTGGCGCAGGCGATCGGCAACAGCGCGGCACGCAAGAAACACGACGTCAGGTCAGGCATGGCGACAACCTCGCAATGTGCAGGTGTTCGCAGTCGTCGGCCCAGCGCTCGGCGCCGACACACCAGATGCCGCCATTTAATACCATGCTCACGCGACCCGCCACTCTGCCGGTGGCGCCGTGGCCGCTGGTTTCCAGGGTCGCGTGGTCGCCGTCGATGCGGCAGCCGGTGACACGCAGGTCGCCCGGATACTTCTCGCACCAGCAGGCGAAATCGCGCTCGAACTCGCGCCGCGCGCGGCTGGCCTGCAGGCGACGGGCGTAGCCGTCGGTCATGCGCGCGATCACGCCGTCGATGTCGCGCCGCGCCACGGCGGCGAGAAAATCCTGGTAAGCCTGCGCGGGATTTCGCCAAGGCGCCCGGTCGCGGTCGCGACCGAGATAGGAACCGAATTCGAACGTTGCCGGGACACTCATCTGCTTGCTGCTCTGCGTTGCGTTACTGGATCAACGCGGCAGGGACCGGCTAGCGAACGAAGTTTTGCGCCGGGATTTAGCTCGTCTTCAGCGAGTTTGAAAAAGTGCAACGCGATCGGCGTGCAAAGCGTGAAACACTCGACGGTTCTGCCCCGCATGCGCGCGCGCCGGGCGTTCGCGACGGCGCGCTTGAACCGGATCAATAGCAATCGAAGCTGTCGTAGAAAACGTCGTCGCTGGCGGCAATGCGACGCGAATTGCTGATCTCCGAGGTATCGGTCGCGCCGGCGGTATAGCCTTCGGCGGTGCCGGTGATGTAGGCGGGTCCGAAGCCCGGCTGCGGGACGCTCAGGTTGAACGTGATCAGTCCCGCCGCGTTCGCCTGCAGCGCGTAGGTGCCGATCTCGCTCAGCGCATCGCCGCCGCAACGACTGCTGGCGTAGAGCGTCAGATAGCGGTAGGTGTTGGCCTGCGAAGTGACGATGCTGCCGCTGACGTTGATCTTGCTGGAAGGCGCGTAGGTGGCACTCGCGATATGCGGCTTGTGCAGCAGGTGATCCGGGCCGCTGCTTTCGGTGCCGGTGTCGGCGCTTGCACCGAGCTGCGCGAGGTCGATCGCGAGGCCGCCGTTGTTGAAGCTCGCGTTGGCGGTGACCTGGTTGTAGGAGCTCGCATCGAGATCGACCAGTACGCCGGCGCCGCCGTTGTTCTTGATCTCGTTGCCGCCGTCGGCTACCAGCGGATCGGTCGAGCCGATCCAGTTGTTGGCCGCGCCGCCGCGCAGGCGCACGCCCATGCCGGCATTGCCCAGGCCCGAGCTCAGATTCGAGCCGATCTTGTTCGACTGCACCAGGTCGTAGGCGCCGCCGTCGATCAGAATGCCATCGCCGCCATTGGCCACGATCCAGTTGGCGCTGATCGTGTGCTGCTGGGTGTTCTGCAGCACGATGCCGCTGTTGGTGTTGCCGAAGCTGGCGTCGGTGTTGCCGGTCGGGTCGGCGCCGACGCTGTTGTTGCTGACGGTGTGATACCAGTTCTCGACCGAACCGATGCCGCCGCTGATCAGCACGCCGCCGAGCCCCGAACTGCCGCCGATCAGGTTCACGTCCGCCAGCGCGGGGCCGCCGATGACGTCGGCAAAGCCACCGTCCATGTACACGCCGATGCCGTTGCCGAGCACGGTGTTGAAGATGAAGGGTCCGGCAAACGCATTGCCGTGAATCCAGTTGCCGATGCCGCCGGACAGGTCGATTGCGTGCTGGAAATTCTCGAAGCGCACGCCGCGCACATCCAGGTGCACGTTCGTGTTCGCGTTCGAAGCGACCGACAGCGCGTGGAGCGGCGTAGGCGACGAGCTGCCGACCAGGATCGCGCAGAGCGTGGCATTGAAGCCGATGTCGCCGGCTGGCCCGGGCGGCGACGTGTTCGGCGCTGCGTTCGGATCGGCGTAACCGTCGATGATCATCGGTACCGCAATCGGCGGCAGCGGCGTGGCGAGCGAGACCACCTGCGGACAGCTGGCGGCAATATGGATACGGATGTAGGCGGGCACGCCGGCGTTGTTTGCCGCCGTGATCGCGCCGCGCAAGGTCAGCAGGTTGTTCGCATCGTCCCCCGACGACGTGACCACGTAAGTGTGCGCCGGCCCGATGTCGTTGGTTGCCGTCTCGTAGGCACCGCGGTCCGGCGCACTGCCGACATTGCGTGCGTTGCCGGCTGCATCCAGCGCGGTCAGCGTCATCGGCACCGGCACGCCGGAATTGATTGCCGGCGAAGTCGCACCGAGGCGGTATTTCGGTGCGCTGGTCGTGAGCTTCGGATCCGACGTGAGGTTGTTGGCCGAGGCCTGCGACAGGAACGCGCAGCCGCTGCAGTTCAGCCAGGTGTTGTTGAACGCCGCCGGCCGCTCGTTGCCGACGTTGCTGTCGACGATCAGATCGCTGGTGGCGTTGTTCCACAGGATGTTGTTCGACAACACCGTGGGAAGTTCCGAATAGACCTGCAGCGACAGGCCCGGACCGGCATTCGCCGTTACGGTGTTGTTCGCGATCGCGATCGGCAGCCCCGGATATTGCGATTGGATGTGCACGGCGGCGAGCGCATTGGCGTTGTCGTGCACGACGTTGTCGTGAAACACCAGGCCGCCGGCCGGATACACCTGCAGGATGCTGTCGTTGATGCCGTTCACGCCGTTGCCGCTGACGCTCAGGTTTTCCAGGCGCAGCGTATCGCCGCCGTAGCTGTCGGCAACGACGATCGCATTGGTGCCGGCCGCCGGCTTGAAGCCCGACAGCGTCAGATTGCGCAGCGTGATGCCGCCGGCATACGTCGCCAGGCGCAGAAACGTTCCGTTGGCGCCGGTGATGATCGTGTTGTCCGGAATCGCGCTCGGCGCGGACGCGCAGCCCGCCGCATAGCCGCCTTCGATCGTCAGCGCATAGCCGTCGGCGATGTTGATGTTGAGCGACGCGCCGAAGTTGTAGTTGCTGGCGACGACCTGGATCAGATCGTCCTGATTGTTGTTTTGCGCAGCGGACAATGCCGCCTGCAGCGCAGCCGCGGTATTGACGCAAGTCGTGGCGGCGGCGGCTTCGTGGCCCGCGGCAAGAGCGAACAGGGGCAGCAACGCAACCAGCGCGCGGCGCGGCGAGGACAGCATGAACGTTCTCCAGATGATGAGGCTGACTGGAAGAACGAATCACTACGCAACAAACGAACACGGCATCCGCATGCCCGCTTGCGGCCCGATCACGCTAGCGCCAACCGCCCTCGCCGATGAACGCGGCCCAGTAGTACGGATGATCCGGCAGGCCCCGCTCGCGACGCGAGTCGATCACGTGCCGCATCGCCGTCGCCATCGCTTCGGGGACATCGGCGTGCGCGACGAAGCGCGCGCGATAGAGCGCGCCCATCAGTTCCGCGGTGGCCGCGTCGTCGACCTGCCACAGGCTCATCACCACCGTGCGTGCGCCGGCCAGGCGCAGCGCGCGGCGCATGCCGAACACGCCTTCGTTGCGGCCGATCGGACCCAAGCCCGAATCGCATGCCGACAACGCGATCCACGCCACGCGCGACAGATCCAGCGTGGCCAGCTCGCCGGCACTGAGCACACCCACGGGCGCGGCCCCGTCGACCACGTTGGCGCCGCTGAATGCGAGCCCGGACAACGCCGCGCCCGGCGCGGCGCCGTCGGCGCCCGGCGCGGGCTGCAGCGTCACGCCACGGCTCGGCGCCGTGTCGGCACAACTTTCATCGAGGCTGAATCCGTGCGTCGCCAGGTGCACGACGTTGGCCTGCGGCAGCGCCGCGAGCACCGCCTGCTTGGTGGCATCGGCGCCGCGCACCATGTGGATTTGTGCATTTGTGGAGGATGCGGCAAAGAGCGCATCCAGATCGTCCAGTTCGCGTGCCGCATTCGGAATCGCGGCGAAGCCGTCGCGCGCGGCGCGCAGACACAGCTGGCGCGCCGCCGGCACAGCGGCCGGGGCGGCGCCGAAATTCGGCGCGCCGGCGAGCAGCGTGCTGCCGCCGTCGGGCGGCGGCGCGGGCAGCGCCAGGTCCGCTTCGTTCGCCAGCGTGTGCACGCGCACGCCGCGTTCCACCAGATAGCCGCTGTCGCGCGCAGGCAAGGCGGCGAAGCTGACGCGGTACAACTCGCCTTCCGGCACGAAGAACAGGCGCTGTGCGTCGCCTTGCGCGAGCAGCGGATCGAGCACGGCGCGGCGCAGTTCGTCGCCATCGCGGCGCAGCTGCGCCAGATCGGATTTCGGATTGCGCAAGCCGACGTACCAGGCGCGCGTGCGCGCGGTCAGTTCGGCGATGCCGCCCAGACGCTGCAGCCGCGGCTTGCCGTCCGCATGCAGCGTGAATGCGTACCAGTCGGTGGCCACCGGACGATCCAGCGTCACCGGCAGATGGCGCGGATCCGGATGGATGCCTTCGCTGTAGGCGATCAGCGCCGCATCGGCCGGCAATGCGCGCGTGAGCTGATCCAGTTCGGTGGTCGGCTGCGTCAGGTTTTCGCCGTGCTGGCCGCACTGATGCCACAGCGCGCGCTCGGCGACTTCGGCCGCCGCGGTGAGTTCCTTGAGTTTTTGCGCATCCTGGTTCTTGGCGAGCCACGCATCGCCGAGTGCGCCGTTCGCGCGGCGCCACGCCTCGAATGCCGCGGCGACCGCAGGATCGTGCACCGCACGCACGGCGGCGAGCCGATGTGCTTCGGTGCGCGCCACCAGGCCGCGTTCGACCATCGCCAGACGCCACGCCGTAGCGATCGCGTCGGCGTCGCCGCGCTCGGCGGCCAGCGTGACCACCAACGCGGTCGCCGGCATCAGGATGTCGCGATAGGCCACGCTCTGGCGTTCGGAAAAATCCGCAGCGAACGTGCCGAGCAGCGCCTGCTGGTGTTCGGCCGTCTGCACCGCGACGCGAAATGCTTCGTCGCGGTCGCCCTGCGCCCAGCATGCCAGCGCCAGGCCGAAACTGATCGGCACAATGCTCGGATGATTCGGCGACACCGCGCGCTCACGCAGCGCGAGTGCGCGCCGAAAGTAGCGCTCCGCGTCGGCCATGTTCTGCAGCGCGAGCGAGGCCGAGCCGAGTCCTTCCAGCGCGTACGCAAGCCCGGGATTGTCCTTGCCGTCGGATTCCTCGCGCAGCTGCAGCGCGCGCGTGTAGTCGGCCACCGCCTGCTCGTACTGCTTCAGGCGCAGCTTCGAATTGCCCATGTCCGCATACACCACCGCGCGCGCGTGGCGCGTGGCGTCCTGCTCGCCGATCAGCGCGAGCGCCTTCTGGTACTGCGCGACGGACGCATCGAGCTCGTCCATCTCCTGCAGCAGGTTGCCGAAATTGACGCTGATGATGCCGCGTTCCTGCGCCGGCGGGTCGGGCAACGCGGCGACCAGCGCCTGCGCGTGATCGTAACGCGCGCGCGCGCTGACGTAGTCGCCGATTTCCTGCAGGCTCGCGCCGACCAGCGCTTCGGCTTTCGCGGCGGGAAAACTTGCCGCACCGAAGCGGCGCTGTGCCACGCCGAGCAGCGTTTCGCGCACTTCGAGTGCCTCGCGCTGGCGCCCCATGTCGGAATACACGCCGGCCAACACGGTGTCGATCTTGAAGCGTTCGTTCGCGTCCGCGCCGAACGCCTCGATCGCGACCCGCGAACCCTCGCGCAACGTCGCCAGCGCCAGTTCGTTGCTGCCGGTGTAGGTCTGCACCTGGCCGATGATGTAGTCGAGCTCGACCTCGCGCCAGCGCGCGGCCAAACCCTTCGTGCGTTTCCACGCAGTGCGCGCCAGCTCGGCCTGCTCGAGCGCCTGCGGCAGGTGGCCGCTGTAGGCGGCGACGCGCGCCGTCCAGATACGCAGTTCGGGTTGCTCGGACGCGGGCGTCGCGGCGAGTGCCGCGTCCGCGAGCTTCAGCGCCGCGGCGCCGTCGCCGCGATCGTAGACTTGCGCAATCTCGAAACGTTGCGCCAGGGCATGCTGCCCGGATGCAGCGGCGTGAGCGTCAATCGCCGCGCGCAGCGCCGCACCCGCGGGCTTGTTCAACTCGACGTTCTGCGCCAGCACGTCGAGCCGCACCGACAGCGCGTCGGCACGATGGCGGTCGCGCAGCGGCGTGGCTTCGAGCAACGCCGCGCTGCGTTCCTGCGCCTGCGCCTTGTCGCCACGCCCGAGTTCGAGATAGATCGCGTCGACGCGCGCATCGAAGTCGCCGCGGCCAGACGCGTGCGCGCCCATACAAAACGCGGCCGACAACAGCCATCCGAATGCATGCAGCGTGCGCATCTCACCCCGTTCCGGCACCCCAAGCTGGAACCATCTTGCCAGAAGCGGGCGATACGCAGACTGAATGGATGAGGCTGCTTGGCTAAGCGCCTAGCCAGCGGCATGCGGAAACACGAACTTCCAGCTGCGCGCGTGACCCGCCGCAGCCGATTGCTCGACCTTCTGCAGCGCCGCGTGCAAGGCCTGGTTCTCGATGCCGGCTTCCGCCGGCGCGGGCGCCAGTTCGAGAGCACCGCGCGTGCGCGCCGTCGCGTCGCCGGCATGCTGCCAATCGGCAATTGCGCGCTCGAGCTCGGGCAGCGCCGCGTCGCTGGCCACCACCACGAACGCTTCGCGTTCGGCGCGGCGGCTGATCTGCCAGGTCATCGCACTGCCGGCGGCCTTGCCGGGCAGGCGATGGTTGGTTTCGGCCGCGAGCGGATTGGCCGGCTCCAGTCCTGCGAGCGGGAACAGCACCGCGGCCTGCGCCGCGCCGTCGTCGTCGAAAATGTATACATACGCCGGGCGGCTGCTGCGGAACTCCAGCGCCAAGCGATCGCCAAGCGCGACCGCCGCACCGTCGGCGAGCGCGCTGCTGCCGTGCGCGTCGACCCGCACGAACTGCGCCTGCGCCTGCCATGCCGCCGCATCCGGACGCCCGGCAAGCAGGCTGACCGCCGCCGCGACGATGCCGGCAAGCAGCGCCGCGACGCCGAGCAGGCGCCAGCCGGAAAGCGTGCGCGCGGGCGGCGCCGCGAGTGCGGCGGCAAACGCCAATGCACTGGCTGGACGACGCGCCGGATCGGGATCGATCGCCTGCTCGATCGCGCGCAGCAGCGTCTTCGGCAATCCCGCACGCAATGTTGCCAGGCGCGTGCGCGCACCGCGATCCTGCGCGGCGATCAACGTGGCGAGGCTGTCGGCGGCATACGGATACGCGCCGCCGACCAGACGGAACAACAACACGCCGAGCGCGTAGATGTCGCTCGCCGGCGACGGTGCAGCGCCGCGCAGCACTTCCGGCGCGAGATAGTTGAGCGAGCCGGAGACGACCGGCGTCTGCGCCGTGTCGAGTTCGCGCGCGGCGCCGAAGTCCATCAGCACGATGCGTCCGGATACTTCGCGCATCACGTTCTCGGCCTTGATGTCGCCGTGGATCAAGCCGTGCCGATGCACCGCGGCGAGCGCGTGGCACAAGTCCAGGCCGATGCCGCGCACTTCCTCGGCGGAGAACACGCCTTCCTGCGCCAGGAGTTGCGCCAGTGGCGTGCCGCGAATCAGTTCCGTCCAGATGCCGGCGCGACTGCCGTGCACCGCGGCGCCGTAAACGCTGACGATATTCGCCTGGCGCACGCGCGCCAGACGCCGGCCTTCTTCCAGGAACTGGTGCGACAACGTGTCGGATTCGACCTTGCGCAATTTCAGCGCGACCTGCAGGTCGAGCAGCGGATCGTAGGCGCGCCACACCTCGCCCTGGTTGCCGGCGCCGAGCGGCTCGAGCACCGTGAGGTTGCCCCATTTGAACTTGCTCGAGCGCGGCGTGAAGCGGTTGCCGCCGAGCTGCACATGACGATAGCCCTGCACCAGCTGCTGCAATTCGCGCAGCCCGGTCAGCGCGTCGTCACTGCTGCCCTGCTGCTGCCAGTTGACTGGCTCGTCGTCGGCGATGCGCGCGGCAAGGCGTTCGAGTTCGTCGTCGCGTTCGGTTTCAGGAGTCATGCGGAGGCGGCCTCTGGCTACGCGACTTGGGGCATTCCTTCACATTAACGTCACGTCCGACGTGAACCGAACACGCTCAGGCCTGCGGATCGGAACCCAGCGCCTTGGACAGCTGCACGATCGCGCGCGCCACCATCACGCGCACCGCGTCCGGCGTGCTGCCGACTTCCGCGGCGATCTCCGGATAGCTCATGCCGAACTCGACCCGCATCACGACCAGTCCCTGCTGGCGCTTCGGCAGCGCCGCGAGCGCCTGTTCGTACGCGCGCACGCGCTCGCTGCCCACGATCTGCTCGATCAGGGCCGGCGCATCCGGATCGCTCAGCTCGACGTCGATCTCGCCGTGATCGGGACGGCGCTGGTGGCGGCGGATCTCGTCGCGCACCTGGTTGAGCAGCGCTTGGCGAAGATATGCGAGGAACGCGCCGGGGCCGGCGCTTTCGAACTGATCCAGGCGCGCCAGCGCCTTGACCAGCGTCACCTGGACCAGGTCGTCGGTTTCGTTGAGGTCGCGCATCTGGCGCGGCAGACGGCCGTGCGCCCAGCGCTGCAGCAGCGGCAGGAAGCGGCGCAGCAGCATGTCGCGCGCGCCGGCTTCGCCAGCACGAATGCGACGGATCAGACTCACCGTCGGTTCCACAGCGACACCGCCGATCGTCGGCTCGTCCTCGACCATGCTGCCTCCCCGCTTCGGCCAAGTGTAGCGTCGGCGCGCGCGCGCGGATAGCGAGACCGGCGCTGCGCTGCGGGCCGGATGCATTACTATCGCGACTTTGTTTCTTTACGCCTTGTCGTCGACCATGTCCAAACGCCGCCCGCTGCTGCGCCGATTGTCGCTTGCCCTGTTCGTTCTGCTGCTGCTCGCCGTCGCCGGCACATGGCTGACCTTGCGCGCGAGCCTGCCGCAACTGACCGGCCAACTGCGCATGCCGGCGCTGAGTGCGCAGGTGATCGTGACGCGCGATGCGCTCGGCGTAGCGACGATCAAGGGCGACTCGCGCCGCGACGTGTGGTTCGCACTCGGCTTCGTGCACGCGCAGGAGCGCTGGTTCGAGATGGATCTGATTCGCCGCCTGGCCGCGGGCGCGTTGGCCGAACTGGTCGGTGCCGCGGCGCTGCCGCTGGACCGGCCGCACCGGCAGTTCCGCATGCGCGCGCGCGCCGAAAAGATCCTCGCGACGGCGCCTCCGGAGCGGCTCGACGAGCTGACCGCCTACCGCGACGGCGCCAACGCAGGTTTGGCCGCCCTCGGCTCGCGGCCGTGGGAATACTGGCTGCTCGGCTCCGCGCCGCGGCCGTGGAGCAATGCCGACAGCATCCTGGTCACCGCCGCCATGTTCTTCGATCTGAACGACTCGACCGACGCGCGCGAACTTGCGTTCGCAAAGGTCAAGGCGGTGCTCGGCGACAATGTATACAAATTCCTGGCCGCCAGCGGCGGCCCATGGGATGCGCCGCTGCTCGGCCCGGCGATGAAGTATCCCGAGCTGCCGGCCGAAAGCGACATCGACCTGCGCAAGCTCGATCCGAAACTGCTGCGCATGCCGCCGGAAGCGACCGAACGGGCAACGACGCCGGGCAGCAACAGCTTCGCGGTCAGCGGCGCGCTGACCGCGACCCACGCGGCGCTGGTCGCGAACGACATGCATCTCAACCTGCGCGTACCGAACATCTGGTATCGCGCGCGCCTGATCTATCCGAGTCCGCGCCACGCCGGCGAAGGCGTCGACCTGATCGGCGTCACCCTGCCCGGCGCCGGCGCGCTGGTCGCCGGCAGCAATCGCCACGTCGCCTGGGCCTTCACGAACAGCTACGGCGACTGGACCGACTGGGTGCGCGTCGCGCTCGATCCAGACGACAACACGCGCTACCGCACGGCCGACGGCAGCGAAGCGTTGCTGCAAAGTGAAGAAGTGATCAAAGTACACAATGCGCCGGAGCAGAAGCTGAGCGTGCGCGAGACAAGATGGGGCCCGATCATCGGCGAGGACACCGACGGCACGCCGCTGGCGCTGGCCTGGACCGCGTTGCAGTCCGGCGGCATCGATGCCTCGCTGACCGGCATGGACGTGGTCGAAAGCGCCGACGAGGCGATCGAACTGGCCAACCGCTGCGGCATGCCGGCGCAGAATTTCATCGTCGGCGACCGCGCCGGCAACATCGGCTGGACCATTGCCGGCCGCATCCCGAAGCGCGTTGGCGGCTACGATCCGCTGCTGCCGTCGGATTGGAGCCGGCCCGGCACCGGCTGGGACGGTTGGCTCGCGCCAAGCGACTATCCGCGCCTGCCGAATCCGCCGGGCCAGCGCCTGTGGACCGCGAATGCGCGCACGCTCGACTGGCAAAGCAACGAATACGCGGCCGTCGGCGACGGCGGTTATGACCTGGGCGCGCGTGCGCGCCAGATTCGCGACGACCTGAAGGCGAAGGATCATTTCGTTCCCGACGACATGCTCGCCATCCAGCTCGACGACCGCGCGCTGCTGATGGGGCACTGGCACGACGTGCTGCTCGAAACGCTCAAGCGCGCCGGCGACCGCGCCGATCTGGCCGATCTCAAGAAGTATACCGACGACTGGAACGGCCACGCCGACCCTGCCTCCGTCGGCTACCGCCTGAGCCGCGATTTCCGCCGCGAAGTGATCGACACGATGCTCGACGGATTCGCCGCCGCGGTGCGCTCAAAGTACGCCGACTTCAAGCTGCCGACACTGGCGCAAGGCGAGATCCTCGTCGACGCGATCCTCACCAAGCGCCCGGACCATCTGCTGCCACCAGGCTATTCCAGCTGGGACGACCTGCTGCTCAAGTGCGCCGAACGCGTCGGCCAGCGCCTCGGCAAGAAGCCGGGCGGCCTGGCCGCCCGCAACTGGGGCGAGCAAAACACCACGCACATCCGCCACGCGCTCAGTGCGTCCCTGCCCGGTCTCGGCTGGCTGCTCGACGTGCCGAGCGAAGCGTTGCCCGGCGACTCGAACATGCCGCGCGTGCAAGCCGCAAGCTTCGGCGCATCGGAACGCTTCGCCGTCGAACCCGGCCACGAGGAATACGGCTACTTCCACATGCCCGGCGGGCAGAGCGATCACCCGCTGTCACCGTTCCACGGCGCCGGCCACGCGGACTGGTCGCGCGGCAAGGCGGCGCCGTTCCTGCCCGGGGAGACAAAGTATACTCTCGTGTTGGCGCCGCGCTGACCTCTCGTTGCACTTCATTCCCGCGTGGGCGGGAATCTAGCTCTTGCGTCTCTCGGCTCGTCATTCCCGCGCAGGCGGGAATCTAGCCTTCGCTCCGAGCTCGTCATTCCCGCGTAGGCGGCAATCCAGTTCCTGCCCGTAGGCTCGTCATTCCAGCGAAAGCTGGAATCCAGCTCTTTCTTTGGACTTGTCTTTTGTTCTTTATGTGCAAGAGCCAAAGCTTCCACTCCTCCTGCGGAGGAGCGGGTCACTTCTCTTTGCTCGTGCAAAGAGAAGTAACCAAGAGAAAGCACGCCCCGATCGGTCGCGCCCTCCGGGCATCCTGCCCTACGGGTCCGCGAGCGCACTCCGGGGTTCGCCGGACGTACATCCATGTACGTTCGGCGAAGCGCGTGCATCGTGCACGCGCCCCTTCGGGCCTATCCTCCATGCGCTCGCCGCGCCCGGCGGGGACC
>Ga0157378_10000043_pt1 | contig 107750 bp, 102 predicted proteins | sample M65metaG_FD_115309 | JGI IMG/M metagenome (GOLD analysis project Ga0157378, IMG submission 115309) | Miscanthus rhizosphere microbial communities from Kellogg Biological Station, Michigan, USA - M6-5 metaG | ecosystem: Host-associated > Plants > Roots > Rhizosphere > Soil | place: USA...
GCACCCTCGCGAATCTGGCGCGCCCGGAGAGATTCGAACTCCCGACCACCAAGTTCGTAGCCTGGTACTCTATCCAGCTGAGCTACGGGCGCGTAAGAAGCGGAATTATTCCGGGAAGCGAGGAGTTCGTCAACCCTTGTGCGCGCATTTCGCGCACGTGCCTCTCCGCCGGAGCGTGTGCCCGCTAGAGCACGAACTTCTTCCACCACGGCACTGCGCGCAGATTGCGCCGGTTCTGGGCGACGAAGCGTGCAGCGAAATCATCGTTGCTGAAGCGGAGCGTGACCGTGTCCTTCGATTGCCCGACGAGCCGCACGGGCAGCGCGCGGAAAGCATAGATGAGGTACGCCGTCGCCGCGATCGCCGCTGCCAGCATGGCGACGAACGGCATCGGCATGGCCTGGTCATTGCGCAGCGGTGCGAGCAAACCGAGCCAACGCGCCGCGATTACCGCGAACGTCAGCGCGCCCGGTATCGCCAGCAGGTAGATGAATCCGCGCAGGAAACGAAAACCGCCGGTGCGGCGCGTCACCACGGCAGCGAGACCCAAGCCGGCGGCATGCGCGCGGCATACCGGGTAGTTCAACGTGGCCATGCTGGAGTTGAGCACCATCCCGCCGAAGCCGACGCCGACGGAGCGCACCGATCCAATCGACACGCTCGATGCGACCAGTTCATTCTTCGCCCCGCACCGCGCGCAACACGCGGGCCAGCTGACCGCATCGTCGCTGCTCACCGAAACTTTTCTTGCCATTGGAATCCCCTGCGAAGAATTGTTTGATCGCGCGAACACTCACGCGAACCGAACAGGAACGATTCGCGCGTTCGTGTGCCGCTGAAAAACAAATGCCCCCAGGCGGGGGCATTTGCGTTACTGGCGGAGAGGGAGGGATTCGAACCCTCGATAGAGCTTTTGACCCTATACTCCCTTAGCAGGGGAGCCCCTTCGGCCTCTCGGGCACCTCTCCGAATTCTGTTGTCTCGATCCTTCGTTCATCTTGCGCTTCAGGTTCCATCCGTGGAGCGCCTATCCGTTCGGCATCCTGCCTCACCCTCAGTCGACTGTCGTCGACTTCGACCTTAGCAGGGGAGCCCCTTCGGCCTCTCGGGCACCTCTCCGAATTCTGTTGTCTCGATCCTTCGTTCGTCTTGCGCTTCGGGTTCCATCCGTGGAGCGCCTATCCGTTCGGCATCCTGCCTCACCCTCAGTCGGCTGACGCCGACTTCGACCCTTAGCGAGGGAGCCCCTTCGGCTCTCGGGCACCTCTCCGAATTCTGTGCTGTCGATCCTTCGGCATCCTGCCGCGCCCTCCGGCCAATCACCGGCAAGGGGCGCGAAGAATACTCACTCGACACGCTGGGGTAAAGCGCCCCGCCCGTTGGGCGCGGGCTCAGCTTGAAGCAGACGGCGTTTCGCCGCCCGGAGTCTCGTGCTCGCGCTTGATGCGCTGATAGATTTCTTCGCGGTGGACTGCCACATCCTTCGGGGCGTTGATTCCGATCCGCACCTGGTTGCCCTTGACCCCCAGTACCGTGACGCTGACCGCGTCACCAATCATCAAGGTCTCCCCCACCCTGCGCGTCAAAATCAGCATGTCCCTTACTCCTTCGGCTTGTCGTCGTTCCTGTCCGGCCAGCTGCGTGAAATCACCCCCAGCCGCGCGTGTCCTGCGCTGTGATTCGACCGCTCGCCGACGCCCGCAATTGCATCACCGTCCGGTGCCTGCCGCTGTGGCGCCGCCAATCGCAGTCATCCGAGACTGCCATTGACTATGCAACAAAGGAGAAATACTAGCCCACCCCCCGTGCATGCGCAAACCACGGCGCCGTGTGGCTGCCGCAAAATGATCGCGATCCGTGCGGCGATCCCTACGCCACGCGCGCCCCGACCCACTCCGGCACCGCGTCGAGCGCCAGCGCAAGTTGCGGCGTATCGTCGCCGCCGCCCTGCGCCATGTCGGGACGCCCGCCGCCCTTGCCGCCGATCTGTTGTGCCACGTGCGCAACCAGATCGCCCGCCTTGACCTTGCCCAGCGCCTTGCCGTTGACCCCGGCAACCAGGGCGACCTTGCCGTCGAGCGCGCCTGCCAGCAACACCACGCAATCGCCCAGCAACTGCTTGAAGCGGTCGACGCTTTCGCGCAGCGTCTTCGCATCGCCAGTATCGAGGCGCGCGGCGATCACCTTGATGCCATGCACATCCTTCGCGTTCGCAGCCAGGTCGGTGGTTGCCGAGCCGGCCGCTTTTGCCTTGAGCGAATCCAGCTCGCGTTCGAGCTTCTTCTGGCGCTCGAACAACTGGCGCAGCTTGCCGACCACGTCGCCGCCGCTGGCCGCGAGCAGATGCGCGATTTCATCCAGGCGTCGCTCCTCGTCCTTGACGTAGGCAAGCGCACCGGCACCGGTCAGCGCTTCGATGCGGCGCACGCCGGCGGCCACGCCGCTCTCGCTCACGATCTTGAACAGGCCGATGTCGCCGGTGCGTGCGACATGCGTGCCGCCGCACAGCTCGGTGGAAAAATCGCCCATGCGCAATACGCGCACTTCATCGCCGTACTTTTCGCCGAACAGCGCCATCGCGCCGAAGTCGATCGCCTGCTTGTATGCCATCTGGTGCACTTCGGCCGCGACGTTGCGGCGTATCTCCGCGTTGACCAGATCCTCGATCAGCTGCCGTTCGTCCGCGGCCAGCGGCTTGAAGTGCGAGAAGTCGAAACGCAACCGATCCGCCGCGACCAGCGAGCCCTTCTGCGTGACGTGCTCGCCGAGCACTTTGCGCAATGCCGCGTGCAACAAATGCGTTGCCGAATGATTGAGCACGATCGCCTGGCGCCGCGCGCCGTCGACCGAACCGAACACCGGCGTGCCGAGTCGCAGCGGCTTGCTTCCGCTCCAGCTGCCGACATGGCCGTGGAATGCGCCGGCAACCTTGATCGTGTCGCTCACGGCGAAGCGGCCATCGGCGTTGCTCAACAACCCGGTGTCGCCGATCTGACCGCCGGACTCCGCGTAGAACGGCGTCGCATCGAGGATCAGGATCGCTTCCTCGCCATCGTTGAGCGCATCGGTCTCTCGGCCATCGCGCACAATGCCGACGATGTTCAGCGCATCGGCCTCGAGCGCGCCGTAGCCGAGAAATTTGCTCGGCTTCAGGCGCTGCACCAGCTCCGCCGAGATCGAAGCTTTCGTCTCGAACTGGCTCGCCGAACGCGCGCGTTCGCGCTGCTCGTTCATGGCCTTCTCGAAGCCCTGCATGTCCACGGAAAGGCCGCGCTCGCGCGCGATGTCGGCGGTGAGGTCGACCGGAAAACCGTAGGTGTCGTACAGTCGGAACGCATCGGCGCCGGGAATGATCTTCTGGCTGCGCGCGGCGATTTCGTCGAATACCTTCATGCCGTTTTCGAGCGTCTCGCCGAAACGCTCTTCTTCGGCCAGCAGCGCGCGTCCGACCGTGTCGCGCTTGGCCGCCAGTTCGGGATAGGCCGTGCCCATTTCCTCGACCAGCGTCGGTACCAGCTTGTGGAAGAACGGCTGCTTCTGCCCGAGCATGTAGCCGTGACGCAGCGCGCGCCGGATGATCCGGCGCAGCACGTAGCCGCGGCCCTCGTTCGACGGCAGCACGCCGTCGACGATCAGGAAACTGCAGGCGCGGATATGATCGGCGATCACGCGCAGCGACTTGTTTTCCAGATCCTTCGTGCCGGTCAGGCGCGCGGCATGCGCGATCAGGCGCTGGAACAGGTCGATCTCGTAGTTCGAATGCACGTGCTGCAGCACCGCGACCAGGCGCTCCAGACCCATGCCCGTGTCGACGCACGGCGCCGGCAACTTGGTCAGCGTGCCGTCAGCGGCGCGATCGAACTGCATGAACACGAGGTTCCAGATTTCGATGAAGCGGTCGCCGTCCTCGTCCGGCGAACCCGGCGGGCCGCCGGCGATGTGCGCGCCGTGATCGTAGAAGATCTCGGTGCACGGACCGCACGGACCGGTGTCGGCCATCTGCCAGAAATTGTCGGAAGCGTACGGTGCGCCCTTGTTGTCGCCGATGCGCACGATGCGCTCCGCCGGCAGGCCGATCGTCTTGTTCCAGATGTCGAACGCCTCGTCGTCGGTGTGATATACCGTGACCATCAGGCGCTCCTTCGGCAACTTGTATACTTGTGTCAGCAGCTCCCACGCCCACTCGATCGCTTCGCGCTTGAAGTAGTCGCCGAACGACCAGTTACCGAGCATCTCGAAGAACGTGTGATGGCGCGCGGTGTAGCCGACTGAATCGAGATCGTTGTGCTTGCCGCCGGCGCGCAGGCAGCGCTGCACGTCCGCGGCGCGCGCGTACGGCAGCTTCTCGCTGCCGAGGAACACGTTCTTGAACTGCACCATGCCCGAGTTCGTGAACAGCAGCGTCGGATCGTTGCCCGGCACGAGCGGCGCCGAGGGCACGATCGTGTGGCCCTTGGACTGGAAGAAGTCGAGGAAGGTCTGGCGGATCTCGGCGCTGGTTTTCATCGTGAGGCGGCTGCTCGAAACGGGTCACTTGGGCGGGACGGCGCCAAGGCTGGCCTCAGGGCATCGAGTTTTCAATCCAACTCGTCCGCCGATGTATCCAGGCCTTCAGCACGGGTCACGGATTGTACAGTGGTGGCGTCGAAGCCGCGACGCAACAGGAAGCCAGCGCGTTTTGCGCGCTCGGCGAGATTCGCCGGCGCTTTGCCGCCGTAGCGGCGGCGCAGCTGGCGTCGCGCCAGTTCGGTCCAGTCCGGATCGGCCGCTTCGATCAGCTCGCGCGCCGCGGCTTCGCCCACGCCGTGTGTCCTGAGCTCGGCGATGATCCAGCGTGGGCCGTAGCCGCCTTCGACGCGCGAGCGCAGCAGCATTTCGCCGAAGCGGGCATCACTCTGGAAATCCTTGGATTGCAGCTTGGCGACCGCCGCGGAAGCCTCTTCAGCATCGAGTCCGCGGCGCGCCAGCTTGGTTTTCAGCTCACGCGCCGAGTGCTCGCGCCGCGCGAGCAAACCCAGCGCCTTGTCATAGGCGCTGGGCGGTGTTGCCGTGTCGCGCTTGCGCGCCACGTTGCAGCGGCGAAGCGTTAAGCCTCTTCCATCTCCGCCGTGACGTTCGCGGCGGCGGCCTTGACCGGCGCGAGCGCCACGCGCAGCTTGTCCTCGATTTCCTTGGCCACGGTCGGATTGTCCTTCAGGTACTGGCGCGCGTTGTCCTTGCCCTGACCGATGCGCTCGCCGCCGTAGCTGTACCACGCGCCGGACTTCTCGACGATCTTGTTGTCGCTGCCCATGTCGATCAGCTCGCCTTCGCGACTGATGCCTTCGCCGTACAGGATTTCGGTGACGACCTGCTTGAACGGCGGCGCCAGCTTGTTCTTCACGACCTTGATCTTGGTCTGGTTGCCGACGACTTCCTCGCCCTTCTTGACCGCGCCGATGCGGCGGATGTCCAGACGTACCGATGCGTAGAACTTGAGCGCATTGCCGCCGGTCGTTGTTTCCGGACTCTGGCCCGGCATCATCACGCCGATCTTCATGCGCAGCTGGTTGATGAATATCACCAGTGTGTTGGAGCGCTTGATGTTCGCGGTGAGCTTGCGCAGCGCCTGCGACATCAGTCGCGCCTGCAGGCCCGGCAACTGGTCGCCCATCTCGCCTTCGATTTCCGCACGCGGGGTGAGCGCGGCGACCGAGTCGACCACGATCACGTCGACCGCGCTGGAACGCACCAGCATGTCGGCGATCTCGAGTGCCTGTTCGCCGGTGTCCGGCTGCGACAACAGCAGATCGTCGACCTTGACGCCGAGTTTTTCCGCGTAGGTCGGATCGAGCGCGTGCTCGGCGTCGATGAACGCGCAGTTGCCGCCGAGCTTCTGCGCCTGCGCCACGACCTGCAGCGTCAGCGTGGTCTTGCCCGAGGATTCCGGGCCGTAGATTTCCACCACGCGGCCGCGCGGCAGGCCGCCGATTCCGAGCGCGATGTCGAGCATCAGCGAACCGGTCGGGATCGCCTCGACGACGTCGGCGGCGCGGTCGCCCATGCGCATCACGGCGCCCTTGCCGAACTGCTTTTCGATCTGGCTCAACGCGGCGGAAAGCGCCTTGCGCTTGTTGTCGTCCATTGCAAAACCCTCGGTAGGAAAATGTATACAAGTAGCTTGCGGCGCCGCAGTCTCATACAACGCGACGGCGGCATCCGATGCGTTCGCTGCGGTAATCGACGCTTGCCGCGCTGGCGACTCGGGCGCCCGGGCATGCCGCCCGGCGGCTCGAGTCGAGAGGGATTATTTCACAGCGACGGCAGCGTCGCATGTGCGCAATGTCGCGTCAGCTTGTAAGAATTTTCTGAACGCCGCGCAGCGCGGCAGCGACGGTCTGGCGGCGCACGGCTTCGCGGTCGCCGTCGAAATGGAACAACTCCGACTGCGCGTAGCCGCCACGACGTTTCCAGCCGATCCACACCGTGCCGACCGGCTTTTCCGCGGTTCCGCCGGAAGGCCCCGCGATGCCGGTCACGGCGACCGCAACCGTGGCGCCGTAGCGCGCAAGCGCGCCGGACACCATTTCGATCACCGTTTCACGGCTGACTGCGCCATGCTGTTCCAGCGCTTCCGGGCGCACGCCGAGTAGCGCCTCCTTGGCCTCATAGCTGTAGGCAACGACGCCGCACTCGAACCAGGCGGAAGAACCCGCGACGTCGGTCAGCGTCTTGGCGATCCAACCGCCGGTGCACGATTCGGCGGTGACGAGCGTCGCGCCACGCTGGCTGAAGATGGTCGCGATTGTTTCTGCAAGATCGTGTAGTTCGCGATCGTCCGGATGGTCGGGCATGGTCGTTACCTGCAGCAGGTAGCGCACTATGCCACAGTCACCGCGCGAACTTCATTCCGGCGCAACGCGCAACACGCGCTCTCCGCCGCAACGCAGCCCATACGTTCGGCCGCAGTCCACCGCTTGGTTCAAGTCCACTACAATCGGCAATTGTTCCCGCTTTGCGCCGCACGATGAATCGCGACGATTTTTCCCAGCACACGCCGCTGATGCGCCAGTATTTCGCCGCCAAGGCGGAGTATCCGCACACGCTCGTGTTTTTTCGCATGGGCGATTTCTACGAGTTGTTCTACGACGACGCGCGCAAGGCCGCGCGCCTGCTCGATCTGACGTTGACGCAGCGTGGCCAATCCGCCGGTGCGCCGATCCCGATGGCCGGCGTGCCATATCACGCCGCCGAAGGCTATCTGGCGAAACTGGTGCGGCTCGGCGAGTCGGTCGCGATCTGCGAGCAAATCGGCGATCCGGCGCTGGCCAAAGGTTTGGTCGAGCGCAAAGTGGTGCGTGTCGTCACGCCCGGCACGGTAACCGACGAAGCCTTGCTGGACGAGCGCCGCGACAACTTGCTGCTGGCGATCGCGGCACATGGGCAACGCTTCGGCTTGGCCTGGATCGATCTCACCTCTGGCCGCTTCTTGGTGAGCGAGGTCACGGATGCCGACGCGCTCGCCTCGGAGCTGGCGCGATTGGCGCCGGCCGAGACGCTGGTCAGCGAAGAGCACGCGTGGCCGCCGGCCGTCGGCGCGTTGCCCGGCCTGCGCAAGCGTGCGCCGTGGCACTTCGATGCCGACAGCGCGCAGCGCCAGTTGACCCAGTTCTTCGGCACGCGCGATCTCGGCGGCTTCGGCTGCGACGGCATGCCGCTGGCGATCGCCGCGGCCGGCAGCCTGCTCGCTTACCTGCAGGAAACGCAAAAATCGGCGCTCCCGCATCTGTCCGGCATCGCGGTCGAGAACGCCGCCGACACGATCGCGCTTGACGCCGCAACGCGGCGCAATCTCGAGCTCGACACGCACCCGAGCGGCCGCGTCGAACACACGCTGTTCGGTGTGCTCGATGCGACGATCACGCCGATGGGCGCGCGTGCATTGCGCCGCTGGCTGCATCGGCCACTGCGCCAGCACGCGACACTGCGCCTGCGCTACCAGGCGATCGAAAGCCTGATCGCGCAGCGCCGCTACGACGCGTTGCGCGAAGTGCTACGCGGCATCGGCGATCTGGAACGCATCCTCGCGCGCACCGCGCTGCGTTCGGCACGCCCGCGCGACTTGGCCACGCTGCGCGACGGCCTGCTCGCGGCGCCGGCGCTGCGCGAGGCGCTGCGCGATTGCGACAGTCCACTGCTGGCACGCCTGCTCGATGGGCTGGGCGAACACGGCGCCACCGCCGAACGCCTGACCGCGGCCGTGCTCGAACGCCCGCCGGCACTGCTGCGCGACGGCGGCGTGATTCGTCCGGGCTACGATGCGGAGCTCGACGAGCTGCGCGCGCTGTCGACGAACGCGGATCAATTCCTGATCGACCTGGAACAACGCGAAAAGGCCGCGACCGGCATTGCGACGCTCAAAGTCGGCTACAACAGCGTGCACGGCTACTACATCGAGATCAGCCGCGGCCAGTCGGACAAGGCACCGGCGCACTACACGCGCCGGCAGACGCTGAAAGGCGCGGAACGCTACATCACGCAGGAGCTCAAGACGTTCGAGGACAAGGTGCTGTCCGCGCGCGAACGCTCGCTGATGCGCGAGCGTGCGCTGTACGAGGCACTGCTGGATTTCCTGCTCGAGCGCCTGTCCGCGCTGCAGCGCGCCGCCTCCGCGATTGCCGAGCTCGACGTGTTGGCGAGCCTCGCCGAACGCGCCGACATGCTGAGCTGGAAAGCGCCGCAACTGATCGACGCGCCCGGCGTCCATATCGTGCGCGGCCGCCATCCGGTGGTCGAGCAAGTGCGCGGCGAACCGTTCGAGCCCAACGATCTGAAGCTCGACGCGACACGGCGCATGCTGATCATCACCGGACCGAACATGGGCGGCAAGTCGACCTACATGCGCCAGGCCGCATTGATCGTGTTGCTCGCGCACATCGGCAGCTACGTGCCGGCCGATGCCGCGACACTCGGACCGATCGATCGCATCTTCACGCGCATTGGCGCCGGCGACGACCTGTCGCGCGGCCAGTCCACGTTCATGGTCGAAATGAGCGAGACGGCGAATATCCTGCACAACGCAACCGCGTGCAGCCTGGTGCTGATGGACGAGGTCGGTCGCGGTACATCGACCTACGACGGCCTGGCGCTGGCACAGGCCTGCGCCGTGCAACTCGCAGCGCAGAATCGCGCCTACACGCTGTTCGCGACGCACTATTTCGAACTGACCGAACTGGCCGCGCAATATGAAGGCATCGCGAATGTGCATCTGGACGCGGTCGAGTACGACGATCAACTGGTATTCATGCACGCCGTCAAGGAAGGACCCGCCAATCGCAGCTTCGGCCTGCACGTGGCCGCGCTGGCCGGCGTGCCGAAGCACGTAATCACGCGCGCGCAGGGTTACCTGCGCGCGCTCGAACAGCAGCATACGCTGCGCGACGCGGGCGCGCCGGCGCAGGAGAATCCCGCGCCGCAGCTCGGACTATTCGCGCCGCCGCTGCCGTCGCCGGCCGAAGAGGCCCTGCGCGCGCTCGATCCCGACACACTTTCGCCACGCGATGCCCTCGAAACGCTATACAAGTTGAAGAAGCTGCTCTGATTGCAGTAACGACGAGGACCCCATGCGAAGCGTGCCGATCTGCGCCATCGCGGCAATTTGTGCATTTGTGTACGGCGGCGCCGACGCCACCGATGGCGGAGATCCGCTCACCCGCGCGATCCAGCTCGCTGCGTCGGCGCACTGGAACCAGCCGGTGGAACCGATCCGCATCCACGCCAACACCTACTACGTCGGCGTCGCCGGATTGAGCTCGATCCTGATCCGCACCGATCAGGGGCTCGTGCTGCTCGATGGCGATTTGCCGCAATCGGCGCCGTTGATCGAGGCGAATATCCGCAAGCTGGGCTTTCGCGTCGAGGACATCCGCTTCGTCTTGAATTCGCATGCGCATTTCGATCACGCCGGCGGCATCGCAGCGCTGGCGCGCGACAGCGGCGCCGTGGTCGTCGCGAGTCCCTCGGGTGCGGCGGCGCTGCACGCGGGTCGCGCGGTGCCGGACGATCCGCAGGCCGGCTATGCCAGCGCCACGCGCAGCGATCCGGCGCTGTTTCCGAAGGTGACGACGAAGATCCGCGAAATTCGCGACGGCGAACCGCTGCGCCTGGGCAACGTATCGATCACCGCGCATTTTACGCCGGGGCACACGCCGGGCAGCACGACCTGGACGTGGCGCGATTGTGCCGGCAAGCGTTGCTTCGACATCGTCTACGCCGACAGCCTCAACGCGATCTCGGCCCCGGGTTTTCATTTCCTTGCCGACACCGAACACGGCGACCTCACGCCACGCTTCCGCGCCAGCATCGCATCGGTCGCTGCGCTGCCCTGCGACATCCTGCTCACGGTGCACCCGGACCTGGCCGACATCCCGCAAAAAATTGCCCAGTTGCGCGCAGGCGCGGCAAACAATCCATTCGTCGACACGCATGCTTGCCAGGCATATGCGCATGATGCCGAACAGCGACTGGAAGCGCGCATTCGCGAAGAGGAAGCCGCAGCGGCTGGTGAGCGCTGATCATTGCGCTGGCCCGAACGGACACAACAATAATCTTACGTTCGCATCGCTACACTGCCCGCCCGATCTGAACGGCCGAGGGTTCGATGTCACGCTATTCAAACACGATTCCGCTAGCAGCAGCGTTGTTCGCGACGTTCGTGGCCGCGGTCAGCGCGAAGGAACCTGATCCGGCGCTCGATGCGTATGCGAAGCCCGGCCAACTCGTCGATCTCGGCGGCGGACGTCATTTGAACCTGCGCTGCACGGGCAGCGGCGCGGCCACCGTGCTGCTGGAAAGCGGCAACCTCGCCGATTCGATGACGTGGTTCAAGGTCCAGCCGGGCATCGCCCGCTTCGCGCGTGTTTGCGCCTACGATCGCGCCGGCACCGGCTTCAGCGACGGCGGCCCGCTGCCGCGCAACCTCGACGCGAATGCCGCGGACCTGCATGCGCTGATCACCGCGGCGCACATTGCCACGCCGGTCGTGCTGGTCGGGCACTCGTACGGTACGAACGTCGTGCGGCGCGTCGCCGAGCAGCATCCCGCCGATGTTGCCGCGCTGGTGTTGCTCGATCCGCCGCCGCAGCACGTGAGCGAGTTCGCGCCGGAATTCGACAAGGCCGACGATGCGGAGCGCGTCGCCGGCGAGGCGATCATGCGGCAATGCGAGAAAGGCGCCGAGAAAGCGCAACTCGACGCTCCACCACCCGAACTCAAGCCATGCCTGCGCGGACCGAATCCCGGCTACAGCGACGCGCTCAACGCGGCGCAACACGCGAGCAAGATCCGGCCGGTATTCTGGCAGACGATCATCTCCACCAGCGAAAGCAACGGCGCGCTGTACAAGCAGCCGGTGCCGAAATCAGAAACGCACGGATCGATGCCACTGTTCATCCTGCAGCCCGACGCGCCGTTCGGCGATGCGCCGCCGGAAATCCGCAAGCCGATGGAAGCGGCGCGTCAGAAGACGCACGACGCGATCGCCGCTACTTCCACGCGCGGCATCATAATTCCCGTGGCGAAATCCACGCACGATGTGCAAATCGACCAGCCTGAAGCGGTGATCAGGATCGTGCAGGCAGCGATCGATCAATCGAAGGCCGCACCAGCGAAGGGCAACGCGACGAAGTAGCCGCGTTGCCGTCGGCGTATTCGCGTCGCGGTCAGCTCGCGCTGCTAAGCAGCGCGTTGACGCGGCGCACGTACGCGGCTGGATCCTCGAGCGCTACGCCCTCGAGCAACTGCGCCTGATCGAGCAGCAGCAGCGCGATGTCGGCGGCGCGCGCAGCGTCGTGCTCGGATTCGAGGCGCTTGAGCAGCGGATGTGTCGGATTGATCTCGAGGATCGGCTTGCTCGCCGGCACGTCGTGTCCGGCCTGCTTGAGCAGGCGCTGCATCGCGAGACCCATCTCGTGTTCGTCGAGCACGATGCATGACGGCGAGTCGGTCAGGCGCGCGCTGACGCGCACGTCGCGCACGCGCTCGCCGAGCGCGTCCTTCAGCTTCTTCACGACGCCTTCGGCTTCCTTCTCGACTTCCTTGCGCTTGTCAGCGTCGATGCCGGCGAGCTTGTCGAAATCGATGTCGCCCTTGGCCACGTTGCGCAGCTTCTTGCCGCCGAATTCGGTCAGGTAGCTCGACATCCATTCGTCGATGCGGTCGTACATCAGCAGCACTTCGATGCCGTGCGCCTTGAGCGCTTCCAGCTGCGGGCTGCCTTTCGCGGCGGCATAACCGTCGGCGGTCAGATAGTAGATCGCGTCCTGGTTCGCCGCCATGCGGCCGACGTAGTCGTCGAGCGAGACGGTTTGCGTCGCGCTTTCGGACTTCGTCGAGGCGAACCGAAGCAGTTTCGCGATGCGCTCCTTATTGGCGAAATCCTCAGCCGCGCCTTCCTTGAACGTGACGCCGAACTGCTGCCAGAACGTGGCGAATTTTTCCGGTTCGTCCTTGGCCAGTTTGTCGAGCAGGTCGAGCACGCGGCGCGTGCAGGCCGCCTTGAGTTTCTCGAGATTGCGGTTCTGCTGCAGGATCTCGCGGCTCACGTTGAGCGGCAGGTCGTCCGAATCGACGACGCCGCGCACGAAGCGCAGATAGGCCGGCAGCAGCTGTTCTGCCGCATCCATGATGAACACGCGCTTGACGTAGAGCTTGAGGCCCTTGCGCTCGTCGCGCCCGCCCATCATCAGGTCGAACGGCGACTTCGACGGCAGGTACAACAGCGAGGTGAAATTCTGGTTGCCCTCGACGCGATTGTGAGTCCACGCCAGCGCTTCGTTGTAGTCGTGCGCAATGTGCTTGTAGAACGCCTGGTAATCCTCGTCCTTCAACTCGGCCTTCGGCCGCGTCCACAGTGCCGACGCCTGGTTGACGACCTCCCATTCCGCATCCTTGCCTTCTTCCTTTTCCGCCGGCATGCGGATCGGGAAGCCGATATGGTCGGAATAGCGCGCGATCAGGCTGCGCAGCTGCCACGGCTGCAGAAATTCGTCCTCGTCGCCCTTCAGGTGCAGCGTGACCGACGTGCCGCGCGGCGCATCGTCCACATTTTCCAATGTATATTCGCCGCTGCCGGTGGATTCCCAGCGCACGCCGGCATCGGCTGCGTCGCCGGCGCGGCGCGTGGTCAGCGTGACCTTGTCGGCGACCACGAACGCGGAATAGAAGCCGACGCCGAACTGACCGATCAGGTTCGCATCGGCCTTCTGCTCGCTCGACAGCGCCTCGAGGAACTTGCGCGTGCCGGAACTGGCGATCGTGCCGATATTCGCGATGACTTCGTCGCGGCTCATGCCGATGCCGTTGTCGCGGATCGTGATCGTGCGCGCGTCCTTGTCGACGCTGACGTCGATGCGCAATTCGCTGTCGCCCGCAAGCAGCTCGGGCTTCCCGATCGCCTCGAAACGCAACTTGTCGCACGCATCGGATGCATTCGAGATCAGTTCGCGCAGGAAGATTTCCTTGTGCGAATACAGCGAATGGGTGACGAGATGCAGGACCTGGGCGACTTCGGCCTGGAACTTGTGGGTTTCGGCGGCGGCGGACATGGACGGGAACTCCAAAGGTTGATGCTGCCCAACGGATGTGGCCGACCGCGAGCGATTTCAAGCGGTTAACGGCAGGACTTCGTGTGGTCAAAGGCCGGCGGATCCGGACTCAAGCGAAGCGGCGCAACGCCAATCGAAAAACACTCTGCACGGACTCAAACGAAGGAGCACGACGTCAAGCGAAGGGAAATCCACCGAGCCACCCGTCGCAGAAACGCTCTCATGAAAAGTGCAGCCATGGATGGCTGCTTCTTGATCCGCTTTGCGCGAACAGGATGTTCGCAAGAGCAAAAGACAAAGCGACCGCCGTTACCGACGGTCGCTTTGGACGAGGAGCACAGACGCGACTCAATGCTCCAAGACTTATGTCTGTGGCGCGGCTAGACCGCGCCGGTGTTGTTACTCGTCGCCGGCGTGCTTGCCCAGGTCTTCCTGGATGCGCGCTGCCTTGCCTTCGAGGCCACGCAGGTAGTAGAGCTTGGCTCCACGCACCTTGCCGCGACGCTTGACGGTGACCGAGTCGATGGCCGGGCTATGCGACTGGAACACGCGCTCGACGCCCGTGCCGTGCGAGATCTTGCGCACGGTGAAAGCCGAATTCAGGCCCGCATTCTTCTTCGCGATGCAGACGCCTTCATAGGCCTGTACGCGCTCGCGATTGCCTTCCTTGACCTTGACGTTGACGATGACCGTATCGCCGGGCCCGAATTCGGGCAGCTTGCGGGTCATCTGTTGGGCTTCGAATTGCTGCAGGATGTTCATGGCACTCACCGATCGTGGGTTAATTATACGCAGATGTTGGACCCGAATTGCCCCGGGCCTTACGAATTTTTTGTATCTTCTTGAAATTCATTCAAAAGTTTTTTGTCTTCCGCCGTAAGCCCGAGCTTTTCCAACAAGTCCGGACGCCGTTCCAAGGTACGCCCCAAGGCCTGTTTGCGGCGCCAACGCCGGATTGCCGCGTGGTCGCCGGAAGTCAGCACCTCGGGCACCCGGCCAAGCTCGTGCAGTTCGGGCCGCGTGTAGTGCGGACAATCGAGCAGGCCGTCCGAGAACGAGTCCTGCTGCGACGACTCCGCGTCGTTGAGCGCGCCTTCCTGCAACCGCCCGATCGCATCGACGACCACGGCGGCGGCCAGTTCGCCGCCCGACAGCACGTAGTCACCAATCGACAATTCCTCGTCGACTTCGTGCTGTAACAGCCGTTCGTCCACGCCTTCGTAGCGACCGCACAGCAGGATCACGCGTTCGCGCCGCGCCAATTCCGCCACCTTGTCCTGCGTCAGTCGCGTTCCCTGCGGACTGAGATAGATCACGCGTGCCGGTGTTTCGGCGGCCGCGCGCGCAGCGGCAAGCACGGCGCGCAGCGGATCGATCAGCATCACCATGCCCGGACCGCCGCCGAATGGACGTTCGTCCACGCGACGATAGTTGCCGGTCGCAAAATCGCGGGGATTCCAGGTCTGCACCTGCAACAACCCGCGCTCCTGCGCCCGCCCGACCACGCCCGCGCTCGCACAAGCCGCGACCAGTTCGGGGAACAGCGTGACTACGTCGATACGCATGCTTCGCTACGAATCATCCGGATCGCGCTTAGAACTCTGGATCCCAATCGACCACGATGCTGCCGCCGTCGATATCGATTTCATGTACAAACTGCTTGGGCACGAACGGAATCAAGCGTTCCTTCGTGCCGTCGCGCACCACCAGCACGTCGTTCGCGCCGGTGGAAAACAGGTGGCTGACCCGGCCGAGCGAGACGCCTTGCGCGGTGACCACGCTCAGCCCTTCGAGATCGGCCCAGTAGTACTCGCCACGCTTCGGCTTCGGCAATGCGGAACGCGCAATCCAGATTTCCGCACCTACCAGTGCCGCGGCCGCATCGCGATCGCCCACATCCGGCAACGTCGCCACGATGCCTTTGCCCTGCTCGCGGCCGCGCGCTCCGGAAACCTCGCGCTCGACGCCGGCCAGCTTCAGATGCCAAGGCTGATACGCGAACAACCGCAGGCGCGGCTCAGTATAGGATTCGAGCTTGACCGCGCCCTGCACTCCGCTCAGCCCGACGATCTTGCCGAGCAGGAGCAACCGGTCAGCGCGCACGGCCTGACACGCGCCGCGCGCGAAGCAATCAGGCCGCCTTGGCCTGCTTGCCCGCTTCCTTCATCAGCAGGCGCACCTTGTCGGTCATCTGGGCGCCCTTGGCGACCCACGACTTGACGCGCTCGGTGTCGAGCTGCAGGCGTACGTCCTTGCCGGCTGCGATCGGATTGTAGAAACCGACGCGCTCGATGTTGCGGCCATCGCGCGCTTTGCGCTCGTCGGCAACGACGATGTGATAGAACGGACGCCCCTTGGCGCCGCCACGGGACAGGCGAATCTTGACCATGCTGGTTACTCGAAAGTTGTACGAATGTCGTGCAAATAATCCGGCCGACCAAAGCGCCGCGCGCAGCGCGCGGGTGTCGGCAGCCGCCTATTGTATGCGGAAAATCTGGAAAAATACAGCGCGTCAACGACTTGTTGGCGTCACGCCGGCCGCCAGGCCCTGCTCGCGCCCGCCACGCACGGCCCAGGCGTTCACTGATCGAAGCCGCGGACGTCGAAGGTGCCGCGGAATATCGCATCCGTAGTGCCGACCGGGGCGCCAGCGGCGATCCAGTCGTAGATCAGGGCCTGCAGCTCGGGGCTCAAGCCCCCGCCATAGTTGCCGAGCGGCATGCGTTCGCCGCCCGCGCTGAAATCGCAGTTGATCTTCTGGAACAGGAAGCTGCGCTCCGGATGATTCGGCACGACGTAGACATTGCCTGGGTACATCGGGCTTTCCACGTTGACCAGATTGACGTACGGCGACGGAAAATCCAACGGGTCGAGGTCGAGGTAACCGCTCGGTACGGACGCCCCCATGGCCGCCGTGTGGCAGTCGGCGCAACCATTGGCCTGGCCGTTGAAGTTGACGAAGATGGACTGGATCGCCGCGCCGTACTGGATCGACTGCGCTACCGGGATGCCGGCAATGCTGGTGCAACCCGACGGCGACACGCCGCCCGCGCTCGATCGCGTGGCAACGCCGGCGCTTACGGCGCTCGCCAGCGCCAGCAGCGCGCACGGCCAGCGGCGAACGCCGCAGCCGTGCGTCATGCCTGTCCCTGCATGCGACTTGCCCTCAGACGAACAGCAGGTTGCTGCTGGAGAAGTTCGCGAGGTTCGGGAAGATCGTGTTGAGATCGGATGCATTCGTCACACCGAGCCAGTACGCCAGCGTCGCCGCGTATTGCTCCACACCGATACCCGGGATCATCTGCCCGCGCGAGAAGTTGTTCGGCGCCGCCAAATCCTGATTCGGGAATCCGCTGATCGGACCGCCGCCGTTGCCGAACAGCCTGCTGCCCTGCACCGAGCCGCCCATCACCATCTGCACGCTGCCCCAGCCGTGATCCGAGCCACTGCCGTTGGATTGGAGCGTGCGGCCGAATTCCGACGCGGTGAATGCCGTCACCTCGTTCTGCGCGTTGACGTCGGTCGGGCCCATCGCGACGTAAAACGCACTCATCGCCTGCGACACGGCGGTGAGCAACTGGCCGTGGTTGCCGTTGCCGCTCATCATGCCGGCGTGCAGGTCGAAGCCGCCGTAGCGTACGTAGTAGATCTGCCGCTGCGCGTAGTTCTGCGCCTTCGACAGCTTGATCATCTTGGCCACGGTCTGCAGCTGCGCGGCGAGCGAATTGTTGGCCGGGAACGTGGTCTTCAGCGTGGTCGCACCGAGGCCCGCGCTGAGCAGGTTGTACAGGTCGCGGCCGCGCTGGAACACCTTGGCGTACTCGCCAGGGAAATCGTTCGCATACGTGTCCTGCAACATGCCTTTGAGCGCCGAGTCGCGCACGCTGGTGGTCGACACGCCCATGCACGGCGATGGATTGCACACGCCGTTCAACGCCGTCAGTCCGCCCGATGAAAGCTGGTACGGCACCGTCGACATGCCGACTTCGAAGCGGTTCGCACCGGAAATCGAGATGCACGACGACAGCATCTGGTTCGAGTTGCTCGGCTGCACGATGTCGCCGCACAAGCCGCCCCAGCCGAGCACCGAGCTGGTACTGGTGTTGGCCTGATGCCAGAGGTTTTCCTGATCCGAATGCGAGAACAGCTGCGGCGGCCGGTTCGCCGGGCTGGCGTTGTAGTCGGCCTTCACGATCGGCCGCACCAGCGTACCGACGTTGACCGCCATCGCAAGGTGACCTGCCTTGAACAAGTTGGCAATCTCCGGCGCGGCAGGATTGATGAAGTACTGGTTGGTCGCGGAGCTCGCGTCGTTCATGTCGGTGACGATCTGCGCCGATCCCGCGGTCGGCTGGGCCAGAGCGAGACCGCCGGGATTGGGGTTCGCACCACCGGTGGTATAGACGCCGCTGCGCGCCGCCGCATAGGAGTTGTAGCGCGGGTTGTCGTACGGCACGAGCAGGTTCCAGCCGTCGTTGCCGCCGGCGAGGTAGATGCATACCAGCGCCTTGTAGCCGGTCAGCGCCTGCGTGGTGCTGGCCAGCGCCGAACCCATCATGCGCAATTGCGGAATCATCGCGGCGGTGCCGCCGCTGCATGCGACGCAGGCGAGCTTGCGCAGGAAGTCGCGACGCGAATTTTTGTTGTAGCTCATGGCATCACCTCTAGCGCTGGCTCGCGAATTCGGGGGAAAGCATCGTGATGTAGATCGCCGACCAGGCGATCTCCGCACTCGACGCACCAGCAAGGTTGTCGACCATCGAAGCTAGCCGCGTCTGCATCGACGCGGACATGCTGCCGTACAGCAGCGTCGAATTGATCGTCGCCACCAGCGCTGCGGAATTGTTCGCGTTGACCGTCAGCGATGCCAGGTTGATCAGCGGGCGATCGGTCGGCGGGCTGGCCATGCCGAGGTAGGCGCCCTGCGTGAAGCGATAGTAGGCGTTGGCTGTGGAATAGCTCGACGCCTCGTTCATGATTTCGAATTCCGGCGCGACCAGATGCGCGTCCGCCAGCGCGCCCGGCTGTTCGTAGTCAGGCGCGTAGAAGTTGAACACGGTCGGCGCTTCCAGCGGCGCCTGACCCATCGAGCCCTGGAATCCGGTGCCGCCGGTCATCTTCACTTCGCCGTACTGATCCATCACCGGCGCGACCGCGCCGAACGCGCGCCACACCGCGGTCAGACGCAGGAGCGGCTCGCGCAGCTTGCCGTAAGTGTCGCCGCTGGCCAACGGCGGCGGCGTGCGCGCTTCGGAATCGAGCAGGATCGCCTTGATCACGTCGCCCAGATCGCCGCGCACACCGTGACCGTTGTCCTCGAACACCGTCGCCACGCGCTGGATGTAGCCCGGCGACGGATTGCTTGTCACGAAGCGCTGGATCAGCTGGCGCGAAATGAACGGCGCGACGTTCGGATGCTGGTTGATGATGTTGAGTTCGTCACTGACGTCCTTCGAGCAACTCTGGTTCGGCGCGATCGCGTTGCCGTCGAGCACGGTCTTGTTCGACCCGGCCGTGCCGTCGTCGCCGGTGATGTCGTGGCGCATGTTGTTGCTCGACAGCGCGAACAGCTCGCTGCCCCAGCACGCCATGCGGTTGTATTGACCGAGGAAAGTAAGGCCGCCGCCGAAGAAGTTCGGACTACCGGGGACGGTCGTTCCGTTCGGCGCATCCGCGTAAGTGAATCCGGTGAACACTTTCGCGGTATGCGTGATCACGCTCTGATCGTAGGTCGGCGTCAACACGCCGCCCATTGGCGAACCATCCAGGTCGAGCAGCACGAGTCCGACCGAAAAAAGCTGCATCACTTCGCGCGCGTAGTTCTCGTCGGGGTTGGTCGAGCACACGTTCGGCGCGGAGCAATTCGCCTTCTGGTTGTGGAACGACGACAGGTACTTGCCCATCGTCGGGTTGAACGTGACGTCCTCGAGCAGCGTGCGATAGATGCCGAACGCGTCGCGCGCGAGCATGTCCTGGTAGTACGTCATCGGCACGATGTCACCGCCGATCGCGCCGTTCTGGTCGGACACCACGAAGATCTGGCTCAGGGCGTACGCCATGCGCTGGCGCAACTGATCCGGTGCGTAAGTGGCTTGCCAGAACCAACGGTTCAGGCGCTGCGTCTGCGACAGGTTCTGCGCACCGGCGGTGCGCGCGTTCACTACCGCCTCGACGGTCGGCTCACCAAGCGTAACCGGCACTGCGAACTGCTCGTCGATCCATTCGCTGTAGCCGACTTGCATCACGCGGGCGATGTCGGATGGCACCGGACCGAACGTGGCCTGGGTCAGAAAACGCGCTGCCTCGTTCGCGTTCGCCGGTGTGGCGACCGCTTCGAAACTACTGGCGTACACGCGATCGGGCACGCTTGCGGATGCGCACGGCACGAACACCGCGGCGACGAGCATCGCCGCAAGAAAACTGCGCAAGGTTCTCATTCTACCAACCTCGAGTATCGCGGCCGACGCGGCCGACAGGCGCCCCTGTGCCTGAATCTACGCGAAGCTGGCAGTCACCACCGTGACCGACTTCCCCAAATCCGCGACATGCGACGAAAGTCGTGTGCGGACGGATGGACGTCCGTTCGCGCGACTCGGCGCGGCACACAGACTAGACGCGATGCGCGCCGTGCTCAACGGCCGGGCATACCGCCCGGCGGCAGACCACCACCACCCATCCCTTTCATCGCCGCGCCCATCTGTCGCATCAGTCCCTTGATGCCGCCGGAAGAAATCTTCGACATCATTTTTTCCATCTGCATGTATTGCTTGAGCAGACGATTGACGTCGGCCGGCTGCGTGCCGGAACCGCGCGCCACGCGCGCCTTGCGCGAGCCGTTGAGCAGATCCGGATGGCGCCGTTCCTTCTTCGTCATCGAGTTGATGATCGCCACCATGCGGTGCACTTCCTTGTCGTTGACCTTCGACTTGACCTGTTCGGACAGATTCGCAGCGCCGGGCAGCTTGTCCAGCATCGACGACAACCCGCCCATGCTGAGCATCTGCTGCAGTTGGTCGCGCATGTCGTTCATGTCGAAGCGCTTGCCCTTGATCACCTTCTCGGCGAGCTTCTGCACTTTTTCGCGGTCGACGTTCTGCTCGACCTGCTCGACCAGCGACAGCACGTCGCCCATGCCGAGGATGCGCTGCGCCAGGCGATCCGGATGGAACGCATCCAGCCCCTCGGGCTTCTCGCTCACGCCGAGGAACTTGATCGGCCGTCCGGTGATGTAACGCACCGAAAGCGCGGCGCCGCCGCGCGCATCGCCATCGGTCTTGGTCAGGATCACGCCGGTCAGCGGCAGCGCCTCGGCAAAGGCTTTGGCCGTGTTCGCGGCGTCCTGGCCGGTCATCGCATCGACCACGAACAACGTCTCGATCGGGTTGAGCGCCGCGTGCAGCGCCTTGATCTCGCCCATCATCTGCGCGTCGATCGCGAGCCGGCCGGCGGTGTCGACCAGCAGCACGTCGGCGAAATTCTTTTTCGCCGCGTCGACCGCGGCACGCGCGATCGCGATCGGATCCTGATCGCCCGCGCTCGGATGGAACAGCACGTCGACCTGTTCGGCCAGCGTGCGCAGCTGCTCGATCGCGGCTGGCCGATACACGTCGCAGCTGACCACCATGACCTTTTTCTTCTTCTTGTTCTTCAGCAACAGCGCCAGCTTGGCGACGGTCGTGGTCTTGCCCGCGCCTTGCAGGCCCGCCATCAGCACCACCGCGGGCGGCGGGCAATTCAGATTCAGGTCGCTGTTCGCGGTGCCCATCACCGCGGTCAGCTCGTCGCGCACCACTTTCACCAGCGCCTGGCCGGGGGTCAGGCTCTTGAGCACTTCCTGACCGACGGCGCGCACCTGCACGCGCTGGATCAATGCCTGCACCACCGGCAACGCTACGTCGGCTTCGAGCAGCGCGATGCGCACTTCGCGCAACGATTCGCGGATGTTCGCTTCGGTCAGACGCGCGCGGCCGCGCAGGCGCTCGATCGTGGATGAAAGACGTTGACTCAGGGACTCGAACATGGGGTGCAGCTGTGAAATTTGCGGGGGCGCGAGTATAGCAGCGCGGCGCTGGGTTCTCCCTGTCGCGGCGCTATGCGACACTTGTCGCATGCTGACGCTTCTGACCGTTTTCGCCGCGATATTCTATCTCGCCGCAGCCGCCGTGTTCGCGCGCCCGCTGGCGCATCGGCAGCCGCTGCCGCGCGCGCTCGGCAACAGCCTGGCGGCGCTCGCCGTGTTCCTGCACGCGTGGGTGGTTGGCGGCATGCATCGCGGCGCCGTCGATCTGCATTTCTTCGCCGCGCTATCGCTGGTCGGCGCCTGCGTGGCCGGGTTGTGCGTGCTGGTCAACCTGCTGCGCCCGGTCGGCACGCTCGGCGTGATCGTGTTTCCGCTCACGGCCGGCCTGCTGCTGACCGACGTGTTCGCCGCGCCGTCGACGCAGCCGCTGCCGATCGAATGGCAGATCAAGCTGCACGTCGTGTTCGCCCTGCTCGGCTTTTCCGTGCTGTGCATCGCGGCCCTGCTCGCCATCCTGCTGGCGCTGCAGGAACGCGCGCTGCGCATGCACCGCTTCAACGGCATTGTCGGTGCACTGCCGCCACTGACGCTGACCGAAGCGCTGCTGTTCCAGCTGATCGGCGCCGGCTTCGTGCTGCTCACGCTGGCGCTGCTGTCCGGCATCCTGTTCGTCGACAATCTGTTCGCCCAGCACCTGATCCACAAGACCGTGCTGTCGATCGCGGCGTGGGCCGTGTTCGGCGCGCTGCTGTTCGGGCGTTGGCGCTGGGGCTGGCGCGGCCGCCGCGCGGTGCGCCTCACGCTGGCCGGAATGGCGCTGCTGCTGCTCGCCTACTTCGGCAGCCGGTTCGTGCTGGAACTGGTGCTCAAGCGCGTGCCGTGATCCCAACGCGCGCGCAGTGCAGTATTATCGGCGCATGAGCAAGGCCAGCAGCCACGACGAGCGCCGCCGCTTCCAGCGCTTTCATTTCGAAGGCACCGTGAAGCTGTACTCCGACAAGGCGATGTGGGAAACCAAGCTGGTCGACATCTCGCTCAAGGGCGTGCTGATCGAGCATCCGGCGAACTGGCACGGCAAGACCGGCACCAGCTACCGCATGGATCTGCGCATCAACAACAGCGTGATCATCAGCATGGGCGTCGTCACGGCGCACATCATGCCGCATCGGGTGGGCTTTCAGTGGCAGAAGATCGACCTCGACAGCTTTGCCCAGCTCAAGCGCCTGGTCGAGCTGAATCTCGGCGATCCGGCTATACTCAATCGTGAGCTATCGGCGTTGGGGTGATCCCATGACCCTGCAGACCCGGACGACGCAGACCCGGCAATGGCATATCGCGATGGCGTTGCTGCTCGCGATACCGCTCAGCCTGATCGCGTGCGACCGCGTGCTGCGCACGCGCGAACGCGTGCAACAGCCGGCGCATCAATACTGCAACGCGCACCAGACCGTGGACTGGCTGCGGCGAGGCTCGGGCGGAATGTTCTAGCCCGATAGCGCCGCGCGCGCCGCGGCGCGACCCGATCTTGTCGCGATTATTTCTGCGCTTTCGCGCTGAAGTAATTCTGCGCGCGCGCGGCCTCCTCGGGCTTGGGCCGATACTCGCTCCAGTTGTCGCTTGCGCGCTGCCGGTAGCGGATCACGCCTTTCTCGACGTCGATCTCGTAGAACGGAAAAGCGTCGCGCAGGTTGAAAAATGCGGCGGGCGCGAAAAAGATGATGTCGACCGCGAGATGGCCGCCCTTGAATTTCATCGGCAGGATGCCGTAGAACGGCGGCGCATCGCCCTGCACTGCCTTGAATTCGTAGTTGCCGAAACTGGTGCCCTTGAGTTTTTCCTGCGCCGGCAGGGTCAGTTGCTTGTCCTCGATCGACACGACCGTGCCGGCCTGCGGCGAACTGATCGTGCTCATCGTCGAACAGGCGCTCACGGCGACGATGGCGGTGCCCACGAAGAGGCTGCGTACGAGCGATCTCATGCGATGGATTCCCCTCGGTTGATGCGATGCGCGCGCAGCACACTAGCATTTTCCGTGCGCGCTAATCCAGCGTGGCCAGGGCCTCGCTCAGGCGCTCGACCGCGACAATTTCCATTTCTCCCATTTTGGATTTCTTCGGCGCGTTCGCCTTCGGCACGATCGCCTTGACGAAACCGTGCGTGGCCGCTTCGCGCAGGCGTTCCTCGCCATTCGGCACCGGCCGGATCTCGCCGGAAAGGCCCACTTCGCCGAACGCCACGAGCTTGTCCGGCAACGGCCGGTCGCGGAAGCTCGACAGCACCGCCAGCAGCACCGGCAGGTCCGCCGCCGTTTCCTGCACGCGGATGCCGCCGACCACGTTGATGAACACGTCCTGGTCGTACACCGCCGCGCCGCCGTGGCGGTGCAGTACCGCGAGCAGCATGGCGAGGCGGTTCTGTTCCAGCCCCAGCGCCACGCGGCGCGGGTTGCCGAGCGAGGATTGATCGACCAGCGCCTGCACCTCGACCAGCAACGGACGCGTGCCTTCGCGCGTGACCATCACCGCACTGCCCGGCGTCGGCGTGCTGTGCGCGGACAGGAAGATCGCCGACGGATTCGGCACTTCGCGCAGGCCCTTGTCGCTCATCGCGAACACGCCGAGCTCGTTGACCGCGCCGAAGCGATTCTTGAAAGCGCGCAGCACGCGGAAGCGCGAGCCCGACTCGCCTTCGAAATACAGCACCGCGTCGACCATGTGCTCGAGTACGCGCGGCCCGGCGATGCCGCCTTCCTTGGTGACGTGCCCGACCAGGAAGATGCTGGTGCCGCTTTCCTTGGCGTAGCGCACCAGGCGCGCGGCCGATTCGCGCACCTGGCTGATCGAGCCCGGCGCCGCAGTCAGCAATTCGGTCCAGATCGTCTGGATCGAATCGATCACCAAGACGCGCGGCGTGTCCTTTTGCACGTTTTCCACAATGCGCTCGACGCAGGTCTCGGCCAGGCAGCGCAGGTCGGCGAGCGGCAGGCCGAGGCGCTGCGCGCGCGCCGCGATCTGCGCGAGCGACTCCTCGCCACTGACGTACAACGTGCGCAGGCGCGCACCGAGCGCGCCGAGCGTCTGCAGCAGCAGTGTCGACTTGCCGATGCCGGGGTCGCCGCCGACCAGCACGACCGAGCCTTCGACCAGACCGCCGCCGAGCACGCGGTCGAGTTCGCCGATGCCGATCTGCGTGCGGCGTTCGTGTTCGGTCGCGATCTCGGTCAGCGCCACGATCTGCGCCTGTGCGGCTGCGCCGGCATAGCCGGCGCGGCGCGGCGCGCCGGGCGTCTTGGCCGGTTCCAGCACGATTTCGCTCAGCGTGTTCCAGGCACCGCAACCCTCGCATTGCCCCTGCCATTTCGCGTGCTCGGCGCCGCATTGGTTGCAGACATAGGCGGTCTTGGCCTTGGCCATCACGCGGCGTCCTCGACGAACAGCACGCGCTTGGTCATGCCGCAGGTCAAGTCGTAGGAAATCGTGCCCGCATGCGCCGCGATTTCCTCCACCTGCAGCTCGCTGCCCCACAGCACGACGCGATCGCCGACACGCGCGTGCGGCACCGCGCGCAGATCGATCGTGATCAGATCCATCGACACGCGGCCGATGATCGGTGCGCGCACCCCGCCGACCAGCACGGGCGTGCCGGAAGGGGCGCTGCGTGGATAGCCGTCGCCGTAGCCGATCGCGGCCACGCCCACCGGCATGTCTTCGGGACACTGCCAGGTCGCGGCATAGCCGATCGCTTCGCCGCGTTTTATACAATTTACCGAAATGAGCTTTGTGGACAATGTCATCGCCGGCTCGAAGCCGAGATCCGCGGCGGTCTTGCCGGCGACGACAGACAAGCCGTACAGCAGCCCGCCGACGCGCACCCAGTCGCCGCGCGCGGCGGGCCAGCCGAGCAGGCCGGCCGAATTGCTCAACGCGCGCGGCCCGCTCAAGCCCTGCGTCGCGCGGCCGAACGCGGCGATCTGGCACGCGGTCAGTTCATTGTCGAACTCGTCGGAGGCGGCAAAGTGCGTCATCAGCGCCAGTTCCGCATCGACGTTGGCGAGCGCCTGCAGGCGCGCACTCGCGCTGCCGGCCTGAGCGGCGTCGAAGCCGAGACGATGCATGCCGGTGTCGATCTTCAACCACGCGCGCAACGGGCGCGGATCGCGGTCCGCCTCGAGCCAGGCCAGCTGCGACTCGTGGTGGATCACCGCTTCCAGATTCAGGCGCCGGAATTCGGCCAGATCGGCCGGTTCGTCCGGGCCGGACAGCACGACGATGCGGTTGCGGATGCCGGCCGCGCGCAAGCGCAGGCCATCGCCGATCGCGGCGACGCCAAACGCATCGGCATCGCCGAGCGCGCGCGCGACGCGTTCCAGTCCGTGGCCGTAGCCGTCGGCCTTGACCACCGCCATCACGCGAGCAGCGCCGGCGCGTTCACGCACGCGAACGAGGTTACGGCGCAGCGCGCCGAGATGGATGGTGGCGACGGTGGCGCGAGACATCAGCGAGGAACACGGAACGGGGAACGCGGAACAGGAAAAGCGGCGCACTCGAGCGGGCGTGGAACAACGCGAAGCAGCGAGAACTCGTGCGGGCTGCTCTTGCCGTTCGCGGTTCCCTTTTCCCCGTTCCCCACTCTACTCATAACTCGCGCCGTAGTTCTCCGACGCGAAGTTCTCGAACTTCGTGTACTGGCCGAGGAAGGTGAGCTTGACCGTGCCGGTCGGGCCGTTACGCTGCTTGCCGATGATGATTTCGGCCTGGCCCTTGTCCGGCGAATCCTGGTTGTAGTACTCGTCGCGGTAGATGAAGATGATCACGTCGGCGTCCTGCTCGATCGCGCCGGATTCGCGCAGGTCGGCCATCACCGGACGCTTGTCGGTGCGCTGCTCGAGCGAGCGGTTGAGCTGCGACAACGCGATCACGGGAATGTTGAGCTCCTTGGCCAGGGCCTTTAGTCCACGCGAAATTTCTGAAATTTCCGTGGCGCGATTCTCCTTGTTTCCGGGCACCGCCATCAGCTGCAGGTAGTCGATCACGATCAGGCCCAGATCGTGCTCGCGCTTCAGACGGCGCGCGCGCGCGCGCAATTCCGCCGGCGACAGCGCCGGCGTGTCGTCGATGAAGATCTTGGCATCGGACAGCAGCGTGATCGCGCTGGTGACGCGCGGCCATTCCTCTTCCTGGATGTCGCCGGTGCGCAGATGTTGCTGGTTGATGCGCCCGAGCGAGGAGATCAGGCGGAACGCCAGCTGCGAGGCCGACATTTCCATCGAGAAGATCGCCACCGCCTTTTTCGACTTGATCGCCGCGCATTCGGCCATGTTCACCGCGAGCGCGGTCTTGCCCATCGACGGGCGCGCCGCGACGATGATCAGGTCCGAGGGTTGCAGACCCGCGGTCATCTCGTCCAGGTCGGTGAAGCCGGTGGCCAGTCCGGTGACGGCGCCCTTGCTCTCGTAGCGCTGGTGCAGGATCTGGAACGCCTCTTTCACCGCGGCGCGCATCGGCACGAAGCCCTTGCGCCCGCGCGCACCGGATTCGGCGATGCGGAACACCTTCTGCTCGGCGCCTTCGAGGATTTCCTGCGTGCTGCGCCCCTCCGGCTGGAAGCCGTCGCCGGCGATCTCCGTGCCGGCGTCGATCAGCTGGCGCAGCACGGATTTCTCGCGCACGATCTCGGCGTAGGCGGTGATGTTGGCCGCGCTCGGCGTGGAGTTCGCCAGCTGGATCACGTAGCTCGAGCCGCCGACCATCTCGGCCAGGCTGTTCGACTCGAACCATTCGCCCAGCGTGACCGCGTCGCACGGCATGTTCTTGTTCGACAGCTCGCCGATCGCGCGGTAGATCAGGCGATGATCCTTGCGATAGAAATCGCTCTCCTCGAGCTTGTCGGCGATGCGCTCCCAGGCGCGCTCGTCCAGCATGAGGCCGCCAAGCACCGCCTGTTCCGCGTCGATGGAATGCGGCGGCACGCGCAGCGCGTCGACACGCGCGTGGAAGATGCGATCGGGTGATGCAGCCATTGTTTTCTCGAATACCCGCTTTGCTGTAGCCTGCCGTACGTGCGTCGATAGTCACCGGCGCGCGTCTCGTGCGCTAAGACGATGCCGGGCCTTACCGTCGACGGTCAGTGTGTGACAGGTGAGTTGCGTGCTCCCCAGATTGCGACGGCGAGCACGCCGATGCGATCCAATCCACAAGGGCGGCATGCTGGCACACCTGCTTGTTGATGCACTAGTGGATAACTTGTGGGGACGAAAAAATTTTCCGCTTGCGTTCGGAAAAAAAAACGCGACGCGATTCGAGAACATGAGGCATGAGCAAGATCGTGACCAACGTGCTGGACCTGCGCGAGCTCGCACGTAGCCGCGTGCCACGCGCATTCTTCGAGTATGTCGATCACGGTTCGTACGATGAATTGACGCTGCGCGCCAATCGCCGCGCGCTCGAGGCAATCCGCTTGCGCCAGCGCGTGATGCGCAATGTCGCCGAACGCAATCTAGCCACGACCATGCTCGGTGAACCGGTGTCGATGCCGCTGGCGCTTGCACCGGTGGGCCTCACCGGGCTGCAGCGTGGCGGCGGCGAAATCCTCGCTGCGCGCGCGGCGGCCGCCGCAGGGATTCCGTATTGCCTGAGCACGATGTCGATCTGCTCGATCGAACAAGTGCGCGCCGCGCTGACGGCGCCGTTCTGGTTTCAGCTATACGTGATGCGCGATCGCGAGTTCACGCGCGCGCTGATCGAACGCGCCCGCGCGGCGCAGTGCTCCGCGCTGATGCTCACGGTCGATCTGCAGGTCCAGGGTCAGCGCCATCGCGAGCACAAGAACGGCTTGGCCGTGCCGCCGCGCCTGACCTTGGCGAACTGCCTCGGCATCCTGCGCCGGCCGGCATGGATCTGGAGCGTACTGCGTGGCCCCAGCCGCTCGTTCGGCAACCTGCAGGGACGCGTTGCCGAAGCGGCGAGCCTGACCACGCTCGCGCAATGGATCGCGCAGCAGTTCGATCCGACGTTGTCGTGGAACGATCTGGAATGGATTCGATCGCTATGGCCGGGCAAGCTGATCCTGAAAGGCATTCTCGATCCAGTCGATGCGGACATTGCCGCACAAAACGGCGTCGACGCGATCGTCGTGTCGAACCACGGCGGGCGCCAGCTCGACGGCGCCCCGGCGACGATCCATGTGCTGCCACGCGTCGTCGACGCGGTGGCCGGCCGCTGCGAAGTGTGGTTCGACGGCGGCATCCTGAGCGGCCAAAGCGTGCTGAAAGCACTCGCGCTCGGCGCCCATGCTTGCCTGATCGGCAAGGCGTACGCCTATGGTCTCGGTGCACGCGGCGAAGCAGGCGTGCGCCAGGCAATCGAATTCATCCGGCGCGAACTCGATGTCAGCCTCGCGCTGACAGGGCAGACGGATGTGCGCAAGGTGACGCGCGATGTCCTGTTCGACGACGTTGACCGCAGGTAGGGCTTTGTTTCACGCGAAGGCGCAATGAAACGAAAGAAAAGTGACCCGCTCCTCCGCCAGGAGCAGTGGAATTGTTTGACTCTTCAACGCAAGAACAAGAGACAAGTCCAAAGGAGGGACTGGATTCCCGCCTGCGCGAGAATGACGAGCTAGGCCAGCGGCGCAATCTTCGCAACAAAAAAAACGGGCGCCGCAGCGCCCGTTTTCATTCGTGACAGCACATCGACTTATTCGTCGGCGGCAATCGTCACCTTGACGACCGTGTGCACGTCGGCGTGCAGATGCACGTGGATCTCGAATTCGCCGGTGTGGCGGATCGGACCTTCGCCCATCACGACTTCGCTCTTCTCCAGCGGATGACCGGCGGCGCTGAACGCCTCGGCGATATCGCGCGGACCGACCGAGCCGAACAGCTTGCCTTCCGGCGACGCGTTCGCCTTGATCGTGACACTGGCGCCTTCCAGCGCGGCCTTGCGCGCTTCCGCGCCCGACATCACCTGGTTCGCCTTCGCTTCGTATTCGGCGCGGCGCTTCTCGAACTCGGCCACGTTCGTCTCGGTAGCCGGCACGGCCTTGCCCTGCGGCACGAGGTAGTTGCGACCATAGCCCGGCTTGACGCGCACCTTGTCGCCAAGGTTGCCGAGGTTCTTCACTTTCTGCAGCAGTACGACTTCCATCTTGTTCTCCAATTCGTTAGCACCGGCTTCGCACCGGTGCAGCTGGTTTCAGTTGTCCGAAGGACTCTTGAATTGCTCAGTGACCGTCGCAGTAAGGCAGCAGCGCGAGAAAACGCGCGCGCTGGATCGACTGCGTCAGCATGCGCTGGTAGCGCGCCTTGGTGCCGGTGATGCGGCTCGGCACGATCTTGCCGGTTTCGGTGATGTACTGGCGCAGCGTGTTGAGATCCTTGTAATCGATCTCGGTCGCGCCTTCGGCACTGAAGCGGCAGAATTTCTTGCGGCGGAAAAATTTGGACATGGGAATCTCCGGATTCTAGTGGCGAGGACGTTATTCGGACGCGGCTTCGCGCGGCGGGCGCGGCGAGCGCTCGCGACGCGGTTCGTCGTCGTCGTTGCCGAAACCGAAGCCTTCGTCGTCGCGGCGGCGGCTGCCCTTCTCATCCTTGTTCTTCAGAATGAAGGACTGCTCGGTGACCGGACCTTCCTTGACGATGATCAGGTGACGCAGCACCGCGTCGTTGAAGCGGAAACCGGTCTCCAGTTCCTTCAGCACGCTGGCGCCGCACTCGATGTTCATGAGCACGTAATGCGCCTTGGCCAGATTGTCGATCGGGTATGCCAGCTGACGGCGGCCCCAATCTTCCAGGCGATGGATCTTGCCCTTGTCGCCCTCGATCAGCGCCTTGTAGCGCTCGATCATCGCGGGCACTTGCTCGCTCTGGTCAGGGTGGACCAGAAACACGATCTCGTAATGACGCATGTTGTCTCCTTGTGGATACCGTGCGGGGAATTCCGCGCCGGCAGCCTCCCGTGCGAACGGTGAGGCAAGGCCCTCCAACGGCAAGGCCGAAATGAGGACCGCGAATTGTAGGGGAATCAGGGGATTGGCGCAAGCGACGTCGGCTTGTCTTCGACCGCCGTGCCCGGCAGCGGCTCGAGCCGCGCGATATTGTTGACCGGCAGGGCCACCGAGCGGCGCGCGACGGAGTCGTAGACGAACACGTAGTTCGCCACCGCGCCAAGATAGGTCCATTGCGTTCCCTGCGCAGCGCTGAGTCCGCTCGGATCGCCGTTGAGCCAGACCCGGACCTGCGCCGCCTCGCCACGACGCACGCTTTCGGCGCGATAGTTCGCGTAGCGGCTGACGAAGGTCCAGCCGTAGACGACGATCAAGATCGCGTAAATTCCGCCGGTGAACCAGGTCGGCGGCGAGTGCGTCAACAGCAGGCGCAGCTTCCGGCTCCGCGAATCGCGCTCGCGGTCGAGCAGCGCGCGCCGTCGCGCGGCACGACGGCGGCGTTGCAGCGCGTTGAGTCGGTCGAGCAGCCAGCATAGCGGGAACGTCGACAGCACGAGCACCAACGCCATCGGCCGCTGGATGCCGGCGACGAGGAAATCGCCGATCTGCGACAGGCTCAGGATCGGAATGCCGAATTTCGTGTAGAAGCTGTAGTTGTAGAAAATGCCCGCCATCGCGACGAGCAGGTAGCACAGCGTGATCGCCAGTGCCGGTTCGCGCCGGAACGTTTGCACGGCGTGCGGCAGCAGGTTGCCCAGCACGGAATGATCCTGCAGCGTCTCGGCCGGCGCTCCCGGCTTGGCGCCGGTGGCGAGTTCAGGCCCAGACATCGTTCTGCGCGGTCAGCGCCCCGCCGGCGTCGCCGGTGTTCACCACGCCGCGCGGCTCGACCAGCATCACCTGGCATTCACTTGCCGCCACCGGCTTGTGCTCCACCCCTTTCGGCACCACGAACATCTCGCCGGCTTTCAGCTCGACCCTGCCGTCGCGGAACTCGATCGCCATCGCGCCGTCCACGACCACGAACACCTCGTCGGTGTCGTCATGTTTGTGCCAGACGAATTCGCCCTGCAGCTTGACCAGTTTGAACTGGTAGTCGTTCATCTCCGCGATCACGCGCGGCGACCAGTGCTCGCTGAACTTGCTCAGCTTGTCGTGGAAATTGATCGGCTGGTAACGCTTCGCCGCCATGAGCGCAATTACGCCGCCGGGTTGATCGTGAAGCTTTCGCCGCAACCGCATTCGCCGGTCACGTTCGGGTTGCGGAACACGAACGAGGAATTGAGCCCCTGGCGCGCGAAATCGATCTCGGTGCCGTCGACCAGCGGCAGGCTTTTTTCGTCGATTACGAGCTTGACGCCGTCCTGCTCGATCACCTGATCGTTGGCGGCGATGCTGTCGGCGATCTCGACCATGTAGGCATAACCGGAGCAGCCGGTCTTGCGCACGCCGAAGCGCACGCCGGCGGCTTGCGGGTGTGCGGCAAGGAAGCTCTGCATGCGCTGACGCGCGGCGCTCGTGATCTGAATGGTCATGCGGTGATTTTATCAGGTATTGGCGAGAACGCAGGCGCGCGATCCGCTATCATCCGCGCCTCGCCCCTCTACGTCCCCTATCTGCGGCAAAAAGGCAGGAGTTTCAAGGCATGTCGGCAGTCAGCGTCAAGCAGGCCCTCTCGGGTTCGGTCGCGGTCAACAGCGAAGTCACGGTCAAGGGCTGGGTGCGCACCCGGCGCGATTCCAAGGCGGGCTTGTCGTTCGTCAACGTCAGCGACGGTTCGTGCTTCGATCCGATCCAGGTCGTGGCGCAGAACGCGCTGTCGAACTACGCCGACGAGATCGCGCATCTGACCGCCGGCTGCGCGGTGATTGCCACCGGCACGCTGGTGCCGTCGCAAGGCAAGGGCCAAAGCTTCGAGATCCAGGCGACGAAAGTGGAAGTCGTCGGCTGGGTCGAGGATCCGGAGACCTATCCGATCCAGCCCAAGGCGCACACGATGGAGTACCTGCGCGAAGTCGCGCATCTGCGCCCGCGCACGAACACGTTCGGCGCCGTGGCGCGCGTGCGTGACTGCATCGCCAAGGCGATCCACCGCTATTTCCACGAGCGCGGATTCTTCTGGATCAACACGCCGATCATCACCGCGTCGGACGCCGAGGGCGCCGGCCAGATGTTCCGCGTCTCCACGCTGGACATGGTCAATCTGCCGCGCAACGACAAGGGCGCGATCGACTGGAACAAGGATTTCTTCGGCAAGGAAACCTACCTCACCGTGTCCGGCCAGCTCAACGTCGAGGCATACGCGCTGAGCCTGAGTAAGGTTTATACATTTGGACCGACGTTCCGCGCCGAGAACTCCAACACCACGCGGCACCTGGCCGAGTTCTGGATGATCGAACCGGAGATCGCGTTCGCCGATCTGAACGACGACGCGACGCTGGCCGAGGACTTCCTCAAGTACATCTTCAAGGCCGTGCTCGACGAGCGCATGGACGACATGAAGTTTTTCGCCGAGCGGCAGGAAAAGACCGCGATCACGCGGCTAGAGAATTTCATCAACGCGCCGTTCGAACGCATCGACTACACCGATGCGGTGGAGATCCTGAAGAAGTCAGGCCAGAAATTCGAATACCCGGTCGAATGGGGTTCTGATCTGCAGACCGAGCACGAACGCTATCTCACCGAGAAGCACGTCGGCCGCCCGGTCGTGGTGATGAACTACCCGGAGAAGATCAAGGCGTTCTACATGCGCCTGAACGACGACGGCAAGACCGTCGCGGCGATGGACGTGCTCGCGCCCGGCATCGGCGAGATCATCGGCGGCTCGCAGCGCGAGGAACGCCTGGACTATCTCGACCGCCGCATGGCGCAGTTCAAGCTCGATCCGCACCATTACGGCTGGTACCGCGATTTCCGTCGCTACGGCACCGTGCCGCACGCCGGCTTCGGCCTCGGCTTCGAGCGGCTCGTGGTGTATACATGTGGACTCGGCAACATCCGCGACGCGATCCCGTATCCGCGCGTGCCCGGTTCGGCCGAGTTCTGACCCGAAGCATCGGCGTGAACGTCCAGCTGCGCGCGCAACGCCGCATCGCTGCCTCGAGCGCGGCGGTCTACGCATTGGCGATCGACGCGCAGCGCTTTCCCGCCGTGTTCACCGGCTGCGGGCCGATCCCCGGGTTGCGCCGCATCACGCTGCACGGCGAGCCTGCGGTCGGCACGACGCGCGATGTCGAGGACAACGCCGGCGTGGTCATGCACGAACGCATCGACGCGCTCGAACCCGGCCGCCGGCACGCCTACACGCTGTCGGGCTTGCGCCCGCCGTTCGCCTGGCTGGTGCGCGTGGGCCATGCCGACTGGACCTTCACGCCCGCCGGCAATGCGGCAACGGACGTGGTCTTCAGCTACGACTTCGAGCTGACCAGCGCACTCGCCTGGCCGCTCGCCGCGCCGCTGCTGCGCGTGTTCATGCGCGGCGCGATGCAGCGCTGTCTGGACGGCATGGCGCGCGCGCTGGAATCGGTGTAGAAACCGCAAAATGGAAAAGTGGATTCTGCTCGGCATGGGCCCGGTGTTCGCGATCTGCATCGCGATCGAGGCCTGGTACTGGCGCAAGCGCCGCCCGGAAATCTATTCCTGGATCGATACCCTGTCGAACGGAACGCTCGCCCTGATGCACCAGGGCGCCGACGCGCTCGCGTGGGTACTGGTGATCGGCATCTACTGGCTCGTTTACCAGCACCGCGTGTTCGATCTGCCGACCTCCGCGTGGACGATTGCGGCGCTGTTCCTGGCGCAGGATTTCTTCTACTACTTCTTCCATCGCGCCAGCCACCGCGTGCGCTGGATGTGGGCGTCGCACGTGACGCATCACTCGTCGGAGCAACTGAACCTGTCGACGGCGTTCCGGCAGAGCCTGACCTATCCGATCTCCGGCATGTGGCTGTTCTGGCTGCCGCTGGCGTGGCTCGGTTTCGAGCCGGCCAACATCGTCGCCGTGGTCGCGATCAACCTCGCCTTCCAGTTTTTCGTGCACACGCAGGCGATCGGCAAGCTCGGCTGGGTCGAATACGTGTTCAACACGCCCTCGCACCATCGCGTGCATCACGCGCGCAACGCGCAATACATCGACCGCAATTACGCCGGCGTGCTGATCGTGTGGGACAAACTGTTCGGCAGCTATGTCGACGAGGATCCCGAGGTGCCGTGCGAATACGGCATCATCGGCCAGGTGCATACCCACAATCCGCTCAGGCTCACGTTCCACGAGTGGCTCGACATGCTGCGCGACGCGCGCCGCGCCGGCGGTATGCGCGCTGTGCTCGGGCAATTGTTCGGCCCGCCCGAGCGCGCGCTGTCGCACACGCAAGCCGATCCGCGCACGACGCCTCGCTGAGGGACGCGGCGCCTCTAGTGCGCGGCGGGTAAGGTCAAGATGCGGTTTTCATGCGCCGCTGAGCGCAGCAGGATCGGCTGCGCCGCTGGCAGGCGCTTGGCGACGGGACAGCTGCCGGCGTTGCGATAGCTCAGTGCGGCGGCGACCAGGCCTTCGGCCGGATCGCCGAGTGCGTGGTCGAAATCATCCGCCGCGACGCAACCGGGCAGATCGTTCGGCCGTCCGAGCGTGCCGGCCGGAACGAAGCCGTCGGCGTAGTCGCCAAAACCCACGTCGTTGACGCCTTCGAACTGGATCGTGAAATAAGTCGTGCCGCAATTTTCCTGCGGCACGAAGCCGTACGGCTTGCCGCACGTCGTGGCGCCAACCTGGATCACCTCGATGCCGATGCCGCGCAGGCCGTTGATGACCGCCTCGCTGGCCGAACACGTGTTCGCACTGGTGAGCACGTATACGCGCGGCAGATCCAGGTGCGGCAGCGCGTGTCCGAGCGGCACGGAGAAGCCGAGACTGATGCCGTAGAACGACGTCGCTCCGGCACCGTCGTGCTTGTCGTTGTAGGTTTCGCTTTCGAAGATTCGGTTCGCGCTCGGGCCCGGGCCGGCGATCATGTAGGCGAGCTGGCTGGCGATCGCGAGCAGACCGCCGCCGTTGTAGCGCAGGTCGAGCACCAGATCCTGGATGCCCGCGCCGCCGTTGGATGCCTTGAGCCGGTTCACGGCATCGATCAGGTCCGCCTCGGCCGTGGCGATGTGTTCGTTGAACAGCAGATAGCCGACGCGGTTGTTCGGCGCCGGAAGCGTGCGCACGAACTGCACCGGGTAGTCGATCACCTCGCCCGGCGTCATCGTGACGCTACGCGGCTGTGTGGCACCGGCATCGCGCACGCTGAACGTGTACTGCTTGCCGGCGAGCGGCGCGAAGAACGCTTCATTGAGCGTGTCGACATCGCTGCCGGCGACCACGTCGACGCCGTTGACACTGAGGAATTCCGCGCCACGGCCGATGTGATTGTTTGCCGCGATCGAACCCGGCTGCGCGTAGGCCACGACGATCTTGCGTGGCGGCGCGCGCGCGAGCAATGCCGGCTGGAAACCGAAGCCCTGATGCGACTGGCCAAGCTCGAGCATTTCCCATTCCGGCGTCGGATAGATGAAATGGAACTGATCCTTGGGTTTGCCGGACAGCGTGAATTCGCCGGAACGCTGGCTGTTGAAATAGGCGTCGACCACGTCCGCATTGCTGCCCAGGTGCAGCGTGCCGACGGCGTTGTTCGACGGATTGACATACGGCACTGTCGCGCCGATCACGTACGAACTCGGATCGACCGCGGGCACATCGCGATACCACAGGTAGGTTTCGTTCACCCACGCCTGCAGAAACGCGTTTTCTTCCGTCAGCGTGCCTTGCATGTCGCCGTACGGCTGATGCGTGATCGCGCTGATCGCGCTGGCCGGCCGCGGCAGCGCGCAGCGCTTGGCCAAGCTCGGCGATGGCGCGTACGTCGGCGGCGCGCCGATTGGGAAGCGGTTGAGCGGAATCGTGCGGCCGTCCGGCAGCGTCAGCAGCGCCGTGTTCGCGCCGGTGAATTGCAGGTCGACGCTGCCGGCCGCCTGCGGCGTCTGCGACGGATGATAGGCACCCGTGAGCGTCTGGCCGCCGCGATACGCCAGCCACTGGTTGTGATACTTGGTCGGCGTGTCGAGCGCGCCGGCGCTCAAGTACCAGACCGGATCGCCGGCCTCGTCGTACATGTAGCCGGTCATCACCAGCACGTTGCCCTGCACTTCGATACCGAAGCCGCGGCCGCCCTCCGCGGGATTCCACCACCAGCCGGGCACGGGCTTGAATGCGGGCGCGGCCGGCGGCGCGAACTGCATCTTCTGGATCGGCACGCTGCCGCCGGGCCAGACCAAGGTGCCATGCGTCGCGTCGGAAAACTTCAGCTGCACCGTGCCCGCGTCCGCGGTGGCTATTTGTGCGGACTGATACGCGCCGCTCAAAGTCTGTCCGCCGCGGTAGGTCTGCATCGTGCCGCTGTAACTATGCGCATCGCTCATCGGCCCGGCCGAGAGCAACCACTGCGCCTTGCCCGTGTCCGAATAGACGTACGCGGCGAACACCATCACCGAGTTGTTCACCTCGATCGTGAAGCCGCGGCCGCTTTCGTCCGGGTTCCACCACATACCGGATTCGATCGCGCCGCACTGGCCGGCGAACACCGCGCCGAGCAGCCATGCGCCTGCTTGCAGAATCCGTGTCATTGGCCCACACGTGCCAGCAGCGCTACGACGATCGGCGCCACCTGCGCGGTGGCCGCCTCGAGGTTCGCGAAGATTTCCGGCAGGCTGATGCTCGCCTGGTCGCCGCAACCGGCGGCCCAATTGGCGACCAGTGCCAGACACGCATAGTCGATTCCCAATTCGCGCGCCAGCACCGCTTCCGGCATTCCGGTCATGCCGACCAGGTCGCAGCCGTCGCGGCGCATGCGTCCGATTTCAGCGCGCGTCTCCAGCCGCGGTCCCTGCGTCGCGCCGTAGCAGCCGCCGTCGACTGCGGCGATTCGTGCGCGGCGCGCTGCCGCGAGCAGATCGGCACGCAGCGTCGCACTGTAGGGTTCGCTGAAATCGACGTGCTCGACCTTCGTGCCTTCGACGTCGCAGAAACTGTCGAAACGCCCGTGCGTGTAGTCGATGATCTGATCCGGCACGGCGATCACGCGCGGCGCCATGTCGGCACGAATGCCGCCGACCGCGTTCACGCCGATCACGCGGCGCGCGCCCAGATGATGCAGGGCCCAGACGTTGGCGCGGTAGTTGATCCGGTGCGGCGCGAGCAGATGGTCCTCGCCGTGCCGCGCCAGAAACGCGACGCGGCGGCCGCCGACCTCGCCGATCACGAACGCGCCCGACGGCGGGCCGAATGGCGTGGCCACTTCGTGCCGTGCCGCATTTTCCAATCCTGGAAATTTATACAAACCGGTGCCGCCGACGATGGCGAGGTCGAGCGGGCTCATGCTATTCCTTCAGCGCGTAAATGCCGGGCAGGTTGCGACCCTGTTCGTAGAAATCCATGCCGAAACCGAACACGTAGCGGTCCGGCACTTCCAGGCCGACGAAATCCGCGCGGATGCCGGGCACGCAGCGACCGTGACGTTTCTCGCACAACACCGCCACCAGCACGCGCCGTGCGCCTTCGGCCGCACAGTGATCGCGGATCGCCTTGATCGTGTGGCCTTCATCGAGGATGTCGTCGACCAGCAACACGACGCGGTCGCGCAAGCTCACGTTCGGATGCTTGATCCATTTCAGTTCGTTGCCGCTGGTGCCGCCGCGATAACGCGTCGCATGCAGGTAATCGAACTGCAGATCGCTGCGCATGGCCAGGGCCAGCGCGCCGGCGAACAGCAGGCCGCCATTCATCACGGTGAGGAACACGGGCCGCTCGCCTGCGAGCGCCGCATCGATCTGCCGGCCCAGCGCCACGATCGCCTGGTCCAGGCGCACGCGGTCATGGATCAGGTCGGAGTTTTTCAGCGCATCGGCGAGTGCCGGGTGCTGCGTCGCTATGGAATTCATGCCGCCTCCCGCGGGTCGAGCGCGCGGATGCGCGCGATGAAACGGTCACGTTGTGGATTGTCGATCAAGTCGGCCCAACTTTGCCCGACCTTGCCGCGCAGGGTCGCCACGCGCGCCGGCGCGCACGCCGCCTGATCGCGCTGCGAGGCGATTGCCTCCGGCACGATGTCCGGTTTGCACACCAGCACCAGATCGCAGCCGGCCGCACGATGCGCATCGATGCGCGCGCCAATGCCACCGGCACCTTCCGCCGCGGCCATGCTGATGTCGTCGCTGAACACGACGCCGCGGAAACCAAACTCGCCGCGCAGGATGTCGCCGATCCAGACACGCGAGTAGCCGGCCGGATGGATGTCGATCGCCGGGTATTCGACGTGCGCCATCATCACCGCTTCGGCACCGGCCTGGATCGCGTCGGCGAACGGAATCAGATCGGCGGCGCGCAATTCATCCAGCGTGCGCCGATCGATCGCATGTTCGATGTGGGTGTCTTCCGGCACCGTGCCGTGACCGGGGAAATGCTTGATCGTCGCGGCCATGCCCGCCAGCCGCATGCCGCGCAGGTAGGCCAGGCCCAGCGCGGAGACCGCCGCCGGGTCCACGTGCAGGGCACGATCGGCGATCACGACGTTGCCGCGCTTGAGATCCAGCACCGGCGCAAAACTCAAATCGATGTCGATCGAGCGCATCTCGCTCGCCATCACCCAGGCGTGCTCCTCGGCGAGCGCGAGCGCCTCGTTCTGCTGGGCGTCGTAGCGCTCGCCGATCCGGGCCAGCGCCGGCAGGCGCGTGAAGCCGTCGCGGAAGCGCTGCACCGGCCCGCCTTCCTGATCGACGCTGATGATGAAATCATCCGCACGCAGCGCGCGGATCGCGGCGATCAGCCGCGTCACCTGTTCGCGCGAGGCGAAGTTGCGCTTGAACAGGATCACTCCGCTGACCTGCGGCGCACGGATCCATTCTTGTTCGGCGGCGCCGAGTTCGGTGCCGTTGATTCCAATGACTAGCACTAGTCGACTCCAGTCTTCTCGCGCTCGCTCCAGCGCGAATACGGGTGCTGCAACAAGTTCAGATTGTAATAGCGCGGCAGTTCGGTGACTTCCCTGCCGAGCCAAACGGGATGCTCGAAACGCTGATCGGCCGCGTCCAGCTCGATCTCGGCAACGATCAAGCCGGCGTTCGCGCCATGGAATTCGTCGACTTCGAACAGCAGCCCGCCGGCGGGCACGTGATGCCGCGTCTTGTAGACCACGCCGTTGCAGAACTCGTCCAGCATGTTCTGCGCATCCGCGCGCGGGATCGCGTATTCGAATTCGCGCCGCGCAATGCCGAGCTGCGCCGACTTGATGTTGAGCCAGGCGGCATCGCCCGCGATGCGCACGCGCGCCGAGCAGCGCACGCGCCCCGACACGACCAGATCGGCCTCGATGAGGTAGCCCTGCTGCATGCGCTGCGTCTGCGTGACCTGCGCGCGCCAGGCATCGCTCGCGACCAGGAACTTGCGTTCGATTTCGATTCCCATGGGGTCAGCGCTCGAACAGTGCAATCGACTCGACGTGCGCGGTGTGCGGGAACATGTCCATCACGCCGGCACTGACCAGTGCGAAGCCGTGCTTGTGGACCAGCGTGCCGGCATCGCGCGCCAGCGATGCCGGGTGGCAAGACACGTACACGACGCGGCGTGCGCTGCGCCGCGGCAGGTATTCCAGGATCTCGGCGGCGCCGCTGCGCGGCGGATCGAGCAGCAGCAGCTCGTAATCAGCCTTCGCCCACGGCGCGGCGCGCTGGTCGGCGGCCAGATCCGCGCTGTGGAATGCGACATTGTCCACTTTGTTGCGTCGTGCGTTTTGTTCCGCGCGGCGCACCAGGCCGGCGTCGCCCTCGACACCGGTCACGTGCGCGGCACGGCGCGCCAGCGGCAGCGTGAAGTTGCCCAGGCCGCAGAACAGGTCGAGCACGCGATCCTGTGCGCCGGGCTGCAACAGCGCCAGCGCATGATCGATCATGCGCCGGTTCATGCCGGCATTGACCTGCACGAAATCGAGCGGCCGGAATTCCAGTTCCACATCGTATGCCGGCAGACGGAAGCTCAAGCGCGCATCCTCCGGCCACAGCGGCGCGACACTGTCGATCCCGCCCGGCTGCAGGAAGATGCCGAGCTGATTTTGTTGGCCGAACTGCACGAGCTTTGCCGTATCCGCAGCCGACAGCGGCTGCAGGTGACGCAGGATCAGCGCCACCAGATCGTCGCCGGCAGCGACCTCGATCTGCGGGATCTCGCGTTTGGCATCGAGCGATTCGATCAGCGCCGCGATCTGCGCGATGCGCGTGCCGACGGCCGGATGCAGCACCTCGCAGCGCACGATGTCGGCCACGTAGCGGCCATTGGTTTCGCGGAAACCGACCAGCACCTTGCCCTTCTTGTCGACGTACTTGACGCTCAGGCGCGCCTTGCGCCGGTAGCCCCATGGAGAGTCGGTCAGCGGGGGCAATACCTGCGCCGGCGCGACCTTGCCGATGCGCTCGAAGTTCTCCAGCAACACGCGCTGCTTGGCGACAATCTGTGCCGGCGCATCCAGATGCTGCAGCGCGCAGCCGCCGCACACGCCGAAATGCGCGCAGCGCGCGGCGACGCGGTCCGGCGACGCGTGCAGGACTTCTTCGACCGCCGCTTCGTCGTAGTGCCGATGCTTGCCGGTGTAGCGCAGGCGTACACGCTCGCCCGCCAGCGCGCCGGCGACGAACACGGCCTTGCCGTTGAGATGAGCGACACCTCGGCCATCGTGGCTGAGGTCAGTGATTTCTGCTTCGACGATTGTCATGCGTGGATCGCGTCCACGCGCTTGCGCGGAATCGCCTGGTCGCTTGCCAAAAAGGGGCGCCATCATACCAGCGGAGGATTGACCCCGCGCGATTTCGGGCAGATGCTGCACGCATGCCGCGGAGTTCCCGTTTGTGCCTCGCGTCCTGATCGTAGACGACGATCCCGTCAGCCTGCACTTCCTTGCCAGCGCCATGGGCGGCCTCGACTGCAACGTGGTCGCTGTCGGCGCGGGTGCGGAAGCGCTTACCGCGGCGCGCTGGGCGGCGTTCGACCTACTGCTGCTCGACCGGCGCCTGCCGGACATGAACGGCGCGCAATTGCTCGCCGCGCTGCGCACGGCGGGCGTCGGCGCACCGGCCGTCGCCACCAGCGCCGAGGTCGACCGCGAGATCGATACGCAGCTGCGCCTGGCGGGCTTCGTCGACGTACTCGCCAAACCGCTCACGCTCGACACGTTGCGCCAGCGTCTGCAGCCGCTGCTGGCGTCGCCGGATGCGAGCGCACTCAAGCTCGACGACGTGCTCGACAACGCCAGCGCGCGCGCGGCCATCGGCAGCGACGCGGAAGCCCTGCGCGCGCTGCGCAGTCTGTTTGCGGTCGAACTGAACGAGATCGAGCGCGAGTGGGCGCACGCGCAGGACACCATCGATCAGGAACGCCTGCACCGGTTGCGCGCTTCGTGCGGTTTTTGCGGCGCTGTCGCGCTCGGTGCGGCGGCCAAGCGGCTGGAGGATGCCTTGCGCAGCAACTCACCCGACGTGCGTGCCGCGCGCGAGGAATTCCTGCGCCTGTGTGCGCTCACGCGCGAGCGCCTGGATTCATTCGGCATCCAGCGCTGAAGGCGCGAACATCGTCCACGCGCGCAGCTGCGCACCGCCCAGATGGTGCGCGATCAACGCGCGCAGCAGGCGGCGCAGCGTCTGCAGGTCCTGCGCATCGGGCGCTTCGTCACGTGCGAGCGCAAGCAGCGCCGAGCCACGCAGGCGCAGACCGTCGGCCACGCCGCGCCACGGCACCGGACCGGCGTCCAGCCGGTACGCGTAGTCGCCGGACGGCAGCAGCGGCGCGCCGCCCTCGCTCTCCGCGTCGAGCACCAGTCCGTAGCCGAGGTGACCGAGCAGGTCGCGTTCGAAGCGTCGCAGCGTCCACGCCGGCGCTTGCGGCTGTGCGAGGCGTGCGAGCGCCTCGACGTAGTCGTCGAACAGCGCCGGATGCGCGTCGTTGCGCGGCAACAGGCGCGTCACCAACTCGTTCAGATACAACGCGCACAGCAGCGGCTCGCCGCTGAGCGGCAACGATGCGCCGGCCGCTTCGGCCGCGCCGAGCGTGGCCAGTTCGCCGCTGCCGCTCCAGCTCAAGTGCAGCGGCGTCAGCGGCTGCAGCAGGCTGCGCGACAGCCGCGCGCGTGCACCACGCACGCCGCGCGCGACCAGCCCGACACGGCCGTGGTCGCGGCTCAGCACCTCCAGCAGCAGCGACGTCTCGCGCCACGCGCGCGCGTGCAGGACGAAGCCGGGTTGCTGCTCGACACGCATCGCAGCGTCAGTCGCTGTAGCCGAATCGGCGTAGCGCCGCCTCGTCGTCCGACCAGTTCTCGCGCACCTTGACCCACAGCTGCAAGTGCACGCGCCGTTCGAACAGGCGCTGCATCGCCAGCCGCGCCGCCGTGCCGATTTCTTTGAGTTGCGCGCCGCCGGCGCCGATCACGATCGCCTTCTGGCCATCGCGCTCGACCCAGATAGCGGCCGCAATTTCCAGGCGGCCGTCGGCATCCTGGAATTGCTCGATCTCCACGCTGGTGGCGTACGGCAGTTCCGCCGACAGGCGCAGCATCAGCTGCTCGCGCACCAGCTCGCCGGCGAGGAAGCGCTCGCTGCGGTCGGTGATCTCGTCCGGCCCGTACACGGCTGCACCCGGCGGCAGATGTTCGAGGATCGCCTGCTGCAACGGCTCGAGCTGTTCGCGCCGGCGCGCGCTGATGAAGTGCACGCCGGCGTAGTCGTGCTGTTCGCCGAGCTTTGCGACGAAGGGTAAAAGTTGCTTTTTATCCTTTTGCAAATCGACCTTGTTCACGGCCAACAGGCGCGGCCGACCGGCTGCGGCGATCGCTTCCCAGACCAGTTGGTCCTCGCCGGTCCAGCGGCCGGCCTCGATCACGTGCACGATCACGTCGGCTTCGCCCATTGCCTGGCGCGCGGCGCGGTTGAGTTCGCGGTTCATGGCGCGGCCGCCGCTGCGATGCAGGCCCGGTGTATCCAGAAACAGGATCTGGCCGTGCTCGGAAGTATGCACGCCCAGGATGCGATGGCGCGTGGTCTGCGGCTTCGGACCGACGATGCTCAGACGCCAGCCGATCAGTGCGTTGAGCAGCGTCGACTTGCCGACGTTCGGCCGGCCGACCAGCGCGGCCGTGCCGCAGCGGAACGGCACGACGGGTTCAGGCTTGGGCATCGCGCAATTTCTGCTCGACTTGCGGAATCGCGGCGGCCGCAGCCGCCTGCTCGGCCGCACGGCGGCTGTTGCCACGGCCTTCGACACGCAATGCGCAGGCCTCGATCACGCATGCCACATCGAACACCTTGGCGTGGTCGGCACCGCTGGACGCCACCAGTTCGTAGCACGGCAGCGCCAGCGCATGCGCCTGCAGCAGTTCCTGCAGACGCGTCTTGGCATCCTTGTCGGCGTTCGCCGCGGCGTCGTCGATGCGCGCATGGAACAAGCCGCGCAGCCGCTCGCGACAGGCCTGCCAGCCGCCGTCGAGATAGATCGCAGCAACGAGTGCTTCGAACGCATCGGCCAGGATCGAGGCGCGGCGGTGTCCGCCGCTCTTGAGCTCGCCCGGGCCAAGATGCAGGCGCTCGCCCAGTTCGAGCTGGCGTGCGAGCTCCGCCAGCGCCGGCTCGCTGACCAGACGCGCACGCAGGCGCGTCAGTTCGCCTTCGTCGGCCTTCGGGAAGCGCTCATACAGCATTTCGGCGACCAGCAGGTTGACCAGCGCGTCGCCGAGGAACTCGAGCCGTTCGTTGTTGCGCGCGCCGACGCTGCGATGGCTCAGCGCGAGCTCGTGCAGCGCCGGGTCGGTGAAAACATGGCCAAGCGCACTGCTCAACTCGGTTTCGTCCGTGACCTGCGCGGTGCGCCGGTCAAGATCAGTACGTGCCGCCGTGCGCCAGATCGACGGTCTTGTCGAAATGCACGAGCAGGTCGACGTTGTAGATGAACGGCACGTCGATGTCGTATGCGATACGCAGGCTGTGCGCGCCGTTGGCGGTGACCAGGTTGATTGCCTTGGGCGGCACGTCCTTGTCGCTGACGTACTGCAGGTCGAATTTCACGTTCAGCATCTGGCGGATCTCGTCGATGCTCTTGCTCTCGATATTCGGTTCGGTCTGCAGCTGCTTCATCGCCTTGACCACGCCGAAGTATTCGCTGTACACCGGAATCAGCTTCATGGCGGCAAAGGCGAAGAATCCCACGACCGCGAGCAGGATCGCGAAGCCGATCATGGTGATGCCTTTTTGCTTGCTTTGTGTGCGCATAGTCGCCTCTATTTGATCAGGGTGCCGATTCGCTTCAACTCGAGATTGCTGTTCATCCAGATCACGAATGCCTTGCCGACCAGGTTCTGTTCCGGCACGAATCCCCAGTAGCGGCTGTCCTCGCTGTTGTCGCGATTATCCCCCATCGCGAAATACTGTCCAGCGGGGACCTTCCAGTCGCCTTCCTTGCCCATGCGCATCGGCAGCTTCATGATGTGGTGCTCGGCGCCGGGAAGCATTTCGTCCGCTACCTCGCCGCCGGACATGTTACGCCCCTCTTCGCCGCCGGCGACGTACGGACCGACGTAACTCTGCGCGACTTCCTTGCCGTTCACGGTCAGGATCTTGTTGTGGTACCCGATCTCGTCGCCGGGCAGTCCGATCACGCGCTTGATGTAGTCCTCGCCCTGCTTTTTCGGATCGTGGTCCGGATTCGGGAAGCGGAACACGAACACGTCGCCGCGCTGCGGCTCGCCGACCGCCAGAATCTTCGTGCCCAGCACCGGCAGGCGCAGGCCATACGCGAATTTGTTCACCAGGATGAAGTCGCCGACCAGCAGCGTCGGCATCATCGAACCAGACGGAATCTTGAATGGCTCGGCAATGAACGAGCGGAACACCAGCACGATCAGGATCACGGGAAAGAACGAGCGGGCGTACTCGACCGCGACCGGCTCGCGCAGCGCTTCGGCCACCCACTGCTGGCGCTCCACGTCGCCACCCTCGGCGCGTTCGAGTTCGCGCGCGCGCGCCTTGCGACCGCGCCACAGCACCAGCCGGTCGATCGCCCAGATCAGACCGGTGCCGAACGTCGCCAGCACCAGCGCCAGAGCGAAGTCCCCGGTGTACCAGCCGGCGGCCACGACCAGCGCGAGCAGCAGGATGGAAAACGCGGAAATGAAAACATCACGAGCCATGCTCAACTCCAATGCCTACCGTCACTTGTCCATCTGCAGCACCGCGAGGAATGCTTCCTGCGGAATGTCCACGCTGCCGACCTGCTTCATGCGCTTCTTGCCTGCCTTCTGCTTCTCGAGCAACTTGCGCTTGCGCGATACGTCGCCGCCGTAGCACTTGGCCAGCACGTTCTTGCGCAGCGCCTTGACGCTCGATCGCGCAATGATCTGCGCACCGATCGCCGCCTGAATCGCGATGTCGAATTGCTGGCGCGGTATCAGTTCCTTCATCTTCTCTACCAGCTCGCGCCCGCGCCGGTCGGCGCTGGTGCGATGCAGAATCAGGCTCAGCGCGTCGACCCGATCGCCGTTGATCAGCACGTCCACGCGCACCAAGGGGCCGGCCTGGAAGCGCTCGAAGTGATACTCCATCGAGGCGTAACCGCGCGACACCGACTTGAGCTTGTCGAAGAAATCCAGCACCACCTCGGCCAGCGGCAACTCGTAGCTGATCTGCACCTGGCTCGCCATGTAGTGGATCGAGCGCTGCACGCCACGCTTGTCTTCGCACAGCTTGATGATGTTGCCGATGTGTTCCGGCGGCGTGAGGATGTTGGCGACGATGATCGGCTCGCGCACTTCCTCGATGTACTGGGTCTCCGGCAGCTTGGCCGGATTGTCGAGCGACAGCACCGTGCCGTCGGTCTTGAGCACCTCGTAGATCACCGTCGGCGCCGTGGTAACGAGGTCCAGGTCGTATTCGCGCTCCAGCCGCTCCTGGATGATCTCCATGTGCAGCAGGCCGAGGAAGCCGCAGCGGAAGCCGAAGCCCATGGCTTCGGAACTCTCCGGCTCGAACACCAGCGCGGCGTCGTTGAGCTTGAGCTTCTCGAGCGCCTCGCGCAGGTTCGGGTAGTCGTCGGCGGACGTCGGAAACAGGCCGGCGAACACGCGCGGCTGCATCTTCTTGAAGCCCGGCAGCGGTTTCTCCGCCGGCTTGTTCGCCTGCGTCAGCGTGTCGCCGACCGGTGCGCCGTGCACGTCCTTGATCGACGCGGTCACCCAGCCGACTTCACCCGCGCGCAGCGCGTCCTTCGGCAACCGCTTGGGCGTGAACACGCCAACCTCGCCCACCTCGTGGCTGCGTCCGGTCGACATCACCAGCAGCTTGTCGCGCGGCCTGATCTCGCCCTGCATCACGCGCACCAGCGAGACCACGCCCAGATAGTTGTCGAACCACGAATCGATGATCAGCGCCTGCAGGCGATCGGTGTCGCGCGGCTTCGGCGGAGGAATGCGCGCGACGATCGCCTCGAGCACGTCGATCACGTTCAGGCCGGTCTTGGCGCTGATCGCGACGGCGTCGGTCGCATCGATGCCGATCACCGCTTCGATCTCTTCCTTGACCTTGTCGACATCCGCGGTCGGCAGGTCGATCTTGTTCAGCACCGGCACCACTTCGAGGCCCATTTCGACCGCGGTGTAGCAGTTCGCGACCGACTGCGCCTCGACGCCCTGCGCGGCATCGACCACCAGCAGCGCGCCCTCGCAGGCGGCGAGTGAACGGCTCACCTCATAGCTGAAATCGACATGCCCCGGCGTGTCGATGAAATTGAGCATGTATACATTTCCATCCTTGGCCTTGTACGGCAAGGACACGCTCTGTGCCTTGATCGTGATGCCGCGCTCGCGCTCGATCGGATTGGAGTCGAGCACTTGCGCCTCCATCTCGCGCGCTTCCAGCCCGCCGCACAGCTGGATGATGCGATCGGCAAGCGTGGACTTGCCATGATCGACATGGGCGATGATGGAGAAATTGCGGATCAGATTCATGGGCAGGCGAATTGGCGGCCGCGGGAACAGCCGGGCCGCAGCGACAAAACGGCAATTATCGCACAGCCACAGCGCGCCTGCTCGCTATCTTTACTGCGTGTCCCGTAACCGGCGGTGGCGGTGCCGGCCGAGTGCCCGCCTAGTCCGAAAGGACTTGGCGAAAAAAAAGGGCCCGAAATATCGGGCCCGCTAGGGATGGAATGAGTGTAGACGCTCAGCTCTTTTCGCGTGCTTTCGGCACCGGCACCGCGACGAATTGGGTTGCCTCGTCACGCCGCACCAGCAACATTACCGAGTCGCCCGCCTTGACGTCGTGCAGCGCTTCGTTGAACTCCGCGGTCGACTTGACCGGCTTGCGTCCGACCATCAGCACCACGTCGCCGGACTGCAGCGCCGTGCGCCGCGCGGCGCCCTTGACGTCGGTGATCACGACACCCTGTTCCTTCAGGCCTAGCTGCTTGCGCTGCTCGGCGCTGAGATCCTCGACCACGACGCCGAGCGCATTGGCCGCCTTGTTGTCGCCACCGGTGCGCAGGCTGGCCAGCGTGGCCTTGTCCTTCGGCAACTCGCCGATCATGACCGGTACCGTCAAGGTCTTGCCGTCGCGGAACACCTTCAGTTGCGCGGTCGTGCCCGGCTTCGTGCTGCCGACGAGCGGCGGCAGATCCGACGACTGCTCGATCTCGCGCTCGTTGAACGCGAGAATCACGTCGCCGACGCGCACGTCCGCCTTCTCCGCACTGCTGCCCGGATTGATCTTGTTGACCAGCGCGCCGCCGGAGCGCGGCAGGTTGAGGCTCTGCGCCAGCGCGCGATCGACGTTCTGGATCTGCACGCCGATCATGCCGCGCGCGACATGGCCGGTCGCCTTGAGCTGCTCGACCGTGTTCATCGCGATGTTGATCGGAATCGCGAACGAGATGCCGACCGAACTGCCGGTGTTGGAATAGATCTGCGAATTGATGCCGACGACCTGACCGTCGAGATTGAACAGCGGACCGCCGGAATTGCCCCGGTTGATCGGCACGTCGGTCTGGATGAACGGCACGTACTGCTGGTCGGCGCCGCCGAAGCCGCGGCCGACGTAGCTGACCACGCCGTGCGTCACGGAATGATCGAAATTGAACGGCGAGCCGATCGCGACCACCCATTGGCCCGGCTTGAGCTTGGTCGAATCGCCGACCGCCACGGTCGGCAGGCCGGTCGCGCTGACCTTGAGCAACGCCACATCGGACTCGGCGTCGGTGCCGATCACCTTGGCATCGAACTCGCGCCGGTCGGACAGGCGCACCGTCACGCTGTCGGCGCCGTCGACCACGTGGTTGTTGGTCAGGATATAGCCGTCATTGGAAATGATGAAACCGGAACCGAGCGAGACGCGCGTGCCGTCGATGCGCGGATGCCCGTTCGGGCCGCCAGGACCGAAGAAGCGACGAAAGATTTCCGGCACGTCCTGGTCGTCGACGTCGGCCTGATCCTTGCTCTCGCCATTGTTCGTCGCCTGCACGTTGACCACGGCCGGCGCATTGTGCTCGACCAGCTGGGTGAAATCCGGCAGGTCGGCCCAGGCGCTGACGCTGACGCCCGCGAGCACCGCAACAAATACACATTTCCGCAAAATATATTTATACATGGAGGTAACCTCGATCAAACAATCCGGGTCAAATCTGGGAACGGCGCGACGCAACATCAAGTGCGTCGCGGCCACATATTCGTTTCGATCGCAGCGTCGCGGCGCGGCGCCCCCTGCAACGGCTCAGTGCGCCGATTCGGCGTCGCGCTCCGGCAGCGGTGTCGGCGGCGGCTGCGGCAACAGCGGGGCGATGCGCAGCACGTACGGCAACCCGCTTCCGGTTTCGACCGGCTCGTAGCGTCGGCGCAGCAGTTCGTACGGCGCGGCGCCGTACGGCAGGGCCTCGAAACTCGCCGGCTGGGCGTAGTCGAAATTGAGCAGCGCCGGCGCCGCCGACGAGGATGTCGTCGCGGCAGCCGGCGTGCGCGTGTCGGGAATGGCTGTCGGAACGCTGGCCGCGGCTAGAGCCGGCGCGCCCGTCTGCATGACCGGCCGCGTCAGCACCAGGGCGGCGACGGCCACGCTCGCGGCGATCGCGCCGCCACCGACCCAGCGCAGCAACGCGGGGGCGCGGCGGCGCGCCGGCGCGGCCTCGGCTGCCAGACGCCGCGACAGCGTAGCGGCGAAGTCCGTACGCAATTGCGTCTGCGGCTGGCGGCGCAGCACGCCACGCACCAGCTGATAGCGCGACCAGCGCCCGGCCAGCTCCGAATCGGTCTCGATCCGGCGCAGCAGGAAACGCAACTCGTCGCGCGGTAACTCGCCATCCATCAGCGCGGAAAGTTGAACGCCGATCTGGTCGGTGACCTTTTGCTCGCTCATACGTCGGATACCTCGGCGCCGGACAACAGCGGGCGCAGTTTCTGGTCGATCGCATCGCGCGCGCGGAAGATGCGCGAGCGCACGGTGCCAATGGGACAATTCATGGTTTCGGCAATCTCTTCATAACTCAGGCCGTCGACCTCGCGCAGGGTGATGGCGGTCTTGAGGTCTTCCGGCAACTGTTCGACCGTGTCGAACACGGTTTGTTCAATTTCCTGGCGCAGCAGTTCATGTTCCGGCGTGGCGCGGTCCTTCAGGCGTGCACCGCCGTCCAGCTGCACGGCATCGTCGATGCCGATGTCGTCGGTCGGCGGCCGGCGGCCTTGCGAAACCAGGTAGTTCTTGGCGGTATTGATTGCGATCTTGTACATCCACGTATAGAACTGGCTGTCTCCACGGAACGCCTGGATCGCGCGAAACGCCCGGATAAAGGCTTCCTGCGCGACGTCCTGGCATTCGCTCCAGTCGGAGATGTAACGCGAAATCACTCCGACCACCTTGTGCTGGTACTTGCGTACCAGCAGGTCGAACGCGCGCTTGTCTCCCTGCTGCACCCTTTCGACCAGGGCGATATCCGATTCTTGTTCGCCCATCCGGGCCGCACTCCGTTCGCTGGCGTCCGGTCAAGCCGGGGTAGAGACCGTCAGGATCGCCGATAGTTTCGTCAAGGTTGGAAAAATTCCGCCGCTACGGCAGCGATTCGATCGACTGCACGTTGCGGAAAACGCGTTCGCGCTCGACCAGCAGGTTTTCAAAGCTAGCCGCCGGCAGAGGCCGGCAGAACAGGTAGCCCTGCAGTTCCTCGCAGCCTTCGGCGCGCAGGAAGTCGAAGTGTTCCTCGATCTCGACGCCTTCGGCCACGACGCCGCGGTTCAGATTGTGCGCCATGCTGATCGTGGCGCGCACGATCGCCTCGTCGTCCGGGTCCACGCCGATGTTGCGCACGAAGGTCTGGTCGATCTTGATGCGGTCCGCCGGGAAGCGCTTGATGTAGTCGAGCGAGGACTGGCCGGTGCCGAAATCGTCGATCGAAATCTTGCAGCCCAGATCGCGCAGGCCCTGCAGCGTCTCCATCAGGTTCGGAATCGACTTGATGCTGATGCTCTCGGTTACCTCGAGATCCAGCAGATACGGTTCGAGCCCGGTCTCCTTGAGCACGCTGCCAACCACCTGTACCAGATTGGGCTGGCGCAGCTGCAGCGCCGACAAGTTCACGCTGACGCGCAACTCATCGCCGAAGCGCGCCTGCCAGCGCTTGGTGTCGGCGCAGGCCGTGCGCATCACCCATTCGCCGATCGGCACGATCAAGCCGTTTTCCTCGGCCAGCGGGATGAAAAAGCCGGGGCTGATCAGGCCCAGCTCGGGGTGTTCCCAGCGGATCAGCGCTTCCATGCCGACGATGTCTTCGCTCTGCGCATCGACCTGCGGCTGGTAGTAGACGCGCAACTCGTTGTTCTTCTCCGCCATCCGCAACTTGGATTCCAGCGCGATGCGTTGCTGGTGCGATTCTTCGGGCACCGCGACATAGGTCTGGAAGTTGTTGCGTCCCATGCCTTTGGCGCTGTACATCGCCACGTCGGCGTGCTTGAGCAGGCGCTCGGCGCTGGTCGCATCGTCCGGATAGAAGCTCACGCCGATGCTGGCGGTGATGTGCAGTTCGGCGCCGTCGGCCAGCGTCAGCGGCACTTCCATCACGCGCACGATCTTTTCCGCAATGCGCATCACGTCGTCGCGCTGCACGATGTGGCGCAGGATCATGGTGAACTCGTCGCCGGCGTAACGCGCCACGGTATCGGAGGCTCGTACGCTGGAGCGCAGGCGCTTGGACACCGCGATCAGCACCTGGTCGCCGATGCTGTGGCCGAGCGAATCGTTGATGTTCTTGAAGCGGTCCAGATCCACGAACAGCACCGCAAACATCTCGCCGGTGCGGTGCGCTTCCTTGATCGTGGTCTCGAGGCGGTCGTTGAACAGCAGGCGGTTCGGCAACCCGGTCAGCGCATCCTGCAGGCCCTTGGCGCGTCCCTGCTCGCGCGCCCGGCGCAACTCCAGATCCAGCGCGAGCCGCGCCGAGATCACGCGCAGCGTGTCTACGATCAGCGGATCGGTCACGATCGCGCGGCGTCGCGCCATCAGGATCGCGCCGAGCGAATTCTGCCGCTCGTCGCGCAACGGCAGGCCGAAGAACGCCTGCAGGCGGAAGAACGCCAGGAACTTGTCCTGCTCGATCGTGCTGAACGCGTCGGCGCCTTCGATGATCGTTTCGCCGTCCAGCACGCGCTTGATGGTCGGCTGCTTGAGCGGATCCGGCGCCTCCGCCGGCGGGCTCGTGCGCTGGAACGTGAGCAGCGGCTGCGCCTCCTCGGTCTGTTCCGGGCGCGCCGAGACGAGCAGCACGAAGTCCAGATCCAGCCAGTCGCTGAGCAATTTGACGACGCGGTTCAGGCCGTCGTCGCCGCCGCCCGTTTCAGCGGTCGTCGCCACCAGGCCGAGCGCCGCCTGATAGCGCGCGGTGTCGACCGGTTCGCGGAACGTCGTGACGTGGACCAGGCGGCCGAACTGCACCGCCAGGCGCATGAAGGCGTCGGTCGCATACGATCCACCGTCGCCGCGCGGCTTGCGGCAGGCGTAGCGGACGCTGCCCTCGCGCGCAAGCTGGCCGAGCAGTGCTGCGCGCTGCTCGCGCGTGTGGCTCAGGTCGAGCGAATCGATCGGCTGTCCCTTGACCTGGTTGCGCGAGAAGCCCGAGCGCTGTTCGAAGGTCGCATTCGCGTCGACGATCGCGCCGCTTTTCGGATCCGACAGCACGATCTCGTCGAGGCTGCCATCGAACGCGAACTGATAGCGATCGAGGTTCGCATCCCCGGCCGGCACCGTGGCGCCGCGCTGATGCTGCGCTAGCACCTGACGCACGCGCGCGAGCACCTCGCCCGCCTCGACCGGACTGCGCATCCATTCCACCACGCCCGGCGGCGCGCGGTTCCAGTCCCACTGGCGCTGGCCCGGGTCGGCCGCGGCGATGCCGATCACCGGCACCTGGGCCAGGCGTGGATCGCCCTTGAGCTGCGTGCAGAACGCCACAGCCTCGGTGGCTGGGCCGGCGAACTCCATCACGACCACGTCGATCTGCGGATCCTGCTCCAGGAAAGCCAGCGCCTGCGGCAGATCCTTTGCGGTGTAGACGGCGTCGAAATTCTGCGCGTCGAGCGTGTCGAACAGCACGCGCCGGTCGACGCCCTGCGTAGTGACGATCAGCACCGAGCTCTGGCCGGGATGCTCGCCCATCAGCTTACCCAGCGCCCGTCGCGAAGGCGTGGCCGCGCCTGGCCGACCTGCAGGTGCGGAATGCGCTCGACCAGTTCGTCGAGTCCCTCCGGAAACGCCACCTGTTCGCCGACGAACACGACCTTGCGGCCGTTGCCGGAACGGATCCGGGAAATCTGCCGCAGCAGGCCGATGTTCGGCGCGCGCAGATGCTCCGCGTAGTCGGTGAACAGGTACACGCCGAATTGCATGCTTTGCAGGATATAGCGCAACGCGTCGGTAACGCGTTTGGAGCCCGGCACGCGCATCTCGCGCTCGCGCAAGCTGGTGATGCCGGCGTCGGCCTGCCAGTAGTAGACGGATTGCCCGGTGCGCAGCGCAAGCAGCCGGAACTGCGCCAGAACATCGGCCGCGTGCGGAGTCTCGATCGCAATCAAGTTCTGCGGCGACTGCACGATGCGCTCGAACAGTTTCGGCGTCACGAAGACTTCGGCGACGGTGGTACTGGACACGTTGACAGCGATTCTCCGGCAGCCCTGAAAAGTTTGTCCTCTGCAGCGATTGACCGCAGGCGCATCTTGCCCGGATTATAGCCATCCTGCTCCTTGCACGCTTGAGGCCAACCATGTTCGAAGGACTGCGGTTTGCTCACTGGAAGGCCGAGCGCGATGCGGAAGGCATCGTCGTGCTGACCCTGGATCGCGCCGATGCATCGGTCAACGCGCTCAACCGGGCGGTGCTGGACGAATTGGCCCAGATCGTGGAGCGCTTGTCGTTCGAGCCACCGCGCGGCGTCGTGCTCCGGTCCGGCAAGAGCAACGGCTTCATCGCCGGCGCCGACATCAAGGAATTCGAGTCGTACGAAAAGCAAGGCGGCGTGCTGGCCAGCATCGAGAACGGCCAGCGCGTTTTCCAGAATCTGGCGCGCCTGCGCTGCCCGACCGTGGCGGCAATCCATGGCTTCTGCATGGGCGGCGGCACCGAACTGGCACTGGCCTGCCGCTACCGCGTGGCCACGCGCGATGCATCCACACGCATCGGCTTGCCCGAAGTGATGCTCGGCATCCATCCGGGCTGGGGCGGAACGGCGCGCCTGCCGCGCCTGATCGGCGCGCCGCAGGCGCTGCCGCTGATGCTCACCGGTCGCGCCGTCGGCGCGAACGAGGCGAAATCCCTCGGCCTGGTCGATGCGTTGACTTCGTACGAGCTGCTGCTCGATGCGGCCAAGGAACAGATCCGCCATCCGCATGCACGGCCGCTGCTGCAGCGCGCGCGCGGCTGGGCCACGAATATCTGGCCGGTGCGCCAGATCCTGGCGCCGATCGTGCGCAAGCAGACCGCGGCCAAGGCGCGGCCGGACCAGTACCCGGCGCCGTTCGCGCTGATCGAAGTATGGCGCCGCGGCGGTTCCAGCATCGCGCAGCGCCTGAAGCTCGAGGCGCGCTCGGTGGCGAAGCTCGCCGCCACCCCGACTTGCCATAACCTGGTCCGCGTATACTTTTTGCAGGAACGCCTCAAAGGTCTCGGTGCCGGCAGCTACGCCGACATCCAGCGCGTGCACGTGGTCGGCGCCGGCGTGATGGGCGGCGACATCGCCGCGTGGTGCGCGCTGCGCGGCTTCGACGTCACGCTGCAAGACCGCGAAATGAAATTCATCCAGCCGGCACTGGATCGCGCGCAGGAATTGTTCGCCAAGCGCCTGAAGACGCCGGACCGCATCCAGCCGGCGGCGGCGCGGCTCAATGCCGACGTCGAGGGCAAGGGCATCGCGGATGCGGATCTCGTGATCGAGGCGATCTTCGAGAATCTGCAAGCCAAACAGGACCTGTACAAGAAAACCGAGCCGGCGATGAAGGCCGGCGCCTTGCTGGCGACAAATACCTCGAGCATTCCGCTCGACGAACTGCGCAGTGCCGTCGCCGACGACAAGCGCTTCCTCGGCCTGCACTATTTCAATCCCGTGGCGCAGATGCCGCTGGTGGAAATCGTGCGCCAGGATCATCTGGCGGCGGCAAACGAGAAACACGCGCTCGCGTTCTGCAAGGCGATCGACAAGCTGCCGGTGCCTGTCAAGGGCACGCCCGGTTTCCTGGTCAATCGCATCCTGATGCCTTATCTGCTCGAGGCGATGCGCCTGTACAAAGAAGGCGTGCCGGGTCCCGTGCTTGATCGTGCCGCGAAGAAGTTCGGCATGCCGATGGGACCGATCGAACTGGCCGATACGGTCGGTCTGGACGTCTGTGCGTCGGTCGGCAAGGAAGTTGGCGAGTTCCTCGGCCTGGAGATTCCCGACGGCATGGATGAACTGATCAAGGCCGGCAAGAAGGGCAAGAAGACCGGCGAAGGCCTGTATAAATGGGAAAACGGCAAGCCGGTGAAACCCGAGGTCGACCCGAACTATGTCGAACCGCCGGACATCACCGAGCGCATGATCCTGCCGATGCTCAACGAATCCGTATCTTGTCTGCACGATGGCGTGGTCGACGACGCCGACCTGCTCGATGCGGGCGTGATCTTCGGCACCGGTTTCGCGCCGTTCCGCGGCGGCCCCGTGCAGCACATCCGCACGGTCGGCGCCGACAAGATCAAGGCGCAACTCGACGTGCTCGCCGGAAAATACGGCAAGCGCTTCGCACCGAAGGCGGGCTGGGACAACGCGGCGTTGCAGTGAGCAGTGCGACGATCCCGATCATCGAGGCGATTCGCAGCAAGCGCCTGCTCGCGTTCGACTACCGCGGCGGACGGCGCATCGTCGAACCACACACGTACGGCATCGACCGCCGCCAACGCGAAATCCTGTGCGCCTACCAGGTGCAGGGCGTGAGCCGCTCGGGTGAACATGCCGGCTGGAAGAATTTCGTCGTGAGCGAATTGTCGGAGCTGCGCGTGGACACGCGTCATTTCGAGCAACCGCGCCCCGAATACCGGCGCGACGACGGCGCGTTCCGGCAGATCCTGGCGCAGCTGTAGCGACGCGCCTCGGGTCTGCGCTTCAGTCGTCGTCGCTGAAGCGCTGCGATCCGAACGGCTTGGGCGCCTTCTTCGGCGCCGCCGCGCCACTGGCGACGCCTTGCAAGACAGCCAGCACATCGCGCGTGACCGCAACGTCGTGCACGCGCACGATCGCGGCACCCTTCTGCACCGCGAGCAGCGCTGCGGCAGCCGAGCCGTAGGCGCGATCCGCCGGCGCGTCGTGTCCGGTCAACGTGCCGATCATGGACTTGCGCGACAAACCCGCCATCAGCGGCACGCCCAGCGCGGCCAGTTGATCGAGTGCGCGCAACAGCGCGAGATTGTGTTCGAGCGTCTTGCCGAAACCGAAGCCGGGATCGGCAACGATGCGCTTCTTGTCGATGCCAGCCATCTCGCAAGCGAAGATGCGCTCGGCCAGGAAGCGGCGCACCTCGGACACGACGTCGTCGTAACGCGGATCGTTCTGCATCGAGCGCGGCTCGCCCTGCATGTGCATCAGGCAAACGGGCACTTTGAGTTCTGCGGCGGCATCCAGCGCACCGTCGCGGCGCAGCGCGTACACGTCGTTGATCATGCCGGCGCCGGCGGCCACGGCGGCACGCATCACTTCGGGTTTGGAGGTGTCGATCGAAATCGGCACGCCGACCTGTTTCGCCAACGCCTCGATCACCGGGATCACGCGCGCGATTTCGTCCGCCGCCGAGACGGGCTCGGCGCCCGGCCGCGTCGACTCGCCGCCGACATCGACCAGATCTGCGCCTTCCTCGACCAGCTTCAGTCCGTGCGCGATCGCCGCCACGGTCGCCAAGTGCTGTCCGCCGTCGGAAAACGAATCCGGTGTGACGTTGATGATGCCGGCGATACGCGGGCGATCCAGGCGCAGCTGCCGTCCGCCACAATCCAGTGTCCGAACTAGGTCAAACATGGAATCCTCGCTGATGCGCTGCCGCTCGGCATCCTGCCTCGCCGTCGGCCTCCGCACGCAATGCGATCCGACGCATCGCGTGAGCGCGATGGCCTCCACCGGCGCAGTCGAGGGTGCGGACTAAGTCAACCATGGTTGAGGGGCGAGGATCGAAGGCAAGCGGAAGCGGTAATCGTAGAAGTGTACATTTTCATTGACGCTTGTTACGACGAAAGAAACTTCCCAAACGAAAAAGGGCGAGCCGTTACGCTCGCCCTCGATTCTCGATCCCGCGCTGCTAGACCTGCGCCGCTGCCCCGCCAATCGGCGCGGCCGGCTTGCCCACGTTCGGCGTGCCGGTGGGGCCGGTGTCGCTCGGCTTCTGCCAGTCCTTCGGCGGACCCGGCTTGCGGCCTTCCATGATCGCGTTGATCTGTTCGCCGTCGATGGTTTCGTACTCGAGCAGCGTTTCGGCCATCACGTGCAGCTTGTCCAGGTTGGTCTGCAGGATGCCGCGCGCGCGTGCGTAGGCAGAGTCGATCAGCTTGCGCACCGCCAGGTCGATCTTGCGCGCGGTTTCGTCCGACACGTTCTTGTGCTGCGTGACCGAACGGCCGAGGAATACTTCCTCGTCGTCCTCGCCGTAGGTCATCGGTCCGAGTTCGTCGGTGAGGCCGTACTTCGTCACCATGTTGCGCGCCAGCTGGGTCGCGCGCTGGATGTCGTTCGACGCGCCGGTGGTCACTTTCTCGTTGCCGAAGATGATCTCCTCGGCGACGCGGCCGCCGTACAGACTGGCGAGGCGACTCTCGAGTTCGGTCTTGTTGTGGCTGTAGCGGTCCTGCTCCGGCAAGTACATGGTCACGCCGAGCGCGCGCCCGCGCGGAATGATCGTGACCTTGTAAACCGGATCGTGTTCCGGCACGCAGCGGCCGACGATCGCATGGCCGGCCTCGTGATAGGCGGTGAGCTTCTTCTCCTGCTCGCTCATCACCATCGACTTGCGCTCGGCGCCCATCATGATCTTGTCTTTGGCCTTGTCCAGATGCTCCATGGACACGTATTTCGCGTTCTCACGAGCGGCGAACAGCGCGGCCTCGTTGACGAGGTTGGCCAGATCCGCGCCGGAGAAGCCGGGCGTGCCACGCGCAATTACGGTCGGATCGACATCGGTGCCGAGCGGCACCTTGCGCATGTGTACTTTCAGGATTTGTTCGCGGCCGCGCAGGTCCGGCAGCGGCACGACGACTTGCCGATCGAAGCGGCCAGGGCGCAGCAGCGCCGGGTCGAGCACGTCCGGACGGTTGGTCGCAGCAATGACGATGATGCCTTCGTTGCCTTCGAAGCCGTCCATCTCGACCAGCAGCTGGTTCAGCGTCTGCTCGCGCTCGTCGTGTCCGCCGCCCAAGCCGGCACCGCGATGGCGGCCGACCGCGTCGATTTCATCGATGAAGATGATGCACGGCGCGTGCTTCTTCGCCTGCTCGAACATGTCGCGCACGCGGCTGGCGCCGACGCCGACGAACATTTCCACAAAGTCAGAACCGGAAATCGTGAAAAACGGTACTTTTGCCTCGCCCGCGATCGCCTTGGCCAGCAGCGTCTTGCCGGTACCTGGCGAACCGACCATAAGCACGCCGCGCGGAATGCGCCCGCCGAGCTTCTGGAACTTGGACGGATCGCGCAGGAATTCGACCAGCTCCTGCACTTCGTCTTTCGCTTCGTCCACGCCGGCGACGTCGGCGAACGTGATCTTGACCTGGTCCTCGCCCTGCAAGCGCGCGCGCGAACGCCCGAAACTCATCGCGCCGCGTCCACCGGCGCCGGCCTGCATCTGACGCATGAAATAGATCAGCAAGCCGATGAAGATCAGGAACGGCACCCAGTCGAGCAGGATGCGCCAGAGCGTGCCCGAGTTGTCGGCCGGCTCCTGCTTCACCGATACGCCGTGGGCGCGCATGATCGCGACCATGTCCTTGTCCTCGATCGGCGCCGTGGTGGCGAGCGCGCTGCCATCCTTGCGCTTGCCGGTGATGTTGGACGGGATCGATGCACTCATCGTCACCGACGATACGGCGTTGTTCTCGACCTGCTGCATGAATTCCGAATACGGAATGTTGGTCGGGTTGTCGCCGCGCGGATTGAAACTCTGGAACACCATGATCAGTACGATCGCGATCACGATCCAGAGCAGCAGATTCTTGGCCATGTCATTCATTTCGCTGTTCTCATTCCGCTTTCGACGCCCGCCGCAGCGAACGCGTTACATTTCAATGCTTGCCTAAGGCAAGCGCGTAGACCTCGGCGCTGCGTGCGCGCGAGGCCTTCGGTTTGCGCATGCTGACGCGCTCATAGCCCTTGCGCAAGTTCTTGAGGTATTCGTCGAAGCCGCGCCCCTGGAACAACTTGACCAGAAACGCGCCCCCGGGTTTCAGGTGGACCGCCGCGAACTCCTGCGCCAGTTCAGCCAGATGCATGGCCCGTGCCTGATCCACACTATCCACTCCGGACATATTGGGGGCCATGTCCGACAGCACAAGATCGACCGCGGCGCCGTTCAGCGTCGTTTCCAGACGCTTCAGGACTTCGTCCTCGCGGAAATCGCCCTCGATGAACTCCACGCCGCCGATGCCCTGCATCGGCAGGATGTCGAGCGCGACCACACGGCCGTTCGCGTCGCCGTGCTTGTCGTGCAGCCGTTCGCGCACCATCTGCGACCAGCCACCCGGCGCCGCGCCGAGATCGACCACGACCATGCCGGGCTTGAGCAGACGATCGCGGTCGATCAGCTCCTCGAGCTTGAATACCGCCCGCGACCGCCAGCCTTCGCTTTGCGCGCGCTTGACGAACGGATCGCTGAAGTGCTCCTTCAGCCAGCGTGCGCTGGACTTGCTGCGGGCCACGGGGCGGTTTCGCAAAATGAATGCTGCATGGCGGCATGATACCCTGTCGCCCCGCGATTTTCCGGAAATCCCCCGCGTCGATGAGCCTCAAACCGAACCAGATCCGCTACCTGCGCGGTCTAGCGCACACCCTCAAGCCGGTGATCATGACCGGCAACAAGGGCCTGACCGACGCCGTGCTGAAGGAATTCGCCGTCGCACTCGCCCACCATGAGCTGGTGAAGGTGAAGCTCGGCAGCGAGGATCGCGTCGAGCGCAAGCAGCAGGTCGCCGAACTCGTCCGGCGCAGCGGCGCCGAACTCGTGCAGAGCATCGGCCGGGTTGCGTGCTTCTACCGACGCAACGACGAACAGCCAAAGCTGGCCCTGCCCGGCTGAGCCCGTCATTAGCCGTGCCGCCACGGATATGCCGCGTCCCGCATCGAACCTGATCGCATGCAATTGACCGAACACCGCCACGAACGCGAGCTGTTCGTGCGACAGGCCGACGCCGGCCGCGTCGTGATCGTCGATCGCGAATTCCGCCGCAGCCTGGTGCTGCATGTCGAAGGCGTGCTCGAGGACTTTGCGCCGCGCACGGTGGCGCAACTGGATGCGCCGGCAATCGAACGCGTGCTCGCCCTGCAGCCGGAAGTCGTTCTGCTCGGTACCGGTGCGCGCGCAACATTTCCTCCTCCGGCGACACTGGCGGCATTCCTGCGCCGCGGCGTCGGCCTGGAAACGATGGACAGCGCCGCAGCGGCGCGCACCTACAACGTGCTGGCTGGCGAAGGCCGTCGCGTGGCGGCGATATTCTTGATCGATCCAGTCTAAGGCCGCGGGTTTTCCGCATCGACCAGCGCGCGCAGGCGCAATAGCGCCTCGCCCTGGATCTGGCGCACGCGTTCGCGCGTCAACCCCAGTTCGTCGGCGATCTCGGCCAAGGTCTGCACGCCCTGATCGTTCAAGCCGTAGCGACGCTCGAGTACGAAACGCTGGCGCTGCGGCAGGTTGGCGATCCAGCCGCTGATGCGGCTGCTCGGGATTTCCTCCGGCGCGCCCGCCGTACTCTCGACCACCAGCTGATCGATCAGTGCGCGATCGTCGTTGTCGGAAGTCGGCGCGTCGAGCGAACTGATGCGTTCGGTCACGCAGAACAGCTCGGCGATCTCCGTGGCCGGCTTGCCGACGTGCTGCGCCAGTTCCTCCATGCTCGGCACGCGCCCCAGCTGCGCGGTGACCTGGCGTCGCGCGCGCAGTACTTGGGCATATTCGCGCAGCACGTGCACCGGCACGCGTACGGTGCGCCCTTGATGCATCAGCGCGTGCTGCACCGCCTGACGTATCCACCACATCGCATAGGTGGAAAAACGCAGGCGCCGCTCGGGTTCGAATTTCTCCACGGCGCGGATCAGGCCGAGATTGCCTTCCGCGATCAAATCCAGCAACGGCACACCGCGACCGACGTAGCCGCGCGCCACGGTGACGACCAGGCGCAGGTTTGCCTGGATCATCTGCCGGCGCGCTTCGACGTCGCCGGCACGCACGCGCACCGCCAACGCCAGTTCGGACTCCGCGTCGAGCAGCGGCACCAGTCCGATTTCGTTGAGGTAGACGCTGGTCGAATTGCGCGCCTCGTCGTCCTGCGGTTCGACCGCGTCGACGAGTTCGAGCAACTCCTCGGCATCCAGATCGTCCGGCATACGCGCGTTCATGCGCGCAGCATACTCCGCACGATGATCGGGTTCACCGCGCTGTCGCGCCGGCGCGGCAGCGCAAAAAACGCGCCTCGCACCTAGCGCACCGGCAGGTAGTCGAGCGGGTTGACCGGCTTGCCGTTGCGGCGGATCTCGAAATGCAGTTCCTCGCGCGCGGTGGCGCTGGAACCGAGTTCCGCGATCTGCTGGCCGGCCTTGACCCGATCGCCTTCCTTGACCATGCGCTGACGGTTGTGACCGTACGCGGAAAGGAAGCTCGCGTTGTGCTTGATGATGATCAGTTCGCCGTAGCCGAGCAACCCATTGCCGCTGTACACGACTTCGCCGTCGGCGGCGGCGCGTACCGGATCGCCGGCCTTGCCGGCGATGTCGATTCCCTGGCGGATCTGGTCGCCAGCCACGAACGTTCCGGTCACCTTGCCTTCGCCTGGCCAGCGCCAGCTGACGCCGCCGGCGCTCAGCTCGGCGACGCGCTCGCTTTTCGGTGGGGTGGCGGGCGGCGCGGACGGCGGCGCTGGCGAAGCCGTTGCCACTGGCGGGGGCGCGGTGGGTGGCGCGGCCGGCGGCGCAGGCGCTTGCGCGACTTTCGACGCGACGGGTGGCGCCGCGGATGCGACGGGTTTCGGCGGCGGCGCGGCGGGCGTGGTTTCCAGCGGCTGTGCCGGCTCGGCCGCGCTCGGCGCGACATCCTCGAACATCGAGGGCTGCGGCTTTGTGGATTTTTCCACAGGTGGATTTTGCGGCGGATTGCCCGCGCTGGACGGCGCGCTGGCGACGCGCTCCGGCAGCGCGGGCGCCGCTGCCACGGTTGCCGGGGCGGGTGATGCGGCGCGCGGCGGCGCATTCGGCGGCGGGCTCAGGCGCAACTCCTGTCCGACGAAGATGCGATACGGCGGCGCGATGCCGTTCCATGCCGCCAGGTCGCGGAAGTCGACGCCGCGCTTGAACGCTATCGCGTACAGCGTATCGCCGCGAGCTACGACGTGGTGCTCCTCGGCACGGCTCGGCTCAAGCGCGCGCGGCGCGCCGATCGGTTCCGACGCCGGGCGGACATCTCCGGTCGAACGCTCGTCGACTTCGGCGGGTGGATTCGATGCGCAGGCCGCGAGCAGCAGCATGGTGCCGAGCAGGCCGTGGCGGAGGATGTAGCCAAACCCCTGTGTCATCGTCTCGGTGTCAGCGCAGATAGCGCAAGTAGACCACAAGCAGCACGATCAGTGCGATCACGCCCCAGCCGATCCATTCGATCCAGCGATGAATCGCGTGTTCGGCTTTCTCGCCGCCCAATCGGATCAGTCCGCACAGCAAATACACGCGCTTGCCGCGGCCGACCAGCATGCCGGCGATGAACGCCGGAATCGGCACGCCGGCAAAACCCGACGCCCAGGTGAAGATCTTCAGCGGTATCGGCAGGAATCCGGCCAGCACCAGCATCCAGAAGATCTTCCAGGCGCTCAAGTCGTGCAGCCGCGCGACCTGCGCCTCGATCGCCGGCAGCCAGCCGATGTCGGCCAGCAGCGGACGCGCCAGGCCGAACGCGTAGTGGCCGAGCGCGTAGCCGACGAACGAACCGAGCAGCGACGAGCCGAGGCTGATCGTCGCATAGCGCGCCCAGCGCGGCGGCTTGGCCAGTGTCATCGGCGCGAGCATCACTTCCGGCGCGATCGGAAAGATGAAGGCTTCGATGAAACTCAAGCCGGCAAGGAACCACTCCGCTTTCGGATGTGCAGCCCAGCGCAGGGCGAATTCGTATAGTGGCTTGAACAGCTTCAATTGATTCGATCCTTCGTTGGGACGCGATCGAATCGTGTCCGCATGTTCGTCATCTACAGCCGTGCGCGATGCAGCGCGCCGCTACGATCGCGCGTGCCGAAGCGCGCTCACCCCAAGCCGCCGAGCAGCGGCACGAAACTCACGCCACCGAGGTTCTCGCCGCTCCAGCCTTTATCGCCGCGCCGATAGCGCAACAGCTGCTGCAGGCCCGCCGGCCCGACCGGTGCGACCAACACGCCATCCGGAGCGAGCTGCTCGAACAACGCCGCATCGACCGCCTCGCCCGCGGCAGTGAGCACGATCGCGTCGAACGGCGCGTGCTCCGGCCAGCCGAGCTTGCCGTCGTCATGGCGCGAGCGGATGTTGGCGATCTCGAGCTTGCGGAAACGGCGGCGCGCGTTGCGCAGCAGTTCCTCGATGCGCTCGACCGTGTATACATTTTCCACCAGCGCCGCGAGCACCGCAGCCTGGTAGCCCGAGCCGGTGCCGACCTCGAGCACCTTTGCCGGCAGCTTGTGCTCGATCAGCGCCTCGGTCATGCGCGCCACCACCCACGGCTGCGAGATGGTCTGCCCGAGTCCGATCGGCAACGCGGTGTCTTCGTAGGCGCGCGAGGCGAGCGCTTCCTCGACGAACAGGTGCCGCGGCAGGCGCCGCAGCACGTCCAGCACGCGGCGATCGGCGATACCTTCGGCCTTGAGCCGATCGATCAACCGGTCGCGCGCACGCTGTGAAGTCATGCCGAGACCGCGCGTCTCCGGCGTCGGCCGTGAGAACACGTTCATTCCGTCGCGCCGCCGAGTTCGAGCGACAACGAACCGACCCAGCCGGCGACTTTTTCCAGCGCCTGATAGCGCGTCAAGTCCACCTGGATCGGCGTGATCGAGATATAGCCGTCGCGCACAGCGTGGAAGTCGGTGCCGGGGCCGTCGTCCTCGGCCTGACCGGGCGGACCAATCCAGTAGATCGGCCGACCGCGTGGATCAGTCTGCCGAATGCACGGCTCGGAGCGGTGCCGCTTGCCGAGGCGCGTGACCGCGAAACCGCGGATTTCCGACCACGGCCGATCCGGCACGTTGACGTTGAGGATCGTATCCGCCGGCAGCGGATCGACCAGCAACCGCTGCATGATGGCGAGCGCCGCCTGCGCCGCGCTTTCGAAATGCTCACCGCGGTGATCCACCGAAACGAGCGACACGGCAATTGCCGGCAAGCCGAGGAAGCGCCCTTCCATCGCCGCCGACACCGTGCCGGAATAAATCACGTCGTCGCCGAGATTGGCGGCGTTGTTGATGCCGGAGACGACGATGTCGGGCTCGTGCTCGAGCAAGCCGGCCAGGGCCAGGTGCACGCAGTCGGTCGGCGTGCCGGCGACGCGATAGCGGCCATCCTCCATGCGCGTGACGCGGATCGGCTGATCCAGGGTGAGCGAGTTGCTGGCGCCGGAACGGTCGCGATCCGGCGCGACCACGATCACTTCGCCGACGATCGACAGGCGCCGCGCCAGCACCTTGATGCCAGGGGCGTCGACACCATCATCATTGCTTACCAGAACGCGCATCGTCTTCCACGGCCGGCGCGAGGAACCGTCGCGCGAACCTGGAATTGTACCGGAGCGTCGCGGCGAACTGTACGCCGTGGCCGACCCTGCTACTCTCGTGTGTGCCATGGCCAAGCCGCGCCAAGATCCCGTCTCCGCCGAAGACCTGCGCTTGTTCGCCGAGGCAATCGGGCCGGTGCGCCGTCTGCAGGGCGACGACCGCATCGCTGCCGCGACCCAGCGCCCGGCGCCGGAGCCGTTGCAGTCGCAAGCCGACGAGGCGCGCGTGCCGGGCGAACTCATGCACACGGCAATCGACCCGGCGGCGATCGAGGTCGGCGAGGAGATCAGCTATCTGCGCCCCGGACTGTCGCCCAAGCTGCTGCGCCAGCTCAAACGCGGCCACTACAGCATCGCCGACGAAATCGATCTGCACCAGATGACTTCGGGCGTTGCGCGCACGGCGATCAAACAATTCCTCGACGAGAACAAGCGCCACGGCCGGCTGTGCGTGAAGATCATCCACGGCAAGGGCCTGCGCTCGCGTGCGGAAGGACCGGTGCTCAAGCGCATGGTCGACGGCATGCTGCGCCAGCGCGCCGACGTGCTGGCGTTCGCGTCGGCCCGCCCCGCCGAGGGCGGCACCGGTGCGGTGATCGTGCTGCTGCGCGAGTAGTGCCGCGGCTAGTCGCCGCTGCCGCCGCCGGCGCCGGAACTGCCGCGCGGATGCGGCCGCACCGGATAGTTGATCCATACCACCGTCGCGCCGTGGGTTTCTGCCCATTGGTTGACGGTAGCAACCTTCTCGGCATCGACATCTTCGCTGGCCAGGCCTGCGGACGACATCGACAGCGTCGCCCCGCGCGTGCCCGCGCAACCCGTCAGTACCGCACCCATCAACGCCAACACCACTACCAGCATCGTCCCGCGCATGACATCCCCCGAAAAGAGCTGTCTGGTATCACTATAGACGCGCAGGCAAGGCGTTTCGGCGCAGCCCGGTGCGAGCTCGAAACAAGATGAACTAGCTGACGATTTCCCTCAGCAATACAGTCGCATAAGTGCCGGAGCTCAGACTGAAGGCGAATTCGAGCGCGCCGTCGGGAAGCTGCCGCATGGTCGCGTCGCGCGGCTTGAGGACCAGCGTGCGGCGCTCCTGGCGCAGGCCGTTCGCGACCAGTCCGGCGGCCAGCGCCGGGAATTCGCCGGCCACTGCGTTTTCGATTTCGGCCACGGCACCGGTCGGACGCAACACGCCCTCGCCCCACAGTGGTCCGGTCGGCGCGATGTCGCCGCGAGCGCAACGCGCCTCGAGTTCCTCGCTCAACGCTTCGGGTCCGAAGATGCTGTGCGTACCGTCAAGCATCCAGACCTCGCCGTCGAGTGGCCGGTTCCAGTCGCCACGCTCGACGCGGCGCGCCAGTACACAATTGAACATATGCGAGCGCGCCGCCGACAGCAGCAGCGAACGCTCGTGGCGCGGCACGCGTCTGCCGGCGAACATGGCGAGCGCACGCTCGACGTTGGCCGCGTCGCGGCCGAAGCGCTGTTCGCCGAAATAGTTCGGCACGCCCGCGACTGCGATCGAGTCCAGCGCCCGTTGCGCGGCGGCGATATCGCCCTGCACGTCGCGCACGACGACGCGAAAATGGTTGCCGCGCAAGGCGCCACGCTTGAGCTTGCGGCTGTGCCGCGCATGCTCGAGCACTCGGAATTCCGGATGCGCAAGCGTGGCCCAATCCGGTTCCTGGCGCCCCGGCAGGTGCAGCGAGAACGTCTGCCGAGTCACCGCATGGCGATCCTTCAGCCCAGCGTAGCTGACCGCATCGGGCCGCACCGAGGCGAACTTGGCCAGCTCACGCGCGACCCAATCGGTGTTGGCGCCGCGCTTTTCCACGCGCACGAACACGTGTTCGCCCGCGCCGTCCGCTTCGATGCCGAGATCCTCGTCGACGAAAAAATCTTCCGGTGTCGCGCGCAGGCTGCCGCGCAGCGGCGGTCCACCCCAGGCATACGGAAGAACGGCAACCGGCGATTCGGCCATCAGCGCGGCTGCAACAGGACCACGGCTTGCGCCGCGATGCCTTCGCCGCGGCCGGTGAAGCCGAGCTTCTCGCTGGTCGTCGCCTTGACGCTGATGCGTTCGAGCGCACAGCCCAGATCCGCGGCGAGGTTGGCGCGCATCGCCGCCGCGTGCGGTGCGATCTTCGGCGCCTCGCACACGATTGTCACGTCGGCATTGCCGAGCACGTAGCCGTGTTCGCGCAGCAAGGCGGCACAATGCCGCAGGAAGCGGCGGCTGTCGGCGCCGCGCCAGCGTTCGTCGCTCGGCGGAAAATGCACGCCGATGTCGCCGAGCGCGAGCGCGCCGAGCAGCGCATCGCACAGTGCATGAATAGCGACGTCGCCGTCGGAATGCGCGACCACGCCGTTCGTATGCGCGATGCGCACGCCGCCGAGCACGATGTGATCGCCCGGTCCGAACGCGTGTACGTCGTAGCCTTGGCCGATGCGCATCAGTGCGGCCTCACGCGCGGCACGCGATGCCGATCGGACCAATGCAGCCACAACGGCAGCAGCCACAGCGACAACGCCGACCACGCCAGTACCTGCGCGCTCGGCGGCGGACCGCTGAACAGTGTGCCGACATACAGCAGCACCAGCAGCGCGACAAACGCCGCCAGCGCCCAGCTGCCGGTACGGTCGAGCGCACGCGTGGTGGCGAGATAGATCGCCAGCCCGGCGCCGAACAAGCCGAACTCGCACGCGAGCGTCAGCGGCAACGATTGCCAAATGCCGAAGCCGTGCTTGTCGACGGCGCCGGGGTAAAGCGGCAAATCCGGCACGTGCACCAGCCAATCGAGAAACCAGTGGCTGGGTACCAGCAGGCCGACGATCAACGCACCACGCGCATTGCGGCTGAGCGTGAAATAAACCAGCGCAAGCAATCCGCCGAACACGCATTGCGTGAGCAAACTGTGCGAATACGGATACGCCACGAAGACCGGATCGAGAAACGGCGTGTCGCCTTGCTGGATCCGTACCTGCTCGACGCCGGTGAGCAGCAGCACCGGCCAGAGCAGGTCGGAGAACTGCGCGCCGAGCAGCAGCATGCCGAGCGAGGTCCTGGGCGCCGCGCGCTTGGCCGCGAACGCGAGCCCGAAGTGTCCGAGAAACATCAGGCGTCCTTCTGCAGCAGGAACTCGGCCAGCGCGAAATCCGCCGCCGTCGTCACCTTGATGTTGTCTGCGCTGCCTTCGACCAGCAGCGGACGGTTGCCGGCGCGTTCCATCGCCATCGCCTCGTCCGTTGCCGCAATGCCGGCCTTGCTCGCGGCATCGAGCGCGGCAACCAGTTCGCCGTAGCGGAACAGTTGCGGCGTCAGCGCGCGCCAGCGCGCGTCGCGCGGCTCGGTGACGACCACGCGATTGTCCGTTCCGGCGCGCTTGAGCGTGTCGTGCATCGGCGTGGCGAGCAGCGCGCCGCCGGCACCGATGCCGAGATCGAGCAGCTTCGTGATGTCGTCGTTGCGCACGCACGGCCGCGCCGCGTCGTGCACGAGTACAAAATGGGAATCTTCCACTTGTTCGCGCAACGCGCGCAGGCCGGCCAGCACCGAGTCGGCGCGCTCGGCGCCGCCGGTCGCGGTGCGCACCGGCTTGCCGCGCAGGCTGCCCATGCCGGCCCAATAACCGTCTTTTTCCGCCAACACGACCATCAGCCCCGCGATGCGCGGGTGCGTCGCCAGCCGCGTCAACGTCTGCATCAGCATCGGCTTGCCGCCGAGCGGGCGGTACTGCTTTGGGATCTCGCCGCCGACTCGGGCGCTGCGTCCAGCCGCAGGCACCACGCACCACAGGCTCGCGTCAGTGTTCGGCATTGCTCTCTCCCTTGTTCTCGCCGCCGGGCGGCTCGACGACATGGTAGAAGACTTCGCCGGGCTTGATCAGGCCGAGCTCGGAACGCGCGCGCTCCTCGATCGCCTCCTTGCCGTTCTTCAGGTCCTGCACCTCGGCGGCGAGCTTTTCATTGCGCTGGCGCAGGCGTACGTTTTCTTCCTTCTGCTCAGCCAACTGCCGCTCCAGGCGCCACACGTCGCGCATGCCGCCCTCGCCCGCCCAGAGCTTCAGCTCGAGCGCGATCAAGAGCAGCAGCAGGATCAGCGCGACGTAACGCAGCACACTCTGCGACTCGTCAGCCGACCAGACCGGGCACGTTCGCGAACGCCGCGCGGCCGGCGTACTGCGCCTTCGTGCCGAGCGCTTCCTCGATGCGCAGCAGCTGGTTGTACTTGGCCACGCGATCGGAACGGCACAGTGAGCCGGTCTTGATCTGCGTCGCGGTCGTGGCCACCGCGATGTCCGCGATCGTGGTGTCCTCGGTCTCGCCCGAGCGATGCGACACGATCGCGGCGTAGTTCGCCTTGTCGGCCATCGCGATCGCCTCGAGCGTCTCGGACAGCGTGCCGATCTGGTTGACCTTGATCAGGATCGCGTTGGCGATGTGCTTGTCGATGCCCTCGCGGAAAATCTGCGGATTGGTTACGAACAGATCGTCGCCGACCAGCTGCACTTTCTTGCCGAGCTTGGTCGTCAGCTGCTTCCAGCCGTCCCAGTCGCCCTCGGCCATGCCGTCCTCGATCGTGATGATCGGATATTTCGCGCACCATCCGGCATAGAACTCGACCAGTGCATCGGACGAGAATTTCTTGCCCTCGCCTTCCAGGTCGTACACGCCATTCTTGTAGAACTCCGAGCTCGCCACGTCGAGCCCGAGGTAGACGTCCTTGCCGGCCTTGTAGCCGGTCTTGGCGATCGCCTCGAGGATCGTCTCGATCGCCTGCTCGTTGGACTTCAAGTCCGGCGCGAAGCCGCCTTCGTCGCCGACGGCCGTGCTCAGACCGCGCGCCTTCAATACAGACTTGAGCGCATGGAAGATTTCCACACCGGCGCGCAGCGCTTCGGAAAAACTCGGCAAGCCGACCGGCAACACCATGAATTCCTGCATGTCGACGTTGTTGTCGGCATGCGCGCCGCCATTGACGATGTTCATCATCGGTACCGGCAGGTGCAGCGCAGCGCCGGCCGCGAGCGCACTGTTGATGTAGCGCCACAGCGGCTGCTTGTTCGACGACGCAACGGCGTGTGCGTTCGCCATCGACACGCCGAGCAACGCGTTCGCGCCGAGCTTGCCTTTGTTCGGCGAGCCGTCGAGCGCGATCAGCTTCGCGTCGAGTCCCTTCTGATCCGCTGCGTCGAACCCCTTGAGTGCCTGCGCGATCACTCCGTTGACGTTTGCGACCGCATTCTTGACGCCCTTGCCGAGATAGCGCGCCTTGTCGCCGTCGCGCAGTTCGACCGCTTCGCGCGAGCCGGTAGAAGCGCCGCTCGGCACCGCGGCGCGACCGATCGAACCATCACTCAGCGTGACTTCGGCTTCGAGGGTCGGGTTGCCGCGCGAGTCGAGGATTTCGCGGGCGTGGATCTTGGTGATTTGTGTCATTGTGGAAAAGTTCGCAAAGTTCAGGAATTCGTTTCGAGCAGGCCGTGCTGCTTGACGCTGCGGTCGAGCAGAATCAGCGTTTCCAGCAGCGCGTGCATCTTGCCCAACGGCCACGCATTCGGCCCGTCGCTGAGCGCCTTGTCCGGATCCGGATGCGTCTCCATGAAGATGCCGGCGATGCCGACCGCGACCGCCGCGCGCGACAGCACCGGTACGAACTCGCGCTGACCGCCGGACTTGCCGCCGGCGCCGCCGGGCAGCTGCACCGAGTGCGTCGCGTCGAACACCACCGGGCAGCCGGTGTCGCGCATCACCGCGAGGCTGCGCATGTCGGAAACGAGATTGTTGTAGCCGAAGCTCGCACCGCGCTCGCAAACCATGACCTGCGTGTTGCCGGTTTCCAGCGCCTTGTCCGCGACGTGCTTCATTTCCCACGGCGACAGGAACTGACCCTTCTTGACGTTGACCGGCTTGCCGGTCTTCGCCACGTTCTGGATGAAATCGGTCTGGCGGCACAGGAACGCCGGTGTCTGCAGCACGTCGACCACGCTCGCGACTTCGTCCAGCGGCGTGTATTCGTGCACGTCGGTCAGCACCGGCAGGCCGAGTTGCTTCTTCACCTCGGACAGGATGCGCAGGCCTTCGTCGACCCCGAGCCCGCGAAAACTCTTCGATGAAGTGCGATTCGCCTTGTCGTAACTCGACTTGAAGATGAAATTGATGCCGAGCTTTGCCGTGATTTCCTTGAGCGTGCCCGCGGTGTCGATCTGCAGCTGCTGCGATTCGACGACACACGGACCGGCGATCAGGAACAGCGGCTTGTCGAGGCCGACTTCGAAACCGCACAGGTTCATCGTGCCGCACTCACGCAAAAGCCGTCATTCCCGCGCAAGCGGCACTGCGGAGGCAGGATGCCGGAGCGAACATTCGCACAGCGAATGGCCCGAAGGGCGCGCGACGGGAGTCGCGCGTCATCCATTTTGCTTTTCACGCTGAGGATCAAGATGGATTCCCGCTTTCGCGGCAATGACATCAAAAGAACGGGGCGCTTCGAACAACCGAACCTCATGCCGCCGTCACCTGCGCCAGGCGTGGCGCATTGCGCACGGCCTTGTATTCGCGTGCGGCGCGCACGAAGCCGATGAACAGCGGGTGGCCATCACGCGGTGTCGAGGTGAACTCCGGATGGAACTGGCAGGCGACGAACCACGGATGCTGTTGTTCGGACAGCTCGACGATCTCGACCAGCAAGTCGTCCATCGACTTGCCGGCGATGACGAGGCCGAGATCCTCGAACTTCTGCCTGTAGCGGTTGTTGAATTCGTAGCGGTGGCGATGGCGTTCGCGGATCACGTCCTGGCCGTACAACGCGCGCGACACGGTGCCGGCGCGCAGCCGGCATTCCTGCGCGCCCAGGCGCATCGTGCCGCCCTTGTCGGAGGATTCGTCGCGCTTCTCCACGTCGCCCGAGCCGGTGGTCCACTCGGTGATCAGCGCGATCACCGGATCGGAGCAGTGCTTGTCGTTCTCGCTCGAACTCGCACCCGGCAGGCCGGCGATGCTGCGCGCGAAATCGACCACCGCCGCGTGCATGCCGTAGCAGATGCCGAAGTACGGAATCTTGTGCTCGCGCGCGAACTTCGCCGCGGCGATCTTGCCCTCGAAACCGCGCTTGCCGAAGCCGCCCGGCACCAGAATGCCATCGACGTCCTTGAGCAGATCCGCACCGCGCTGTTCGATGTCTTCCGATTCGAGCCAGCGCAGGTTCACGCGCGCCGATTGCTTCAGCCCGCCGTGGCGCAGCGCCTCGCCGAGCGACTTGTACGCGTCCTTGTGCTCGACGTATTTGCCGATGATCGCGATCGTGACTTCGTCCTTCGGATGCTCGACCGCGTCGACCGTGCGTTCCCACTCGATCAGGTTCACCGGTTTCGCATCCAGGTGCAGGTGCGCCACCACGATGTCGTCCAGGCCCTGTTCGTTCAGCCACAGCGGCAGCTTGTAGATCGTGTCGACGTCGATCGCACTGATCACGGCCTTTTCCGGCACGTTCGTGAACAACGCGATCTTGCGGCGTTCGGACTGCGGCAGCGGCTGCTCGCAGCGGCACAGCAACACGTCCGGTTGGATGCCGAGCGCGCGCAGTTCCTTGACCGAATGCTGCGTCGGCTTGGTCTTGATCTCGCCGGCGGCCTTGATGTACGGCACCAGGGTCAGGTGCATGAACAGGCACTTCTCCGCGCCGTGTTCGATGCGGATCTGGCGGATCGCCTCGAGGAACGGCTGCGATTCGATGTCGCCGACCGTGCCGCCGATTTCGACCAGCGCCACGTCGAAGCCGCGCGTGGCTTCGTCGATGCAGTGCTTGATCTCGTCGGTGATGTGCGGAATGACCTGCACGGTGGCGCCGAGGTAGTCGCCGCGGCGCTCCTTGCGGATCACCGCCTCGTAGATCTTGCCGGTGGTGATCGAATGCTTGCCGGTCAGGCGCGTACGCACGAAGCGCTCGTAGTGGCCGAGGTCGAGGTCGGTTTCGGCACCGTCATCGGTGACGTACACCTCGCCGTGCTGGAACGGGCTCATCGTGCCCGGGTCGACGTTGATGTACGGATCGAGCTTCATCATCGCCACGCGCAGGCCGCGCGCTTCGAGGATGGCAGCCAGCGAGGCGGAGGCGATGCCCTTGCCCAAGGAGGACACCACACCGCCGGTAACGAAGATCAGGGGAGTCATGACGCAGCATTTCCGATGCTGGTAAAGCCATAGTTTACCGGCTTGGCGCGCGCCCGGCGAGTCGCGAGCGTGAACGAAGCGTTCCATAGCTGGCCGGATGGCGGTGTTTTCGGCGCGCGATGTCCGCGACATTACGCTCGTAACTTTGCGTAAACTAATGTAAATAGCTGCTAGTATGACCGCGCGCAAACGCCGCCGAGGGTCGACCCGCCACGCGGCAGGTCTTGAGACCCAGCGCGATGCCGCACGGCGTCGCGACAGGAACGATGCATGCTCGTACAACCCCAATTGCCGCGGGTGCTGCTGGTCGCCGGCACGCGCCCGGAATGCCTGAAGCTGGCCAGCACGGTGCGCGCGCTGCATCGGCGCGACGACTGCGCCGCGCTACTGCTCAACAGCGGCCAGCACGACGACATGGTGCGGCGTACGTTCGCGCACCTGGGTCTGCTGTGCGACCTGAGTCCCGGCCAGTTCATGCCGATGTCGCTGTCGCACGCCGTGCGCGCGTTGCGCGAGCGCATCCGCCAGATCGCGCGCGATGAGCATGTCGCGGCGTTGGTCGCGCAAGGCGATACGTCCACCGCCTACGCCACAGCGCTGGCGGCGCGCGATCTCGCGCTGCCGCTGGCGCATATCGAGGCCGGACTGCGCACCGATCATCCGTATCGGCCCTTTCCCGAGGAGCTGTTCCGGCGCCGCATTGCGCCGCTCGCCGCACTGCAGTTCGCACCAACCGCACTGGCTGAGCGCAATCTGCTCGACGAAGGCATTGCCGCGACGCGCATCCATCGCGTCGGCAATACCGCGATCGACGTGCTGCGCGAGCAACTCGAACGCGAGCAGCATCCGGCGCTGGCGTTCCTGCCCGAAGCGTTTGGGCACGCGAGCGAGCTCGTCGCGCTGACCCTGCACCGGCGCGAGAACTACGGCCGCGGTCTCGACGTCGCCTGCGCCGCCGTTCTGCAATTGCTGCAGGCGCAGCCGCAACTGCGCCTGGTCTGTCCGGTGCATCCGAACCCCACCGTCGGCAGCCGCATCCGCCGCCATCTCGCCGCGCATCCGCGCATCGCGCTGGTCGAGCCGCTCGACTACCGCGATTTCATCGCGCTGCTGCAGCGCTCGCGTCTGGTCATCACCGATTCCGGCGGCATCCAGGAAGAAGCGCCGTACCTCGGCTTGCCGGTGCTGGTGGTGCGCGAAAACACCGAGCGCCCGGAAAGCGTAGCGCTCGGCTGCGCGCACCTGGTGCCGCTGCGCCAGGAAAGCATCGTGGCCGAGGCGCAACGCATGCTGGCCCAGCCCGCACTGCAGCGCCTGCCGTTCGACGCCGACGCGCCGTACGGCGACGGCCGCAGCGGCGAGCGCATCGCCACGCTGCTGGCGCAGCATCTGCGTCGTTCGGCACCGGCGCTGCCGGCGCACGCGGCTGCCTGAGCAATGTATACAATGGAACATCCGGCCCAGGGGACGCTCACGGATCAAGCAGCGATGGCGGCGGCGCGGCTGCGCACGTGGCTGCTGTCGGAACAGGTGCAACAGCGCGAAGGTGCGCACGCCGGCGGCGTGGCCGGCGCGCTCGACCCCGACGGCCGCGCGCGCTACGTCTATCCGGAGATCACCGGCTACTACCTGCACTGGCTGGCCGAGGCGCGCGACGCGCTCGGGCTCGATGCCGCGCGCGTCGCTGCGGCGCGCGCAACCGACTGGGCGCGGCGCCAGTTCGACGGCAATCGCGTGCCGTCGACGCGCGCCTACCTGATCGACGCCGCGCCGGACTGGCGCAACGACGCGAGCTTCTTCTTCGATCTGGCGATGCTGCTGCGCGGCCTGTGCGCGGCAAGCGAGGCGCGCCTGATCGCGCCACCGCTGGCGACACTGCAGCGGATCGTGGCCGAACTCGAGCACTTCGTCAGTCCGGACGGCGAAATCCACGCCGCACGCACAATGCGCGCCAATGCCGAGTTGCCGTCGCGCTGGTCGACCTTGGGCGGCGCGTTCGAAGTCAAGGCCAGCTCGCGCGTCGTGCTCGCCGCGCAGTTCGTCGCGTTGCCGGAGCGGCTGCGCGCGGCGTGCGAGCGCCTGGCCGATCGTTATCTCGACAGTCCGGCGAAGATCGCACTCGACATGCTGCATCCGACGCTGTACTTCGCCGAAGGCCTGCTGCTCGCGCGCCCGCAAGCCGCGCCGCAAATCGCCACGCTGCTGCAACGCTGCCTCGACCTGCAAAACGACGACGGCAGTCTGCCCGAAGCCGACCGTGCTTCGGCGCTGCCGCGCAGCGACATCATCGCGCAGGCGCTGCGCATCAGCCTGCTGCTGCGCGCCGCCGATGTGCCCGACGCACCGCGCGACGACGCGCTGCACCGGCTCGCCGCGGCACTGGTGGCGCGCGTCGACGCATCCGGACGCATCGCGTTCGTGCCCGCCGCGCACGGCACGGCGCAGCCGAACGTCTGGTGTGGCATGTTCGCCGAGCAGGCGCTGCGCTGGCATGCGCGCTGGGCCGACGGAAAACCTCTGCCCGACGCGGCATGGCTGGTCTGAGCGGAGCCCGCGGCGCGATCTGGCGCCGCCGCGCCGGTCACGCGCTGCGGCTGTGGCGCTTCGTGCCGCTTGCGATCGCACTCGCCGCTGCGGGATTGCTGGCGCGGCGCAAGCCGGCACCCGCGCCAGACCCCAAGGCGTGCGACGCGCCGCCGGGCGTCAGCGTGCTCGTGCCGGAGCGCGGCACGCCGGATCTGCTCGACGAAACACTGGCGGCATTGTTCGACGCCTTGGCCGAAATCGACGAGCCGAACGAGGTGATCGTCGTCGTCAACGGCGCCGACGGAATCCACTATGCGGCATTGTGCACAAAGTACCCGCGCGTCGACTGGCAGTTCCATGCCCACGCGCTCGGCTACAACGAGGCGATCCGCGTCGGCTTGGCGCGTGCGCGTCACGCCTGGAGCTATCTGCTCAACAGCGACATGCGGTTGGAGCGTGCCGCGTTGCGCGAAATCCTCGCGCAACGGCGGCCGTGGACGTTCGCGCTCGCCTCGCAGATCTTCTTCACCGACCCGGCGCGGCGGCGCGAAGAAACCGGCTGGAGCGACTTCCATCCGAACCCGGACGCGCCGCAAGTCTACGAACGCGAGCCGCGCGCGGATGCACGCCTGCTGCGCGGCACGCTGTATGCCGGCGGCGGCGCTTCGCTGTTCCGCAGCGACGTGCTGCGCCGTTACGTGCGCGACAGCATCGACTACTCGCCGTTCTACTGGGAAGACGCCGACTGGGGCGTGCGCGCCTGGGTCGAGGGCTGGGAAGTGCTGTTCTGCCCGGCGTCACGCGCCTGGCATCATCACCGCGGCACGGTGCGGCGCTACTACGCGCCGCAAGAAGTCGATCGCGTGATCGCGCGCAACGCGCTGCTGTTCGACCTGCGCCACGCCTGGAGCGGACGCCGCGCGGCGACCCTGCTGCGTGCGATTGCGTTGCTCGATGCGCGTTCGCGCGCCGAACTCGCCGGCATCGGACGCGCCCGCCGCGTGTTCGCCGCGCGCCTGGCCACGCTGCGCGCACGCCAGCGCGGCGTGCGCTTCGAATCGCTCACGCTCGACCGTTGGTACGATCCGTCGCGCACTGCGGCGGGCGCGACGCGGCGGCCGCGCGTGCTGCTCGTGTCACCGTTCGCACTGTTCCCGCCGGCGCACGGCGGCGCGCGCCGCGTCGCCGAGCTCATCGCGCGCTTGCGCGCGCGCGTCGATTTCCTGCTGCTCGGCGACGAAGGCTCGCTGTACGGCGCCGCGGCCGAGCCATGGTTCGAAGGCATGCTTGCCGCGCGCCTGATCGAAGGCCGCGGCGACCAGCGCAACGAAGCGCCGCTGCCACTGGCGCAACGCATGCAGCGGCATGTCTGGCCGCAGCTCGTGACCGAACTCGAACGCCTGATCGAGCGTTACGATCCGGACATCGTGCAGGTCGAATTCATGGAATTGGCCGCGCTCGGCGCCATGCGTCGCGGGCGCGCGCGCTGGCTGCTCGCGCTGCACGACGTCTACCTGGGCAGCCAGGCCGGCGCAGTGGGCGATGCCGCCCAGCTCGAGGCGATGCGGCGCTTCGACGCGCTCACCGTTTGTTCGTCCGAAGATGCCGCGCTGCTGCCGCGCGAACTACCGGCGACGTTGATCGGCAACGGCGCGATCGACCGGCGCGCGAGCTACCGTCCCTCGACGGCGGCGCCGCCGTGCCTGCTGTTCATGGGTCCGTTCCGTTACGCGCAAAACCGCGACGGCATCCTGGAGTTCATCGAGAGTGCCTGGCCGGCACTGCGCGCACGGTTCCCGCAGCTGGTGTTGACCATTCTCGGCGGCGTCGAGTCGGCCGCGGTTGCGGCCGCGGATGCGCGCCTGCGCCAGCCGGGGATCGAGCTGATCGCCGATTTCGTCGATCCGACACCGTTTCTGGAAAAGTGTACATTGAGCATAAATCCACAACGCGCAATCCGCGGCTCCTCGATCAAGCTGATCGAATCGTTGCTCGCCGGACGCGTCTGCGTCAGCACCCTCGACGGCGCACGCGGTTTTGCCGAGGCCGGATTGCAGGGCCTGGTACTGGCGCACGACATCGCCTCGATGGCCGTGCCGATCGAACGGCTTCTCGACGACGCGCACGAGCGGCAGCGGCGCGAGCAGGCCGATCGCGAATCGCTCGATGCCTACACCTGGGACGCCATGGCGCAACGCCAGCTGGCGCTATACGAACGACTGCTGGCACGGAGCACCGCATGAGCTGGTCGTACGACGCGATTGCGGACGTGTACGCGACCGACATGGGTCAAAGCATGCCGTTCGACGACGTCGCGTTCTATCGCTCGGTCTGCCTCGCGCACGAGCGACCCGCGCTCGAACTCGGCTGCGGCACCGGCCGCATCCTGCTCGAGCTGCTCGCCGCCGGCATCGACGCGTTCGGCGCCGATCGCTCGCTGCCGATGCTCAAACGATTGCATCGCGACGCCGCCGCGCGCGACCTGGCGCCGCGCGTGCTGCAGATGGACCTGCGCGAGCTCGCGCTGGACGGGCGCTTCGGCGCGGTGCTGCTGCCGTACTCGCTGATCACCTACCTGACCGATCGAGGCGTCGCCGCGGCGGTGTTGTCGCAGTTGCGGCGCCTGCTCGCGCCCGACGGCGTGCTGGTGCTCGACGCATTCGTGCCGCAGCCGATGACCTCATTCAGCGATTTCCGGCTCGACTACCGTCGCGCACACGGCAGCGGCACGCTGGAGCGGCACAAGCGCATCAGCGCGAACAGCGACGGCACGAACCGCATCGAACGCCGCTATCGCGTGTACGCCGCGGATGCGCAACAGGCGCACGAGGAATTCCATACCGACGAGACGATTCGACCGTACGCGATGCAGGATCTGGCCGAGCTGGCGGACGCGGCCGGTCTGCGTGTCGGGCGCTGGGTGTTCGACTACGGCATGCGTGCCGGCGCCGACGGCGCGCGCTTTGTCAGCGCGCTGGCGCACGCCGACGCCGCAGCGCGTTGATCCGCGTCGCAATCGCAGCGACGCGAAAAATTCAAGCTTGATCGATCCGCGCGTTCCCGCCACCATGCGCGCCTGCAAGCCGATTCACGGAAAACCCGCCTAACCATGAGCAGTCGCTACAACGCCGCCGACATCGAAGTCCTCTCCGGCCTGGAGCCGGTCAAGCGCCGCCCGGGCATGTATACCGACACCTCGCGGCCGAATCATCTGGCTCAGGAAGTCATTGACAACTCGGTCGACGAGGCGCTCGCCGGCCACGCGCGCACAGTCGAGGTGATCGTGCATGACGACGGCTCGGTCGAGGTCAGCGACGACGGCCGCGGCATGCCGGTCGACATCCATCCCGAGGAAGGGATTCCCGGTGTGGAACTGATCCTCACGCGGCTGCACGCCGGCGGCAAGTTCTCGAACAAGAACTACGCGTTTTCCGGCGGCCTGCACGGCGTCGGCGTGTCGGTGGTCAATGCGCTGTCGTCGCTGGTCGAGGTGACGATCCGCCGCGATGGCCAGGTTTATCGCATGGACTTCAAGCACGGCGATCGCGCCAGCGAGCTGAAGGTTGTCGGCACGGTGCCGAAGAAGCAGACCGGCACCACGGTGCGCTTCTGGCCGGACCCGAAATATTTCGACTCGCCGAAGATCTCGCTGCCGAAATTGCGCCACGGGCTGCGTGCCAAGGCGGTGCTGTGCGCCGGACTGAGCGTGCGCCTGACCGATGCGGCCACCGGCGAAAAGGACGAGTGGTATTACGAAGACGGCTTGCGCGACTACTTGCGCAGCATGCTCGGCGACTCGCAGTACTTGCCGAGCGAGTTGTACCTGGGTTCGCTCAAGCGCGACACCGGCTCGGTCGACTTCGCGCTCGCCTGGCTGCTCGAAGGCGAGATCACGCAGGAAAGCTACGTCAACCTGATTCCCACCGCGCAGGGCGGCACGCACGTCAACGGCCTGCGCACCGGGCTGACCGAGGCGCTGCGCGAGTTCTGCGACATCCGCAACCTGCTGCCACGCGGCGTCAAGCTCGCGCCGGAGGACGTTTGGGATCGGCTGTGTTTCGTGCTCTCGGTGAAGCTGCAGGATCCGCAGTTTTCCGGACAGACCAAGGAGCGCCTGTCCTCGCGCGATGCGGCGGCATTTGTGGAAAATGCCGCACACGACGGTTTTTCGCTGTTCCTCAACCAGCATGTCGATCTCGGCGAGAAGATCGCGCAGATCGCGATCGAGCGCGCCACGCTGCGGCTGAAGGCCGAGAAGCAGATCGTGCGCAAGAAGATCACGCAAGGTCCGGCCCTGCCCGGCAAACTCGCCGACTGTGCCTCGAGCGATCTGACCCGCACCGAGTTGTTCATGGTCGAGGGCGATTCGGCCGGCGGCTCGGCCAAGCAGGCGCGCGACAAGGATTTCCAGGCGATCCTGCCGTTGCGCGGCAAGATCCTCAATACCTGGGAAGTCGAATCCGGTTCGGTGCTTGCCTCGCAGGAAGTGCATGATCTGGCGGTCGCGATCGGCTGCGATCCGGGCAAGGACGACATCAGCGGCCTGCGCTACGGCAAGGTGATCATCCTGGCCGATGCCGATTCCGACGGACTGCACATCGCCACGCTGTTGTCGGCACTGTTCCTGCGCCACTTCCCGGCCTTGGTGCGCGAGGGCCACGTGTTCGTCGCGATGCCGCCGCTGTTCCGCGTCGACGTGGGCAAGCAGGTGTTCTACTGCCTCGACGAAGCCGAGCGCGACGCGATGCTCGCCAAGGTCGAACGCGAGAAGATGCGCGGTGCCGTGCACGTCACGCGCTTCAAAGGTCTGGGCGAGATGAATCCGTCGCAGCTGCGCGAATCGACCATGTTTCCGGACACGCGCCGCCTGGTGCAGCTCACGATCGCCGACGACGACGGCACCGCGAAGCTGATGGACATGCTGCTGGCGAAGAAGCGCGCCGCCGACCGCAAGGAATGGCTCGAGGCAAAGGGCGACCTGGCCAGCCTCGAGGTGTGACGCTGCCGTAGGCGCATTGGCTGCGCTGCTTTTTCATGTCGCCGGCGATGAAGCATCGCACGCTGCTTGGCTGTTGTTCGATCTTGGAATGCGCTCACCACCCCTCTCCCGCTGGCGGGAGAGGGGTGGTGAGGGTGGCGCCCGAAAGCATCGCAACCTCGAACGCCACCCTCTCCCGTCGCGCTGCGCGCGCCGACCTCTCCCGCCAGCGGGAGAGGTGAATTTTGCAAGACCTTTTCCAGCCTTTACGTTTTTCCAGCGCGCGCAGACGTAAGATCGACGCAGGCAACGGCAAGACGGAGCCTTGCATGAACCTTCGCGCGTGGCGTTGTGCATGTCTTTTCGTTCCGTTTCTTGCGGGCAGCGGCGCCGCGGCCGAATCGCTCGCCGAATCGCCGATCATCCTGCGCAGCGGCAGCTGGGACGTGCATCGCTCGCAGGATCCGATGAGCGATGCGACGGTGTGCACCGGCGTGTACAACGGCCGCTTCGAGATCCAACTCGGTGAAAACAGCCTCACGATCGCGATGCCCGACCGCATCCGCGACGTGCGCCTGCGCTTCGACGAAGACCGCGCACAACCGGCGCGGGCCGCGACGCGCAGCGAGATCCACAACAATCGCATCGAGATCGACGCAAGTGATTTCGCCACCGCGCTCAACGCGCACCGCCTGCGCTACGCGGCGACGACGTTCGGCGGCCCCAGCATCGACGGCGACATCGATCTGTCCGGCATCTACGTCGCGCACGGCAACATCCGCGCCGGCTGCGCGGGAAATCCGATCGTGATGTCGATGCCGCCCGCGCCGGCCCCGGACAAGTGCACGCCGGAACTGCGCCAGCGCATGGCCGACAACGGCATCCCAGCGGCGAACATCGATCAGATCTGTCGCGATTGATCACGCCGCGCGGGACGAACGAAGCGCCTCTTGTCGCGCGCGATGAACCGTGTTGCTACGACGCGAGCGCCGGCTTGCCGGCCAGTTGCGCGTCGAGCAGCTCGAGCATGCCGCACTCGCGCAGCGCCTCGGCGCCGCCGCGCAAGTGCGCCTCGAATTGCGCGTCCAGCACGCCGCTGCAGCGGTAGCCGAACACGCGGTTGCGGCCGCTGCGCTTGGCTACGTACAGCGCGCCATCGGCGACCTCGACCACGCGCTCCCAGCCCATGTGCTGCGTTTGCCCCGGGCCGAACGGATAGCATGCGATGCCGATCGAGGCGGTGCAGCGCAGGCGCGCCGCCGCACCGATGTCGACGGTGTTGCCGGCGATTGCCGCGCGCAGGCGCTCGCCTTCGCGCAGCGCCTCGGCGTCGTCGGCGACCGGCACGATTGCGAGGAACTCCTCGCCGCCCCAGCGCACGACGAATGCCGGATCGCTGAAGTGGTGCGCGAGCAGTGCGCCGAGCGCGCCGAGCACGAGGTCACCGATCGTGTGGCCATGCTCGTCGTTGATCGCCTTGAAGCGATCGATGTCGAGCACCATGAACGCGAGCCGGCGGCGCCCGTCGCCGATCGCATCGCCGCGGTCGATCGCCTCGAGCAGTCCGGGCAGGCGCTGGTCGAGCGAGCGGCGGTTGCCGAGGCCGGTCAACGCGTCGGTACGGCTGAGCTGTTCGATGCGCGCATAGGCGTCTTCCAGCGCGATGTGCGTGCGGTGCATGTTCGACATCGCGTCGCGCGTCTGCGCCATCGCTTCGTCCAGGCGCTGGTAGTTGTCGGCGTTGTCGAGCGCAATCGCGGTGTAGCTCGCCAGCGCGCGAAGGAATTCCAGGTGCGCCGGCGTGTAGGCATGCTGGCGCGGGCTCTGCACCGAGAGGCAGCCGATCACGCGCTGCTCGATGCGCAGTGGCAGGTACACCACCGATTCGGTCATCTCGCCGTACGCGGGCGTCGCCGGCGCGGCGATATAGTCGCGCATCTGCTGCGCCGTCTGCGTGACCAGCTCGCGGCCGTTCGTCACGCACCACGTGGCTGGACGGCTCGCGTCGTCGATGCGGTACACGATCTTGCTCTGGCGCTGATCGCCCTCGATCAGGTATTCGAGCTCGATCACGCCGCGGTCGGCGCGATAGATGCCGATCAGGAACACGTGCGCGTCCAGACGCGCGCGGATCTGTCCGTAGACCCGCTCGGCGGCCTGCTCGAAGTTGAGCGTCGCGGTCAGCTCCTGGCCGACCTGGCCGAGCTTGAGAATGTCGGCCGTGCGCTCCTCCACCTGTCGCGCCAGCAATTCGCGTTGCTGCTCGTTGCGGCGCAGGCGCGCGTAGAACAGCGCGGACACCGCGGCGATCAGCGCCAGCACCGCGGCGACCTTGGCCAGCAGCGTCTGCCACCAGAACGGCTCGATCACGAGCGCCAGGCGCGCCTCGTCGCCGCTCCAGCCGGCATCCGCCGTGCGCACGCGCACACGGAACTGGTAGTCACCCGGCGCGAGGTTGGTATACGTGGCGGTGCGCCGCTTCGCATCGCTCTCGATCCAGTCGTCGTTGAAGCCGTCGAGCTTGTAGGCAAAGCGCAGCTGTTCCGGCGCGACGAAATACGGCGAGGCGAACGCGATGCCGACGCCGCGCGCCCGGCCTGCCGGCAGCACCAGCCGGCGCATCCGATACAACGGTTCGTGCAGCACCGCGTCGCTGGCCGCGCTGGCTTCGACCACGTGATCGTCGAGTTGCAATTCGGTCAGCAGCGGTCGCGGCGGATGCGGCAGTTCGGCAATTTGGCGCGGATCGAACACGGTGAATCCGGAAGCGCCGCCGAACGCCATGCGCCCGCTCGTGGTCTGCACGTGCACGAACGCGTAGTAGCCGCGGTCGATCGCGCCGTCGGCGGCGCCGTAGGAGGTGAACTTGGCCGTCGCCGGATCGAAGCGCGCGATGCCGGCGTTGCTGCTCATCCACAACTTGCCGCTGCGGTCCTCGAGCATGCTCTTGATCGCATTCGTGTTGGCGCCGCCACCGCGCGAGAACACGCTGAAGCGCGCGTGCGAGGGGTCGTCCGGGTTGGCCAGTTCCATGCGGTGCAGGCCCGCTGCGGTCGCCAGCCAAAGCTGGCCGTCGGACGTGCGCGTGAAATAGTGGCAGGTGTCGGACTGCAGCCCGTGCGGATCGTCCGGGTTTGCGCGCAGGCGGCCCTTGAGCTGCGTGCCGTCGGCGGAAAACCAGTACAGGCCCGTATCGCCCCCGAAGATGCGCGTGCGGCCGTCGAAGTCGGCCATGAAATGCGCGCGCGTATCCAGCACGTGGTGTGCGAGCACGTTGCGCATGGCGCGGTCGAGCACGAACAGATCGCCGTCGCGCGTGTTGATCCAGACACGCTCGGGCTCGACCACGATGAAATAGATGAACGGCCGGCCGACCGCCGCAGGTACATCGGCGAACTGGACGCTGCCGCTGCGCGGATCGAAACGCTGGATGCCCTTGTCCGAGCCGAGCAGGATCGTGTCGCCATCGACCGCGACTGCATAGATCAGCATGCCGGCCGTGGCCGGCATCAACTGCAACTTGTACGTCGTGGCGTCGAAATGGAACAAGCCGCGGCGCGTGCCTAGCCAGATCTGGTCCGGCCCCGCGTTTGCCATGTAGGTGATTTCGGCCGAATCGCGCGCGTTCGGATCGAACGCGTCCGCGTCGAAACTCAGGAAGCGGCTGCGCACCGGGCTGAGCAGGCTGGCGCCGCCGGACCACGTGCCGAACCACAGGTCACCCGAAGCATCCTGCATCAGGCTCACCACGCGGCCGGCGCCGATGCTGTTCGGCAATTGCGGGCGATGCTGGAAGCGCACGAAGCGCGGCGTGGCCGTGGCACGATCGAGCATGACGTCGGCGCCTGCTTCGGTGCCGATCCACAGCTGACCGTCGCGATCCTCGAGCAGTGCGTACAGCCGGTCGTGCGACAGCGACTGCGCATCGTTCTCGTCGTGGCGCCACTGCGCGACGGCGCCGCTGCGCGGCGAGTAGCGCAACAGGCCGATGTCCTTGGTGCCGACCCACAACTCGCCGCTGCGATCGAGCAGCAAGGTATCGACCCAGCCGTGCAGCGCCGCGGCGTGTTCGCCCTGCGCCGACACCGCGCGAAACGTGCGCGTCGCCGGATCGAAATGCAGCAGCCCCGCCGCGCTGCCGACGTAGAGTCCGCCGGCGCCGTCGCCGACGATCGCCTGCACGCGGCGATCCGCCAGGCCGCTGTCGAAGCTGTCGAAATCGTGCGTGGCCGGGCGATAGCGCGACAAGCCGCCCTCGCTCGCGATCCACAGCACGCCGCTGCCGTCGCGCAAGAGCGCGTTGATCTTCTGGTGCGGCAGACTGTTCGAGGCGCCCGAGTGCGGCAGGAACGGCTCGAACTTTTCCGTCGCCGGATCGAAACGGTTCAGGCCATTGATCGTGCCGACCCAGAGACTGCCGTCGGGATCGGCCAACAGCGCGCTGACGAAATGCTCGGAGATCGAATCGCTGCGATCGTGCTGCCGGCTGAACGTGCGGAACGTGGCGCCGTCGTAGCGGTTCAATCCGACCTGCGTGCCGATCCAGAGGAAGCCGGCGCGGTCCTGCGCCAAGGCGAGCGCGCTCAGCTGCGACAGACCGTCGGCGTCGGACAGGATGCGAAAGCGCGCGGTTTCCGGATTCGGTTCGGCGGCAGTCACGCACAACGCGATCGCCGACAGCAGCAGTGCGGTTGCACCACGCCCGAAAATCCGCCACCCCAGGGAACCGAGCCACGCCTGCATTGCCCGATAATGCCATTCCGGCCGGCGTGGTCAAGCGGACGTTTGATTTGCGCAGAGCGCAGAACAGCGAACGGGAACGGGCGGAGCTCCAAGCTGGAACCGTCGCGGCAGTGTGCGACTTGCCTGGTTTTTCCCCTTCCCCGTTGCCTGTTCCCGCTCTCAGCCGAGACAAACCTCGAGCAACTCGCGGATGACGGCTTGAAGCCGAACCGCAAGCTCCTCGCGATACTCGAAACTGTCCTCGTCCATGTAGTTGCACTGCGCCAGCTCGAGTTGGATCGCGTCGATGCCGCGCTCGGGCTGGCCGTAGTGGCGCGTGATGTAGCCGCCCTTGAAGCGACCGTTGACGATGCTCGAATAGCACGCGTGCGCGCCAAGCACCGCGCTCAGGCGCCGCTGCAGCCCAGCCGAGCAGCTCGCCCCCGCCGCGGTGCCGAGGTTCAGATCCGGCAGGCGTCCCTCGAACAGGAACGGCACGATGCTGCGAATCGAATGCCCTTCCCACAGCACGGCGCGACCATGAGTCGCGCGGATACGCTCGACCTCCTCGCCCAGCGCCGTGTGATACGGACGCCAGTAGCGCTGCACGCGCTCCGCAACTTCGTCCGGCGACGGCTGCTGACCATCGAGGTACACCGGCGCGGAGGAAAACTGCACGAGCGGACAAAGTCCGGTGGTGTTCTGGCCTGGATACAGCGAGGTGTCGTCCGGCGGCCGATTCAGATCCACGACGTAGCGCGAATAACGCGGCACGATGATCGACGCGCCGAGCTCGCGCGCGAACGCGTACAGTCGCGACACGTGCCAGTCGGTATCCGGCACGCGGCACGCAGCCGGCGTCATGCGCGCGGCGATGTCGTCGGGCAGCGCCGTGCCGTCGTGCGGCAGCGATACGAACAACGGGGTGCTGCCGCGATGCAGAGTGTAGGTTTGCATGCGGTGATTCTAGCGTGCGGTGCGCGCTGCGCGTGTGCGTATCCGCCGCTTCCACAAGGTTACTCGCGACATTCTGTCGCTCGCCCTTCGGGCCAGCTCCGCTGTTCGCGACGGCAATCCAGCCGTCGCAGTCATCGCATCGCGTAAGCGCGTCGCGACAATAATTCATCCCTGAAGCGCCCTCCAGTCGGCATCCTGCCTCCTCCTCGGCGCACGCACGCGATGCGCTTCAACGCATCGCGTAAGCGCGTCGCGACCAAAATTCATCCCTGAAGCGCCCTCCAGTCGGCATCCTGCCTCCTCCTCGGCGCACGCACGCGATGCGCTTCAACGCATCGCGTAAGCGCGTGCGCCTCGACCTCTCCGATGGGAGAGGGGGAGTGATCGTCGCGCTGCGCGCGACCAGTTATTTGATGGAGGCCGTGGCTATCGGCAGATACAAGGCGCTGGGATGCTGCGCGTCGTGATACATGCGCACCGTGACGGTGCGAGCGTCCTTGCCGGTTTCATCCGCCACGATCCCGCCGGCGTTGTAGTTCTTTTCCGAGTACAACGTGTTCAGCGGCGAAAACGCCACGCGCAGACGGCTGCCCGCCTGCAGCCGGCGCGCGACGAACGGAAAGCGCGTGAAGTCGTAGCGCAGTGCGGCGCCCTTCGGCACCGGTTTGGCACTGCGGTCGCTGTCGCGGTAGCGCGCGCGCAGCGTGTCGTCGGCGATGAACACTGCCGCGCCGTCCGGCAGCACCTCCCAGACCGATACGTAGAAATCCGTGTCGGGCTGGTCGATCGCAAGCCACGCCGAAAGTTTGAACGTGCCGGCAATCTCGAATTCGTGCTCGAATGCGGCCGTGTGATAAAAAAGATATTTTCCACTTTGCTGCAAAAGGATGCGCTGGTCGGTGAGCCAGTTCGGCGCACTCACGCTCTGTACTTTGGCGGAACTGATATCGAGCGGGTCATAGACGTACTGGTCCGGCTTGCCGGCGCCGGGCTTGTCCGGCGCGAGCATGCCGGAGGCGAACACGTCGTTCGCACGGCCGTCGTGCGAATCCAGATAGAGCGGGCGCATTTGCGCGGTGACGGCGTCGAGTGTCGCGGCGTAACGCCAATCCTCCGCGTCCTTGCCGAGCATGTAGTAGGCGACGCGCTGCTTGAGGAATTCGGGCTTGGCGCCGTCCTTGAGCGTCCAGTCGTACCATTCCTTGTGCAGCTTGTTCATGTCGAGCACGCTGGCCGGGCCGAATTTCAGGCCGCCGACATCCGCCTGCGGCGTGCGCGTGCCGGGATGATCCCACGGGCCGATGATCAAGTAGTGTTTGGCTTGCGCCTGCGGCGTCGCGTGCGCCATATGCTGGCGATAGAACGTGAGCGCGCCGGACTGGTCGCCGTCGTACTGGCCGCTAATGGTCAGGATCGGCAGGTCGATCTTCGCGAACTCTTCCGCGCTCGGGTTGTAGCTGTCCCAATACGCATCCATCATCGGATGCGCAACCCAGGTCTGGAAGATCGGCGACGGGTTGCCGACGAGTGTATCGAGCTCTTTGAACGCGCGATGCGACTCGTACAGTTCCTTGTACTTGGCCAACCAGAACTTGTCGTCGCCGAAGATCTTCTCCTGCCCGGCATGGCCGCTGGTGAAAGTCAGCCACTGCATGTCGTACGGATAGGCGATGTTGTTGTGGCGCGGGAAATCGACGCCGGCGTACGGCGACGCCACGGGCACGATCGTGCTCAGGTGCGGCGGGAATTCCTTCGCGGTGGCCCACTGATCGTAGCCGGCGTAGGAGCCGCCCCACATCGTGATCTTGCCGTTGCACCAGCTTTGCTGCGCCAGCCACTCGACCACGTCGTGACCGTCGTGCGCCTCCTGCAGCAACGGCGCGAACTGGCCCTCCGAATTGCCGCGGCCGCGCACGTCGACGGTGAGGAACACATAGCCGTGCGCGGCAAAATACATCGCGCGGTCGTGATAGCTCTGCGCGATGTACGGGGTCAGCGTGAATACGCACGGCAGCGCCTGCTTCTGCCCCTGCGGGCGGTACAGCGTCGCATTGAGCTTGACGCCGTCGCGCAGCGGGATCTTCACGCCCCACTGGAAATCGACCGGCGCGCCGGGATCCGGCGCGGCCGGATTGTCCACTGCCGCCGCGACGACCTGCAAAGTACACAATGCAACAAAAGCAACGACGCTGCGCCAACCCATCGAATCATCCTCAACAATCGAAACGCGCGGGACTGAACGGCAGCAGGTCCAGCGTCGTGGCACGACCGGTCAGCAGCTCCGACGCGAGCAAGCCGGTCGCCGCCGACATCGTCACGCCGAGCATGCCATGTCCGGTCGCCAGCAACAGATTCTGCACGCGCGCGGCGCGCCCGAGAATGGGCAGGTCGTCATAGGTCATCGGGCGCCAGCCGTACCATTCCTCCAGCACCGCAGGACCTTCGGGTTCGTGCAGGTACTCGGCGGCGCCGCGGCGCAACGCGTCCAAGCGCGTGCGGTTGAGCGAGGCGTCGTAGCCGGCAAATTCCATCGTACTGCCGAGGCGGTAGCCGGATCCCCAACCGGTGACGCACACCGCGCGCTCCTTCAACGCCAGCGGGACGCGCGGCGTGCGCTGCGGTCGTGAATAGGTGATCGAGTAGCCCTTGCCGGGCTGGATCGGAATGCGCAGGTCGAGTTGGCGCGCGAGCAGCGGCGACCACGCGCCCAGCGCCATGACCACGTCGTCGGCACCGAATTCGCCGGCGTCCGTCTGCACCGCCGCGATGCGCTGCGCGTCGAGGCGGAAACCGCTGATGCGGGTCGATTCGCGGATGTCGCCGCCGCGCGCCCGCACCGCGCGCGCGAGTTCGGCGAGATACCGGTCGGGCCGCAAGTGCGCATCGAGCGGATTGAAATAGCCGCCGACGATGCTGTCGTTCAGCGCCGGCTCGCGCGCGCGGCATTGCGCGCCGTCGAGGATTTCGATCGGCAACTCGCATTCCCGCAGCGCGCGCGGCAGCCACTGCGACTTGTCGAACGCACGCGCATCGCGGTACACGTTGAGCGTGCCGAGCGGTTCGAATTCGCAGGCGAGGTTCTCGTCGCGGATCAGCTGCTCCAGTGCCTGGCGCGACAGCCGCAACAGCGGCGCCTTGAGCGCGGTAATGCGGCGGAAATCGGCCCAGTTGCAGTGATGCGCGAATTGCAGCAGCCACTCGAACAAGGCGAAGTCCAGCCGCGGCGCGATACGAAACGGCGCATCGGGCTTGAGCAACCAGCGCATGCCCTGCGCGATCATGCCGGGCATCGCCAGCGGCACGGCGTGGCTCGGCGTGATCGTGCCGCAGTTGCCGTGCGACGTCGCGCCGCCGGCGCGCGCCTGTTCCAGCACCGTCACGCTGCGCCCGGCGCGCAGCAGATACAACGCGCAAGCCAGGCCGATCACGCCGCCGCCGAGCACGAGAACGTCGCTGCGGCGCACCTCAGCGCCCACGGTTTCCACAAGTACAGTTTTTCACTTCGTGTCCGCCTGGTAGCCCGGTCCGCGCACCACCTGCCCCGGCATCGCGCCGGTGTGTTCACCGCCGCGCAGCACCGGCACGCCGTTGACGAGCACGTCGCGCACGCCGCTGGCGAACTGCTGCGGTTTGTCGAATGTGGCGTGATCCGCGATCGTGGCCGGGTTGAACACGACGATATCGGCAAACGCGCCTTCACGCAGTTCGCCGCGGTCGCGCAGCTTGAGGTTCTTCGCCGGCAGCGCGCTCAGGCGGCGGATCGCGTCGCCGAGCGGCGCGACGTGCTCGTCGCGCACGTAGTGGCCGAGGAAGCGCGCGAAATTGCCATAGGCGCGCGGATGCGGCTGGAATTTGAGGAACACGCCCGCGGGCTGATACGAACCCTCGTCGGAACCGAGCGCCACCCACGGTTGCGACAGACCGAGCTTGACGTTGTCCTCGGACATCAGGAAGTACACGGTGCCGATACGGCTGTGATCCTCGATGACCAGATCCATCGCCGTGTCCTCGACCGAGCGGCCGCGCAGACGCGCGACTTCGGCCAGCGTCTTGCCGGTGAGCGGCTTCAACGCTTCGCTGTTGAACGCAACCAGCAGCACGTTCTCGGGCTTGCCCGCGGCGAGCAGCAGGTTTTCCCAGTCCTTGCCCGGCGCGCGCATTTCGGCGGCGACGCGTGCGCGCGTCGCCGGATCCTTCAGGCGCTTGATCCACGCATCGAGTCCGCCTTCCTGCACCCAGGTTGGCATCGCCGCGTCGAGCCCGGTGGCGCCGGCCGTGTAGGCGTACATGTTCGCCGAGATGTCCAGGCCGGAGGCGCGCGCCTGCTCGATCTTCGCAATCGCTGTGGCCATCTTCGGCCAGTTCGTCTGTCCGGCAGCCTTGAAGTGATACGCCTCGCCGTGCACGTGGCCTTCGCGCGTGATGCGGATGAGCTCATCCAGCGATTCGAGCAGGCGATCGCCTTCGCTGCGCATGTGCGAGATGTACGCACCGCCGGATTCGCCGGCGACCTTGGCGAGCGCGATCAACTCGTCCGTCTGCGCGTACGTGCCCGGCGCGTAGATCAGCGCCGAGCCCACGCCGAGCGCGCCTTCGCGCATCGCTTCGCGCACCAGTGCCTGCATGCGCGCGAGCTCCGCCGCGGTCGGTGCGCGATTGGCGTAGCCGAGCTCGTGTTCGCGGACCGTCGCCGCGCCGACAAACGATGCGATGTTGGTCGAGACACCGTGCTTGACCAGCGCGTCCAGACCCTGGCCCAGCGTGGTCCAGTCGATCGGATGCTTGAGGTCGCCCTGCGAGTCGAGTTGAGCCTTGCGCACCTCCTCCGTAAGCGGCCCGAGCGATTCGCCCTCGCCGAAGACTTCCAGGGTCACACCCTGGCGCAGGTCGGACAGCGAATGTCCGTCGATGTAGAGCGAGTCCGGCGCCCACGACAGCATGTTGATGAAGCCGGGCGCGACGGCAAGACCCGACGCGTCGATCTCGCGCGCGCCGCGCTGGCCAGCCAGGTCACCGATCGCGGCAATGCGCTGGCCGCGGATGCCAATGTCCGCCCGGCGCGCCGGACCGCCGCTGCCGTCATAGATGTCGCCGTGGCGCACGATCACGTCGAAATCTGACATTTTTTGTGACCTGGTCTGACACGCGCCCAGCGTCACACACAGCAGGACGACGGCAATCCGGAGGGTATTCATGCGACAAACCTCGGCACGGCGGGCTGCCAAGCCTGCGCGATTGCTGGGAAAAAAAGCAAGATCGTGCTGGCTGAACCGGATTGGCACCGAATCTGCATTCTCTGTCCCGCCGGCACGAGCCGGCACGGATTCCAGGATCAGCCAGATGAAACTGCCCACCAACGAACTGCTGCTGGCGCTGCGCTCACCCGCTTCGGGTTGGCTGGCGACGATGGTATGCGCGCTGGAAGAAGCGGTGCGCGATCCGGAGTTCAGCGAACATCATCGCGCGCTGATCAAGCAGTTGCTCGACGCGAACACGGTGCCGGCGCCGGTCGCCGCCGCCGCGGAAGAGCGCCTGTGCCGCTTCGAACAGAGCGTGGCCGACACGCAGACCGATTTGCTCGCCGCGCTGGCGAGCGCAGCGCAGCCGCAGCCGGCAGCGCGTCCGAAATTGACGCTGGTGGGCAAGGTGGCCGCCGCGTAGTACCGAACAGTAAGGGGGCGTCCGAAAGGCCCGGGCAACCGGGCCTTTCCTTTTTTTGCGTCGACACCGATTGATTTGCAGTCTGCTTCGATCGGGTCCGCGTAGCGCCACAACCCCTGGCCCACGCTGACGCGCGGGCCGCCCCCCCCTTGACTCAAGGAGGGCTCAAAGAGCGCAAGAGACCTGGCATTCCGAAGTTCACCGGCATTGCTCAACTGTAACTTCGGAGCGCGCAGGCGTAATCAGTGGTGGTGATGGCCGCCCGGACCGTGCGCGTGCCCGTGCGCGATTTCTTCCTCGGTCGCCTCGCGTACATCGGTGATCTCGATGCCGAAATGCAGCGTCTTGCCGGCCATCGGATGATTCAGGTCGACGTCGACCACGCTCGATCCCACCTTGATTACTTCGACCGCCTGCTGACGGCCTTCCTTGGTGGTCAGGACGGTGGTATCGCCCGGCTTGAGCTGGTCGGCGTCGCGGAAGTATTTCTTCGGCACGCGCTGGGTGAAGTCCGCGCGCCGCGCGCCATAGCCCTGCTCCGGCGGCACGACCACATCGAAATGATCGCCGGCGACATGCCCGGCCATGGCCTGCTCCAGGCCGGCGATGATGTTGCGATGCCCGTACATGATCACCAGCGGCTCGTTTTGGTGGGAGTCCTCGATTGCGTTGCCCTGGTCGTCGCTGAGCTTGTAATGAAAACTTACGACCTTGTTCTTGTCGATCTGCATTGCGTGCCTCGAACGATGTAGGTGCGCGCCGGCAGCTGGCGCCGGCGCGCGGGGTGCGAATGGTAGCGGTTTTCCGCTGTCCGCGCCCGCGATTGACAGCACGCGCGCTTTGGCCGAACGTACCGCGCATGCAGGGCCGCCAACTCGCGTTGATCGTCGCTGTCGTCGCGCTCGCCGCATGCGCGGCACGCCCGAAGCAGCCGCCGGCGCCGTTCGTGCCGCCGCAACACATCAAGGGCGGCGTCAACGCCAACGACATCCTGTTTCGCGCGATCGGCCTGGTCGGCACGCCGTACCGGTACGGCGGCAACACGCCCGACGGCGGCTTCGACTGCAGCGGCCTGGTCACGTTCGTGTTCCGCGACGTCGCCGGCGTGAGCCTGCCGCGCACGGCGCAGGAGATCGCCGCGATCCAGGCGCCGCACGTCAAGCGCAAGCAACTCGATTCCGGCGACGTCGTGCTGTTCGGCAGCGGCGATCGCATCAATCACGTCGGCATCTACGTCGGACGCGGGCGCTTCGTGCACGCGCCGAATGCCGGCGGCACGGTGCGGCTGGATTACCTGGACGCCGCATATTGGAACGAGCACTACAGCGGGGCGCTGCGTATACTTTTGTAATTGTTTACGCGGGTTGTTGATGAACATACCTCGGCAACGTTGCGCCGGGCGCGATCAAGCGCGCCCTTATGGCGCAGGTTGTCAGTGCGGCGGCGGCGGAGTCTTCTGCGCCGGCGCCGTGCGCAGGTTGTCGAGCAGCGGCGCGGTGGGACGCTGGATCACCAGGAAGTCGTTGCCCGCCACCTTGTGGCAACCGGTGCAGGCGGCGGACAAGGCGTCGTAGGCCTTGTCGAATTCGGCCTTGCTGCCGTGGTCGATCGCATCGCGCAGCGCCACGATCGGCGCCTTGGTCATTGCCGGCAGGATATCGGCCAAGCGCTGCGGCTGGAAGATCGCGTGCTCCGGGTTCTGCTCGACGACCGCGTCGAACGCTTCCTTGATTTCCTGCAACTCGAACGCGGCAAGCAGCCAGTTCTTCGCCTCGCCGGCGAACCACAGGCGCGCATGCCGGATCTGCAGCGTCAGCATCTGTTCGCCCAACTCCGGGTGATAGACGTTCTTCTTGAGCTCGACCAGTTCACGTTGCAGCGCCTTGATCTGCGCCTGCTCCGACGAGGGCGCGTCAGCGCCCAGAGCAGGCATCGTCGCCATCAGCGCGGCAACCATCCAGATGAACCGACCAACACTCATGCTCGCTCCAGCACGCAACCCGTGGGCTGCGTAGGTTGCCGCAAAGGCGCCCCGAGCGCCACATCCCGCGGCTCGCTGCAAGAACGGCCGAGCCGCATCCTGTCGTCAACCCGGAGGCACGCGCTCCTTGCCTGCATCGCGTTCGGCCATCTCGGTACGGAATTCGCTGAGCTCGCGCAACACCGTCTCGATGTTCACTTCGTTTTTCAGGTTGACCTTGAAGTCGGTCTCGGCACGCGCGCGATCCTTGCGCGACTGCCGGTTCTGGCTCATCACGATCAGCGGCCCCTGCAGACCGACCATGATGCCGAGCGCTAGATTGAACAGCTGGTACGGATACGGATCCGGCGGCGCGGCGAGGATCAGTTGCGTGTTGACCACGCACCAGACGGCGGTGAGCGCGATCAGGAACCCGATGAACCACCAGCTGCCGTTGAGTTCCGCCACGACGTCGGCAAGCCGATCGCTCCACGACAGGTTCTTCTCGAACTCCTCGTCGACGTTTTTCGCGGCGCGCGCCGACAGCAGCATGTTGGTCTGGCGCAGGTGCGTGCTCATCGTGCGCAGCAGCGCCATCGCCGCGCGCGGACGGTTTTCCAGATAAGCCGCCAGCGTTTCGCGGCGCAGTTCGAGCAGCGTCGCATCGGTGGTGGCGAGCGCGCTGGCGCTGCGCGGACCCTCGTCGAACAGCGCCAGCTCGCCGAAATACTCGCCGCGCGCGATGTCCTTGAGCGAGATGCGGCGTGATTCCTCACCGGGCAGGTAGATATTCACGTCGCCGCCGGCCACGATGTACATCGCGTCGCCGGCATCGCCCTGATGGAAGATCATGCTGCCGGCCCTGAACGTGCGCGTTTGCAGCGCGCCGGACAACGCCGCCACGTCATCTACCGACAGTCCCTCGAACATCGGGATCGAGTGCAGCAGCTCCACCGCGTCCATGTCGCCTCCGGGTCAAGCCGATTCGGTTGCCGCCGCGCCGAACTTCTGCCCCTTCGCCTCGGGGCCGAGCGCAGTGACGATCGCGAGCAGCACGGCGACGACGGCGATGAAGCTGGCCATGGTCAGGCCGTATTGTCTGTCGTTGTGTTCGGCGAGCACGGCCAGAAGCCACGGCACCAGCGCGGATACGGCATTGCCGATCTGATAGGTGAGTCCCGGCATCGTCGCGCGTACGGCGTCCGGCGCCAGTTCGTTCAGATGCACCGGCACCACACCCCAGGCGCCCTGCACCATCACCTGCAACCAGAACACGCCGAGGCCGAGCATCAGCGCATCGCTGCTGAACGCCCACAACTTGAGGATCGGCAACGACAGCAGTGCAGCGATCACGATCGCGCGTTTGCGCCCGATGCGCTCGGACAGTGCGCCGAAAAACAATCCGCCGATGATCGCGCCGATCGGCCCGATGATCTGCAGCTTGCCCGACAGATCGGTGCCGAAGCCCTTTTCTGCCTGCAGGAACAGCGGATACAGATCCTGTGTGCCGTGGCTGAAGCAATTGAACAGCGTCATCAGCAGGATCATGAACAGCGCGCGGCCCCAGTAACCGCGCATCGCGCGCAGCGGATGGCGCTCATGCGCCGGCTTGCGTTGCACGTGCTCCCACACCGGCGATTCCGGCACTTTGGCGCGGATGTAGATCACCAGCAGCGACGGCACGAACCCGACGATGAACATGCCACGCCAGCCGATGTGGTCGAACAGCGTCCAGAACAGCAGCGCCGCGAGCAGGTTGCCGCAGGCATAACCTTCCTGCAACAGGCCGGAGACGAAGCCGCGCGACTTCTCCGAGATCGTCTCCATCGTCAGCGACGAGCCCAGGCCCCATTCGCCACCCATGGCGAAGCCGAACAGCAAGCGCAGCACGAACAGCGTCATCAGGTTCGGCGCAAAGGCGGAGGCCAGCTCAAAAAACGAAAACAGCGCGATGTCGAGCATCAGCATCGGACGCCGACCATAGCGGTCGGCGAGCAGGCCGAAGGCGATCGCGCCGAACGGCCGCGCGAGCAAGGTCAGCGTGACGGCGAATACCACGTTGTCGCGCGCAGTATGGAAGTCGGTCGCGATGGCGTTTGCGGCGACGATCAGGATGAAGTAGTCGAACGCGTCCAGCGTCCAGCCGAGGAAGCCCGCGATCACCACGTTGCGCTGCACGGACGTCATCGTCCGCAACTCGGACCAGGTCGACACGTTCGGACTCCCCGTTGCGTTCAGGTACTAGCCGCTGCCGTCACGCGCGCGCCGCGCCGGCGCATGCGCGCCAGCAGCATCTCGCGGCGTCGCGCCAGGCGCGCTGCGTTCTGATGGCGCGTGTCGGTACCGGTATCGACCATCGTGCGGCGATACTCACAGAAGTCCACGTAGGCCTGCAACACGTGGCGCTGCCGGCGCAGCAGCAACTCGACGACGATCGCATCGTCGAGCAGGCCGATCACCGCCACGTCGTCCGGAATCAGATCCTCCGGATCGCTGAAATAGACCAGCGCTTCGAGCACGTCTTCGCGCTCCGGATGCGGCAGCGCCCAGGCATCGTCCTCGAGCATCATGATCAGGCGCTGCACGCCGACCATGCGCTTGCGCACGTACTCGGGCGCGTTGCCGATCAGCAGCGTGTCGAGCGCCTGTTTCGCCGCGGCGATGATGTCCGGCTCCTCCGCCTCGCGCGCAATCAGGCGCGAGCGCGCCAGCGTCTTGAGGAAGCGCTTGACGTCGCCGGGTTCCAATTCGATGGTGATCCGCATTACATTTCGCCCCTCGGAGCGCGCGTCGCTTGAGTCACCACCCTGCAATGACCCGCGCGCAGCATTCGCCTCTTTCGTCTACGGGATGACCAGCATGTCCGGATTGTCGCGCATTGTCTCAACACTGGCCACGGGTATCGTCACAGCCTCGCTCGCCGCGTGCATGGCGACGGCGCGGCACGACGACGGCCGCGTTGCGACGTCGCCTGCGCGGCGCGTGATCGTATTCGTATGGGACGGCATGCGGCCGGATTCGATCAGCGAGCAGGACACGCCGCGCCTGGCGGCGCTCGTCAAGCGCGGCACGTTTTTCGCCGATAACCATTCGAGCTACCCGACCTTTACGATGATGAACGCGGCTGCGTTCGCCACCGGCGCCTTCTCCGGCAAATCGGGCTTCTACGGAAATTCCGTGTATCGCCCCGGCGCACCGGCGCGCACCTCCGGCGGCGACTACGTCGATCTGAACGAACCGGTGTTCACCGAGGACTACGGCATCCTCAAGCAGCTCGACGCGAATCAGGACCGGCACCTGTTCGTGATCGGCACGTTGTTCCAGGCGGCGCAGAAAGCCGGGCTCGTTACCGTGGCAGTCGGCAAGTCCGGGCCCGCGTTCCTGCAGGACTACAAGAACGGCAGCCTGATCCTGGACGAGAAGGCCGCGTTCCCGCTCGCGTTCGCGCAGGAGCTCAAAGCCGCGCACCTCGCGTTGCCGGCGACCACGCCGTACGCCTATCCGAACGGCGAGCTCAAGCTCGGCGACGAGAACGGCGATCCGACCGCGCAGGGCCATGCCCGCATGCTCGCCGACGGGGTCAGCGTCAACCCGGACGACCGCAGCGGTTCGCCGCCGGCACCGTCGAACAAGTACCTGATGTCGGTGTTCCTCGACTACATCCTGCCGCAAAAGCATCCGGACCTGTCGGTCGTGTGGCTGCGGAATCCTGACAGTACCGAGCACGCCTACGGCGTCGGCTCGCCGAACTATCACCTGGCACTGCAGGCGCAGGATGAACTGCTCGGTCAGCTCGAGGACAAGCTCGCCGAACTGAAGCTCGATGCGACCACCGACCTGATCGTCGTGTCGGATCACGCGCACAGCAACGTGTCCGGGCCGCTGGAGATGTTTCCGCCCCGCAAAGTGGAAAATGGGAAAATGGGACAAATCGACCGCGAGCACGGCTACTCGGTTTCCGGCGACGTGCGCCTGGCACACGAGCTGACCATGGCCGGCATCCGCGCCTACGACGGCGCCAGCTGCGGCTGGGATCCGGTCCTGTCCGGCATCAGGGCCGACGGCACGCCGCTGCATCCGGACAAGCAGGCCGGTGCGAACGCCTGCCCGAACCATCTGCGCACTTACACCACCCCGGACTACAGCCTGCTGCATCCGTTCCTGCCGCGCGAATCGTTCGTGGTCGTGCCGAACGGCGGCAGCGACTATCTGTATCAGCCCGAGCACGACCCCGAGCGTGTCCGTCGCGCCGTGCGCTTCCTGCAGAGCCACGAGGAATTCGGCGCGATCTTCGTCGATGCGCGCTACGGCGAGATTCCCGGCACGCTGCCGCTCAGCCGCGTGCGCCTGGAAAACGCCGAAGGGCGCAATCCGGATATCGTCGTCGGCTACAGCTTCGACGAGAACGCCGTGATCCAGGGCATGCGCGGCATCGAATTCGAAGGCACCGGCGGACATTCCAACCGCGGTATGCACGGCAGCTTCAGCCCGATCGACGTGCACAACACGCTGATCGCGGCCGGCCCGGATTTCGCGGCGAATTTCACCGATACGCTGCCGAGCGGCAACGTCGACGTGGCGCCGACAATCGCGCACCTGTTCGGCCTCACCCTGCCGCTGGCCGACGGCCGCCCGCTGTTCGAAGCCCTGCGCGGGCGCTCGCACGCGGATTTCGCCACATATTCAGTGACGCCACAGACGATCACTCCGGCCGCGCCAGCCACGGAGCTTGCGATCGAGTCGCCTCTGGGCCAGAAAACCGGCGCCACGAGCTACAGTTTCGATCTGCAGATCAAGCAGTTGAAGCACGGCGCCGATGTGTACATGTATTTCGATTTCGCGCGCGCGGTGCGCAAGTAGCCGACTCGTCGAGGAGCGAATGCGCGCGCCGATGGCGCGCCGCAACATTTTGCTGTAGCATGCGCTTGCTTCCGCTCCCTCGTGGCGCGGAATCTGCGTCGATCCCCGTTTTTCCCTTACGGCAACGCCCTGGCGGATTTGCATCCGCCGCGTCCGCCTGCACCACTCGGACCCGACGCTCGATCCGAATCATCCGTCTGCAAGACGGTGGCTAGGCATTCTGCCTGCGGCGCGGTTCACTGGGAACGCTCCGGGTTTTTCTGGCACATCGCGCGCAAGCGCGGTGCGTATAACTTTGGAGTTTTCCACAATGTCTTTCGATACCCTCGGGCTTTCGCCCGCGATCCTGCGTGCGCTTGCCGAGCAGGAATACACCACCCCTACCGCGATCCAGGCCGCCGCGATTCCGGCCGTGCTGTCCGGCCGCGACCTGCTCGCCGGCGCGCAGACCGGCACCGGCAAGACCGCCGCGTTCGCGCTGCCGTTGCTGCAACGCTTGTTCGCGGAGCCGACCGCGCCGGCCGGCAAGCGCAAGCCCCGCGCGCTGATCCTCACCCCGACGCGCGAGCTCGCGGCGCAGGTGCATGAGAGCCTGCGCGCCTACGGCAAGCACTTGCGCGTGTTCAGCACGACCATCTTCGGCGGCGTCGGCATGGGCCCGCAGGTCGATGCGCTGCGCCGCGGCGTCGACGTGCTGGTGGCCACGCCCGGCCGCCTGATCGATCACCTCGAGCGCCGCACGGTCGATCTGTCCGGCATCGAGATGCTGGTGCTCGACGAAGCCGACCGCATGCTCGACATGGGTTTCCTGCCGTCGATCAAGCGCATCCTCGGCACGCTGCCGAGACAGCGCCAGACCTTGCTGTTCTCCGCCACGTTCGCCGACGAGATCAAGCAGCTCGCCGCGCAGTTCATGCGCGACGCGGCCGAGATTCAGGTTGCCGCGCGCAACAGCGTGGTCGCCACAGTCACGCATCGCCTGCATCCGGTGGATGCCGCGCGCAAGCGCGACCTGCTGTTCCACCTGCTGGCGCAGGACAGCCGGCGTCAGACGCTGGTGTTCAGCCGCACCAAGCACGGCGCCGACAAGCTGTGCAACTTCCTGGAGAAATCCGGCCTGCGCAGCGCCGCGATCCACGGCAACAAGAGCCAAGGCGCGCGCACGCGCGCGCTGCAGGAATTCAAGAACGGCAAGATCACCGTGCTGGTCGCGACCGACATCGCCGCGCGCGGCCTCGACATCGACCAGCTGCCGATCGTCGTCAACTACGACCTGCCGATGGTGGCGGAAGACTACGTGCACCGCATCGGCCGCACCGGCCGCGCCGGCGCCGAGGGTCTGGCCGTGTCGCTGGTGACGCATGAGGACACGCGCCTGCTGCGCGACATCCGTCGCCTGCTCAAGCAGGACATCGCGATCGAGAACGTCGAAGGCTACGCGCCGGAGCGTCCGCTCAATCTCGATGCGAACGGACATGCACCGAGCCGACCGCGCAATCCGAACCACGCGCGCCGCCCGCACAGTCAGCAGAATCCGGGCAAGAGCCACGCCGCCGGCAACAAGCAGCGCAAGTGGACCGGCAGCAGCCAGCGCAACGCTCGGAAGGCTTAATCAAGAAACGTCGTCGCGCGCAAGCGCGACGATCACTCCCCCTCTCCCATCGGGAGAGGTCGAGGCGCACGCGCTTACGCGATGCGTTGAAGCGCATTGCGTGCGTGCGCCGAGGAGGAGGCAGGAGGCCGACTGGAGAGCGCTTCAGGGATGAATTTTTGTCGCGACGCGCTTACGCGATGCGTTGACTGCGACGGCAGGATTGCCGTCGCGAACAGCGGAGTTGCAAGCGACAGGATGCGGGAGACGTGAATTTGTTCAACGCTCGCGGCCGAAGCGACCCGCTCACCGCTCCTGATCCGTCGGCCTGATCAATATCTCGTTGACGTTCACGTGCGGCGGCTGCGTCACGCAATACAGTATTGCGTTGGCGATGTCTTCCGGCTGCAACTGGCGCATCGATTCGGCCCAGGCGTTGATCGCGTCACGCGTCGGCGCGTGCGGCACGTGCTCGCGCAACTCGGTCGCCACCGCGCCCGGTTCGATCACGCTGACGCGGATGTTGTCCTTGAAGACTTCCTTGCGCAGCGACTCGGAAAACGCGACCACGCCGAATTTCGTCGCCGCGTAAGCCGATGCGTTCGCGTTGGCGATGCGCCCGGCGGTGGACGAGATGTTGACGATGTGCCCGCCGCCGCGGCTGCGCATGCCGTGCAGCGCAGCCTGCGACGAGACCATCAACGCCAGCAGATTGAGTTCCAGCATGCGGCGCCAGTCGTCGGAGTTCGATGCGTCCACCGGCGCCAGGTGCATTACGCCGGCGTTGTTGACCAGAATGTCGAGACGGCCGAAATGCTCCTCGGTTTCGCCGACGATGCGCCGGTTCTCGTCTTCGTGCACCAGGTCGGCCGGAATCGCGAACACCTTGACGCGATGCTTCTGCAGATCCTTGGCCAGCGATTCGAGCCGGTCGTGCCGACGCGCGACGATCGCCACATCCGCGCCGGCGGCGCCCAGCGCGCGCGCCGTGGCATCGCCGATTCCCGACGAAGCGCCGGTGACCAGCGCGACGCGTCCACTCAACGGCTTGCTCATGCTTTCGCTCCCTCGATGCCGGATTGGCAGCGCAATGCCCAGCCTACTCCATTGTGCCGCCGCGCGGATTCTCCAGCGCCGCCATGCAGTCTTTCAGGCGCGGGCCGGCGTAGCAGTGCGAGCCGCACGGGACCAATCCGGCCTGCGCAAACGTGGCCAGGTACCAGCGCGGCGAACGCGCGATGAAGCCGCGCTTGTCGCCATCCGGCGCGTCGCGCGCGGTGAAAAGTTCCAGAAACGCGATGCCTTCGAGCATCTCGACGATGCCGTGCAGGCCGCGCTTGAGCTCGGCCGAGCGCACGTAGTGCAACGTATCGGAACACACGATCAGGTCGAAGCGGCGTTCGAAGCGCAGCTCGCCCAGATCGCCGAATGCGGCGCGACGCAGGTTGCGAGCGCGGCCATAGCGCGCGATCGCGTATTCGCTGCTGTCGAGGCCGAGATAATCGACGCCGGGTCGCAGGCGCCGTAGCGGCGCGCGCCACACGCCTTCGCCACAGCCGACGTCGAGCACGTTGCGCACGCGGCGCCCCAGGTAGTACTCCGCCACCGCGAGCGCAAGCGCGACCTTGCGCTCGAGTTCGTGCCGCGACACGACCGAGTGGCGCGGATCGCGATACCACTTGTCGAAGTAGGCGCGGTCGTAGACCTTGGTCATGCTCCGCACCGGCGGATTGCGCAACGCTCAGTGCGCTTGCGTCAGCCGCGCGCGATCGAAGTCGTCGCGGAACAACGGCACCGGCAACGCCAGCGTGGTGTAGTAGTCGTACGGAGCGTCATCGATCTCGCCACCGGAACCGAAATAGACCGCGGCTGACAGGTAGGTCGTGTCCGATATCATCTCGGAATCGACGGTCATGTCGAACGTGAGCTCGATCGCCTCGCCGGGCAACAGCTCGCCTGCGGTCCAGCTCTGCAGACCGTTGGCTGGACACAATTGTGGACGCGGCGCGGTGCAGCCGATGTTGTCCAGGGTTCCGAATGGAATGGAGACCGAAAAGCGCGGCGCCATGACGGCGGCTTCGCCGCTGTTGCTCAACACAGCGCTGCATGCCACCGGCAAGCCTTTCGGTGCGAATGAGCGCGCGCATGAAGCACTGGCATGCAGATTGACATGCGCCTCGATCGGCAGATCGAGCAACACCAATTCCTGTCCAGGCGCCGCTTCGACGTCGTCCGATATCGCGGCCACGGCGAGATCGAGGTGACCACGCGCCGCGGGAGGCACGCCGAGCGACAGCAGGTAGTCGGCCGTGGCGCCCGCGGGCAGCGGCATGGCGAATTGGCAGACGGGAAAGCCGACCGGATCTTCCCGACAGCCGCCGGTCCTGACGCGCACGCTGGCGCCGCTGACGAGCGCGATCGTGCGCGCGCGGTTTGCATCGGCCGGGCCGGCATTGGTGAGGGTCACGAGGAAATCCGCGCTCGTCCCCGCGTGCAGCGTCGGAGCATTCTGCTGCACGGCGAGCTGCAGATCGACATAGCTGGTGTAACCCTGCGCCTTGAGCGTGGTGTTCCAACCGGGCATCAGCGCCGCAGTCGCGCTAGCGGCGACGAGCGTGCCGAAGGTGCTGGCGCGAAGCAGTTTCGTCCAGAGCGATGCGTTGTTCATGTTGTTGTTCTTCCTGATCCGCGGCAGGGTCTTCGAGCGAGAGCAGCCCGCACAGCGTGGTTCCCAGCAACCACACCCATTGTCTCAACAGCGTAGCCTCCACCAGCGCCAGCAGCAGCATCCCGCACAAGCCCGCGACCAACGCGCGCTGCGGCGGTCCCACGGACACGCAAGCCAACGCCCGCCGCAACACGGCAGCAACGAGATACGACGCGGCGAGGATGCCAATTACACCGCATTCGGCCGCGATTTCCAAGAACAACTGATGCGGCCATGGCGTCAGGCGCGGGTCGACAAGCTCGGCTGTCGCAGGCAGATAGTCGCGATAGCCGATGACAAAATCGTGCAGCCCCGCGCCGGTCCACGGGTGATCGAGGAACATCGCCCAGGCGGCGCTCCATAGCTGAATGCGCGCGCGCATCGAGGCCAATGTCAGCAGCGTCAGCATGCCGCATGCGGCGACTACGGCGACCGCGATCAGCCAGTGCCCACGCGGGCGCTGGCGGCGTTGCCCGACCCACGCCGCGACAACCGGCAACGCAACGCCAACGGCGGCCAGCGCGCCTGTGCGCGATTGCACGAGGATGCTAAGCGCGAGGTACGCAACAAGTAGAACGCACAGCACGGCCGAGGCGCGGCGCGTCGACAGCGACGCGAACAGCGGCAGCGCGCAGGCGATCCAGGCGACATCGTTCGGCACCACCAGCCACGCCGCGCCTGCATCGGCCACCCAGCGTGCCGGCGTCATGCCCGGCTCGCGCGATGCCGTGTACAGCAGCAGTCCGATCTGGATCGCTGCCGCAGCAGCCAGGCCAAGACCGGTGCATACAAACATCCGCGTGGCATCGCGCGCGCGCGCGATCAATATCCAGAGCAGCGCACTGGCCAGCGTCGGCACGCTCAGCGCGAGCGAATGCCGCGGGTCGACACCGAACACCACGCTCACGGCGCAGGCCAGCAGCACGTACAGCAATCCGCGCTCGATCGGCGACGGTGGCCGCTGCAAGTCGAGCATGCCGCACAGCGCGCTCGCCAGCGCACCCAGTGCGAGCAACCCCCACGCAACCGCGAGCGTGCCGTCGGCGCCTTGCAACGCAAGGAACAGCAACGCAGTCAGCGGCGCGACGTGCCGCGCAGCACGCGGTGGCCAGGGAACCGGCATGTCGGCTACGCGCGGGGCCGCGCCACGCCGCACATCGGATGCGAGCGCGTCTGGATCAACGCAACGATGCGTTGATCTTGGCCAGCGTCGCCGCGCCGGGACTCAGGTCGGCTGCTTCGAGACGGTTGAACGGCGTTTCGATCGTGCCGAGGTGTTCGTGCAGATCCTGCGCCTCGGCATCGACGTACAGCAAACCGGTGACGACTTCGCCTTTCGCCTGTCGCTCATGCACATAGTTCATCGCCGCGACGCGATCGTGCGGTGAGTAGTTGGCGCGCAGCTTGCGCAGGCGCATCACGCTGCCGTCGTGCTGCGTGACGTCGATGAGTTCGCCCTCGGCATAATCGACCGTGATCTCGGCGCGCACGTCGATGAAGTCGAGCCGGTTCGCCGCTTCGTTGTGCTCGCGCACGTACTCGTAGCTCTTGGTGCTGCCGGGATGGTTGTTGAACGCGACGCACGGGCTGACCACATCGAGGAACGCCGCGCCCTTGTGCTTGATCGCCGCCTTGATCAGCGGCACCAGCTGCGCCTTGTCGCCGGAGAAACTGCGCGCGACGAACGTGGCGCCGAGCTGCAGCGCCAGGCCGATCATGTCGAGCGGCGCGTCGGTGTTCTTGACGCCCTTCTTCGATTGCGAGCCGAGATCGGCCGTCGCCGAGAACTGTCCCTTGGTCAACCCGTACACACCGTTGTTCTCGACGATGTAAACCATGTTCACGCCGCGCCGGATCGCGTGCACGAACTGGCCGATGCCGATCGAAGCCGAATCGCCGTCGCCGGAAACGCCGAGGTAGAGCAACTCCTTGTTCGCCAGATTCGCGCCGGTCAGCACCGAGGGCATGCGGCCGTGCACGGTGTTGAAGCCGTGCGACTGGCCGAGGAAATAATCCGGCGTCTTCGAACTGCAGCCGATGCCGGACAGCTTCGCCACGCGATGCGGTTCGATGTCGAGTTCCCAGCACGCCTGGATGATCGCGGCCGAAATCGAATCGTGGCCGCAGCCGGCGCACAGCGTCGAGATCTTGCCCTCGTAGTCGCGCCGGGTGAATCCGATCGCGTTGCAGCCCAGCGTGGGGTGATGCAGTTTGGGTTTGGCGATGTAGGTCATGGTTGTACTCCGGAACCGGGTGCCGCAGCGTTGCGCTGCTCGGTTTCGAACCAGGCGTAGCCGAGTAGTCCGATCGCGAAGATGCAGGCATTCAGCGGCCACAGCACGCGCAAGATCGGCATGTCGGTATACAAACTCGGCGCCAACATCAGGCCGAGCCGACAGGCGAACGAACCGATCTCGCCGATCAAGGCGAGCAGCAGCCAGCCCGAACGCCGCCGCAACCACAGCACCGCGCAGGCAAGCACGACGGCGACGCTGGCGACTTCGCTCAGTGTATTGCCGAGCTGCTGGAAAAAGTCCATCACTGCCCCCGCGCGGCCTTGCCGCTTTCGATCGGTACCACCTTGAGCTTCTGCAATTCATCGCCGATGCGCTCGCCGATGAAGCGCGCGGTGATCGGCGTGCCGTCGTAGTGCAGCACCGGCACGACGCGCGCCGGATCGATGCCGAACTCGTTGACGACCAGGCTGCGCAACTGCGCATCGCGGTTCTGCTCGACCAGGAACACCTTGTCGTGCGACAGGATGAACTGCGCGACGCTGTCGGGAAACGGAAAGGCGCGGATGCGCAGCGTGTCCAGATGCAAGCCCTCGCTTTCCAACGCCGCGATCGCCTCGTCCATCGCCGGGCTGGTCGAACCGAAATAGATCACGCCATGACGTGTCTTCTGCGCCGCTTCGCGCAACACCGGCTGCGGCACCAGTGCCTTGGCGCTGTCGAACTTCTGCAGCAGGCGCCGCATGTTGTAGACGTAATCCGGCCCGCGCTCGGAATAACGCGCATACGGATCGCGCGAGGTGCCGCGCGTGAAATACGCGCCCTTGCTCGGATGCGTGCCCGGATAGGTGCGATACGGGATGCCGTCGCCGTCGACGTCTTTGTAGCGGCCGAAATCCTTGCCCGCTTCGAGTTCTTCCGCGGTCATCACCTTGCCACGGTCGTACGCTCGCGCGTCGTCCCATTCGAACGGCTTGCACAGGCGCTGGTTCATGCCGATGTCGAGATCCGTCAGCACGAAGATCGGCGTCTGCAGGCGGTCGGCCAGGTCGAGTGCGAGCGCGGAGAACTCGAAGCACTCGTACGGGTCTTGCGGAAACAGCACGACGTGCTTGGTGTCGCCGTGCGACGCATACGCGCACGCGATCACGTCGGACTGCTGCGTGCGCGTCGGCATGCCGGTGGACGGACCGCCGCGCGCGACATCGATGATCGTCACCGGGATCTCGGCGAAATACGCCAGGCCGATGAACTCGTTCATCAACGAGATGCCGGGGCCGGAAGTGGTCGTGAATGCGCGCGCGCCGTTCCAGCCGGCGCCGACCACCATGCCGATCGAGGCGATCTCGTCCTCGGCCTGCACGATCGCGAACTTGTTCGCGCCGGTCTCCGGATCGACGCGGTATTTCATGCAGTATTTCTGGAACGCCTCGGCCAGAGACGACGACGGCGTAATCGGATACCACGCGCACACGGTGGCGCCGCCGTAGACGCAGCCGAGCGCCGCGGCGGAATTGCCGTCGACGAAAATGCGTTCGCCTACCGCGTCGGCGCGATGCACCTTCAAGCCGATCGGCGCGAGGTGTTCCTTCGCGTAGTCGCGCCCGAGATGCAGCGCCTTGACGTTGGAGTCGAGCAGCTTCTCCTTGCCCTTGTACTGCTCGGCGAACAGTTTCTCGATCACCGCTGGATCGATGTCGAGCAGCACCGACAAGGCGCCGACGTACATGATGTTCTTGAACAGCTGGCGCTGGCGCGCATCGGCGTAGGTGCGGTTGCAGATCGCGGTGAGCGGCATGCCGATCACCACGATGTCGTCGCGGAACTTCGACGGCGGCAGCGGTCGCGTGTTGTCGTAGAACAAATATCCGCCCGGCTCGAGTTCCTTGAGGTCCGCATCCCAGGTCTGCGGATTCATCGCGACCATCAGATCGATGCCGCCGCGCCGGCCGAGCCAGCCGGCTTGTGTCACGCGCACTTCGTACCAGGTCGGCAGGCCCTGGATGTTGGACGGAAAAATATTTCGCGGGCTGACCGGCACGCCCATGCGCAGGATGGCTTTCGCGAACAGCTCGTTCGCCGACGCGGAGCCGGAGCCGTTGACGTTGGCGAACTTGACGACGAAGTCGTTGCTGGCTTCGATGGGTTTCATGCGGCTGGCTCCGCCGCACATCCCTTCTCCCGCTGGCGGGAGAAGGTGCCGAAGGCGGATGAGGGTGGCCGATCAGGTTGCCACACGTCCTTCTTCTTCCA